>Ga0123335_1001760_pt1 | contig 34184 bp, 34 predicted proteins | sample BiotimSIPDNA_2_FD_89707 | JGI IMG/M metagenome (GOLD analysis project Ga0123335, IMG submission 89707) | Anaerobic biogas reactor microbial communites from Washington, USA - Biogas_R2 time_0 SIP DNA | ecosystem: Engineered > Bioreactor > Anaerobic > Unclassified | place: Washington, USA... | reverse complement strand
TTTATGGGATACTGCCAATAACTGTTCTCTACCCTTCTTTGCCCCTATTGCTTAATCTGGGTTAAATGATCAGTCCGATTTTCTTAACCTGAACGATATTCCCATCGATATGATTGACAGGGTAGAAGTTTATAAAGGTATCGTCCCGGCTAAATTCGGTGGGTCAGCAATTGGAGGCGCTGTTAATATTGAAACTAAGGAATATCCTCCAACTTATGTTGATGCCAGTTATTCAATCCAATCGTTCAACACGCACAAAGCAAGCACTGTTATCAAAAGCAACAAAAATGGATTCGAGGCAGGCATAGGAGGGTTTTATACTTACTCCGAGAATAATTACGAAATGGAACTGCCTTTGCAGCCGGGCAAATATGTATATAGAGATCATGACAAGTTTAAAAAATATTTATTAGCAGCAGGATTTTCTTCAAAAAAGTGGTGGTTTGATGAAGTAGATTTTGAGCCTGTTGTAATGTTTACTGAAAAAGAAATTCAGGGGATAGAATATAACATTCAGGAAGCCAAAAGTTATTCAAGCGCTTATATATTGGCAAACAGTAATGAAAAAACTAACTTCTTGGTTGAAGGATTAGACCTTGATTTCAGCAATGCAATTGCCTATACAATTTATCGGTTTGAAGATAAAGCGATTCAAAGATACTCATGGGAGGGTGATGTGCGTCCCGCTGCAACAATCTACGGTGGCGAAATTGGTACACAACCAAATGATGTTTATAATCAAAAATATACTTTCATGCAAAAAACCAACCTGAATTATCTGATTAACGAGCGTAATTCAATTAACTTCAATTCGCAATATAATTTCGTGAAAGGAATTCCAAGTGATACTCTTTTGGATAAAGTTATTGGCTATAAAACAAACTTTGAAAGTACTATGAATAGTTGGGTGACCGGCTTGTCTTATGAATATAACACACCAAATAAAAAAATAACAAATGTTTTTACCTTCAAGTATTACTTCTATAATATGCAAACCCAACTTGTTGATTTATATGGAATAAGTAAAATTCCCGAAAACCTCAATATGAAGAAACATGACTTCGGAGTTAGTGATGCATTAAGATACAGAATAACTCCTGATTTTTTGGTAAAAACATCTTTAGCGTACGATGTGCGTTTACCGGCTGAGAATGAATTGTTGGGGGATGGTTTCATAATTGCTCCATCAAGCAGTCTTGAACCTGAAAGAACTACAAGTTTTAATTTAGGCTTTATGCTTGATGTAACAAATGATGAACAAAACAGATTTCAGTTGGAAATCAACGGGTTTTATATGTATCTGGAAAATATGATACGTTTTACCGGAGGACCGTTGCAAAGTATGTATCAAAATTTCGGTGAAATGACAACACTTGGAATTGAATCTGAAGTTAAGTGGGATGCTACAAACTTCTTATATTTATGGGGGAATGTTACTTTTCAGGATTTACGGGATGCAAGAGAATTCGAACCCGCGTCGAATGTGAAAAACCCGACAAAAGGAGATCGTGTGCCAAACATTCCTTATTTCTTTGCTAATGCCGGATTTGAATTTCATAAAGAAAATTTATTCGGAGGTAGCGGTCATAATTCGCGGTTGTTCTTAGATTGTTCGTTTGTTGAAGAGTATTTCTATGATTTCGAACAGAGTATTTATCAGGAAAGAAGAATTCCAAGATCAACTACAATAGATGCTGGAATTGAACATTCTTTCAACAATCAAAGTATGTTTATAAGCTTTCAGGCAAATAACCTGACTGATGAAAAAGTATTATCCGAATTTAATCGACCTTTACCCGGAAGAAACTTCGGAATGAAATTAAGATACGTATTAAAATAATCTTTTAAACTAAGCTAATAAAACAAAAGGTATATAAATGAAAAATCTGTTTCTTTTAATTGTAATATTTTCGGGATTTGTATTAAAATCCTGCAAAGATGATGTTGTAAGTAATCCTTTAAACTCAAACGGTAAAATCCTTGTATCAACAATGTTACCTAATCCCGACGGATGGTCTGGGTCTGCATACATGCAACTGATGGAGGATATGAGTCCAAAATCTTTAACCAATTCTACTGCCATACCCATTGCTTATAGTAGTGTTCCTATTGTTTGCGGTAATGACATATTTTCAATACCCGGCTGGGGTTCCGAAATTGATAAACTCACTAAATATTCAAGGATGGATGGCAAATTAATTAAACAAGGCGAATATATGTTGCCTTCGCAATCATGGGCAACCAATGTTGTTACTAAAGGAGATATTGCTTATATATCTTGTCCAGGGATTGGTAAAATCATTGTTATTAACCACCAAAATATGACGTTGGTAAAAGAAATAGATATTACATCGTATGGGGTCTGCGACCAAAACCCCGATCCTTCATCAATGCTTATCAGGGATAATTTATTGTATGTTGGTTTAATCCAAGCAGTAGGAGGATACTATCCTGCTCCTGAGCGTCCTTATGCTGATGTTTTAATTATTAATACCGATAATAATGAGGTTTTAAAGATGATAACACAAAGTACAGCAGGAGTTTCGTATCCCACAAGAGCTATTGATCCTTACTCAATATTCATGGATGAAAATGAAGATATTTATGTTGTTTGTCTTGGAGGTTTTGGGGTGTTGCATACTTCCGGCGTTCTCAGAATTAAAGCTGGCGAAACTGAATTTGATAACAGTTATCAATTTATATTTAATGCTACATCAATAACCGGAGAAAAAAATCCTACCGATTATATACATGCAGTGAGGTATTTTGCTAATGGGAAAATGTATGGCACTGCCGATATACCTGCATACTATAGCAACCTAATGAATTACATTGAAGATAGAGCCGTACTTCCTGTTGAGATTGACCTATATGCTAAAACAATTAAAACTATTGGCTTACCACGTAGCAATGCTTTTGGGGTATCAGTTGGGATGTATGAGAAGCAAGTTGTTTTCGGACTTGCAACGGAAACATCCAACGGGTTCTTTACTTACAATCCGGCAACAGGTTCAGCTAGTTCTTCGGCAGTAATAACAACAGAGGGTTATCCTTTTTCATTTGTAAGTTTTTAAGATATTGAATTGAGAACAAGTTCGTAAAAACTGTATATGTATTCGGAAAGGAAAAAGCACTACTGCTAACAGCAGTAGTGCTTTCTTTGGTGAGTGCAGTTCCCGGTTTACTATGCAATTAATTTAAAAAGGTAAATATTATATAATATTGAGGAGAAATTAAGATATGGATAGTCAAAAAATCAAAAATAATATCACAGATGACATTGCTGATACCCTATATATTCCTCTTGCAATGAAATGCAAAGAAATAAAAAGGAAAAACCCTTTTTATTTTGATCCTTATTCTTGCGAGGTTATGGATAAAATTGATTATGATTTCTCCAAATATTCCAAAGCAATAAAAAGCTCGATAGGCGTTGCAATCCGTGCAAACTATTTTGATGGGATTGTTAAGGATTTTATCGAGAATAATACAAATACGGTTATTATCCACTTAGGTTGCGGACTGGATACACGGTTTCTCAGACTTGGAAAAAGCACAACAGATAAATGCATCTTTTATGAAGTTGACTTACCGGAAGTTATTACTTTAAGGAAAAATCTTCTTCCGGAAACCTCTAACAATCCATTTATAGCCGCATCAATGTTCGAAACTGAGTGGATGGATAATCTTGTAACAAAGCACAAAACAGCAAGATTTATGATTATTGCCGAAGGTGTTTTTATGTACTTTGAATCAGGACAAATAAAAGAAGTGATTCAAAACATCGGTAAACGATTTCATAATTCAAAACTTGTATTTGATGCAGTAAATAGTTGGATGTGCAAGAATTCACATCGACACGATACGGTTAAACTGACAAATGCAAGGTTTAAATTTGCGCTCGATGAACCTCGCTTAATTACACAGTGGGTATCAAACATAAACCTCGAAACAGTAAAACTGTTTTCAGAGTGCGAAGAATGGTGGAAAGCGGGGATAACAATAAATATTCTTATGCGTGTTTTCCCTTTCTTAAAAAATTCAAGCCGGATGTTAACTTATAATATAGGATGATCATTATGGAAATACTTGGAATTTACAAACAAGACAACTTAACCTTTATTCAAGGCGCCGGTGGAATTCAACTTTTAGAAGAAACATGGATGAGAAATTCAAAAACTATTCTAAAGAAAAAAAAAGAAAAATATTTAATAAAATCTCAAAATGAAAAAATCAATCATTTTATATTAATGCAGAGAGTAAATGAAAATTATTAATTCGACCTTGAATGGGCAGATTTTTGTTTGTCCTTGTCATAATAGAATTCACCTTGAATTTGGAAATATAGTGATTCAAATGAATTATGAAGAACTGGAAAGTTTTTCTGAATATATTCTTAAAATTAATTATAAACACTATTTGAATATTAATAGAAATGCTCCGAACAGAAGAAAATTACTTCTTCATTTGGGCTTTAAGAAAATTCATTTTGCACTTACCCCAAATGAATTTTTAGAATTAAAAGAGTTGCTTTCACCGAAAAAAGAAGTAAAAACTTTTAATCCGATAGATTTTTTAGCAAACCCAATTATTTACAATTGAATTAAATAATTCCAAAGACATATCAATATGAAACATCTCGATTCCCAAATAAAAGGGATGCAGCCATAAAAATATCCTCATTTCAGGCGATTGATACCATTTGTTTTTGCATCTATCTTGTAGCAATTAAAAAAAACAAAAAGGAGAAAAAATGAAAATAATACTTTTGCTACTATTCGTGGTATCGTTAGTATTCAATATGAATGCGCAGGAAAAAAACGGAACAATTATTAATGGTCATGTTAAATCGGTTAAAACAAATGAACATATACCTTACGCTACAATTATAGTTAAAGGTACAAGTTTAGGAACATCAACTGATGGAACCGGGCATTTTAAACTGAATAATATACCAGTAGGGAAAACTATAATTATAGCAAAATCCGTTGGATATAAGGCTATGGAAAAAGAAGTTGAAGTTCGAGAAAATAAAATATTAGAGATGTTTTTTGATTTAGAAGAGGACGTACTAAACCTTGAACAGGTTGTTATTACAGGAACAAGAACCGAACACTTTGTAAAAGATGTTCCTGTAAGAACTGAAGTAATAACTTTCAAAGCAATTGAAAATAAAAATGCTACCAATTTGTATCAAGCTCTTGAAGGCACCCCTGGTGTTAGAGTTGAAAATCAATGTCAGTATTGCAATTTTACAATGATAAGAATGCAGGGTCTTGGAGCCGAGCATACTCAAGTATTAATCAACGGACAACCTATGTATTCAGGTTTAGCAGGTGTATATGGTTTACAGCAACTAAGCACAATTGATGTTGACAAGATTGAAGTTGTAAAAGGAGCCGGGTCGGCTCTTTATGGAAGCGGAGCTATTGCCGGTGCGATAAATGTTGTTACAAAAGCACCGGGATACATTCCCTCAACAAAGATTGATGTGCAATTTGGAAATTATAACACAAACAGATACGACATTTCTTCCTCTTTGCGAAACGAAAGAGGGAATATTGGTCTAAACGTATTTGCTCAGCGTTATACTGAGGGTGCAATTGACGAAACTAAAGCGGGAATTAGTTCAAGCGAAGTTAAAGGCAAAGATGGAATTTCCGACAGAGTTATGACAAATCTTACAAATGCAGGGTTTAATTTATATATAAATGATGCTTTTATGGCGAACGACCAACTTACTTTACGTGGGAAATCAGTTTTCGAGAAGCGTGAAGGCGGTACAATGATAGACGATTATTATCGCAATCCTTTAACCGATGGAACTGAAAATATTACTACTGACAGATATGAAGCATCATTAAATTATATCAAGAAGATTTCTGATAACTCCGAATTGAATTTTACAATTGGATACACAAACCATAACAGAAACGCGACCAATGATTCCTATTTAGGCGATTATATGTCAACCCACAACGACAGCGTACCTGATGTAAGAGATATGCGTCCTTATCTTGCAGAAGAAAATTCAATTACTTCCACACTGTCATTTAGTTCAAAATTAGGAAGTCATAACATTATTCTCGGAGTTCAAGGATTTTACGATGAACTTGAAGAATCGGGGATGTATGTGGTAGTTGATGAGGAAAGTTCGTTTTTAGGACAATCTTACCGTTCGGTTGCAGATAAATCGGCAAGAGAGTTCGGCGTATTTTTGCAGGATGAATGGGAAGTTACGGATAATTTTATTGTTGTACCCGGAGCCAGAGTAGATTTTCATCATTCGAGTGAAAAATATACAGCAGATAGGCAAGTGTTTGAATTAAATAATTTCCCTAAAACAAGCTTCGATGAAACAACAATTAATCCAAGATTGGCTTTGCAATATAAAATAACGGATAATGTAACTGTACGAGCAAACGCCGGAACAGGTTTCCGGGCTCCATATGGTTTTTCCGAAGATTTACATTTATGCAGCGGTTCGCCAAGGGTTTGGAAATCGTCCGAATTAAATCCCGAAAAATCAGTGAGTTACAATTTCTCTGCTGATTATTATGGCAATACTGTAAGACTAAGCGCGAATTTTTTTAGAACCGATCTGAAAGATAAAATTGGTTTTGTCAACGCCGAACCCGCTGTAAAGAACTTGGGATACGATTATCAATGGAAAAACATTGATGATGCACTTGTACAAGGTTTGGAATTATCTGTAATAGCAAACTTTTTAAGCGATATTGATTTCGGCGTGGATTTTACGTACAATCAGGGCGAATATAAAAATGTGCGGGAAGATTGGGTTGGCTCAGAGTACGAATCACAGAGTAAATATATTTCAAGGTTCCCTACAACAACAGGTAATGCAAAACTTGAGTTTAGTCCAAATACTTGGACATTTACGTTAAGTGGAAGTTATCAAGGAAAAATGTATATCGACTATTATAATGAAGATATTGACCCTGTCGTTGGAGACCTTAGTAAAATTAAAAAGACAGATCCATTTATGTTGTTCAATGCAAGAGTTGCAAAGGAAATTGGTCAATTTAAATTGTATGCAGGCGTTAATAATATATTCAATTATTTGCAGGATGAAAAATATTTGGATGATGCTGCTTTTATGTATGCTCCTGTTTATGGTACAATGTTCTACGGTGGAGTCTCGCTTGAAATAATGCATTAATTTGGGAATATTTTAAGTAGCTACAAATATCATAAATTAAATAAATCAAACAAGTTTATTTTTTTACTTCCCCTTCATATAAGGCTCATTCATCTAACTCAGATTAAAGTTTATTGAATGAGCCTAAACTTTATTCCGTCACAAAGTTTCTAAAAAGTTTTGGAATTTTTGAGATATAAACGTATTATGTGCTTTAAATCATTAAAAGTGGACGAATATTATTAAAATAAAAAAAGTTTTGCTTTTTATTTTATTCTCTATATCAGTAGAATCTCAAGTTATTTATGGAAATGATGGAATTGACTTTTCTTTTAGTTATCGTGGCGATTTCTGGCAGGACGGTACAAATGAAAAATTTTACTATCTCGATAATTTCAATATTGATCTCGGTTTAGATTTGGAATCATTAGCCGGCTGGAAGAGCACTTCTTTTTTTGCAGGAGTTCTTGGAAACAATGGAAAGGATCCTAATGAATTAATTGGTTCTGTACAAGGAATTGATAATATAGCAGCATATAACACTTGGAAACTATATCAATTATATATCGAACAGAAATTTGCCGAAGATAAATTTGCAGTACTTGCCGGATTACTAGACTTGAATTCAGAATTTGATACTCGCGAATATTCAAGCGTTTTTATTAATCCATCGCACGGGATTGGCGCCGAATATGCTTTAACAGGGTATAATGGTCCTTCAATTTTCCCGACAACCTCGCTGGCTTTTAGAGTTTTATATAATTATAACGCAAGCTGGAATATCCGTTTGGCTGTATTCGACGGGGTTTCTGGAGATCCTGAAAATCCAAAAGGGACACAAATAAAAATAGGTAAGAACGACGGGGCTTTGGTTGCTTCAGAAATAACTTATCAAAGTAGCGAAGAAGAAAAATATTTCAAATACTCAGTTGGAGGCTGGCTATATACAAGTGAATTCCCAGATATAGAAACTGGAGAAATGCGAAAAGGGAATATGGGATTATATTTATCTGCAGAAAAACAGCTTTATAATGAGGCGGATGCACAGGGACTTGGTGGATTTGTTAGACTTGGTTTGGCTGACAGCAAAACTAATTTAGTTAATGCATATTACGGAGCCGGTTTAAATTACAAAGGGGTAATCCCGGGAAGAGAGGAAGATGTTTTAGGAATAGCTGCCGCAATAACGCACAACAACAAAAAATACGTAGATATTATGAAAGCTGATGACGTAACGATTGCAGCAAATGAAGTTATTATGGAATTAACTTATAAAATGTCTTTTTTCGAAAGAATTTTAATCCAGCCGGATTTACAATATGCCATCAATCCAGTTGAAGGCGATCAGGGTAAAAACTATTTAGTTGTCGGGGTAAGATTAGGTCTGGTTTTGTAAAACACAATATGAAAAGAAAATAAGTGTACGGAATATTTTATCCGGCAAACGGTTTTTAAAATTGTTTTGCCGGAATTATTCAACAAACTTGCAGAAAACTAAAATAAGATTTTAAAGAAACTTACCATTCCAAGAATAAAAACTGAAACGATTATAAATAATCCTGCAAGACAACCAAAACGCAATGCTCTTTCTTTCCAGTTGTCTTTATCATTCTCATTTTTTACATATTCAGGTTTTTTCTCGGAGAGTTCAACATATTGAAGAAAAATGCTGCTTTCTTTATCAATCCAATCAGCTTCGTAGTCAAGAGGAATTTTCAGGTTTTCGGATAAGCCGGATTTTTCATCTATTTCGCACGCGGCTTTTAAAAGATTTACAGCAAAAAGTTCAAGTCCCTGCTTGTTAGCTTTAATATAACTTTCATCTTCGCCTCCGCCGTAAACAAAAATCCCGAAAGTAGTATCTTTACTTTTGCTTTTGTCTTCAATTTGGTCGATTATCTTTGTTAATTCTTCTTTATTCAAAACCGCTCCTTTAATCGTAAAAATAAAATTATTTACAATAAATTAAATAATAAATATTTATAAATCACTTAAAAACTATATTTGCTTAAATAAATGCATAAAAATTGAAATATATTCTATTTAGTGAACTAATATTTCGGAATATTAGTTTTTATTTATATGTTTGTCCTGTAAATAATACTTCTTGTCATTTATACAGCCAATTTTATGAAAAACAAACAGGATTTACTCAGATCATTTGCAAAAGACATATTAAGTAAAAGACAGACTCATAACTGCACTATTGCAATTAAGGGAATAACTCATTCATTTGTTGAAGAAATATTGCAGTTTCTTTTCCCTCATTATTCGGTGCAGCAATATTATACAGAAGAAGAAATTATTGCAAAGCATACTTTGCTTAAAAGAAATCTTAAAAATATACTGAAATCATTAAATAATCTATCCGAAGGAAAGGCGGTAAGCATAAGTGAAAACTTTGGGAATAAATTACCCGAAATATCAGATAAACTGTGGATTGACGCAGAAGCGATTTATAAAGGCGACCCGGCTGCAGAGAGCGTGGACGAGGTTATCCTTGCTTATCCCGGTTTTCTTGCAATTGCTATTTACAGGATTGCACACGAATTATACGTGTTGAAAGTGCCCGTATTACCAAGAATAATGACAGAATATGCTCATCAAATTACCGGAGTTGATATTCATCCAGGAGCTTCAATCGACGAGGGTTTTGTAATTGACCACGGTACCGGTGTGGTAATTGGCGAAACAACTGTTATAGGTAAAAATGTTAAGATTTATCAGGGTGTAACTCTCGGTGCGCTAAGCGTTGATAAAAAACTGGCAAAAACCAAAAGGCATCCAACAATTGAAGATAATGTTGTTATTTATTCTCAGGCTGTAATTCTCGGCGGAGATACTATTATCGGTTCCGATAGCATTATCGGAGGGAATGCCTGGATTACAGAATCGGTTCCTCCGCGTTCGGTTGTTTATCATAAAAGCGAAGTAAAGGTGCGCAAACAAAATGAAAGCCACGAAATAATTGATTTTTGCATTTAATTTTATAGGAAAATACTATGAAAGTGAATAATATATTAGAAGTAATCGGCAATACGCCTCATCTTAAAATAAATAAATTATTCGGCAATAAAGCCAAGGTTTGGATTAAACTTGAAAGACAAAACCCCGGCGGCAGTATAAAAGATAGAATTGCTCTTTCGATGATTGAAGAAGCTGAAAAAAGCGGAAAATTAAAAAAAGGAAGTGTAATTATCGAGCCGACATCCGGAAATACAGGCGTTGGTTTGGCAATTGTAGCTGCTGTAAAAGGATACGATATTATTCTTGTTATGCCCGAATCATTTTCGATTGAACGCCGGAAAATTATGTCAGCTTACGGTGCAAAGTTTGAACTTACACCCCGCGAAAAGGGAATGAAAGGCGCTATTGAAAAAGCAAAGGAATTAGTTGAAAAAATTCCGGGAGCTTGGATGCCGCAACAGTTTGAAAATGCAGCAAACGTCGAAATCCACAAAAAAACGACAGCTCAGGAAATACTTAAAGATTTTCCTGAAGGAATTGATTATTTAATTACAGGCGTTGGTACCGGCGGACATTTAACAGGCGTTGCCGAAGCGTTAAAAGAAAAATTTCCGAATTTAAAAGTCTTTGCAGTAGAACCTGAAGCTTCTCCCGTAATAAGCGGCGGGCAGCCCGGACCGCATCAAATACAAGGAATTGGAGCGGGATTTATCCCACTCAACCTGCATACAAATGTTCTTGACGGAGTAATTAAAGTAAGCAAAGACGAAGCTTTCGAATATGCTCAAAAAGCGGCGCTTTCCGAAGCTCTTTTCGGCGGTATCAGTTCGGGTGCTACACTTGCTGCAATTGCTAAAAAACTGCCCGAAATTCCCGAAGGAAGCACGGTTCTCGGTTTTAATTACGATACCGGCGAGCGGTATCTCTCGATTGAAGGATTATACTAAAATTAAAGGGGGCGAAAGCCCCTTTTTTAATTAATAATGAAGAATTAAGAAGTAATAATTTTATTTGCGTGAAGCAACTATTTGTTTAATTTTGCGTAACAAATTAAACAGAAACAGGAGAGTAAATGGGTAAAGTAATATGCATTTTTATATTTTTGGTTGTTTTGCAAGGTTGTGCAACTGTATTTTCTGGTTACGAAGATATTGTAATAATTAAAAACGCACCGGATTCTTTAAAAGTTAGCAGCAATTTAGATGTAAATTATCCCACTGCACAAAAAGAGGCAAAATTATTAAATAAAGCGGAAAAAAGTTATGAAGTGCAAAAGTATTTGGAAATAAAACTCCCTAAAAATAAAGATCATATCCTTATACTTGAAGATGATAAAAAGATTATAAAAAAAGAAATGAACAGAAAATTAAGTCCGGTAATATTTTTATTGGATGCTATTTTTGTTTTGCCCGCAATTTATGATGGTATTACAGGGAACTGGTTCTATTTTGATGACATTGAATATAGTGAACTGGAAAAATAATTTTGATTGTGTGAAGGATTCTTTTTCTGTAATTTATTAGTGTACTTTTTAAATAAAAATGAGCTTGATATGAAAAAGTATTTTTGGGCAGCGCTTATTTCGCTTTTGATATTTAATTCCTGCAACGATAATTCTGTTGAACCGGTCTTCAATAAGCCGATTCTTGAAATAGAAAGAGTCGGCGGTTGTTATGCTGAGGGTGATATTATTAATGGGAAAATCATTTTAGTCCCTTATTTAAAAGGACATTACAGAGCTGAATTCAGCGGTGTGGTTTTAAAATCGGAAATGCCAGAAGATACACTTGAATGTTTTTATAAAACAGACAGTAGCGATTCCTGTCTGGTTAAAAAGAGTGTAAAATTCTATTTTAATGTTAAAGAATCAATAGAAATAAATGAACTTGTTGAAAAACTTAAAGATTGGAAACCGGGATTTGCTTTGCCTGCATTTAGATTATGTAGTTGGGAATTAATAAAGTTCAATCAAAACATGGAAATCAGGATATACAAAATTAAGCATCGCGATGATGAAAATTGGCAAAAATATTATAAACTTAGCGAGTTGATTAATAATTCGGTTTCAAAAGAATTAAGTAAAACAAATCTAAAATATTTTTAAGAAAATGTTCCTTCGTTTTGATTAACCATAAATACAATTACCATAATTGCGGCAACAGCTAAAATTAAAAGTATTGTTAAAACCACAGAGATTATTCCTAAGATCATTCCTGCCTGTGTCATTCCTTTTTCCGAAACAGGAATGATTCCGTCTTTAATTTTTTTAAGGTCTTTGTAACCCATTACCCAGGCAGGTATTCCTAAAAACGGTCCTAAAGAAACAAGGCTGAGGATGCCAAAAATTAAAATCATAACTCCTCTGCCTTGTTCTTTTGCATAAACTTGATGGCAATTCTGGCATTGATTACTGTTTTCTACTAATTCAGTTCCGCAATTTTGACAATACATAAAATTCCTTTTTATAATTTCACAGAACAAATTATCGGTTTATAACAAGATAATCAAGTCTGAGCTTTAATATTTTTACATTTTCTCGGCAATTGAGCAAAATAAATTCCATGCAGCATAAGCTTTCATATTTGCATTTATTGGTTGAGAATGTGCTGCGCCGCAGTTATACCAATCAACATTTTGAGTGTGAGAATTTTGCCAGATAGTCGCCCAGTTTTTATCGCGCGAACCGTTGCCGTCGCTGTCGTAGTTACATTCATCGTTTGCAGCTTTATCAAGATAATAATTGCCGTCCGGGTCGTAGGATTCAATATCTGCAAAATCGAATAATATTTTGTTATTGGTGTTGCAGAAATTCCTAATCTGCTCGTTTCGTAAATGAAGATTGCCCGTTAATCCGCTCCCATCCAAATGCCCGGTCATATATACAAATTTTACTTTCGGAAAATCTTTCTCAAGGTTGCTCATAAGTGATAGATAAGTATTTATATCCTGCTCGCTTGCACCGCTTACTTGTCCGCACCACGACCACATAATGACATTTATATCTGTATGGTTTGCGAGATAACTGCGGGTTGCAGCTTCCCAAGCTGTGCGATTTGGATTGCCGAGGTCACTTGCGCCAGAAAATGGAGAATCCCGTAAATCCAGCGCACCGTTTGAACCTCCATTATTATAAGCAAACTGCGAGCCTTTGAAATTTACCAGACCGCTCATTCCTGTAGTTATCTGACTCCCATGCGAAGTATGCCCGTAAGCAATATGAAGTTTTGCTTTTGCAGCTTCAATTTTTGCTGAATTTAAATTTGAAAACTTGGCAACTGTATGATCGGAAATTATTTTGGAACCAAATATACTGTCTTCAGCTCCTCCGTTTTTATCACAGGAGTTTATAAATATTGCAATTATACTGATTAAGCAGATTGAAAATATTCTTTTAACCATAAGATCTCCAAATAGATAAAGTTGAATATTAACATATTTTGTACCAAAGGAAATAACAAGAGTATGATTAAGATTATGAATAAGAGCAAGAATAAATGAGATAATTTTAATACTTCAATTTTTTTCTGTGAATCTGGTAATCAGGCAGAATTGATTGTACAAGATTCCAAAATTTTTTCGAGTGATTCATTTCTTTTAAATGGCAAAGTTCGTGAATTATTACATAATCAATTATTTTTTTTTCGAACATCATAAGTCTGAAATTAAGCGAAATTGTTTTTCGTGTCGAACAGCTTCCCCAGCGTGATTTTTGCCTGCGGATGCTTAAAGATTTGTAAATAAATCCGTGTTCCCCAGCAAGTTCTTTTATTCTTTCGGGTAGATATTTTTTAGCTCTTATATAAAGCCACATTTCATAAATTTCTGTAAGCCTGCCGGAATCAATTCCCGAAGTTTTGATAAAAAGTTTAGAATCGGAGATTATCAATCCGTCGTAAAAATCTTTTGTTAAATCGGGATTTTGAATGATCGCAATCTCTTCCCCTAAAAAGAAAAACCCTTCACGTTTATTTAACCGCGAAATGTGTTTTAAAATCCAGTCCTTTTTCCGCAATACGAAATTTTCTGCGTCGGTAAAATTCATTCGGTGGGGTATTATTATTTCAAGTCCTTCTGCAATAGAAATCTGCATCCTTATATACTTTGCTTTTTTGCTTCTTTTCAAAGTATATTTCACTTGTTTGTTATTTATGTTTAGCTGAAAATCGGACATAAGTTGCTTTTTATATAAAAATGATCAAAGGTAAAATTATAACGTGATAAATCGCATCCCCGAAGATTACAGGGAATTTCTTGACAGAATTCAATCCTCTTCCAGTCAAAAAATAATAAGTTTTGCTGCAAAAATAACAAAAATAAATCTCGAATCGCTGATTAATGGTTTAAGCATTAAAGACCGGCTTTTCTACTGGCATCAGCCATCGCAAAAAATTGAAATGCTTGCAGCCGGAAATATTTTGCGCATAACAGCATCGGGTTTTGAAAGAACGGCTGAAACCGAAAAAGAAATTAAAAATTTGCAGTCGCAATTTTCAAGCAACCACAATGAGTTCCCGGGTGTGTCTTTCCCTTTGTTTACAGGCGGTTTAAAATTCGCACCGGATGAAAAAAAAGAGATATGGAATGATTACGAAGATTCCGACTGGGCAATTCCCGGAATTTTATTCTTTAGAAACAAAGAAAATTATTATGTGATTTATAACACTTTTACCGGAAATTTTGACCGGGAAGAAAAAGTCAGAAATTTGAAATCGTATTTAGATAAAATTAAAAATATAAAAACAGATAATAATTCGAATAAATCACAAACTTTTTCGGTTAATCCTAAAGAAAACACTAACGGCAGGCAGAATTGGATTGATAATGTAAATGCAGCTTTGGAAACTATCCGAATGAGCAATCTGCATAAAGTTGTGCTTGCCAGAAAAGTATCGGCAGAAGTGAAAAATGAAATTTTCTTCGAAGGAATAATTTCGGTTTTAGCCGAAAGATATCCCGATTGTTACATATTTTTATTTAAGTCGGGCAATTCTATATTTTTTGGCGCATCACCCGAAATGCTGATTCGTTTTTCGAACGGAGTTATAGAATCGGATGCACTTGCCGGATCTGCTCCAAGGGGAGAAAGTAAAGCTGAGGATGAAAAAATTGCAGGAGAACTGCTTTCGAGTGTTAAAAATTTGAATGAACAGAAAGCCGTTGTAAAATTTATATCAAAATCATTTTCACATTTTTCCGATGAAATTGTTTTTCCCGAGAAACCGGTGATAAAAAAGCTGACGAATATTCAGCATTTGTTCACACCGGTAAAAGCAAAATTAAAACAAAGTATTTCTTTGTTTGAAATTATCAGAAAAATTCATCCCACGCCTGCAATTTGCGGAACGCCTTTAATGAAGGCGTTCGAGAAAATTAAACAGCTCGAAGATTTTGAAAGAGGTTTGTATTCCGGTGCAGTAGGCTGGTTTAATTTTAATTGTGAAGGAGAATTTGCTGTATCAATCCGTTCGGGATTGTACAAAGAAAATAAAATTTACGCGTTTGCGGGCTGCGGAATTGTAGAAGGCTCCGACCCGCAGGCTGAGTACGAAGAAAGTCTGCTTAAACTTCAACCGATTTTATCTTTATTCCAAAATGAAAAAATTGCTAAATCTTAACAACCTATGGTCAGATGCGCTTGTAAATCAACTGGTTGATTTAGGTGTGGAATATGTTTGCATTTCGCCCGGGTCGCGCAGCACTCCGCTTGTTTCGGCATTTCATAACGCTGAGAAAATTAAAAAATACGTTATTATCGATGAACGTTCCTCGGCTTTTTTTGCGCTTGGAATTGCAAAGAAAACAGGCAGACCGGTTGCTGTTGTTACAACTTCAGGAACGGCCGTTGCGGAACTTTATCCTGCAATAATCGAAGCTTATTTCAGCAGAACACCGCTGATTATTTTAACTGCCGACAGACCCGGTTACGAGCACGGCTGCGGAGCAAATCAGACGATCAACCAGCAGAACATTTTTGCAAATCACATCCGTTATTTTTATGATGCCGGACTGCCCGAATTACAGTTGGAAAAGTTTCAAGAATTTAGAAGCAAAGTTTTTGAAGCTGTAAAAATATCAGCTTATTCAAATAAAGGTCCTGTTCACATCAATCTCCCTTTTGAAAAACCTCTCGAAAGAACATCACTTGATTGTGAACTTGATGAAGATTTAATCAATCAATTTATTGCTCCGCATAGTTTTCAAATTGAAGAATTGAATGAGCCTGAGGAGTTATCCACTGTAGCAAATCAAATATTAAATTACAGAAGAGGAACTATTTTTTGTGGAATTGATAATTATTCCGAAGAAGATTTTAATCGGATTATCGATTTAGCGGAAGTTTCCGGTTATCCGATTCTTGCAGATGTTTCTTCCGGATTATCTTTTGGAAGAAGTGAAAATAAAGAAATAATATCAAATCATCCGCTGTTTTTAAAAGACATTTCGATAACTCAAAAACTTCAACCCGAACTTATCCTTCAATTCGGAAGAGCTTCAGTAAATAATTCTGTGCTGGATTTCTATAAAAATTCCAAATGCTCAAAAATTTTAGTAAATAAATTTGGGGATTTAAACGATCCATCTAAAACCGCTGAGAAAATTATTAAGATGAAACCAGCCAATTTCTGTAATGAAATTCTTCAAATCATTAAAGAAAAAGAGATTGAAAAAAACACGGGATGGCTTGATGAATTTATACGGCTTGACGAGAAAACAGAAAAAATAAAAAGTAATTTTCTGGATGAAACCGATTTGTCTTTCGAAGGAAATACTATTCAAAAGATTATTGCGAATCTTCCTGAAAACTGCAATTTAATTCTCGGCAACAGCATGCCTATAAGGGATTTTGAATTATTCTGCGGGAAAGTGAAGAAAAGAATTAATGTTTTTCCAAACCGCGGAGCCAGCGGAATTGACGGGCTTATCTCAACAGCTTTGGGAATTTCTGCAGTTTCGGATAGTCCTACATTTTTATTAATCGGCGATATGTCATTCATATACGATTTAAATGCGCTTGTTTCTGCTGCGATGCTTAAAATTCCGTTAAATATTCTTTTAATTAATAATAATGGCGGGCATATTTTTGATATGCTGCCGGTTTCTTCCGACAAGGAAATTTTGCCGGATTATTTCACTGTTCCGCATAATTTTAATCTTGCCAAAATAATTAAAGCTGCCGGTGCGGAATATTTTTCAGTTGATTATCCGCACGATTTTGAACAAATTGCAAATGTTCTGCCGGAAGACAAAAAACTCTCCGTATTTGAATTCAAAACTGACGGTGAGAATTCTGCAAAACTAAGAAAACAGTTTTTTGAAATTCTTATAAATGGAATCGAATGATAATTGACGTTGACGGAATAAAGTACAATGTGGAGGTTGATGAAGGAAATCTTGCATCAGAGAAAATTCCTGTAATTTTTCTTCACGGTTTTACAGGCAGCACGTTGGACTGGCAATTCATTGTCGATAAACTTCCTGAAAGATTTTATCCGGTACGGTACGACCAAATAGGTCACGGGAAAACCGAATCGCCGGCTGATATAAAATTCTACACATCGCGGTTTAAAATGCGCGCGGTTGAAAAAATACGCGACGATTTGAAATTGAAAGAACATATTCTTTGCGGATATTCGATGGGCGGCAGAGCGGCTTATAATTATGCGATGACGAATCCCGAGAATTTGAAAGGATTGATTATAGAAAGCTCTACACCCGGGATTGAAGAAGCGGTTCAGCGGATTGACAAAATTAAAGAGGATAACGAATTTGCTCAGAAAATTGAAACTGAAGGGATAGTCAATTTTATCAACTTTTGGTATTCGCGTCCGTTTTTTGCCTCAATGCGTTCGCTTCCCGCGGATTATAAAGGAAAACTGATTGAAAGTAGAATGAACAACAATCCTGCCGGATTGGCAAATACTTTAAGAGGTTTTTCTGCCGGAAGAATGGTTTCGCATTGGGATAATCTTTCCGCAGTAAATACAAAAGTCCTTTTAATTTCGGGCAGTTTGGATTTGAGATACACAATGCTTGCCGAAAAAGCCGCCCCGCGTTTTAAAGATGCCCAGCACAAAATAATTGAAAATGCCGGACACAATACGCATCTCGAAAAACCCGAAGAGTTTATAAATCTTGTAACCGATTTCCTGAATTCATTGAATTAAAGAAATTCTTTTCACGGTATCTATTCATAAAGAATAAAATTTACTATTTTCGTTATCAAAAAATTAAAGGTTTTATAAATGGCTGAGTGGAAAAAAGTTAAAGATTATTCCGATATTATTTACGAAAAAATGGATGGCATCGCAAAAATTACAATTAATCGTCCCGAAAAACGCAACGCTTTCCGTCCCGAAACTGTATTGCAGATGTTCGAAGCATTTTCAGATTCCCGCGAAGACCCTGAAATAGGGGTGATATTATTAACAGGGAAAGGACCAGCAAAGGACGGCAAATATGCATTTTGTTCCGGCGGCGACCAGTCAATCCGGGGAGATAAAGGTTATGTCGGCGGCGACGGAGTTCCGCGTTTAAATGTTTTGGATTTGCAAAAACTTATCCGCAGCATTCCTAAACCGGTTATCGCGCTTGTTGCGGGTTATGCAATCGGCGGGGGACACGTGCTTCACGTAATTTGCGATCTTACAATTGCCGCAAACAATGCTGTTTTCGGTCAGACCGGACCAAAAGTGGGGAGTTTTGACGGAGGTTTCGGGGCGAGTTATCTTGCCAGACTTGTCGGGCAGAAAAAAGCGCGTGAAATCTGGTTTTTATGCAGGCAGTACAATGCGCAGGAAGCTTTGCAAATGGGATTGGTAAATACCGTTGTCCCCGTTGAAGAACTTGAAAACGAAGGAATTAAGTGGGCAAACGAAATTTTACAGATGAGTCCGCTCGCGCTGCGGATGTTGAAATCTGCTTTTAATGCCGAACTTGACGGACAAGCCGGAATACAGGAATTAGCGGGAAATTCCACACTTTTGTATTATATGAGCGAAGAAGCAAAGGAAGGAAAAAACGCGTATAACCAAAAACGTAAACCCGATTTCTCGAAATTCCCGAGGGTGCCGTGAGACAAGAGTAAGAAGTATGAGTAAGAGGTAAGAAAAGGCAAAAACCTGAAGACCTGATTTCCTAATATCCTGAGACCCTGTTCCCTAGAAACTCAGTTATCGGGTATGCAAAAAGGGGAGAGGGAAATGATGTAATTAAGGTATTTGTCATTTTACTATTTATTAGTAAATTTGATTTAATAAAACAAGGATAAATACAAATGAATAATCCGGCAATACTTGAAAACGCTGAACTTATAAAAAATTATTTTATCAGTATACCGGTAGAAAAAATAGGAATATTCGGGTCGTATTCCAGAAATCAGCAAAACAAAGAAAGCGATTTGGATTTGCTTGTCAAGTTCAAAAACAACATATCATTGTTCAGACTTTCCGAAATAGAAACAGAATTATCGGAATTATTGGGTGTGAAAGTAGATTTGATTACGGAAAATTCAATAAGAAACAAACGCATTTTAACTGAAATAGAAAAAGAAATAATCTATCTATGAAAAATGATATTGTTTATTACGAGCATATTTTAGAGTGTATTTCTAAAATTCAACAATATACAAAAGGGCTTGAACACAACGAATTTATCAAGAATGATATGATTCAGGATGCAGTGATCCGGAATCTTGAAATTATAGGTGAAGCGGCAAATAAGATATCAAAACAATCCAAAGAAGAAAACAATACAATACCCTGGAAACAAATTATAGGAATGAGGAACAGACTTATCCACGATTACTTCGGGGTTGACAGCGGAGCAGTATGGCAGACATTAATTGACGATTTACCTTTCCTTAAAGAAAAAATAATAAAAATTGTTGACAGAGCAGATTAAACAAATAGAAATCATAAAAACTATTTGTGGAAATGATTTTAATAAGAGTAAGAGTAAGTATCAAGAAGTAAGAAAAGGCAAAAACCTGTTTCCATAATTCCCAATTCCCTAAACCCCTGTTTTTGCTTAAGACTTATAACTGAGAACCATTGACTATAAAGATAAAAGCCACACTCTCTTTTGAGGAAATTGTAACTAAATAAGGAAAACCATTTTAAAATACTAATATTATTATTGAATTATATCCGGAAAAATTATTATTTTAGAAAATCATAATTGACAATTTATTTTGGAGACATAAAAAATGGCTATTAAAAAACAATATTTGAAAAGTAAACCAATTTGCAAAGTTACTTTCCGAATTCCCGGAGAAGTTGCAAAAGACAACAAAACTGCAAGTCTTGTTGGCGATTTCAACTCTTGGAATCCTAAAAAAACAAAGATGGAAAAACTTAAAAAAGACGGAGCTTTTTCGGTGGTTCTTGAACTTGATACCGCAAAAGAATATCAGTTCAGATATTTGCTGGATAAAGATATTTGGATGAATGAATCGGAAGCTGACGGACACATATTAAACGAATTCGGTACAGAAAATTCAGTTATAAAAATTTAATCTAGTAAAAGCCCGTTTATACGGGCTTTTCATTTTCTGCAATGTTAAAACCTATTCATCAAATTTACCTGTTTTATTTTATATTTCTTTTCGTATTTTTTACAGTCTTAAAATTAAATAATTAATATTCCGGAGGGATAATGAGAGTTTTATTTTTTGCTTTAGTTGTTTTTATTTTACAAGCTTGTTCATCTGTAATTCTTGAACCGGCTGATTTCAGCTGGCCTGCTGAAGTTGTGATGTCTGCTGATAATGACGGAAATGTTTTCGAAAAACGATATTCGATGACCTTTAATATAAAGCCGCTTATTAAAGCCGAGTTTGGCGATTCTGTTTCTGCTGCCGGAAAAGAAATAAGACTTATCCGCAATAAAAACGGATTTTATTTTATTGTATCTAAAAACTTTAAAAACGTATATACTTTTTTAATGAAGGACGGAAAACTGAAATCATCCGGCAAAATTGAAATATCGGAAACAGGAATTGAATCTCCAGCATTTAATCAGCGGAATAATTTCATCGAGCTTCTTACAGGAAAACAAAATTTTAATTTAACCGAAGAAGGAATTGAGGAGAAGAAAAATGAATAAATTACTGATTATCTTTTTGATTGTTTTTTCTGCCGGACTTCTGAATGCGCAGTCCGATTTTGAAAAAATTCAAAACTTCAAACAAAAAATTGAAAGTTTGAATAAAGAAATTGAAAGTGCCGATTCGCTTTCTCAATTGGAAGCGGTTATGACAAAAATAGAATCTTTAAAACTGAAATCGGAAGCCGATAAAGAATTGCTTGATAAAGCTCTTTATCCGGATGATTACACAAAAACTTTTGAAAAACTGGATAATAAATTAAATATTGCAATCCAAAATGCATCGCAAATTAGTGCTTTGGAAGAAGAAGTAACGGAAGCCCAGTCGCTTATCCTGAAACTGCAGCAGGATATTACAATATTAACCGAAAGCGAAGCCAAGCTAAGGCAGGAAAACACAGCATTATATAACGAAATTATGCGAATCAAGAAAAATGCAGCCCGCAGCAAAGAAGCTTCGGACTCTTTAAAAACATTAACCGGAAAGCTGAAAGATTTAATACTGAAAAGGGATGCGTTTATTGCTGGAATTATTGACAGCTTTTTCACTACATCATTCCAGAAAATGAACGAATTTTCGCAAACAGACAAAGCTGATGTTATTGCAACAATAAAATCTAATAATCTGCTGGATAAAATTAAAGAACTGATTAATGATAACATTGTAATAATTGATAAAAATCTGTTTATCCCGGAAGATCTTGAAGAATATAAAAAGGAACAGAAAAAATTTACTCAGAATTGGAAAAAATTCGGCTCGTCGCTTGTTGATATTTATGCTTCACAAAATGAAAGCAAAAAAGAAATTTACGAAATAGATTTTATGCTTTCGGAATGGGATAAAAAAATCAATAATAAAATATGGGCAGAAGTAAACAGTATTTTTGCCAATTACAATATTCAGCTCGATCAATTTTCAAGCGGTTCCGATTTCGAATCGGTTTTAATAAACTATATTCAGAAAGAAATTGACAGCAGCAAAATTTCGGATAATATAGACAGAGTTAAAAATTACTCTTATTTCACTGAAGATATCTGGGAAAAAGAAATATCGGAAAAATGGATGCCTGTATTGTTACGAAACGGACTTCTAACAGAAAAGCAGAAAGAAAATATTGATGACAAAATGGATGAATGGTCGGACGCTATGGGTGGATTCAGTATGACTTGGATTTATATTGTAGGCGTAGTTGTTTTAATTGCAATTATTACTTTCTGGAACAGCAGGCGGCTTAAAAAGAAAAATGAAGAACAATCAATAAGTAACGAAAAAAACCCGGTTTAACCGGGTTTTTTTATGCAAGTATTTTTATGTAGATAATTTAGTACGTTCTTTTAATTATTTAATACAATAGTAATCCTAATTGTTGTCAATAAAGCTAAAAAATGCTTATTTTTTTGGCATGAATAATGAAATGTCTATATGGTTTGTTAAAATATTAAAAAGGAGAAATAGAAATGAAAAATACTAAAATCAGGATAATATTGTCCGTAATTATTTTAATGTCCGTTGCAGCATGCGGACCTACGCGCGAAGTTAGAAGAATTTCGGCTGATGAAGTAACCGATTTAAGCGGCAGGTGGAATGATACCGACAGCAGAATAACAGCTCAGGAAATGATTGATGATGTTTTAGGAAGAATATGGCTGACCGATTTTATGACTGAAAACGGGAAAAAACCTGTTGTAGTTGTAGGAACAATACGAAATAAAAGCAGCGAACATATTCCGGTTGATGCATTTATTAAAGATATTGAAAGAGAACTTATAAACAGCGGAAAAGTACAGTTTGTTGCAGATAAATCGCAAAGAGAGGATGTAAGAGATGAGCGCGAAGATCAGCAGAAGTTTTCTTCCGAAGAATCTATGAAAAAATTCTACAAAGAACTTGGTGCGGATTTTATGCTTCTTGGGGTTATCACTTCAACAGAAGATGCTTACGGCGGCGACAGAACTGTTTTATATCAGGTGGATTTGGAATTGATAAATATTGAAACTAATCAGAAAGTTTGGCTTGGCAATAAAAAAATTAAAAAATATATCGGACAAAGCAGTTTAAGACCTTAACAAACAGGTTATTGTGAATATAAAAATATATATAGTTTTCAGTTTTATACTGCTTTGCTCGTGCTCTTCTCTGCACACAAATTACGAATTTTACGAACCCGTAATTTCTGATTTAAAAAATGCCGATTATCAGCAGGCAGAAAATAAAATATGGGAAGCGGAACAAAAAGGCGAATACGAAACCAAGGACAGTCTGCTGCTCTTGATGGATAAAGCAGTTATTTCCCATTACAACGGGAAATACAGTGAGAGTAACAAATGGTTCGATAAAGCTGAAATGCTGATTGAAGAACTTTACACAAAAAGTGTATCGCAGGCAGCATTTTCGTATATCTTGAATGATAATATTGTTGATTACAGCGGCGAAGTTTACGAAAATCTGTATATCAATATTTTTAAAGCGCTTAATTTTATAAATCTTAAGGATTTTAATTCGGCATATGTGGAAGTAAACAGGATAAACAACAAGCTGAAATATTACAAAACTATGTTTGCTGAAATGACAGATTCCTTTAATAAGGATTCGGAAAACAAACTGAAAATGAATCCAAAAGAATTTGAATATCTTAACAATGTGCTTGCAAATTACCTTAGCTTTTTAATTTTCCGGGCTGAAGGAGAGTATGATAACAGCCGGATTTCGTACAATCAGATGCTTGATGCATGGAACACCTACACGGATGTTTATAATTTTGAAGCTCCTTCAGTTTTCGATTCGACGGGATATAATAGCACATATCTTAACATTTTATCATTTACCGGAACTGCTCCGCAGAAAAAAGCTGTAGGTGCCCGAATAACAACATTTGATGATGCTTTGGTCATTTCCGACCCCTCAAATTATTATATACAGCCAATATTTTTCCCGGGAATAAAATACGGTTTGAATTTTAAGTTTTCATTTCCTGAAATGATTGAAAGCGGTACTGGTGTAAATAAAATAATTTTAAAAATTGACGGCAAAGAAACTGCAGAATTGAATTTGCTAGAAAATATGAATTCTGTTGCAATTAAAACTTTTGAAGTTAATAAGAATATGATATTTTTTAAAACTATTGTAAGATCAGTGGCAAAAGGAATTGCTGCCGGAGCAATAGGAAACGAGTTGAAAAAAAACAGCGACAGTTTTCTTGGAGATGTTTTCAAAGCTATAACAAATGTTGCTTTCGATATTACTGAAAATGCCGATTTGCGGTCGTGGCGTACAATGCCCGGTTATTGTTTTACAGGAGAGGTAAAAATTGATCCGGGAAAGTACAATATTGAAATCATTTATCTTGATTATTATGGAAATATAATCCAAAAAGATAATTTTAAAGATTACGAAATTGAAAAAGGACTGAACCTTATTGAATCGATTTGTCTTTTATAAAAACGTCTTAATAATTGTTAAAAACAAATGAAAACATTTATTCTATGGTTGATATTATTGGTTTTGTGCTGGCCTTTGGCTTTAGCCGCAATAATTGTTTATCCCGTTATCTGGCTGTTGCTTCTTCCATTCCGGCTGATCGGAATAACTTTAATTAGCATTTTTGATATTGTAAAATTAATTATCAGTTTACCTTCAAAAATCTTAAGGTGAAAGTTGCAGTGATTTACGGCTGTTAAACTTGTGTTTTTTCTCACTAAAAAATGCTAATTAAATGCTTTATTTGATTTATATTGTTTAAAGTAATTTTAAATAAAGTTATATTGTTACAAAAGTTTTAGGAATTTTAAATGTCTGATTTGAAACAACTTAAATATTTAGTAAAACTTGTTGACGACGAAAATGAAGAAATCAGACGCCGCATTTTTGTGGAATTAGAATCATACGGAATGCAGCTTGAAAAGTTTATCATTGATGAAAAAATAATCCCCGATCAAAATCAGTTAAACTTTTTAACACTTGTCTTTATAAAAAACCGGAAGAAATATTTAAGGCAAAACTGGAATAGCATTTTTATGATTCCGGATGAGTACAAACAGCTTGAATATATGCTCGATTTGATAGTAAAATTTCAGTACGGACTTGCCTATACTGTCTCTGTATCCGAGCTGTTGGACAATCTTGCTGACGAGTTCCGAATTAAATTTCCCGAAGGAAATGAACTTCAACTTTCGGAGTTTTTATTCAATCGCAAAAATCTGAAGGGAACTGATACAGATTATTATAATTCGTTAAACAGCAATTTAATTTACGTTCTCGAAAAAAAACAAGGTATTCCTATAAGTCTTGCTTTAATTTACATCCTCACGGGAGCGCGCTGCGGACTTAAAATAGAAGGATGCAACTTCCCGGGACATTTTCTTGCAAAAACATACAGGAATAATGAAGTTGTTTTAATCGACTGCCATAACGGCGGGAGATTGATTTACGAGAAAGACATTCCATCAGTTGCCGAAAATTCTGTTGAAGCTGTTATTAAAGTAGTACGTTCAAAAACATATTCCAATCAGATTATAAGAAGAGTATTAAATAATTTGATAAATGCATATACACAGGAAGAAAATAAAAATTCGGCAGACTTTTTTAAATTAATGCTTGCTTCCACTCCGGTTTGATTTTTACTTTCTTAAGCTTATATTCAAATGATCATATCTAATTATAAATAGAGATTTTATGTTTCGGGAAAACAGATTAGCTAACGAAAAAAGCCCTTATTTGCTTCAACACAAAAATAATCCGGTGGATTGGTTCCCTTGGGCGGATGAAGCTTTTATTAAAGCAAAAAAGGAAGATAAACCTGTATTTTTATCTATCGGCTATTCAACTTGTCACTGGTGCCACGTAATGGAACAAGAATCATTTGAAGACAAAGAAGTTGCAGAGCTGTTGAATAATTATTTTGTATGCGTTAAAGTTGACAGGGAAGAAAGACCTGATCTTGATCATATTTATATGACTGTATGCCAGATAATGACCGGAAGCGGAGGATGGCCTTTAACTGTAATAATGACTCCCGAAAAAAAACCATTTTTTGCCGGTACATATTTCCCTAAAGATTCCCGGAATAACAAGATAGGAATGATTGATCTGACTCAAAAAGTAAATGAAATATGGACGCATAACAGGGATGAAATAAATAAGTCTGCCGATGAAATTACATCTTATCTTCAAAATCAGGTTTTCACAAAAGAGAGTGAAATAAGCGAAGAAATAATTAAAACTGCAGCCATGCATTTCGAAAGGAATTTTGATGAAAAATTCGGCGGTTTCGGAAATGCCCCGAAATTTCCAACACCTCACAATCTTCTTTTCCTGTTAGAATTTTATCCGGAAATAGTTGAGAAAACATTAAAATCTTTGAGGAATGGAGGAATATTCGACCAGATTGGTTACGGGTTTCACAGATATTCAACAGACCGTCAATGGCTTGTTCCTCATTTTGAAAAAATGCTTTACGACCAGGCAGGGCTTTTAATGGCTTATGCCGAAGCTTTCAGGTTAAAGGGGAAAAAAATATTCGAGCAGACTTGCAAAGAAATTTTCGAATATGTAATCCGCGATATGACTTCGGAAGAAGGCGGTTTCTTTTCGGCTGAAGATGCAGACAGCGAAGGTAAAGAAGGTTTATTCTATTTATGGACTTCTTCAGAAATCGATTTAATATTAACCGAAAAAGAATCGGCGGTTATTAAAAATTACTTAAATATTAAAAACGAAGGGAACTTTATTGATGAAAGTTCACGCATTTTAACCGGTTTTAATATTCCCTATATCGATTCGGAAAATGAAGATATAGCGAAAAAATACGGTTTATCTGAAATAGAATTTAAGAGAACAACAAACCAGTCGTTGCAAAAAATGTTTGATTACAGAGAAAAAAGAATACGTCCTTTGCGGGACGAAAAAATTCTTACAGACTGGAACGGATTGATGATTGCAGCTTTGTCTTATGCAGGAAGAATTTTAGGCAGCAGGGAAATGATTATTTCTGCAATAAAATCGGCTGAATTTATCCTCGAAAAATTATTTGATTCTAACACAAAAGATATTTTTCACCGATACCGTGAGGGTGAGAGCGCAATTATCGGGAATCTTGATGATTATGCTTACTTTATCTGGGGAATGATAGAACTATATCAATCAACATTTGATGAAGAATATTTGATTATTGCAATAGACCTTACGCAAAAACTCGAAGGTGAATTTCTGGATGTGAAGGAAGGCGGCTATTTCTTTGTATCCGAAAAAGTTACAGATGTAATTGTAAGAAAAAAAATTATTTATGACGGAGCGATACCGTCAGGAAATTCTGTCCATCTAAATAATCTTTTTAAGCTTTATCTGATAACCGGTGAAAAAAAATATCTAAACTCATTCGATAATTTAAAGAACGCATTTTCGGATACCATAGCTAAAAATCCTTTTCTTTACACTCATTTTCTTTCAGCTATAAAATCAAGCTCGAAAATGCCGCATATAATTATAATTGCGGGAGATTTGCATTTATCTGAAAATCACAGCAGATTAGATGAGCTTTACAAGAATGTAGAGCCAGATACAATAATTTTAAATGTTAACAGAAAAAGCAATAAATTATTAAGCAGAATACCTTATCTTAAAAATTACAAAGTTTCCGACGGAAAACTTTTGTTTTTTGCATGCAAGGGAAATGAATGTTCGCTGCCTGTGGAAAACCCCGATGATATTTTATCTTTAATAGTTAAAAATTAGCTTTCTTTCGTTATTTTTTTTATGCAGTTTAAATAACTTTTGATATATTGCCTGTAAAAATCCGGTGAAAATTATGGCGCGCGCAAAACTAAATTTTACAATACCCTGGTACGAAAAAGAAGACTGGGATTTAATAAGAAAAATATCAGAAGATTCTGATGAGATGGAAAATTCTTTTGAGGAATGGTATTCAAAAGCGTTAAGTACTAAATTATTTTTCGAAAAAGAAGGTTTTAATGTAGTAAAGATTTTAATTAGACCCGACGAAATTTTACAATGGAGCAAAGCAAAAAATTGTAAAATTCACGCAAGTTCCCGCGAAAGATTTATTTCGGAAAAACATAAAGAAATTTTAAAATAATCAAATCCGAGAATCAATTTTAACCAGAAAACGAGGAGAATATGAAAAATATTCTATTGCTCTTTTTTATTTTTAACCTGCTGTTTGCTGATGACGGTTACAGGTTATGGCTGAAATATGATAAAATTAAAGATGCAAGACTAATTGAATACTGCGAAAAAAATATAAAGGGAATCTATATTGAAAGGGATGCCGGAATTTTAAAAACTGCAGCATGCGAACTTGAGCAAGGATTGGAAGGTCTTCTTGGAAAAAAAATAAAACGAGTAAACGAAATTAAAGAAGACGGAATTATTGTTGCCTCGAAATATTCCGATTCTAAAATATTAAGTCAGCTGGATATTTGCGGAAAGATGGAAAATTTGGGCAATGAAGGCTATTTAATAGTTTCGGGGATGATAAACGGCAAAAAAGTAATTTATATTATTGCAAACGAGGATGCCGGAGTTCTATACGGAGTTTTTCATTTCTTGCGTCTGCTGCAGACAAACCAGCCGGTTGAAAATCTTAATATTTCGGAAATGCCGAAAATTTCTCACAGAATATTGAATCATTGAGATAATCTCGATAGAACAGTGGAAAGAGGTTATGCGGGATTTTCTCTTTGGGATTGGCATCGTCTGCCCGATTATACTGATTCCAGATACAAGGAATACGCGCGGGGGATGGTTTCATCATGGTGGAGAAATGCCGCTCTGCATCTACCGCCTATAAATGTAACGCTGAATGGGGATGGTTTCATCATGGTGGAGAAATGCCTGTGTACAATATTTCCAAACATTTTCAAAAAGGCAAATACCTGATGGATTTGAAAAACCAGATAACCCATTGGAATATTATATGAGTTTGGATTTTCCGTATGCACCGTAAAAGGCAATGGATAAATTTGAATTTAGAAGTATTGTTCTGAATTATACAAAATGAAATTAACCAAAAGGGTATCAAATCGCAAAGATTTTTTAATACTTTGTTTTTATGAGGGAAATAAGAACTGATCCCCCGTTTTTATTTTCTTAAATTTGGTATTACTTCAATTTAAATTAAAATCCAAAAATTCTTGGAAGCCAAAGACTTAATTCAGGTATATATGTAACTAGAAGTAGTGTTATTATCATTGCCGCGAAGAAAGGGAGCAATGGTTTTATTACTTGTTCAATTTTTACATTGGCTACGCTGCATCCGATAAATAAAACAGCCCCTACCGGAGGAGTGCATAAACCAACGCAAAGATTCATAATCATTATTATACCAAAATGTATAGGATCAAAACCAAACTGCTGTAATATAGGAAGGAATATAGGTGTAAAAATTAAAACAGCAGGAGTCATATCCATAAATATCCCAATAAAAAGGAGAATCATATTAATAATGAGGATTATGACAATAATATTATCACTAAACCCAAGAAGTGCTGCACTTATTTCCTGGGGAATGTTTTCGAATGATAATACCCAAGATAAAGCTATTGATGTTGCGATCAGTAGCATAACAATTGAGACTGTACCAATTGTACTTAAAAATATTTTTGGCAAATCTTTCCAAGTTATCTCTTTATAAATAAAAGCGAGTATCAGGGAATAAAGAACTGCAATTGTTGACGCCTCGGTAGCTGTAAATACTCCGGCTATTATTCCCCCAATGACAATAAATAATAATAACAGACTTGGCAAAGCCTGTACGAATTTCAAAAAGGCGAATTTAAAAGTCACTTTTTCAGAAACGCTGATTCCGAATCTTTTGGAATAATATCCCGCAACTAGCATTAACGCCAAACCCATTAGTATTCCCGGTACATACCCGGCAATAAAAAGCGCTGCAATAGATACGCCTCCGCTGGCAAGGGAATAGACTATTAATATATTGCTTGGAGGAATAATTAAACCTGTTGTTGCGGATGTTATATTTACAGCTACACCGAATGTTCGTGGGTATCCTTCGCGTTCCATTATAGGAGCCATAAATCCACCAATAGCGGAAGCTGCAGCACCGGCAGAACCTGAAATTGAACCGAAAAGCATATTAGCCACGATATTAACAAAAGCAATACCGCCTGGAAGTCTGCCCACAAGAACTTTAGCGAAGTCAATCAGACGTATTGCTATTCCGCCGTGATTCATTAGCTGACCGGCTAAAATGAAAAATGGTATTGCAAGAAGCGTAAAACTGTCTAATCCAGTAGCCATTCTTTGTGCCAAAGTTGTAAACGTAGCTAAAGAATCGACACTGATTAATAAAGTTAGTACAGCTGATATTCCTAATCCATAAGCGATAGGAACACCAATTGAAAGAAGAATTAAAAAACTTACAACTAATACAATAATACTTACAGCTTCCATTTTTTTCTCTTTATTAATCTATTGATTGTCTCGCTAAATCCGAAGGATTCTCAGATGATTGCAATGTTTCTTCAGTAGTATTTTCTGAAAATATATCATAAAGGGAATAATATATAATAAGCATTCCGCTGATTGGAATGACTGAATAAAGATATCCCATAGGCAGTGAAAGGGCAGGAGTTATATTGCCTAGTTTAAGAAGTATATAAATGAGATTCCCTCCGCCAATGACCATAACAGTCAATGCGAAAGCTGCTACTAACAGATTAATAACAATATTTGCAAGTTTCACGTTTTTTGCGTTGAGTTTGTTCAAGAGTATATCTATTGCCAGATGCATTTTTTTCCCAGTGGCGTAAGCCGAGCTGAGTATGCCAACCCATATAAGAAGCACTCTGGCTAATTCGTCTGTAAAAGAACTCGGGGAATTAAGTATATATCTTGAAAAAACCTGCCAGATTACATCAATAACAAGAGCACTTAAAAATAATATTAGTAAGAATTCCAGTGTTTTATCAATCAATGATCTAATTTTCATAATTGTTTTTATTTGGTTTTAGTTTATCGTTATTTTTTACACCCTTTACTTTTTCAATTAGCCCATAAACCTTTTTATTATCTTTATATTTATCATACATTGGTTCAACTTTTTTCATAAACAGTTCCTTATCAGGATGAAAAATTTCAACTCCGGCTTTCTCAAGTTCTTTCATAGCATTTGTTTCTGATTCAGCCCAAAGTTTTCTTTGATATTGAGATGATTCAATTGCAGCTTCTTTTATCCAGATCTTTTCCTGATCACTAAGTTCATTCCAAAACCTGGTGCTAATTACCAGAATATCAGGAATAGATGCATGTTCATCCAATGAATAATATTTACATACCTCATAATGATGTGATAAATAAAAACTTGGCGGATTATTTTCGGCAGCATCAACAACTCCGCTTTGAAGTGCAGTGTAAAGTTCACCCCAGGAAATTGGTGTAGCTGAGCCACCCAGAATTTTTATCATTTCAATTGCAGTATTACTCTGCATAACTCTAATTTTCATCCCCTTCAGATCCGAAGGTTTACGGATCATCTTTTTTGTACTGTAGAAACTTCTGCTTCCGGCATCATAGTAACAAAGTCCCCTTAGCCAATATTCTTCGCCTGATAACAACAACTCCTCGCCTACATCTCCATCAAGAGAGTTGAAATAATGTTCTTTATCTTTAAACAAATAAGGAAGTGAAAAAATCGTAAATTCAGGGACAATCCCTTCCATAACAGCTGCAGAAACTTTTGTGATTTCTATTACCCCGACTTGTACAAGTTCCAAGCATTGACCTTCAGTTCCTAATTGCTGATTAGGGTAAATCTCAACTTCAATCTGACCATTTGATTTTTCTGAAATCTTTTTCGCCATAAATTCCATTGCTTCGTGAACCGGATGACTTGTATCGAGTGCATGTGCAAGTTTAATTACTTTATGCTGGTTTTTGTTGCAACCCGGAATAAGTATAAGCGCAAGTAATATTACCGTAAAATATTTTATCCAGTTTCTTATTTTATCATTTCTTTTATTTATCATATTTATTCAATTACTTATTTAGCCGACTAATATTCAATTATAATTGTTGCTAATATAATACTTGTTTGTAACTTATACACAATCATATCTTATAAAAATTATCTCATCACTCTACCGGATGAATCGCCATACATAAGTTTTTCAACTTCCCGAACCGAAACTAAGTTAAAATCACCTTCTATTGTATGTTTTAAACAAGAGGCTGCAACGGCAAAATTTAATGCTTTTTGGTCATCGTTTTTAAAGTTTAGCAATCCGTATATTAAACCTGCCATAAAAGAATCGCCCCCGCCTATTCTGTCAACAATATGCGATATGTTATATTCGGGAGCTTTAAAAAAATCTTTTCCGTTATATAAAACACCCGACCAAGTATTATGATTGGCATTAATTGAAGATCGCAAAGTTGTTATAACCTTTTTAACACGGGGATATTGTTCAATTATGTTTTTTGAAACTGAAAGATATGCTTCCGATTCAATATGAGCAGCGTTGATATTTACACCATCAGGTTTAATTCCGAGAGTCATTTCAGCATCTTCTTCGTTGCCAAGAAGAATGTTGCAGCTCTCAACAAGTTCAGGCATAACTTCAACTGCTTTTTTCCCCCATTTCCACAGTTTACTTCTGAAATTTAAATCGCACGAAACAGTAACACCTTTTTTCTCAGCAATTTTAATGGCTTCCTTGCATACCTCGGCTGCTCCTTCCGAAGTTGCAGGAGTAATTCCTGTCCAATGAAACCAATCGGCGTTAACAAAAATATTATCCCAATCAATCATTCCGGGTTTTATTTCGGATATTGATGAATTTGCGCGATCGTAAATTACATTGCTTCCCCGGGAAACCGCTCCTTTTTCAAGGAAATAAATGCCAAGACGTGTTCCGCCGCGCAAAATATGATTTATTCCTACGCCGTATTTTTTTAACTCCATAAGACAGGCTTCGCCAATATCGTTTTCCGGAAGTCGGCTTACAAATTCAGTATTAATTCCAAAATTTGCAAGTGAAACAGCAACATTTGCTTCTCCTCCGCCAAAACCCGCTTCATAATTCTTTGCCTGCGAAAATCTTTGATAACCCGGGGTAGCTAAACGAAGCATAATTTCACCAAATGTAACAACTTTCACAATATTCTCCTTTATTTGCAGTGAAGCATAATTTTCTGAATACCAATAAAGTCACATCACAATTTCCGAAAAAATAGAAAACTAATTGTGAAAAGAAAATTCTAATTGAACAAAAAATTAAGTAATATTCAAACAATTTCATCTTATTCTGTAATAAAGTAATAAAAAATTTGATTCGTTTTTTTAAAATAAATATACTTAGATAGTGTATTTATTACAATAAGATAAATAAAATTACGAAAAAAATAAATGTCGCATAGTGCAGATAAAGTCATACAAAATCTTTCAATAGATTGTGTAGTTTTTGGTTACGAAAATAGCATACTTGAGGTTTTGCTGATAAAACGGAAAGTTTCCCCTGAAGAAGGGAAATGGGCTCTTCCGGGCGGTTTTATTTTACAGGATGAAAATATTGATGATTCGGCGCTGCGAATTCTGGAAGAAACCAGTAATGTTAAAAATATCTACCTTGAACAAGTTCATACATTCGGGAAAGTTGAAAGATATCCGGGCAGAAGAGTTATAACAATTTCTTATTTTGCGCTTATCAATCCCGATAAACACACGCTTAAACCCGGCAGCGAAACAAAAGAAGTCAAGTGGTATCCTGTTAAAAATTTACCTGAAATGCCTTTTGATCATTTGGAAATTCTTGAAACAGCTCTAAAAACTTTAAGGCAGCTTGTAAGGCATAAACCGGTTGGTTTTGAGTTGCTGCCATCAAAGTTTACGCTAACCCAGCTTCAAAGTCTTTACGAATCTATTTATGATTTAAAATTCGACAAGAGAAATTTCAGAAAAAGAATTCTCAGTATGAAATTGCT
>Ga0123335_1001759_pt1 | contig 34185 bp, 28 predicted proteins | sample BiotimSIPDNA_2_FD_89707 | JGI IMG/M metagenome (GOLD analysis project Ga0123335, IMG submission 89707) | Anaerobic biogas reactor microbial communites from Washington, USA - Biogas_R2 time_0 SIP DNA | ecosystem: Engineered > Bioreactor > Anaerobic > Unclassified | place: Washington, USA... | reverse complement strand
CGTGGCGCAGGGCGTCGGTGGTGCCGTTGATGGCAGCCTTCTTGCCGCGCACATAGATATCCCCGGTTTGCCGCGGGTCGATGCCAAACACAGCCCGCATCACTTCGCTGCGCCCGGCGCCCACCAACCCCGCGAAGCCCAGGATCTCGCCCGCGCGCAAGGAAAAGCTGATGTCCTGAAGGTAGCCGTCCTTTGAGGAGAGGTTTTTCACCTCCAGCGCCACATCGCCAATTTTTGCGTCGCTTTTGTCGAAGAGATTGTCAACCTCCCGGCCCACCATGGCACTGATGATCTCTGCCTCGTTGGTGTCTGCGGTGTCAAGGGAAGTGATCATCTGCCCGTCACGCATCACGGTCACCCGGTCGGATATCTGGAATATCTCCGCCATCCGGTGGGAGATGAACACCACCGCCACGCCCCGTTCCTTCAGCCGGCGGGTGATGTCGAACAGCGTCCGGGTCTCCGTATCCGTCAGCGAGCTGGTGGGCTCGTCCATTATAATCAGGCGCGCGTTGAAGGAAAGTGCCCGGGCTACCTCCACCATCTGCTTTTGCGCGGTGGACAGCCTGCCCATCAGTGTGCGGGTGTCAAGGCTCAGTTTCACCTCGTCCAGAAGCGTCCGTGCCTCCCGGTGGGTGCGCTGGCGGTCCACCAGCCCGTTTTTCCCCACCTTTTCCCGCCCCACGAACAGGTTTTCAGCGATGTTCAGGTTGTTGAGGACATTGAGCTCCTGGTATATGATGGAGATGCCGATGCGCTGGGACGCCAGGGGGCCCGAAATGGTAATGGGTTTCCCCTCAAAGAAAATCTCCCCCTCGTCCATGGTGTACACCCCGGAGAGGATCTTCATCAGCGTGGACTTCCCCGCGCCATTTTCACCCACCAGAGCCAGCACCTCGCCGGGGTAAACCGTGAAGTCCACCTGATCCAGGGCCTTGACACCCGGGAATGCCTTGCTGACGCCGCGCATCTGAAGAAGGGGTGCGGGCATTGGTTTCATTTTTTCTTTCTCACTCATCTGCGTTTTCCCAATTATACATCCAGTATCAGCGGCTGCCGCTGCCAGGAGGTCAGCTGTTCGTTGCCATTTTCGGTGATCAGCACACAGTCCTCAAGCCTGACGCCATACTTGTGATCGGCAATCCAGATATCGATGTTGAACACCATGTCCGGCAGAACCACCCGGCCTGAGCGGTTGTCCACCCAGGGCTCCTCGCACTCCTGAAGCCCGGTCGAATGCGCGGGCCCATATAAAGTGAGCCCTTTAAAGCCATGCTTGTCAAGCGTTGCCTGATAGCGGTCATAAACCACCGCAAAAGGCGTTCCTGGCTTAAGCAGGGTGATGGTCTCCTCCAGGCACTCATGGGCAACATTGATCATGTCCCTGTGCTTCTGCGGAATTTTCCCAAGGACGACTGCCCGGCACATATTGCCGCAGTAGCCGGAGTACTTGGCGCCCAGGGAAAGCTGCACCATGTCTCCTGCCTGCACCTGGCGGTCCGTGGACTTGCACAGGCTCTGGAAGGTATTGGGGCCGGAGGTCACCCAGCAGGGATAACCTGTGCCTTCAGCGCCCATTTTCAGCGCCGCCGCCATCCAGGCCGCCTGAATCTCCCATTCCCTCACGCCGGGACGGATGATGGAGACCGCTTCTTTCATGGCCTCCTCGGTGATGCGGCACGCCTCACGCAGGAGCTTGATCTCTTCTTTGCTCTTGCAGGCCCTCAGCCCCATGATCAGGCCCTCGGCAGGCACGACCTCGGCATCACGCGCGCCTTCCATCATCTCCTGGTAAATCACCTGGGGAAGGGTGTTGACATTGGCAATGCCGATTTTCCCAAGCGGCCCGCGGGAGCGCAGCTCATCCAAAATCTGCGGGAAAGTAAAAGCGCTGGCCGGCTTGTCCCACTCAGGCGCGCTGGTTTCCACATACAGCGGGTGCACACGCACATCCTCGATCTGCGCGAACTGCCTGGCAAAATCATAGCTCTCAGGGCCGCCGGTCAGCAAAATGGGAGCGCCGGAAGCCGGCACCAGGACGCCCGCAAAATCAAATACAGCCCAGAAGTCGGTCAAATAACGGACAGTGGCAGACTCACAGCCGCAGGCATGGGTAATGAGCAAATCCAGGCCTTCCTGCCGCATGGCCTCCTGCACCCGGGCGATCCGGGCGTTATATTCGCTGCGGGGGATCCGCATGATAGGTGCTGACATGTTTGCTCCTCCTGTACAAAAAAGGGGCGGGGCTTGTCCCCGCCCCGGGGCGCTTACTGGTAGTACTTGACGAAGTCCTGGATGTTGGTGGCGTCGATGACAGCCAGCTCGATGTTCTGCTGGCGCGGCACCTCTTCGCCCGCGAAATGCTTCTGAACGGACTCCAGCGTCAGGGTGACGATGTTGGCGGCAGATACGCCGATGCACATCTTGTAGTATTTGTGGTTGTTGTTGATCATGTTGAAAGGTTCACTGCCCCAGGCGCCGGCACACACCACGATGGTGCCTTCGGCTCCGGCCAGCTCCAGCGCGTTGGCGGCACCCTGGGCGGCGTTGTCCACAGCACCCCAGATGACGTCAATGGGCTTGGCGATGTTGTTGGTGACGATGTTGGCGGCAGACTCACGGGTCTCGCCGAAATCCTGGTCGAAGACCCAGGTGATGTTCTCTTCGCCCAGCAGCTCAGTCAGGGTCGCCTTGAAGGATTCGGAGCGCACCTGGGTGTGCACGGCGTTAAGCATGGCCAGCACGCCAACACGCACCTTACCGCCCAGGTTCTCTTTGGCATAGTCCGCCACCCATTGGGCAGTCAGCACGCCGGTCTCGGCATGGTCCCAGGCAACGTGGGTCACCAGGTCCTTATAGTCGGTGCCGCTGTCAAAAGCGAACACAGGGATGCCCGCGGCGCCTGCCTGCTCAAGCGTGGGGATGATGCCGGCGCTGTTGACCGGGTCAATGAGGATGGCGTCATACTTCTGGGTGATGAAGTCTTCCACCTGCTTCTGCTGGGTTTCAGCGTTCAGGTTGCCGTCCTGGATGTTGATCTCGCCAAAGCCCATCGCGGGGCCCTGTGACATAAACTCATCATAGACAGCCTTGCACCATTCGTCATACAGGGTGATATGGGCGACGCCCAGTTTTTTGCCCGCCCAGGGCGCTTCCGCGACTGCGGGGGCCGCGAACGCGGCCAGCATCACAAAGACCAGCAACAGGGAAACTAAGGTTCTTTTTTTCATAGGTTGCCTCCTTATCTATTAGCCGCTTCGCGCGGCTTGGGTACAGCATTTGCTAAATACACAGCGCCATGATCTTCTCCGGAGTCGCTTCACCGCGCTTGAACTCTCCCACCAGGTTCCCTTCGTGGATGACCATGACGCGGTCTGACATGCCGACGATTTCAGGCAGCTCAGAGGAAATCATCAGTATGGATTTGCCTTTTTCCGCCAGGTCAACGATCAATCGGTGTATTTCGCTTTTGGCGCCTACATCAATGCCCCGGGTCGGCTCATCCAGGATGACAATCTCACTGTCCTCCAGAAGCCACTTGGCAATGACCACCTTTTGCTGGTTGCCCCCGGAAAGGTATTGTGCCTCCGTTTCCACATTGGGTGTGCTGATGTCCATTTTTTCCACATATTCCTGGCTGACCTGGCGTTCCCTGGCGGCGTCCATGACAAAACCATGGGACACCGCGTCCATGTTGACCATGCAGATGTTGCGGCTGACCGTTGCGATCTGGACCAGGCCCTGGCTTTTGCGGTCCTCCGGCACCAGGCTCAGCCCCAGGCCGATGGCTTTCCTGAAGCTGTCGATCTTGACAGGTTTGCCGTGCAGCAATATTTCCCCGGCGTCGATCCTGTCAATGCCCAGCACAGCACGCGCCAGCTCGGTCCTGCCCGCGCCCACCAGGCCCGCGACCCCCAGCACCTCGCCGCGGCGCAGCTGGAAGCTGATGTCATTGAGCACGCCTTTGCGCTTAATGCCCCTTGCCTCCAGCACCACCTCGCCCAGGGCTTTTGCGGAACGCGGGTAGTCATGCGCAACGGCACGCCCCACCATCATGCTCACCAGTTCATCCCGGGTGACATTTGCCACCGGCAGGGTCGCGATGTGCGCGCCGTCCCGAAGCACGCTGACATGATCCGAAAGGTCGAATATCTCCTCCATACGGTGTGAGATGTAGATGATGGTAACGCCATTTTCCTTGAGCTTCCGGATGGTGTTGAACATGAGGGACTGCTCTTTTTCCGTCAGTGTGGCTGAGGGCTCATCCATGATGAGTACCTTGCAGTTGCGGTTGATGGCCTTGCAGATCTCCACCATCTGTTTTTGCGCCACAGACAGCCTTTCCACTGCGACCGTCACATCCATCGGCACACCCAGCTCCCTGAGCATTTCCGAAGCCCGCTGGCGCATCCCCTTCCAGTCAACGATTCGGCCCTTGTACATGAGGTTGCCCAGGAATACGTTTTCTGCCACACTCAGGGTTTCTGACATCTTCAGCTCCTGATGGACAACGCTGATTCCTTTCTGCTGGGACTCATAGGGCGTGCGCAGGTCCACCTTCACACCATCCAGGAAGACCTCGCCCTCCTCCGAGTGGTAGATGCCGGCCAGCACCTTGATAAGCGTGGATTTCCCCGCGCCGTTTTCCCCCACCAGCGCGTGCACCGTGCCCCGCTGGATGGAAACGGACACCTTGTCCAGCGCCTTCACCCCCGGAAAGACCTTGGTGATGTTCTTCAGTTCCAGGATATTGTCTGCCATCTCGTCTCCCCGCCTTATCTGCGCCGGTTGCGCACAACATCCAGGGCAACGGCGCCTATCATCACCACGCCCTTGAGGACATCCTGCACAAAGGGGTTGACGTTCAGCATGGTCATGCCGTTGAAGAAGAGCATCAGGAAGATCGCTCCAAAGAACGCCTGGATGATCTTGCCGCGGCCGCCCGCCAGGCTGATACCGCCCAGGATGCATGCGATGATGGCGTCAAACTCGTAGAGGTTGCCGTTGGTAAGCGCGGCGCTGTCCAGGCGGGTGACCAAAATGACGGCGGATATGCCGCACAGCGCCCCCGCGATGGTGTAGATGACCGCGCGGTGCGCTTTGACGTTGATGCCGGCGAAGTAAGCGGCTTCCTTGTTGCCGCCAATGGCATAGAGGGAACGGCCAAACTTGGTGCGAAGGGTGATGAACATGAACAAAAGGAACAGGCCCAGCATGATCAGCACGCTGATGGGGAACCCGTATTCGTTCCCGCCGATAAATCCGCGGCCGATCCATTTGATCTGCTCGGGCATCCCGGCGATGGGCGAGGCGTTGGTGATGATCTTGGCTGCGCCCCTGGCGATCATCTGGAAGCCCAGCGTGACGATAAAGCAGGGAATGCCCGCGTAGGCGATGAGCAGGCCATTGCTCATGCCCACCATGGCCCCCACCAGGATCGCGCAGAGGATGGCGATCCAGGGATTGAAGCCGGCAAACTTGATCAGGTAGGCCATCACCGCGGAGGTCAGGCAGACATTTTGCCCCAGGGAAAGGTCAAACTCCCCCGTGGTCACGATAATCGCCTGCCCGATGCACACGATGGCCACGGACACCGTTTGCATGAGGATGTTGCGGATGTTGCGATAGGTTAAAAAATAGTCTGAGGCAAAGGTGAAAACGACCATCAGCAGCAAAATTGCCACCACAATGGCATAGTCCTTGGTGAATTTTGAGAAGCGTCCCCTGACATTTCTCCCGGCGGTCAACTGGCTCACGGCAATTCCCTCGCTCTTTCGGATTGGATATGTGTCTGTCCGGAATCTATTCTACGGCAACAGCCGCCTGGCGGTCAACCGCAAATAGTTGGTGTTGGCCCTATACCCCTCGGCATATTGTGCGCCGCACTGGTATCCGCGAACGCGGGAACAGGTTCTGACAAAATCCAGGAAATCGATCCCGTCATGCTCCAGCATCCACTGAATCTGGGATTTGTGGCAGCTGAGCGCTTCCAGCTTCAGCTCCATCTCATCGCTGATATCCACATATTCTGTGGGAATAAAGCCCGCTCCGGAGACCGTGTCCATATGGTAGATCGGGCAGACGGGAACCTCGGGGCCGGCGTCTTTGCAGTGGAAGTGGGGGATGCTGGCGCCAAAGGAGGCGCGCATGGTGGCGTAATAGGTCTGCATATGATCGTTCATATAGTCATAATCATTATGGGTGATAATGATTTCCGGCCTTGACTTGCGGATGACGCGCCCCAGGTCATAGATGAGCTGGTCGTTTTCCGCGGTGACATGGATGTCCGGGATGTCAATGGCATAATGCTTGGCTCCGATCAGCCTGGCGGCGGCGGCGGCCTCTTCATGGCGGATGCGCCGAAGCTCGTCCGGCATGATCTCCACATGGCCCATATTGCCGTTGGCGATGTGGCAGACGGACACCTCATGCCCCTGCTTGATGTACTTGATCAGCGTGCCATAGCAGCCGATCTCCAGGTCATCCGGATGGCAACCGATTGCCAAAATCCTCATTGAAACTCCTTCTTTCTTTTTTATGTCTTTTTCAGTGGATGCCCACCAAATGCTGCAGGTTGACCGGCAATTGGTTCATGACCTCCACATTGTGCCCTGATTTTCCGAGGGTTTTTTCCACCAGCACATAATCAAGCCCGGGGATGATGACCTCATGCCAGTGGTTGCCAAAACCGCGGATGGCCACATCCAGCATCGTCACGATCTGGCTTCCCAGGGGCTCCTTTGAATTGAGGGTAATGGCGCCGTAGAACTCCTGGCATTCGGTGTAGCCGCTGTTGTGGGTGCCCGTGTAGGGCTTCAGGCGTACCAGGTCAATGGGCTTGCCCACCCTGGCGCTGACTTCCTCCCGGCGGGAGGCAAAGTAATCGCACAGGGCCTGTTCCTGAAGATAAGCGGGGAGGTTCTCCCGCGCCACCTTGATATAGGCGTCCAGCCCCACCTGGTAGGCTTCCTCAACAAACCCGATCCAGTAGCGCTGCTCCGGGGTGACCTCCCCGGGGTCGCCCACGGCGATGACGGTGGCGCGCTGGCAGGCATTGAGCCCGTCGCACTTTGGCGCGACACCCAGGTGCACATAGTCCCCCCGGCCAATGGGCCGGTTTAACGCCTTGCCCACGATGGTGCGGTTGGCCTCGTTGGCCGTGACCATCACGTCAAAGCCAAAGCCCTCAGCGCCCAGCTGCTGGCCAATGAGGTAGCCCCAGGCGGAGACCTCCGTCTCCAGCATCCCGGGCTCCAGCACCTGAAGCATCCCCTGCATCATGGCATCGGAAATCAGGGCCGCCTGGCGGGTCAGTGCCATTTCCCGGCCGGACTTGATATATTTGATTTTGAAGTACAGTTCCTGGCAGTCGATGATGTTTTCCTCGCCCACCAGACTGGCAAAAAACTCGTAGATGCCCAGCGGCAGCACAGCCCGGGGGGTCAGCAGGCCGATGGTTTTTGGCATATGGCCCACGGCCGTCTCCAGCACATCCTCGATGCGCTCAGCGTCAATGGGATATTCCTCGTCCGCCAGCTTGAGCATCTCTACCTTGTGGACGCTCACACCGGCCCGCCCTGACATCTGTTCGGCCACATAGCCGCCTTCAAGCCCTGCCAGCAGGTAGAAACCATTGGCCCCCACCACGCCCGCCACAGGCTCCACGGAGATGTTGGTATTGCCGCCCAGATAGGGCACATCCCCGCAGTAGTGCTCATCGGAATACACAATGCCGCAGTCAATGCCTTTGGCTTTCAGCGCCTGGGCCACCTTCCGGCGGCGGGATGCGAACTCTTCTTTTTCCACCCGCAGGCCCTTGTCGATTTTCGGCGCGTCCTTGAGCACCCTGTCAACCGCCCGGGCTTTGTCCATCCAGCTTCGCATATCAGCTTTTCCCCTTTTCGGTTTAGTTGGTGTCAGCGCGCAGGGGACCGGCCAGTTCATTCATATAGAACAGCTTGCCGGGCAGGGTGGGGATATGGCTGGAGGTAACGGCCTTGTCCGGGCCATAGCGCAGCGTCATCCAGAAGGACATGCCCTGCCACTGCATCCCGCGGGACAGGATACCGTCCGCGCCGCCGATGGCGTAATCTGTGCCAAGAATGATCCCGGGGCCAATGGTGTTGGCGTAGCAGGGGATCAGGGGCCAGCTGCTACGGAAACTGGTGATGGCGTTTTGCTCGATGGTGAAGGGATGCAGCCTGGCGCCGATGCGGTAGGGCTCCTTCTTCCAGGCTTCCATGCTGTCGTATTCCTCAGCGAAATGCGGCTCCCAGAAGGCGATGTGGCAGACCCGGCCGATGCCGTAGACCATCACCTGGCGCGCACCCCTGGCTTTGAGTTCCGCAATTTTTTCCGGATACAGCGGAAGATTGTCCCGGGTGGCGAAGTTGCGCTGCTTTTCGGGCACCGTCAGCTCCCCCAGGGGGCCGTAGAATGCGTTTTGCATGGCATTCTGGAAGGCCACGGGGTCGCTGGCAGGCACGGTGTTGCCGGCCTCGTCGGACCACTCATCCATGTTAAAGCCATGCACATGCCGGCAATCGATGTTCCAGGATTTGAGGAAGTACACCACCCACCGGTACATGCCCATGGGGCCCACCGGGAGGATCATGATGAGCTGCTTTCCCTCTTCCTTGGCCACGCGGATCTGCATGGCAATCTCATGGCCCATATAGACGCCAAATTCCTCCAGGTTATCACACGGGGCGATTTGGAAGCCCTCATGCCAGAATGGCTGGCGGAGGCCAACTTCCTCAGCCGGATGGGAAACGCAGGCCTTCACCTTTTGCAGATCCCAACCCTTTGGAAACACCTCAGAAAAATAAGACCCCTTGAAGGTGTTGAGCATGTCCATGTATAATTCCTCCTTGATGTGGTATTTGACAGACCAGATAATTAATCCAGCCACTTTATAAACAATGCCAGTATCGCATGGTTTCCAGCCCGTGTCAACTCACCCGGGCAGAGTTTGTTAAGCCGCTGACTTAATTCCCGCCAATCCCTTGAAAAGCGCACGCGCTTGTTCTATACTGAAGGGGCCAGCAGACCAAATCGAAATAGCGTCACCAGTGGTGGAATCGCTGTTGACCGCCCCTGCCGCTCAGGTGGAAAGGACGCCCAATGAGATACATGACCATGCGCGAGCCGCGCATGAACAATCAGAAAACCATCAAGGAAGAAAATATCAAGACGCTGTTCAGCCTCATTTCATCAGATCCCGGTGTTACCCGTGCCCAACTGGGACGGATCACCGCCCTGAGCCCCACCACCGTGTCAACCCTGGTGGATGAGCTGGTGCAGCGGGGCCTGGTGCTGGAGACCGGGCCTGCCAACACCCAAAGCGCCGGGCGCAAGCCCATTGCCCTTCAGGTCAATCCACGGGGCCGCCAGCTGGCGCTGTTCTCCCTGAGCCGCTGGGGAATCCGCTTCTGGCTGTATAACCTGGCGCTGGAGGAAGTGGACACCCGTTTTGTGGAGTATTCAGCGGATCGTTACGGCGGTTTTTCCGAGGAAGCGGACGGCACAGAGCCGGACGCCGGAGCGGACTATATGTCCCTGATCGAATCCATCCTCGTCAAGTCCCCATATTGTGACCCGGCCCGGCTGCTGGCCGTCTGCATCTGCTTTCCCGGCATCCACCTTGCAAGGGAAAAATCCTTTTCCTGGTCGGCGATGCGGGTGTCCTTCTCAGAATCCGATGTGCTCCAGCTGGAAAGACGCCTGAGTGTCCCGGTGTTCCTGGGCAATGCTGCCTTGTGCCGCGCCTATGCCGAAAAGAAACAACTGGACGGGCCAAACTCCCGGCTTGAGGATTTGATTTATGTCACTGTCCGGGACGGGCTGGGCGCCGGCATTATCGCCGGCGGCGCCTTCCTGACCGGCCCGGAAAACAGCGCCGGCGAGATCGGCCATGTCTCCGTGGACTACAAGGGAAAGCGCTGCGCCTGCGGGCAGCGGGGCTGTGTTGAACAATATGTCACCCTTGACGCGCTGGCTGAGCGGGTGCGCCAGGTGATGAACCTCGGGCAGGCGCCCACGATGGCCGCGATCGGGGAGTACTGTACCAAAGGAAACGAAGCCGTATGCGAGGTCATAGACGATGCGGCCGCTATGCTGTTTACAGCCATCTTCAGCACCGTCTGCATCACCGGCATCAAAAGGGTGGTGATCGGCGGGGGCATCGAGCAGCTGGGGGAATACTTCCTTGGCCGGCTGCGCGCTTTTCCCAGGGACAACCCCCACAACAAGCTGTCCCAGAACATCGACATCTCCTATGCCCGCTCCGGCCTCTACGGGGATATCCGGGGTATTGCCCAGTTCTATCTGGACCATGTCTTTACCATCACCATGGATTCGGACGAGCACTGGGGCCAGAACGGCAGGAGGCAGATTACAGCATAAGTTATTGCGCCAGGGGACAAACGCCCGGCAACTCAATGGCAAAATATCGAGAAGGCAAGGGCAGTTCCCGGATAGGCACATTGACAAGGGAAGGCTTGCTTTGCTAAACTGGTGTTCCTAAAGTCATTGGAATAATCACGCCGAATGGTGGAAAAACGCCAATGTGCCCCATCTTTCCGGCGATAATCCAAGAAAAGTGAGGAAGACAAATGTTGCGTGTCGCGATTGTCGGCTCCGGATTCATGGGCAAGTCCCATGCCGAGGCATACAAGGCCCTGCCCGGCGTTGAGCTGGCAGGGATCATCAACCCCAACCCCAAAAACGCAGTTCCGCTGGCCAGGGAAACAGGCTGCGGCTACTTCGCCTCCCTTGAAGACGCTGTGAAGGAAGGGCCACTTGATATTGTCAGCGTGTGCACCCCCACCTATCTGCATGAGCAATATGTCATTGAAGCGGCTCAAGCCGGCTGCCATGTGCTGTGCGAGAAGCCTGTCACCTTCACCCTGGAGAGTTTTGACCGGATGGTGAAGGCCTGCCAGGACAACGGGGTGAAATTGATGGTGGCCCAGGTGGCCCGCTGGTGGCCGGAATTCATCGACATCGCCCGCCGGCTGAACGGCGGAGAGCTGGGCCGCATCCACATGATTTATGAAAAGCGGCTCTGCCAGCTGCCCACCTGGTCCACCTGGCACCGGGATCCCGCCAAAAGCGGCGGGGGCCTTTATGACCTGAACATCCACGACATCGATTTCCTGGTAAGCGTCTATGGGCGGCCGGAAAGCGTCTTTGCCACAGGGCACAAGGGAGACGGCGGCGCCTGGATGTATGTGGTGACCAGCCTCCTCTGGCCAAACGGCGTTAAGGCCACGGTGGAAACCTGCATTGAGATGCCCGGGCCCTGGCCCTTCTCCATTGAGTTCAGGGGAGCGGGCGACAGGGGAACGCTTCACTATAACCTGCAGGCCGGCATGAACATCAAGGACGGGGAGCAAAACAGCAACTATACCTGGTACCCCGCGGGAGCCCAGGCGCCCGAGACGCTGCCAGTTGCGCAAACCGACATGTTTGTATCGGAAATCACGGAATTTGTGGACGCGGTAAAAAACAATGGCGAATTGCCGGTCCCCCTGGCTGAATCCCGCGTGGTGCTGGAAGTGGTCCTGGCCACCCTGCGGTCCCTGGAAGAGGGCGGTATCCAGAAAGTATGACCATAACGCCAAAAGGCTTTTTCGGGCGAAAGGGCTTTGAACTGGACTTGCGGGCGCTGTCCGTCCGCCCTTTGGGCGCCCACGGTGTACGGATCAGGGTGCTGGCCTGCGGCGTGTGCGGAACAGACCTGCACTTCCTCAGGGACTCGGTTGATTATGCTCCCCTTGGCCATGAAGTCTGCGGGCAGGTCCTGGAAACAGGCGCTGCGGTCACACGGTTTGTTCCCGGCCAGCAGGTGGTGATGGAGGATGTGGCGCTCTGCGGGACCTGTGACCAGTGCAAATCCGGCCGGGTCGACCTGTGCCGGTCCGGCTTCACCATGCAGGATCAGCCCGGGATGGCAGAGGAGATTGTGCTTCACGAGAACATGCTGCACGACGCTTCCGGCCTGGATCCTGTTTTCGCCGCCATGACCGAGCCCCTGGCCGTCGCCATCCGCTGTGTGGAAGCCCTGGGGCCTGATCCTGGCAAGCCGCTGGCCATTTTTGGCATGGGGACGATCGGGCTTTTCTGTGCGGCCTACGCGCATTTCAGGGGTGCCGGGCCCATCACCATGATCGCCCGGGATCCTGAAAGCCAGCGAAACAAGGCTGCCTGGGAGGCCGCCCGCGGCCTGGGCGCGCAGCAGGCGTTCTACACCAGCGAAAAGGGCTGGATGGAGGGCATCGGTTTCTTTCCCTCTGTCATCCTGGCGGCACCCCCCAGCCTTGCCGCCCAGGCGCTGAAGCTTGCCGCATACGGCGGCCGCGTGCTGGCCTGCGGCGTCACCCTGGGGGAGGGGAAAACAGCGGAACTGGATGTCAATGACATGGTGTGGAACAAAAAGTCCCTCCTCACCTCCATCGCCGAACCGGGGCTTCATTTCCCTCTGGCCCTGTCGCTGATACGCTCCGGGCGCATTGACGCGGGCCGGGTAGTCACCCACCAGCTTCCGCTGGGTGAAGCATGGGAACTGGCCCGCCTGTACGGCACGGACAAGCCCGCTGTCAAAACCGTCATTATACCCGGTTGAATTTCGCCGGGCGGCCCTATCACCCCACATCAAACAAGGAGGACCTCATGAAACACATTATCGCTGTCAGCACCAACACCTACCACGGTTTCACCGTTGACCAGGCCCTGGAAGGCATCGCCGCGGCCGGGTTCAAGTACGTGGAACTCACCGCTGTGCGAAACTGGACGGAACATATCATGCCCGATAAGGCGGAGCATGAGCTGGACCGCGTAAAAGCCAAAATGGAAAATCTGGGGCTTGAGTGCATCGCCCTCAGCGGCCACTGCAACCTGACGGAAACGGAGCGGCTGAATGATTTCCGCGCCAACATGGCGCTGGCCCGCCGCTTTGGCGCCAGCTACATCATCTCTTCCACCGGCGAGGCCCACTTCGGCAAGGAAGAAGCTTTCGCCGATGATGTGCTCATTGAAAACATCACAAGCCTCCTTGGAGACCTGGAGCGCCACAACCTGAAGCTGGGCATTGAGGTGCACGGTGAATACGGCACCGGCGAAGCGGTGGCACGCGTGGTGAAGGGTGTAAACAGCCCCCGGGTGGGTGTCAACTTTGACACCGCCAACGTCGTCTACTATGGCGGCACTGACCCCATGAAAGACCTGGAAAAGAGCCTGGACAGCGTCAACTATGTCCACCTGAAGGACAAGGTGGGCATGGACAAGAGCTGGAACTTCCCGGCCGTCGGCAAGGGAGAGCTGGACCTGCTGGGCATGATCAGCTACCTGGATGCCCATGGCAGGAATGTGCCACTGTCCATTGAGGTGGAGTTCACTGAGGATTTCACCATGCGCGATAAGGTGGAAGGCGACCTGGAGCACGCCAACCAGGCGGTCAGGGATTCCTTCGACTACCTGCGCAGGAACGGCCTTATATAAGGGTGCTGCCGGGGAAACCCGGTAAAATATATTAGAATACAGGAGGATACCCCATGCGTAAAAAACTGCTCGTCACCATCCTGGCCCTGGTACTGGCGCTCTCCCTCACCGGCGCCGCTTCCGCCCTGACCTATGGCTACATCGCCTACCAGATGTCTGACATCTGGAACGAGTACTCCTCCAAGGCTTTCCAGTATGCCGCGGATCAGAACGGCGTGGACGTAGTAATTCTGGATTCCCAGAACGACATCGGCAAATCCGTGGCCGCCATGGAATCCCTCGTCCAGCAGGAAGTGGACGGCATCTCCATTTTCCCCATTTCCCCTGAACAGGGCGCCCAGCTGATCAAAATGGCCAACGAAGCCGGCATCCCGATCACAGTGGAAAACATCGATGTGGCGGGCGTTTCCAACCCTGAGGAGTATGTCGCGGCCGTTGGCTGCCTGTACGGTGATATCGGCTACGCCGCCATCGAATGGCTGAGCAAAAACGTTGAGGACGCCAAGGTCTTCTACTGCGCGGGCGCGGTTGGCGGCGGCGTGTTTGAGACCTACAAAATCGGCGTGGACAAAGCCCTGGAAGACTTCAAAGACGACATCGAGATGGTTGGCCTGATGAACGCGGACGCCTGGTCCACCGAGAACGGCCTGAACCTCACGACTAACTTCATCAACTCCGGCGTTGAGTTCAACTGCATCTTTGCCAACAACGACCAGATCGCCCAGGGGTGCTATCAGGCGCTGCAGGAAGCCGGCCTGGATATCCCCGTGGTTTCCACCGGCGGCTCACCTGACGCCTACAAGTTCCTGGAAGACGGCATTGAAGCAGCCAACATGACGGCGCCCGTATCCATCCAGGGCGTACAGACCTTCAAGAACCTGCACGAATTTGTGACCGAAAACAAGATTCCGGATCCCAAGTTCCAGAACCTCCCGGTTATCCCCGTTTCCGGTGATGACCTGAGCGCCTGGATCGACTGGTCCGACTTTGCCGGCGCATACGACTACGTGTACAACCAGCAGTAATCCTTTTTCGGCCGCGCGGCGACACCCTCGCCGCGCGGCCGGGTTTTTTTACTTTTTCTGAAGCGATGAAGGAGACGCACGGTATGCCCAGCACAAACCCCAATGAGCCGCTTATCAGGATGGAGAACATCGTCAAGGAGTTCCCCGGCGTCAGGGCCCTTGGGGGAATGACCTTTGACGTGAACAGGGGGGAGATCCACTGCCTGGTGGGGGAAAACGGAGCCGGCAAGTCCACGCTGATGAAAATCCTCTCGGGCGCTTACACCCCCACTTCAGGAACCATCCACGTGGAGGGGCAGGCCTATCACACCCTGGATCCGGAAATCTCCCAGCAGCTGGGCATTGAGATCGTTTACCAGGAAAACGACCTGGTGCCCAACATGAACGCGGTGGAAAATGTCTTTGTGGGCAAGGAGTTGGCAAAGCCCCTGGGGATCATCGATAAAAAGGGCATGCTCAGGCGGGTCAGGGAGAGCATGCGCGAATTTGACATCAGCATAGATCCTCAGCAGAAAATTGAGGATATGTCTGTTTCCGACCAGCAGTTTGTCAAAATCCTCAAAGCCCTGATGAACCAGAGCAAACTCCTGATCCTGGACGAGCCCACCTCCATGTTCAATGTGGAGGACGCGGGCAGGGTGCTGAACCTGGTCCGCACCATTTCCGCACGGGGCATCGGCATCATCTACATCTCCCACTTCCTGGAGGAAGTGGTGCAGATTGCCGACCGCATCACGGTGATCCGGGACGGCGAGGTGGTCAGGACCTATGACAATTCAAAGCGCGATGTTCCCCTGAGCGCCCTCACCCTGGATATGGTGGGCCGTCCGGTGGACACTTTCTACCAGCGCGAGCGTTTCGCGCCTGGAGAGGAAAAGGTGCTTGAAGTCCGGAAGCTGAAGCTCGAAAAACACTCCCCGCCCATCAGTTTTTCCCTCAAACGGGGAGAAATCCTGGGCATGTTCGGCATGGTGGGCTCCGGGCGCACGGAAATTGTCCGCGCTCTTTCCGGGGCCGATCGTTTTTATACCGGAGAAATCCTTTTGAATGGCAAAAAGCTGCATATCAGCAGCCCCCGGGACGCCATTGACGCGGGGATTGCCCACATCACCGAGGACCGCCAGCGGCTGGGGCTGAACCTGGGGTCCAGCGTGCTGGAGAACGGGCTCATGGTGAAACTGCAATATATGAAACCAAGCCCGCTATATGATTTCAAAACCTATGCCAAGCTGGTGAGCCCTGTCATGGAAGGGCTGAACGTGAAAACACCCAGCCTCATGCAGGAGGTGGTCAACCTCTCCGGGGGCAACCAGCAGAAGGTGGTGCTGGGCAAGTGGCTTATCTCCGACGCGCAGGTATTTGTGTTTGATGAGCCGACCCGGGGCATTGACGTGAACGCGAAAGCGGAGTTTTACCGGCACATGACAGAGCTGGCCAAAGCCGGCAAGAGCATTATCATGGTCTCCTCGGAGATGCCCGAACTGATCTCCATGAGCGACCGGGTGTTGGTGGTGCGGGAGGGCGCGGTGTACTGCGAGCTGTCAGGCGGCCAGATCAACGAGCAAAACATCATAAAACTAGCATTGGGAGTAATCAGCCATGAGTAAAGGTCGTCGGATTCTCAAGGATCAGCGCCTGCTGCTGCTGATCATCATTGTCGTCCTGTCAGCGACGGTGGGCATTATCAACCCGCGTTTTGTGCGGCTGAACAACATCATGGCCATCCTCCAGCAGATTTCAGTGCTGGGTGTGCTGACCATGGCGATGTCCATGCTCCTGATCAGCGGGGGAATTGACCTGTCCATCGGCAACATGATGACGCTCTCAGGCGTGGTGGTGGCAACCCTCTTGATGCGCGGCGCAAACCTTCTGGTGGCAGTGCTGGCCGGCATGGGCGTATCCACCCTGTGCGGTCTGCTAAACGGGGTCATTATCGCCAAATCCCGCACCATGCCGCTGATTATCACCCTGGGCACGGGCCAGATGTTCAACGGCATCTCCCTGCTGATCGCCGGCGGCTCCTTCCTGCAGTTTGAAAACAAGCTGAACTTCCTGCGCACGGTCAAGCTGTTTGATTTCCTGCCGCTGATGGTGATCGTGATGCTGGCGATCGTGGTCCTTATGTATGTGCTGCTCAATAAAACCCGTTTTGGCCGGCGCATTGTGGCCATCGGCGGCAACGAGCGCAACGCCTACCTGTCCGGCATCAAGGTGGACCTGTACAAGATCCTCACCTACGGCATCAGCGGGGCCATTGTGTCGGTGGCCGGCCTCATATTCGCGGCCAGGCTGAACGCCATCACGGCCAACGCCGGCGCCGGGTATGAGCTGGACGCGCTGGTGGCGGCGGTGATCGGCGGGGTAACCTTTGACGGCGGGCGCGGCACGGTGCTGGGCGCTTTCCTGGGCTGCCTGCTCACCGGCATCATATCAAATGCCCTGGACATCCTGGGGGTTGATGCCTATGTCAAGATCGTGATCACCGGGGCTATCATCGTGGGTGCCGTGGTGCTCAGCAACATCGAAAAGCTGCGCCGCAGGACTTAAGCGCGGGCAGAAAAGGAGCAAGCGGATGAAAAAAGGCGTGAGTTTCTTCTCCTTCGGCCAGGACGCGGACCTTCTGGAGGCCGCCCGCCAGGCGGCCGGGGCCGGGTATGATGGGGTGGAGCTGGTGCTGAGCGAATCCGGTTCCCTCAACATGAAAACAAGTGACGCGGACGTTTTGTCCCTCAGGCATGAAATCGAATCCCTGGGCCTTTCCATCTGCGCTGTGGGCGCCTGGAACCTCTGGGAAAACAATCTGGCGGGGGAGGACCTGAAGGCCGCCAGCCATGCCCAGGACATCATCAGAAGGCAGATCGATCTGGCGGCGCTCCTGGGGGCCGACACGGTGCTGGTGGTGCCGGGCTGGGTGGGCACCAATTTTGCGCCAGGTATTGTGCCCTATGATATGGCCTATAATAACGCGCAGGAGCGGCTGTCCCGGCTGGCGCCCTGCGCACAGGCCGCCGGAGTCAGCATCGGCGTGGAGAATGTGTGGAACAAGTTCCTGCTCTCCCCTCTTGAGTTCCGCCGCTTCCTGGATGAGATCAACAACCCCTTTGTGGGCGCTTACTTTGATGTGGGCAACATCATCTACATCGGCTTCCCGGACCAGTGGATCCGCATCCTGGGGGAGAAGCACATCAAAAAGATCCACTTCTGCGATGCCAGGGAGAGCCAGGCGGGCCTGGGCATGTTTGTGGACCTGATGGCGGGGGATGTGGACTACACGGCCGTGATGAAAGCGCTTCGGGACATCGGCTATGACGACTGGGTGACGGTGGAATTCCTGCCCAACTACCGAAACTTCCCCTACCAGTCCATCATCAACGCGCGCCTGTCGCTGGACACCCTCCTGGCCATCCCGTGAAGTACAGCAAGATACTGCGCTTTGGCGTCATCGGAGCAGGGGGCATCGCTGACCGGCGCACCCTGCCCGGGATTTTAAAATCCGAATACGCGTCATTGAGCGCCGTGATGAACCCCCGGATCCAGGACGCCCGGCGGCTCAGGGAAAAATATGGCGCCCTGCGCGCTTATGATAACGCCGGAGAACTGGCCGGGGACGCCGCCGTGGACGCGGTGTACATCGCCTCCCCGTTGGCAGAGCACCTGCATCAAGCCCTTCTGGTCTGTGAGGCCGGAAAGCCTCTGTTAATCGAAAAGCCCCTGGCCCTCACCTGCGTGGACGGGCAAAAGATCACGGACGCATTCGCGGGCAGAAAACTGCCGCTGGCAGCCGGGCTGATGATGCGTTTTGGCGCCCACATCCGCCAGATGAAAGCCTGCCTGCAGGCAGGGGACATCGGCCCCTTGGTATCAGCCTACGCGCGCTTTTCCTGCTGGTATCCGGATATTCCGGGGGCCTGGCGCCAGCGCCCGGAGACCGGCGGCGGCGGGGCGCTGATGGACATGGGCGTGCATCTTATCGACCTGATCGCCTGGATGGCCGGAAGCCCGGTCAAACAGGTGGCCGCGATGAGCGACACCCAAACCTTCTCCTATCCGGTGGAGGACGCCGCCTCCGTCCTTCTGCGCCTTGAGAACGGCGCCCTGTGCGCCCTGCAGAGCCACTTCAACATCCCGGATGAAGGGGCGGACTGGCGGCTGGACCTGTTTGGCACCCGCGGCTCTCTTCTGGGGCCGGGTATCCTGGGCCAGGTGGACGGCGGACGGCTTGAAATGCTCTCCCTCGCGGAAACCGGCGGCTATGACAGCCGCCAGGACAGCAAGCGCCCGGTGTTTGCCCAATTGGCGGCGGACTATGGCGACCTGTATGCCCGGGAAATCGACAGCTTTTGTGCAAGCATCCTCAAGGGGCTCCCCCTGGAAGCGCCTGCCCAGGCAGCCCTTGATGCCCAGCGCGTGGTGGAAGCGGCCTATCAGTCGCAGAAGAGCGGGGGTTTTGTGACGGTCTGATCCAGCCCCTGGCTGAAGAATCGTGAATAAAGGAAGCCCTATGCTTTCTCCGGGCTCCCTGCCAACTGAATCAGGGCATCGGCGATCTGCGGGTCAAATTGGCTGCCTGCGCCCTCCCTGATGTAGCGAATGGCCGCTGGGCTTCGTTCCTCTGCCGGCAGCCGCTGCGTGCGTGTCACCCGGGCGTACGCCTCACAAACCGCGATGATCCTGGATATCAAAGGAATCTGCTCGCCCGCAAGGCCTTTGGGATAACCGGTGCCGTCCCACTTTTCGTGGTGGCTGTATATATACCCCGCAATATCCAGCGTGTCATCAAACAGGCTGAGGATGCGATACCCATACAGCGGATGCTGCATGATTCTGGAAATTTCTTCCCTGGAAAAAACATCTTTCTCCATTATCTTTCTGTCCAGCACTATTTTTCCGATGTCGTGCAGATACGCGGCCTGCTCCAGTTTGCTGATTTCATTGGCAGGCAGCTTCAAAGCCGCCCCGAGCCTGGTGCAAAGCTTTTGGGTGTCCGTTGAATGCTGCTTTTCCCGCGGGTATTTGGCATGCAAAGCCTCAATAATAGTATCCAGCATCTGTCTGTTTTCGGATTTGCGGTTGACGGTTTTATCCATGTACATCCCATTGTCCGCATCCAGTATGACATCGTCCAGGGATTGGCTGGGGCTTCGTTTTGTGGAAACGCCCGCGGAAATGCTGCACCTGATGGCATCAGCACATGCGCCGGCAACCCGGGATTTTATTTCCGACAGGATTTCCATGGCACCCTCCCAGGATGTCCTGGGCAGCAACAGGACAAACTCATCTCCGCCGATCCGGGCGATGATGTCTCCCGGCCTGCAAACCTGTCTGAAAATATCAGAGGCCTTCTGTATCAGCCCGTCGCCTGCGGCATGGCCAAAAATGTCATTGGTCATCTTCAGCCAGTTGATATCAGCAACAATCACAGACAGGGGGAGATTCTCCTGCGTGTCGATTGCCGCCCGGTTCTCCTCGAAGCATCTTCTGTTTTGCAGGCCGGTCAGAGCATCATAGCAGCTCAGGTAGCGTATTTCCGCTTCCCTTTCCTTGCGCTGGCTGATGTCCATGAAAGTGATCACAGCGCCCACGATTTCCCCGTTCTTGATTTTGGGATAGGAGGAGTATTCCACCGCAAAGGAAGTGCCGTCCTTGCGCCAGAACACCTCTTCCTCCGCGTGGGCGCCTTCGCCAAGGGAAAATGCTTTGAAAATCCTGCATTCCTCCACAGGAAAAGGCCTGCCATCAGCACGGGTATGATGGATCTGCCGGTGCATGTCCTTTCCCAGAAGCTCCTTCTCATCGGTGTATCCCAGCATTTCAAGGCAGCTTCTGTTGCAGAATGTGCATTTTCCTTCTTTATCAATGCCATAGATCGCTTCGGCGGAGGTGTCCAGGATCAGGCGAAGATCGTTGCCGCTTTCATCCTTCAGTTGGATGGTATCGTTGAGTTCGTGCCAGATGTCCTCCCTGGTCTTCTCGTAATAGGAGACCATCAGCAACTGGCTCAGGCTTGCCCCCGCGATGTTGAACACAGCCCGGGCGTTAAAGCCCGCCGGGCTCCATTGGGGCATATTGGAAAGGATAAAATACAGCATATAGCCAAAAAAAATAAGCATGACGATCCGCGCGGCCTTGCGCCTGAGCAGAAAATAGGCAAAGGGCGGAACCATGGACATCCAGATCAGGCCGTAATTCTGGTTCTGTACGATTTGATAAAACAAAATTTGGCACAGGATCAGCGCTGCAATGGCCATGTAGGCAACAGGTTCGTACCTGTTAGTCTTCCTGAAATAAATCAGCGCAAACAGGGCAACGGCAACGCCCACCGCGTTGACCATGGCGGCGCTGTACATCTGAAAAAGAACAATATCGATCACCACGAAAACCGAACAGGTGGCCATTACGCCGATCAACAGGGCATTAAGCAGGCTCTCCTTCCGATACAGCGCGTCCGCCTTTGTAAGCCTGCCATGATTGCTCAGGAATCTCTCGATTATGGGTGTGGTGCCTTTCATCGCTTTATGTTCTCCCGCGTCAATGGTTGCCTTCATCAGGATCGATTTCGTTCTGCCTGGCTATAAATGCCAGGGCGTCCCCCTCATCCAGCGGCTTGGCAAACAGGTACCCCTGCATCCAGTCGCAGCCAAAATCCTTCAAACGGCTTAGCTGGCTCTCATGCTCCACCCCTTCGGCCACCACAAAGTAGCCCAGCTTGTGCGCCATGGAAATGATATCACTGGTGATGGCCTTTCCCGGGTCTGCGTCCAAGAGCTGATTGATGAAGTACTTGTCGATCTTCAGGCAATCCACATGCAGTTCCTTCTGCCGGGCCAGGGAGGAGTATCCCGTCCCGAAATCATCGATGCATACGCGTATGCCGGTTTTCCGCAGTTTCTCAATGCTCCGGTTGGCCGCTGCATAGTCCGAGGTGAAGATGGATTCCGTAATCTCAATCAGGACGTTGCCGGGATTGACCGCCATCCTGCCCATCAGCCGGAGCAACCCATCCGCAAAATCGGGATGCAGCAGCTGAATCGCCGAAATATTGACGGAAACACTGAGCGTATCCTGCCCCTGTTCACCCAGTTTTGCCAGGAACCCGAACGCCCGGGTGAACACGCTTTCTCCCAGGGGCAGGATCAGTTTGGTCTTTTCAGCCACCGGAATAAACTCCATTGGCATCACCAGGCCCAGGCTTTCGGTCCTCAGCCGCGCCAGCGCCTCAAACCCTGCGACACGCCCTTTGTGAATGTCAAGGATCGGCTGGTACTGCAGGATCAGATCGTGTCCGGGTTCTCCTGCCGCGGCGGCGGAGAGGGAGTGCCGGATGGTTCCTTCCCGGTTGACCATGGCCTCAAGCTTGTCATTGTAGACGGTGATGCCAAAATCCCTGTGCGATACAGCGATGCTTCGCTCCGAAGCAATCAGCAGCTTCCTGAGGATCGCGTCGGCGTCCAACTCCGCTTCAGCCTCCCCGATTTCCAGAATGCCGATACCCCCGCTGATTCTGTCCGTCACAAAAAGTGCTTCCAGCGTTTGCGCGAGGGTTTCGGAAAAAGCAGTCAGCTCGTCCAGATCTTTGTAGTCCCTAAGATAACAGACAAAACGGCTGGCATAGGTCTGGAACAGCTTGCGATTGCCTGCGCAATGAGCGCTCAGGGCTTTGGCCGCCTCGTTGATCAGGTTCTGTGCATACTGAAAGCCATAGTTGGCGGCCAGCAACGCCACCATGCTAAGGTTGATGCTGATGAGCGCCCTTTTCCTGCCGTCCCTGCTGCCGGCTTCTTTCTTCAGAAGTTCCTCCAGATACTCCCGGTTGTACAAGCCTGTCAACTTGTCATGCTCGTTGAGAAAGATGAGATGATCCTCCAGATCCTTCCTGTCGGAGATATCAAAGATGATCCCTTCCAGCGCCTCCACGTTTCCCTGGTCATTATAGACGCCCTGGCCGATCTCCAGCACCCATTTGCGCTTGCCCTGTGATGTCACCAGCTCATACTCGGACCGGAAGGGCTGCCTTTTTGCCACAGCCTTTTCCCACTGTGCCCAGAGGCTTTCCCGGTACTCCGGGGTGATCAGGTCATTGAAGGCAACACGGCGGTTGCCTATCAGGTCGCCCGGCGCATAGCCGGTCAGGTCCCGGCAGCCGGAAGACACAAACTGCATCGTCCAGTCCCGGTCATAATGGCAGCGGTACGCCATCCCCTGGAGGTTTGACAGGAGCACGCTTTTGCTGCGCTCACTTTCTTCCAGCGCCTTTTCCGCCAGTTTGCGCTGCGTGATATCGCGTGATACTCCCAGAAAGCCGGTAGCCTTGCCCCTCTTGTCGCGCAGAAAGGAGAGGTTGATCTCCAGCTGAACAATGGAACCATCCGCCTTATAGTGCCCGACTTCAATGGTCCTGGACCGGTTCCTGTCAGCGCCGGGGTCTTTTTCCTTCTCCAGTTCCTCAAGAAACAGCGCCTGGATTTTATGGAGGGTCTCCTTTGGAAATTTGTCCTCCATCTTCCTTTTGGCATGCTCTTCCGGCGTCTCCCCCAGAAGCTTAAGAACGGAGGGGCTGACATAGGTGGTATTCAGGTCCATGTCCATTTGCCACACGACGTCTGACATGTTTTCAGCGATGCCCCGGTACTTGTTTTCACTTTCCACCAGCGCGGCCTCCGTGGCTTTCTGGCTGGTGATGTCCTGCAGGATGCAATGTGTCTGCTTGAACGCCCCGGAAGGATCGGTTCCGATGCTGCCTTCAAAGGCAATGTACAGCGGCTTGCCGCTTTTATGAAGGACCTCGTATTCGCAATGAATGTGTCCCTGTGCCTTGAAAACCGGGAACCTGCGCAGAAAGGCTTCCCGGTTTTCAGGGGAAAGCAAGTCGCCAAACCACTTGCCAATGGCCTCCCCGCGTGTGTATCCCAGCAGCTTGCACCATTGCTGGTTGACTTCAAGGATGTTTCCGTTGGTATCCAGGGACTGGTAGCCAAGCGGCGCTTCGTCAAACAGCAGCTTGAACCTTTCCTCGGACTGGACCAGCTGTTGCCGTGACTGCCTGAATGCCTGCTGGCGCAAGAGGAGAAGGCTCAGCAAAACAGTTGCCAACGGATAGATCAGCATCACCGGTAAAGCAATCGAGCGGATGACCGTGAGGTGAATGGAAACCGGCAGAAGAAACATGCACAGGAGCATCACAGCATGAACCGCAATGCCCATGGCCAGCACATTCAGCCATTGCCAGCCGTTCCATTTCGGCCTTACCCAACGGCGCCAGGCCAGGCCGATGAGCGCGCTGGTCAGGATGGTGGCAAGGCCGGCCCCTATTCCGGACCCGCCGATCATGATTCTGACAATCATCGCCGCAGCCACCGTGATCGCGGTGGGCACCAGGCCGAATGCCAGGCCCGTGACGCTGATCAGGATGGTCCGGGTGTCAATGATGATCCCGGCCTGGAAGGGAAATGGCAGCATCATCAGAACGCCGCAGATGACGGCGATCAGGATGCCGGTGATTGCATTGTGCCAATGGCGCAGCCTGGGCGGCAGATAATAGACCGCTTCATAAACCACAGACAAGACAAGCAGCAATGCCGCGTTATTGGACAAGATTAAGAAAATTTCCCGATCCATTCAATCCCCCGGATGATACTGCCAGCGCGGGCAACCCACAGCGCTGGAGGGCGTTGATGCAAGTCCTAAGCAAACATGAACAGAGAAGGGTACATGTACTGAAGCTTCTTTTGAAAACCGCCTTTTGGTGGTACAAGATGCTCCTTTTCCTGAGTGTTTTCACACTAACATGGCCTTTGCGTCCGGTCAAGGAAAACCGTTGGTTCCTCCCCGGCAGCGTCCAGGTGCTGGATTGATGCCTGAGATTGGCGGATATGGCGGCCCTTCACGAAAGGAACCCGCCCCTCCCAATGGCAGGCGCCGCCAAAGGGAGGGGCGGGGGTCGGTGCTGGCAACGCTTATCAGGGCTTCTTTCCTCTGCCTGTTCAGCCGACGGTTGCCATGCTGAACATCAGAACATGTGCGAACAGGCCAACCAGGATATACAGCTTTCCGCGCAATCTGATTCTGTCCTTATTATCCATGGTGTATTCTTTCCCATAGGTTCATCGGGTCTTGCTTCTTTGTTGCCGCAAAGGCAATCTGAGAACAGCTTCCCGGTAAGGGTTGGTCCGTTATTGCCCGGGCCGTTGGGCGCGTCTCGTGAGCGTATGCTTGGGGCCTGCTGTCCGCTGATGCCGCTGTGGGAGGAGGTGCCCGCTGCCGTCCATACAAATCTATCGCAATCGAAATGTACCCCCCGCCTGGCTACTTAATCGCCTGGAATGAAAAATTTCGCTCTGTTGCTTTTTGACGCTTTATGAATGTCCTGCGCTGTCTTGCGTTCAAACAAGGAATATGACTGCTGTATTTATAATGTGTTTCTTATTATTGCAGGTTTCATCACTGGAAAATCCCCGGAAGCCGTGGGGGCACATTCCCAGGGCAGCGCCTGTATGCTATACTCCTGGGGACTTGAAGCGCTTGTTTTTCGGGGAGAAAGGCTGTGAACACATTGCGATGGAAAACCGCCATGGTGGCGGCGCTGGCGCTGTTTTTTGCCCTGCCAGCCTCAGGAGAATGGACAGCCACCGCACCGCCGCCCTTTGAGGGCTGGCCCGTCCGCACTTCGGAGGGGTATTTATGGGTGGATGATACCCAGCCAAAGAAAGCGTTCATCTTCGCTGATGATTCCCTGGGGCGGTGGATTTATTTGTCCCGGGATCTTCAGATTTCCATTGAGCGCCTCACCGGCCGTTATGAGAAGCGTGATGTGGTGTGGTATATGGCGGACATCCGTTTCCGGGACGGCCAGGGTTTCCGCGCTTACCCGGCCGATCCCAAACGGCCTTCCCGCGCCCAGGAAAAGCCGGAGACCATTGCCAGGAATAACCAGGTGGTTTATGCCCAGAACGGCGATCTGTTCTCATTCCGCGTTTACAACAAGAAGCGGGTGGGCCTTATTATCCGGAATGGAAAGGTGCTGTATGAAAAAACCTACACCCATGCGGTATCCGTCATTCCCCCGCTGGATGAACTGGCGCTGTTCCCCGATGGCCACATGGAGATGCGCACGCCCGGGGAATACTCCGCCCAGGATTATCTGGATGCCGGCGCCCTTGATGTGCTGGCCTTTGGCCCGATCCTCTTCCAAAACCGGGTAAAGGATGAACGGCTGGAGATGAGCTTTACCCACCGGGAGCCACGCAGCGCCATCGGCGTCATGGGCCCCGGGCACTTTATCGGCATCATGGTGGAAGGCCGCAACAAACGCTCCGCTGGCGCGCCTTTGAGGTTTGTGGCTGACAGGCTGCTGGAAGCAGGCTGTCATGAGGCCTTCACCCTGGATGGCGGCCAGACAGCCGCCATGCTCTTCATGGGCAACAACGTTACCTCACCCGGCATTTACAACGGCTACCAGAAGGCACGCAAACAGCAGGATATCCTGGGTATCGGTCGGTGGGAGTAAACCTTCTGCCAAGGTGATGTAAGAACTTCCATTTTCCTTCGCCCATAGGCTGCGGGAAACCGGAATTCCCTTCCAGGGAAAACGGGGGAACGGCCGCAAAGCCGCTCCCCTGAACCATGCTGCCTCTATGGGCTTGCGGCGCGTTCCCCTTACTCTGCCACCCTGACCGGAAGGATCAGGTAGGTGTACTGGTTGCCGGTCACAGGGCAGACCACGCAGGGGCTGACATTGGTGTTGAAGCGCATGGCCAGGTCCTGTGTGTCGATGTTTTTGATGACATCGGTGAGGTAGGCCGCGTTAAAGGCGATGTTCAGCGGGACACCGTCAAAATCGATGGACACCTGTTCCGTGGCCTCAGCACGCTCAGCGTTTGCGGAGATGGTGAGCATCTGGTCTGCCACGGACAGCTTCAGCAGGTTGTTGCTGCCATCCCGGGCCACAATGGCGGCACGGTCGACAGAGGCCAAGAGCGCCTGGCGCTCAGCCCGCACAGCGGTGGTCCAGGAGGTGGGCAGGATTTGCTTATAGTTGATGTATTCCCCCAGGATCAGCGGGGAATAAACGGTGGTTTTGCCAAAATTTGCCATGAAATGGGTTTTTGACAGGGTGAAGGTGATGGGCTGGTCGCTGTCGGGGATCATGCCGCTCAAATCCTTCATGAGTTTGCCGGGGAGGATATGGGACAAACTGTCCTTGCCCTTGGGCAGCTGGTGGGCTACATAGACACGCTGCATGGCCAGGCGGTAGCCGTCCAGGCACACAAACCGCACCTCCTCAGGGGAGACTTCCATCAGGCAGCCGGTGAGGATACGGCGGGTCTCATCGGTGGAAATGGCGAAGATGATCCGGCTGACGGCGGCTTTGAACTTTTGCTGGCTTACGGTAACCACCGTCTCAGGCGTTACCTCCGTGATGTCAGGAAAATCCTCCGCGTCCATCATCACAAGGCTTGTCTTGCTGCCCGCATTTTTCACCACCGCCTGGCGGTTGTCCCGGGTGTTCAACTCCACTTCGCCTGAGAGGGAACGCATCCATTCAGCGGTCAACTTTGCCGGCAGCAACGCAACCCCGTCCTCCCGGACGGCGGCCGGTATGGTGGATGTGATGGTAACCTCGCCATCGGTGCAGGTGAGCTGCAGGCCGTCCTCCCGGGTTTCCAGAAAAACCCCGTCCTGAAAGGCGCGCGTTGGGCGCTGGGCCTGCGCATGGCTGACCATACCCATGCCGTGGTTAAAATCGCTGGCGTTGAAGATGACTTGCATACATTCCTCCTTGTGCCGCGGGCACCAGAAAGCGGCAGTAGTAAATCAATGTAGTAGCAGTAGTAGGGGCTGTGGACAGCGTGGAAAAGGCTGATTGCCCAGTTGCCACGCGCCGGAATCATCCCAGGCGGCGGTGGATGGAAGGCGCCGAACTGTGGATGGCTGTGGACATTCTGATTTCATCCGCCACTTTTTGCGCCAGTGGCCGGCCTGACAGACTGTCCTGAAGGAGACCCCCTGGCCCAAAGCCCGCCAGTTCCCCTTGTGTTCGCAGGGAAGGAAGGAGCAGGGGTGTCCGGTGTTTTCCACCCTGTTCAAGGATTGTGGGCGGATCATCCCCAGGCGGAAAGCCTGTCCGGCCGTGGAAAGTTCCGGGCTGTCCCCATCCTGCCCACAGGCTTATCAACCGGTCCGGTCAGATTTTGGATGCCGCGCCCTCATCCAAAAGGAGGGTAACCCTGTGGTGAAAATGGAGAATGGAAGCGGGCAGCCTGGGGGTGACATTGCCTTTCACCATACCGCGCACTGCCTCCGCCTTGTCTTCTCCCGTGGCCAGGAGCATGATTTTCCGGGCGGACATGATGGTGCCAATTCCCATGGAGATGGCTTGTCGGGGCACTTCACGCTCAGACGGGAAAAAACGTTTGTTGGCCTGGATGGTGCTGTCGGTGAGGTTCACAATCTGGGTGCCGGCGGAGAAGCTGTCAGCCGGCTCGTTAAAGCCGATATGCCCGTTGCGCCCGATACCCAGCAGCTGAAGGTCAATGCCGCCTGCCCGTTGGATAGCGGCGTCATAGCGCCTGCACTCGCGGTTCAGGTCCTTCGCATTGCCGTCAGGAAGATTGGAGGCCTTGAAGTTCACATGGTCAAACAACTGAACCTGCATAAAGGCGTGATAGCTGCAGGGATGCGAGATGGGCAGGCTGACATACTCATCCAGGTTAAACGTGGTGGCCTGGGAAAAATCCACGGCCTTTTCCTGAAAAAGCCTTATCAGTTCCTGATAGGTGGCCACCGGGGATGACCCTGTGGCAAGGCCGAGGACGCTGCCCGGCTTGCCGGTAATCTGGGCGGCCAGGAGCGTGGCAGCCGCCTGGGCCAGCGTTTTGGCGTTGGGGTAAACATGGATGATCATCGTGAGCCTCCCATCATTTTTGTTAATTATATCATATCCGGCTTTGGCGCGCTGACTTTTTCAACCTTGTTGCGCGGCCAGGCTGCGCGGGGAGCCGAAGGAGCGCTCCAGGGGGAAACTCAAGGCTGGCAGCAGAAGGGCCAGAGCCGCGCAGAGGATGATCGTGGTCGCGGCGTTTCCAACGATTTCCCCAATAAAATATGGAAAAACGGCGTTCCCCGCGGTGGTAAAGATCATCATCACCGCAAATACCGCGCCTGAGCGCTGGGGGAGGGAACGGCCAGCCAGTACGAACAGCATGGGCCACACCGCGCCGCATCCCGCACCGTACAGGACAGCGCCCAGCAGCCTCAGTTCCGGGCCCGGCGCCAGAAGGCTGATAACAGCGCCCAGAGGTATCAGGAGGGTCAGGTAGCGCAGGCTGACCAGTTCCTTGCCATCCATCCGGGTACCCACCAGGCGCAGCACGATCATCCCCAGCCAGAGCAGGGAGACGGACAGGTCCGCCAGGGTGGCTGCCTCTTCAGGGAATAGCTGCTTTAAGTAGGCAAGGCCAACAGATTCACAGCCCAGATAGAAAAAAACCATCAGGCAGCAAATCAGCACGGTCCGGGACTTCAGCACCGAGAACATATTAAGCCGCGTTTTGTCCGCTTTTCCAGCCCCCATATCCCCGCCGGCCAGGAGGATCAGCAGCCCGGACACAAAGACCAGCCCCGCGCAGATTAAAAGCAGCCCGCCGTACGGCTGCCCGACGGACAAATACCACACCAGGGCCAAGGGCGAGAGGACCGCGCCCAGGCCAAAGCAGACCTGGGACCAGTTCATCCACTTTGTGGCATGCTCCGGGTTTTCATCGGTGAGGAGGGCGCTGGAGATGGCTTCGCTGGGGCTAAAGCCCATACCGGTCAAAAAAAGCCCGATCAGAATGGCGGTGAGGGACTGGGCCAGGAAGGTGACAATCAGGCCTGCCACCATCAGAGCGCAGCTCACCAGGACGATGCGGCGCTTTCCGATACTGTCTGCCAGGGAGCCTGAAAGCAGGACACTTAGCAGCATACCCAGCGCGTGGGCCGTGATAAACCGTCCGGCAGCGGTGTCAACCAGGGAGAATTGGGCGGCCAGCCGATTGGACAAGGTGCTCAGCAGGCTGGCATAAACACCAAGCCAGCCGATCAGCGCGCACAGCAGGAGGTTTCTGAACAGAGGCAGTGATTTTTTTGTCACATCCAATTCCTCGCTTCATTTTATCAGGAACGCTGTCCAGTATAGGGGCTTTGGAAGGATTTGTCGATTGTTCAGGCGATTTTTCGCTTGCTTCACATGTTATAATCATGCAAAACATGGAAAAGGGAGGCGGGCATGGCGGGAAAGCTGTGGGTCAGGCAGATCAGGAAAAATAAAATGGTGGCGGATGCGGTGGCGTCCTGTGACAAAATGGCCTGGCAGGAGGCGCTTTTGGAGTGCTGCCATCGCCTGGACATCGGCGTCCCCATGGTGTTGAGCCGCCACCTGAAGGACTGGGAGGACTTTTCCCAAACCCGTTTTTTGCCGGAACACTTCCTGGAGCCGGTGCGCTTTGACCGTCTGGAGGCGGAGTATTTTGACCCGGAGGATGCGGCCAAAAAAAAGCCATTCCGGGAAGCGGAGGTTTAAGGATGCATATCCCCGCCGCCAGCATCCACAGCCAGCCGCTCCTTTCCTTTGAGGAGGCCTTAAAAGCGCCTGCCCTGGGCTTCGATTCCCATCAATGGCTCTATCTCCCGCCTTTTTACACAGAGTACCGCTATGTGCTGGGAACGGCCGGGGTACATCCACTGATCTGCGTGGGGCTCAATCCCTCCACCGCCCAGCCCGCGGGGCTTGACAACACACTAAAAAGTGTCCAGAGGGTAGCCCGGCACAACGGATATGACAGCTTTCTGATGATGAACCTCTACGCACAGCGGGCAACCCGGCCCGGGGATATGGACCGGGAGATCTGCGCTTTCCTGCACCGGGAAAATCTGAAGGCATTCAATTTTCTCCTTGGAAAGACCAAAACGGTGTGGGCCGCCTGGGGCGCGGTGATGGAAACAAGGGGGTACCTGGCTGCCTGTATGGCGGACTTTGTCAAAGAGGGAATCAAACAGGGCGCCCGGTGGTATACCGCAGGGCTACGAAGCAAAAAGGGACACCCCCACCACCCGCTGTATCTTAAAAAGGACAGCCCGCTTGAGCCTTTTGATATCACAGGCTATCTGGCTTTATTGGAGGGACAGGGATGGAACGGCTGCGCAAAATGACGGACAGCCTGGAAAGGACCCGGATGCTGTATGGGGAGATCTTTACCGATGAGGCCGGGCGTATAGAGGGGGAAGGATATAAGCTGGAAGCGCTCACCACGCTGCATATCCTGGGGCAGGAAATTGCGCCCGCCAGCCGGGTTCTGGACCTGGGCTGCGGTGCAGGCGTCTACGCCTTGCCCCTGGCGGAAAAGGGGCATACGGTCATGGCGGTTGACCTGATGCCCTCCCACATTGAGCAGCTGAAGGCAAAAACAGCACCCGGTTTGGCACTGGAAGCCCTTTGCATGGATGCCCAGGCGGCGCTTGACGGCCTGCCGGAGGCTTCTTTTGAAGCTGTTTTGTGCCTGGGGCCCATGTATCACCTGCGGACAGAATCCCAGCGGGTGAAACTGCTGGCAGGCTGCCGCCGGGTGACCAGGCCCGGCGGGCGGATTTTCATCGCTTTCATCAATAACGACTGGGTCATCGCCACCCAGGCCCTTCGCTATGACGGGGGCCGGTACATGACGGAAGGGGACTATCACCAGGACACCTTCCGGGTGGAGGACTTTCCCTTTGTGTTTCACACCCTGGCGCAGGCGAATGAGGAAGCGGAAAAGGCGGGCCTCAAGGTTTTTCGCCGGGTGAACACCGACGGGCTTTCCGAAATGTTTGAAGACAAATTCGCCGCCTTCACTCCGGATGAATACGCCCGATGGTTCCGATATCACTTGTACCTGAGCGAAAAACAGGAGCACCTGGGCGCCTGCAACCATTGGCTGTTTGTGTGCGGGAGGGGGCCTGGATGACGTGCCGTGAAAGAACCCTCAAGCTGAAAGACGGTTCATCCTGCCTCCTCAGAAGCCCGGGGCCAGGGGACGCTGCCCCGATGCTGTCCTACCTGGCGGATACCGCTGGGGAAACCAACTTCCTGGCCCGGTACCCTGAGGAAGTGGGCATGAGCCGGGAGGAAGAGCAGGACTTCCTGCGGGAGGTTCTGTTTGACCCGCGCCGTGTGATGGCGGCAGTTTTCCTGGATGATGCTGTCCTGGGCTGCGCCAACGTGTTTCCTGTGGGAAAACGATGCAAATTGCGCCACCGGGGCGAACTTGGCGTTGCCATCCGGAAGCCCTGGTGGCACATGGGCCTGGGCCGCCTGCTGACAGGCGAGTGCATCACCCTGGCCCGGGTGATGGGCTATGAGCAGCTGGAACTCAAGGTGCTGGCGGGCAACACGCGCGCCGTTGGCCTTTATGAGCGACACGGTTTTGTGCCCTGGGGCAGGGTGATAAACGGCTTCAAACTGAAAGACGGCAGTTACCTGGATGAGATAATGATGGGGATGATACTCAAGAGGTGAAGGGCATGAATACGACAGTGGAACAAAAACTGGGCAGGCTGATCGCCTTCCCCACCATCGCAGGGACTGTGGATTATCCGGAGGATCCCGCGGCTTTTGAAGGATGCCGGGAGGCTATCCACACGATGTACCCCGCCGTGGCGGGCACCTGTGAGCGCCATGTCATTTTTGGGCGTGGGCTGGTGTACCGCTGGCAGGGAAAGGCCAAAGACAGGCCCTGGGTGATGATGGCGCATTACGATGTGGTGCCGGCGCCGGATGAGGGCTGGGAGCGGCCGCCCTTTTCAGGGGATGTCACCGAAGGTTTCATCCATGGCCGGGGAGCGGTGGATACCAAGGGAACGCTGGCGGCAATGCTCCAGGCGGCCGAAGAGCTGATACAAGCGGGTTTCACCCCCGCGCAGGATATTTACTTCTGCTTTTCAGGGGACGAGGAAACCTATGGCCCCACCACCGGGCGGATCATTGAGTGGCTCAGGGAGAGGGATGCCCTGCCCTGGGCGGTGCTGGATGAGGGAGGCCAGGTGGAAGCGGGTACCGTGCCTGGTTTTTCGGGCTATGCGGCCATGGTGGGCGTGGCGGAGAAAGGCATGGCGCAGGTGCAATTGTCGGCGACAGGGCCCGGCGGCCATGCATCCCGCCCGCCAAGGGAAAGCCAGGCGGAGATCCTGGCCCGTGCCCTGGTGCGCTTAAGCAAAAATCCCTTCCAAATGCGGATCATCAGCCCGGTGAAAGAGGCGCTTAAGGAATTGAGCCAAGGCAGCGCGGGCCCCTATCGCCTCATCTACCGCTGGCCGGGGCTTTTTTCGCCGTTTATCAAACGGTTCGCCAGGCTTCGGTCGGGGAGCATTGCCGCCCTGTTCCGCACCACCTGCGCCGTCACGCAGCTGCGCGGAAGCGATGCCAGCAACGTCCTGCCCGTCACGGTGACTGCCGGGCTGAACCTGCGCCTGCTGCCCGGCGAGAGCCAGGAGAGCGCCGTGAACTATTTGAAAGAGGCCATCAGGGACTCCCGGGTTAAGGTGAACCTGATTACCGGCAATGACCCAAGCCCCGTGTCCCAGATGGAGGGCCCTGCTTTTGAACGCATCAAAAAGGCGGCCGGTGCCGTCTGGCCCGGTGTTATGACGCTGCCGGCCCTCATGGTGGGCGCCACCGACGCCTACCATTACTGCGCCATTTGTCCCCGGGTCTACCGCTTCTCTCCGCTGCGGGTCAGCCCCGACATCGCTGATACCGTGCATGCGGCCAATGAGAGGCTACCCGTCAAGGCATTGGAAGAAGCCGTAGCCTTCTACAAAACACTGTTCAAAACCCCATAAAATTTTCAGGGAGGGCACCTCTAAACAGCGCCCTCCCCACAAACAGACCCGTTTTCCCCTATGCGGGCAGTTTGATCCCCGCCTCTTGCGCGGCCTCCATCAGTGTGTCCAGCGCCTTGATGATCTGTTCTTCCTTATGGTCACTTACCACACAGAAGCGCAGGCGGGCCTTGCCTTTTGGAACCGCGGGGAAGACCGCGGGGGGCACAAAGACACCGCGATGGCGAAGGAGGTTGGAAAGAAGGAAGACATTTTCATCGCCGCCCACCAGAATCGGGATGATGGCTGTTTCCCCGGCCAAGCAGGTGTTGAGATTTCGCTTATGCGCTTCCCGGACAAACGTCTCTATGTTTGCGTGCAGGCTTTGGATGATGGACTTGTCGCTCCTGAGCAGCTGTACGGCCTTGAGGGTGCCCGCCGCAAGGGGCGGGGAGATGCCCACGGAGAAGACGAAGCCGGGCAGGTTATAGCGCAGAAAGGTAATGAGGTTCCGAGACCCCGCCAGGTAGCCCCCGCAGGTACCCAGGCCTTTGGAGAGGGTGCCCATTTTGATATCGACGTCCCCTTGCGCCAGGCCAAAGTATTCGTCCACACCGCCGCCGGTTTCGCCGATGACGCAGGCGGAGTGGGCTTCGTCCACCAGGAGGAAGCAGCCGTACTGCTTTTTGAGTTTGACAAACGCTGGGACATTGGCAATGTCACCGTCCATGGAGTAGGCGCCTTCGATGATGATCAGAACTTTTTCAAACTTGCCCCGCTGGGTTTTGAGGATGGATTCAAGCGCCACCGGGTCATCATGGGGGAAGGGCTT
>Ga0123335_1001755_pt1 | contig 34276 bp, 22 predicted proteins | sample BiotimSIPDNA_2_FD_89707 | JGI IMG/M metagenome (GOLD analysis project Ga0123335, IMG submission 89707) | Anaerobic biogas reactor microbial communites from Washington, USA - Biogas_R2 time_0 SIP DNA | ecosystem: Engineered > Bioreactor > Anaerobic > Unclassified | place: Washington, USA... | reverse complement strand
GGAAGTCCTGCCCGAAGGTGAAGGTGAAGTACCCCCTGAAGGTGAGGGAGAAATCCTGCCCGAAGGCGAGGGTGAAGTCCTGCCCGAAGGTGAAGGCGAAGTACCCCCTGAAGGTGAGGGAGAAATCCTGCCCGAAGGTGAAGGTGAAACTCCTGCCGAAGGCGAAGGTGAAGTACCCGCCGAGGGCGAAGGCGAAGTACCCGCCGAGGGTGAGGGCGAAGTTTTGCCAGAAGGTGAAGGCGAAACTTCCGCCGAAGGTGAAGGTGGAGTACCCGCCGAGGGCGAGGGTGAAGTCCTGTCCGAAGGTGAAGGCGAAGTTTTGCCCGAAGGTGAAGGTGAAGTACCCGCCGAGGGTGAAGGCGAAGGCGTTGTGGAAGGTGAAGAACCGGTTGAAGGCGAAGAACCGGTCGAAGGTGAAGACGAAGGCGAAGTGGAACCCACCTGCTGCGAACGCTTCATATGGCTGGATCCGGTTAACCTCTTCCTCTGCTTGCTGGCGCTCTTGGCCTTGCTGGTTGCCAGTATCTTCTTGGCCACCGGAGATATAATCGCCCCGATTAACTTCAACGGTTAATGTTGAACTAACTGAACGATTCGGCCCGTCGTCGGTATTCGAAGGTGGGCCTTTTTCGTTATGTGCCTGTCGGGGATCTTGCCACTATCCACAACTATTGTCTTTATTTTGTGTAGTTCACAGGCAATTCTTAATGGCGTGAGTACTGAAAACGCCCCGAAGGGACTGCGGATAGTAACCCAGCATTTTATGGTAATGCTGAAAAGTGGGAATTCGATTCAGATTCCTGGGGTTGGTTGTCGTTGTTCGGAATTAAGCATGGTTATCGCCCTTATACCAGCCAGCAATACAAAGAAGGAAGTCGTTTCACACAACAATACGAGCAAGGCAGCCATGCACGCTGTATGATACTCACCCCTTTTGTACACTGGTCAGTACGAAACAACACCCATATTGTCGGTGATTATGCCGTTTTCAAACTTGGTTTTTACTTTCGCACCAAGATAGTTTTAGATATGATCGCGAGCGGGGAGTTTTTTCGATTATGAATTACGCACACGATTGCGCACACGCGGGAGGTTGTGAGGCGGGCGGGATGGTGAAGCGCGGTAGGGTCAATTTTTTTTCGGCACATTTCCTGAGGCTATAGTGTTCCCGGATTCCATATGTTATACTTGCGAGGCAACTGAAAGGAATCCAATGACCAGCCCTGAATATAAGTGGGTTACCATAGAGCGGTTCTGGACCTCGGGTCCGGCACTCTTTATAAAGAACGTTCTTGAAGGGAACGGCATACCCGCCTTTGTTCGCAATGAATACATGGGCGGACTGTTCGCGCACCTTTCCATGAGAGGTGCCGAAGGCGGCATCGAGTTACAGGTCCCTTCCGACCTGGTGGACGAGGCCAGGGAAGTGCTCTTGGGAATTGAATGTGGTAACGGGGAATCCGAATTGGCGGACGACATCGGGGATCCAGCGCCTGATGAATCCTGATAGTCTCCACGCCGTTTCTTAAACCCCAAAAAACTTGACCGAACCAAGCGAGCGCGCTATTATAAAAGAAATTTCTGACGCACATAAGGCATGGTACAGCGTTCTGCCGGAATGCATTTAAGGAACCGGGCGTGCGGAATACCGGTAGCGTAACAATAGCAATTTAATGCGTGTTTTGTATTAAAGAAGTGTGTTGTTCACGTTTTAGCATGCTGAATTAGTTTAAGCCTTTGGATTTACACACACGCTGAAGCGTAAACATCATACTTCAAACACTATTTCGGTGCGGGCAGTGCCTGCATCAGGTGGACTACAAGGAGAATCAGATCATGTCACAGACTACTGATGCGGCGGCGTACAATGAGACCAGTCGGCGATCCTTTCTGAAGGCGACCACCATCACTGCGGCGGGCATGGCGATCGCGGGCCACAAGAGTGCGGCGGGGGCAAATGAAAAGCTCGCTGTTCACGGCGGACCGGCCGCCATTCCGACTCCCGACACGGACGCCTGGCGCTGGCCCCGCTACACGGAGGAAGACGAGCAGGCGGTATTAAATCTGTTAAGGTCGCCGGGCTACAGCGCAAATGCCGCCCTTGAACAGGAATGGTGCGAGCATGTCGGCGTTCCCTATTCGAAGAGTTACTGCAACGGCACCAGCGCGCTGCTTTCCATGTTTTTCGCGTTGAACCTGCCGCCCGGCAGCGAAATCATGGTGCCCAGTTACACCTTTTTCGCGACCATCGTTCCCATGCGCCTGTTCGGACTGGTGCCGGTGTTCGTGGATATTAATCCCCGGACCCTGAATTTCGATCTTGACGATGCCAAGAAGCGGGTAACGCCCAATACGAGAGCGGTGTTGCCGGTGCACTGGATCGGATTGCCCTGCGACATGGACGCCATCTGCGACTGGGCCAAAGAGAAGGGCCTGATTGTGCTGGAAGACGCCGCGCACGCCCAATACGCGAAGATCAAAGGCATCCATACGGGCGCTTGGGGCGAAATGGCGATTTTCAGTTACCAGATGAGCAAACCGCTTCCCGGCATAGAAGGCGGCATGGGGGTGTATAAAACGCAGGAGTATTTCGATCGCGCCACGCTTCTCGGACACTATGACACCCCCGGCGTCGCTGATGACAGCCCTTATAAAAAATATAACGGCACCGGACTGGGCACCAAAACCCGCATGCATCCCGTGGCGGCGGAATTGCTGCGCGTCCAAATGAAAGGTTTGAAAGCACGCGTTGAGTCGGGGGTCGCCCAGACCAGGTGCCTCAATGACGTGTTAACCCAACTTCCGGGGCTCTATGAACAAACCAGCGGGCGCAGTGACGTGCAGCGTCTCTATTATGAGTGGAACATGCTCTTCATTGATGAAAAGGAAGCGGGTGTTTCCCGTGACGCCGTTGTGGCGGCATTGAAGGCCGAAGGTGTACGCGCCGACGCGCTGAGTTATCGCCTCCAGCACAAACAGCCCCTGTATACCGAGGCCGAATGGTGGCATCATCTTCCGGTCATCCCCGAACTGCCCGGTTCGGACACGGCCAACGCCACGAGCATCGCGCTGCCCTATTTTACGAAAGAAGCGCCCGAGATGGTGGAAGGCTATATCAAGGCCTTCGAAAAGGTCTGGGCACACCGGAGTGAGCTTGCCTGAAACAGGCCGGCGAGCCGATAACCAATCAAAACGGGCTTAACATGTGCCCCCGTTATAAATGAAAAGCGCTACCGCGCAATTGAACTACGAGCGTGGGTCTCGCCTTAAACCCAACGATTCATCGTAATCGTGCTCGTATCTCGTGCTTGTAATCGAGAACATGAAAAAGAAGCACGATTACGAATCACGCGTCATAATTCTCGTGTTTACAAAAACGCGAAAACATATTGAACTCTTTGTTTTTACAGCGGCTATGAGTTGATAATCTACTACTGTCCGCGGCGTAACCGTCCTTGCCTCCTGCAGGGTGGTGCGTTGCGGCGCTTGTTAACCCATTACCATGATGAGAGGACAAGACGATGGCACGCATACTTTCTGTTGCTATTTCCACGCTTCTGACCGCATTTTTACTGGCAGCCCTCAACATTGGCTGTGCCGCGCAAGCCCAAGTTGCCGATGAAGCGGCCGTAAAACCGCTGCGCTTGGCCTGTCGCGTGGCGAATTACGGCAAATTTCAGGACGAAGCCCTGGATCACATCAAGGGACTCGGCCTGCATTACGTCTTTATGAGCATTCCGAAACCGGAGGAAGTGGACGCGGTAAAACAACAACTTGATGCCAAAGGGCTGAAGGCACTGGTCGTCCGGGGCGACACGGATTTGTCCAAAGAAGCCTCCGTGGAAGAGCTGGGCGTACAGTTTGAGACCTGCAAACGGCTCGGCGTGGAGTACATGTTTTTGTCTCCCAAACGACATGACGCCCCCTTCGAAGTCATCTATGACCGGTTGCGCAAGGCGGGTAACCTGGCCGCGAAGAACGGGGTGATTCTGGTGCTGGAAACCCATCCAGACCTGGGCACCAACGGGGAAGTACACGTGGCGACCATGAAAGCCATTAACCATCCGAGCGTTCGTGTCAATTTCGACACCGCCAACATCACCTACTACAACCACGATACCGATGCCGTCACTGAGTTAAAAAACTGTATGGAATACGTGGCGACCATCGAGGTAAAAGACCATAACGGCGCGTTCGAAACGTGGAATTTTCCAGCGCTGGGCGAAGGCATTGTTGATTTTCCCGGCGTATTCAAGGTTCTGCGCGATCACGGCTATTCCGGACCGGTCACCCTGGAAGTGGAGGGGGTAAAAGGGGTGGAATGGAGTCTGGAAGACATCCAACAGGCCTTGGAAAAGTCCGTAAACTACCTGCGCGGCATTGAACGATTCGAATAAGTTTTCATTCCTCCCAACCAAGAGCAGGAACACGCATCCCTATGAACACACAGGTAACGCTGCAAACTCCTGATTATTTTATGATCATCGGCTATTTCCTGCTTATGCTGGGGATCGGCCTTTATTTCTACAGGTCCATGAAGGGTATTAAGGACTATTTCAGCGGGGGCAATAATATCCCCTGGTGGCTGAGCGGCGTTTCGTTTTACATGAGCAGTTTCAGCGTAATGGCCTTTATCAGTTACCCGAGTCTGTGTTACCGCTACGGCTTTGTCGGCATCACTCTGTTGTGGGTGGCCATTCCCGCCACCCTGTTCAGCACCATTTTCCTCGCCCACAAGTGGCGCCGTGCGCGCATTGACAGCCCCATGGAATACCTGGAACACCGCTACAGCCCCGTGCTGCGCCAGTTGTTCTCCTGGCAGGGGATTCCCACCAAAATCATCGACGACGGCATCAAGCTTTTCGCCATCGGCACCTTTATTTCTGTCAGCCTGGGCTTTGACATGAAATGGAGCATGGTCGGGGCGGGGGGTATCATGCTGCTCTACACCTTCATGGGCGGGCTCTGGGCCGTGGCCGTAACGGACTTTATCCAGTTTATAGTGCTGACCGCCGCCGTGATCATCATTTTACCGCTTTCTTTTTACCGGGCCGGCGGCTTTCTGGAAGTGTTTGAGAACCTGCCCGAAGGATTCATGCGCCTTACCAGCCCCGAATACGGTTGGGGCTATGTACTTTACCTGGTCGTGATGTACACCTTGGCTTGGAGCAGCGTCAATTGGTCCCTGATCCAACGGTATTACTGCGTGCCCACCGAGCGTGATGCCGTAAAGGTCGGTCTGAGCGTGGTTGTTCTTTACGTCATAGGCCCGCCACTGATGTTTCTTCCGGCGATCGTGGGCACCCAGCTTATCCCCGGACTGTCCGATGCCGGGACCATCTATCCTGAACTGTGCAGAATGCTGCTGCCTGCGGGCATGCTAGGCCTCATGATTTCCGCCATGTTCGCCGCCACCATGTCCATGTTGAGCAGCGATTACAATGTGTGCGCCAATGTGCTGACCCATGACATCTACCGGAGGCATGTACGACCGGATGCTTCCCAAAGGGAACTGGTGCTCGTAGGCCGTCTTATGACCCTCATGATCGGGATACTGGCCATAGGGGCGGCTCTGCTTATGGCTAATCTGGGCAAGGCGGAGGATTTGTTTACCATGATGGTCACCCTGTTCAGCGTGGCCACCGCTCCTGTCGCGGTCCCCATGATCCTGGGACTGTTGTCCCCAAGATTTACCGGACGAAGCGCATTCTGGGGCTTTCTGTGCGGCCTGTTTGTCGGCATTCTGCTCTTTATCCTGTCTTTATCCTCCCGGCCGATGGAACTTTGGCAACTCCGTTGGAATCCGGAAGCCAGCACGCTCAGTTTTTACGCCTATGCCGCCCCGCTTGAAATGGTTCTTTTTATTGCCACGAGCATGGTCACTTTGATTGTGATGCTCCTGATCACGGCGCTTCTACCCATGCGCACCGGGGACCGCGAAAAAATCAATGCTTTCTTTGAACGACTCAACAAACCTATAGGAACGTTGCCGGAAGAACAGGAGGCAGTTGGCGCGTCAAAAGCCATTTCCCCATTTCTTGTGGTGGGCATATCTTTGATTATTATAGCGTTATTGATGGCGGCGGTGCTGCCGTGGTCAGGTTCAGTCCTAACAGCGGTCCTGAACGGGGGAATAAGCCTGTTCCTGATACTGACTGGCGGAGGCATGGCCTGGCTCAGCAGGAACAAAGCCGTGTCCCAATAGACGACAGATTAGGGATGCTGAACAGATATTTAAAGCCTATAATACAATGAATGCCTGTCTCAAGGGGATGCGGGTGGTGCGCCCGACCGGACAGGCAGGAGGCGGGATTCCCTGTTACCGCGCGGTGTATTCCACTACAAGCGCTTCGTTCTCGCGCACGGCGCGGAGGGGCAGGCCACTATCCATCAGTTCCGCCCCCGTCATGTTTATGGGTTCGTCGTTGTCCCAACTATGAAGTTCATAGACCGCATCGCGTTCAAGGCCGTGTAACCGTAACGTAACGGTTTCCCGACCCCGCGTGTTGGCGCAGAATGCCTGGATGATCCCCGCCCGTTTTTCGGGATCATTGAATTGGAACGCCAGCCATTGCCCGGGATCGGCGGTCCATGGTGTAAGCGGATAATAGTCGGCGACGTAGAGTGGCCGTATCGGCAGATACTTGTCCAGGTGCGACCGTAAGGCTTCCACCTCGGCCGGATCGCGAAACTTGATGGCGTAACTCGCGCAGGCGCCCATGCCGCTGCGCAGGGCTGGAATATCGGTGGCGGCCGCGCCCAAGCCGTGCAGCGGCAGCCACAGGGAAACACCATGCGCCATGGCCTGTACGTTGCGCGGGTAGTCCTTGCTGTCCCAGCAGCTGTCGCTGTGCCAGTAGGCAACCGTGCGCCGCATCATCTCAAAATCAAGGCGGCGGCCGCCGCTTGCGCAATTGTCTATGATCAGTTCCGGGAAACGCTCGACAAGGGCATCCAGAAAACGATAGAGCCCGTTAATGTGCCTGACCTGGTTCAGCGCTTGTTGTTCTTCCGCTTCGTCCGTATTCCAGAACCAAGCCGGGTACAGGTTAAAGTCCTGCCGGTAAATGGAAATGTTGGCCGACAAGATCGTTTCGGATACGGTGTCCAATGCCCAGTTCAGGGCATCCGGATTCCCCAGGTTTAACAGACGGAATCCATCCTTTTCCTGGTACCGGAGTTCGGGAGGCGTGTTGCGTGGGACAAACAACCACTCCGGATGTTCGCGGACCAGCCAGGTGCCTGGCATGGCCCGTTCCGGTTCAAACCAGACCAGGAAGCGCATGCCGTTCCGGGCCGCAGCCGCGCCCACGGGCGCCAGTCCCCGGGGAAAGCGCGTCGGATCGGGATGCCTGTTCCCCTGGCCCCAGGCGAAACCGCCCTCGTTCCAGCCGGCATCCAGCCAGAAGGTGTCTATGGGCAGACGGGTTGTTGCGATGTCCGCCGCGAGTTGGCACAGGTTCTCTTCCGTGGTGTCATTAAAGCCGATCATGCCGTGGACGCTTGCGGCCACAGGCATCAGGGTCATGGGCGGATGGTTCAGGGGGGTGTACCGGGCGAGCATCAGCCGCCGGAATTTGTTCTGGCCGTCCATCCGGCTGCCGTCATAAGACATGGCCAGCAGGGACGGCAGGCGCAGGAGTACGTCCTCTGGCAGGGCGAGGCGTTCCGCGTCCAGACCCGCCGTAATGTGTATCTGGCCGGGTGACGTTAGTGTAAAGGACGCTTTCCAGTCGCCCGTCCAACCGATGGCGAGGATAAGCCCGCCTTTCCCGTCGCTAAGGTTGAAGTAAGGCATCACTCCGTCGGAGGAACGCCCCCCGAAGGATGACAGGACAATGGGGGTTTCGTTCGCGAGGACGCTTTCCCGCGGTTCGAAGTCGGACGTTTCCGCGTGGCTGCCCTTGCTCCAATAGAGGGTGATCGGTTGCGATGTGGGGAAGACCACCGTGAAATCCGCCGATGGGATATCCTGAACCACTCCGGGTTCTTCACCCGGGGCTCGTTTCAAATGCACCTGCCATTCAATTGCCTCAAATCCGGGATGCTCCAGGGCTTCAATCAGCCAGGGCGATATTGCTTTCCGTGGCAGGAAAGAGGGGAACGCCGCGGTGTAGTTTTCAGAAAGGCGTAACACCGCCCCGCTTTCGTTTTCGCCACACATCGCGTTCCTTGCGCCCAGGATGAGAATGAGGGATAGCATGAAATACAAGAATTTCTTCTTCATCCTGATATCTCCATTGATCGCAGGTTGTTCACGCTTCTGTGTGCTTCCCAAGGGTTCTGCACTTCCAGTCCCGTAGGGACGATTGATGTTAGCCCGTCGTTGCTACCCCGTTTCTTTTAAACTGGACCTGTGATTGCCGACATCTCTGCCGGGATGGCGGTTGGCAATGCTTACGGGATTTCGATCACCCGTTCCGATTCCAAGTTCTGCAGTAAATCTTCTTTTTTGAACCAGGTCGGTTTCATTTGCCGGTTTGTATACAGTTTCTCGGACTGGTCGACATAGTGCGGTGAATTCGGGTCCCCGCTCTGGCCCCACGCGACGAGGCTGTAGGATTCGATGCCGTCCTTGTGGAGAAACGAGAGCATGATGAATCCGGAACCGTTATAGGCGACATATTTTCCGGAGCCTTTCGGGGTTTCTTTGGTCGCGACATCCAGCACCGTTTCCGTCTGATTTTTGTCGTCCTTGCCGCCGCCGAAGTCGCCGCTTTCAAGGGGGAAGTACTTGCCGCCCCGGCCGATAACATGGATATCGCCCCAGGGCACCTCCGGCGAACCGTACTTTTCCTTTAACTCGGCCAATGTTTCCTGGAGCAGGTCCAGCATCTTGGTCTGGTCCGCCGCCGTAAGAGGCAGTCCATCCGCGACGGCGACAATATCGATTTCCTTCTCGCATTTCAGGCGCCAGAATTTGACGATGGTGGCCACGGTGCTGGCCTTCGTAAAGCGCCCGTCCCATTGCAGAAAATCGTTCACAGCCTTAGCGAGTTCGGGATCCTTCATTTTGTCGGCACCGACGACATCAATCGCCGCCTTGAGCGCATTCTGCCAGGGCGTGGTGAGGATGTCATAGTTGTCGAGGGTGTAGGCCATGGCCTCCTCTTTGGTGATGGAAGGATCGGCGTCGAGCAGTTGCAGGAGCCGCTTGCCGCGCGGACTGTCGGTGTCCCATAGCACGTTGTAAATGTATTTTTTGTACTTGTCGGGTGTCATGGGCGAACCGGCCATCATGACTTCGGGGCTGACGTTGCAATTCTGGAAGTATCCCTGGGGCGGATTCTTCACCTGCACCAGATCAGCGATGTCATGGATGCCGAGCCAGCGCGTGGCGTCCGTTCCGCCGGGCACCGGCACCGACCAGTCATAATCACCTTCCGGCCGTATCGGCGTGCGGCCGGTGCGCACGTATTCAATGTTGCCGTCCCGGTCCGCAAAAAGCAGGTTTTGTTCCATGAACTGGTTCATACCGAGGGCGGCGTGGAATTCGTCGCAGTTGCGCGCCGTGGCCATCTTGTACATCTGTTCCAGCATACCTGCCTGGTCGTAGTAGGGGGTCGCGCCGCAGTAGGCGACACCCTTTCCGACATCCGGAAAATCGACCAGCGGCCCGTAAAGCGAATACATGGCCGGCTTGATTTGCGATTTCTCTCCCTTGACGTCGATGGTGATGATCTCCACGTCGAAGGTGTGCCATTCCCCGTTGTACTCGTATTGCAGAGGACTGTACGGTTTGAGATTGACCATGTAGACGTCAGAGGTGTCGGGGCCGCCGGTGGTGCAGGCCCACGCGCAGTGATCGTTGTGGCCCAGTACAGGTGCGGGTGAGCCCACGATGAAATAACCGCAGAGGTTTTCCGCGTTCGTGTGGATCTGCGCCTCGTAGAAGACGGCCATGCCTTCCCAGGTCAGGTGCGGATCGGTCATGAGGATGGGACAGCCCTCCGCCGAGCGCGAGGGCGCGACCGCGTAAGCGTTCGAACCGAAGGGAGGCGCGTCCTGTTTCCGTTTCACCTCATCCTGCAGTACGCCCAGCGGCCACTGGAGCAGCATGGTGCGCCCGATGGCCGCGCACTGCCAGCCGTGAAGTTCGACGGCGCAGTCCAATTGTTTTTCCGGATGCTCTTGGACATAGGCCTCCACGCCTCGCATGAAGTTGTCGCACATGTGACGGATATGTTCCGGCGCCGTTTCCCAATACTGTTCGCAGACCTCCGCGTTTTTGAAGACCCGCAGATAGTAGTCCTGCTCGGCGAATTCCTCGCCGAAGGCCGCGGCCATCGTGCCCACCGCGGTGCGCACGTTTCGGTAGATATCTTCGAGCCGGTCCTCGGCCTGGGCATAACCGAGGGCATAGGCCGCGTCGGCCCAAGTGTCGGCATAGATATGCGGTACACCCCAGGTATCACGGTACAAGGTCGCCTGTTTCGGCTCAGGCCAGGCGACAGCGGACAACGATACGATTGCCAGAACACAGGTAAAACATAGGCCGGCAGGCTTCATTGCATCTCTCCTCGCGCGCCGTTTGCGTCGCTTGTTTGGGAATTAAAATCTGAACGATATGGCTTCTGATTATAACAATATGGCGGTTGAATCGGAAGTCGTTGCCAGTGTTGATTTATGGAATCCGGAATACATCCATTTATACCCGAGGTGACGCAGGGAATTTTCGTCGAATCAATGTCTCACGCAAAGGTGCCAAGTCGCTAAGAGAAAAAACATGCCCTGTATTCTTTGGGTCTTCGTGCCTTTGTGTGAAATATCTTTATTGTTTACCCAAATCACTCTCATGTGACCAAATGTAACTTGGCCTCAAGAGAAACTTACAATACAAGTTTGGGGTAAGTCGTCTTGTTCTTCAGAAATGCCACTGCCAATAGAGTCCCAAGGAGAAACCGTCCAGGTCGTCTCCGTTGGATGAGCAGAGGTGGTAGGTGGATTCCACGTTCAGGCTGGTCCGTGGACCGAGGGGTGCCTGCAGGCCTGCGGCGAGGCGGGCCTCCCAGGGGGACCAGCTGACGGTATGTCGTGTTTTGATGCGGGCGTCATACGGTTTCAAGCCAAACACGATGTCGGCATGGGCCTTGACGCGCACCCAGTTGGCGGAGGCAGCGAAGTAGGGCCGTATGTTTCGCAGCCGTGCCTTCAGGGAATCATAGGCGCGCAACTCCGGCCTACTCCACGGATACCAGCGCAGCCCCGCGCCGGCGAAATAATAGGCGGCATGAAGTTTCACCTTCGAGTGCAATAGCCGAAGTACGATACTGGTGTCTTCCTCCTCGGTGACCACAGAGCCTTCCAGGTACCCTATGTGGGCAAAGAGGTCCCATCGCGGTGAAAGCGTACGCCCGATGCCGATCTCGGGTATCCAGATCACAAAATTGTCGCGCAAGTCGATGAACGTTTCCACGCCGTCATAGCCGGGGGCGATATGACGGAGGGCGCCGTTCACCTGACGCCGGACCTCTTTGTCCATCCCCTCGAACCGGGGTTGATAGTTGGAGGCGCCCACGTAAACGTGCCATTTTAAGGAACTCCCCGCGCCTTCCTCTTGGCGCGAAACTTCGCAGGCATCTTCCGCTTCCACCGCGACTTGAGGCAGCAAAAGCAGGAACAAAATGGTTCCGATACCGCCTATAAGTGCTGTTTTATTCGACCGATATTCCCACATGTGTTAATTATAACAGGAAGACAAGCCTGGCGGGGCAGGCGCAAGGCTTTTTTGTGATGTGCTGTGTTTTGTTTTCCGACGATGGTCAGGTTGTCGATAGGGAGGATGGAATACCGCATTCTTATTGTGGTGCAGGCATCTTGACTGCCAAGGCGGGGGTACATGGGCAAGATGCCCATGCCACAGCCTTGTCGGGCAGGTTGTTATCAGGCGTGATGTTGGGGAGGTGGCCGGGGCCGCAGGATGCGCGCACCACGATGCTGATATGCGTGGTGTAACGAAATCCGTGGTGGTTCTGTGATGACCTCGAATCGCATTGAAGACGGAACCGGGTGCAGGGATGCCCCATGAGCGAAAAGAGGGGGTTATTTCAGTTCATGCAAAAGCCGCTGGAATTCGGGGTGGCCGTCTAGGATGTTGCCGGCACTGCGGCGGAGCAGGTCCACCTGTTCGCGGCTCAGTTTGAATGCGGTGGGACAGTCGTTGAGCGCCTTGCGTTCTTCAGGGTCGTCGATCCGGTCAAACTCGACTTCCACGGCGTGGTAGGCGATGCCGGCCCCGGCCAGTTCCGGAAGTTCCTTTTCCAGGGTTTCCCGACCCAACAGGGCGGCTACTTTTTCCCGAATCTGCCGTTGTTTTTCCCGCTGCTGCACAAAGGAATTGAGATAGGCGAGTTCCGCTTCAGAGAAATTGCCGATAGGAATACTCGTTGCGGCGGAGAGCACGGGTACCAGGCCCAGCACTTGCTGGGTGATGTCCCAGTCGCGTTCGCTGGACCGGGCGGCGTTGACCACGATGATGACCACTTTCCGGACCTTCTCTGTATTGAAGCCGGAGTTATTTCCTTTTCCTTCGAGGGTTTGCGTCAAAAATTCAAAAACGGGTAGAAGGCCCAGGTTATCCGAAACACCACCGTCTACCAGGTGAATGTAGGGGCGCCCCGGCAGCAGGTAACTCTGCTGTTCCACGGCCCGCTTATAGGCGGCGCGGTTGGTTTCCCGGGCTGCCAGGCCCGCTTCGATCCACGGAGGCGTGCTCGCATTTTCGTCCTTAGGATAATTGCGCAGCGTCATGGGGGTAAGCAGTCCGGGGAAGGCTGCGGAAGCGGCCACGGCATGACTTATGGGGTACTCGTTCAGGTCGGAATCAAGCAGGTCAAACTGATGCTGGGTGAAGGTGAAGCGGCTGCCTTGGGACATGTCCGTCGCGTTGATCAGGATAAAGGGACGCTGATTCTTGTCGACCATGTCGCCGAAACTGCGGTACTCATAAATTTCCCGGTTGAAACTGTCCGCCATCAAATCGGTGCGCCCGTAGGTGGGCGACAGGAGTTTAGGAATATTGACCAAGCCGAAGAGCCGCTTGATCAGGTTGCCCTGGATATTCCGGTACAACACCTTTTCCGGGAAGTCATCGAAAAGGCGTTCTCCGAATACCCCGTAATAGGCGGCGGGCAGGCTGCCGCCGGAAACGGAGGAAATAACGTCCACTTCATCCAGCAAGCGGCAGGATTGCCCCTCCCACACAATTTCCGTGTCGCGCAGTTTCTCGAGTACGCCGTAGGCGAACGAGGCAGCCCGCGTGCCGCCGCCCGAGAAGGTGAGGAACACCAGCAGCGAATCGGAATTATCCGGCCCCGGGGCGATAGTTTGGAAACGGTAGCCGTCATTTTGTGGGGGCGTTTCCAGACGCCTGTTCTGGACCGGAAGGGTGGTGCATCCGACGGCCAGAAAGGCAAGCATTACTATTGTGAAAGATTTTATTCGCACCGTAATCTCCCCGAAACGTTCAGTATTGGTTCTCAAAGACTACCAAACCGTACCGGCGACCTGATCCTGTTGACAGAGTGTAGCAAAGCGCTGCCGGAAGTTTCCTCTTCACAGCCATGGCGAGGCAGGACCTTTGTGGACATCCTCAGCACTGTCATGCGCAGTCTGTTTACGGGCATGGCCCGGAGTATAATGGCTGCGCCGCAGTGGCACCCTAAAGAAACTCTAAGCGATACGGAAAGGATCTCTCCATGAAACGATTTCCCGGCATAGTCCTGCTTTGTTTCACGATGGCCGTAGCCGTCGCCTCTTTGGCACAGGAAGCTCGAGCCGGGGTCACGCTGCATGTGTCCAAACTGGGCGATAACACGGACGGTTCCTCCTGGGAGAAAGCGTTCCACACGATCCAGGCGGCCTTGTCCGCCGTACCCGATGACCAGGGCGGCCACCGTGTCCTTGTCCGGCCGGATACGTACGCTGAGGCCAACCTGGACCCGGCGTATAAGGGCGCGCCTGGCGCGTACAACACCTTAATCGGCGATTTCGACGGGAGCCTGGGGTCCGGCGCTAGGGGTTGGGTGGTCATCGACAGTGGCGCGCCGGAAGTCATCGTGCGCACCAACCCGAACAGCGGCGGGGGCAATCCCGGCTGGATGCTGCTCGACGAAGGCGATCCCAAAGCGGAGTGGGGGTTGAAAAGTATTGATTGGTGGGGAATGGGCCGTTGCTCTCCCTCTCTTTCGTGCATTCTTTGGGATCGCTGGGTCTTTAAGAACCTGTATACCACCGGCGCCGAAGGCGCGGGCTGGGACCTTACCGTGGACAAGGGTTCCGAGTTTACCACTATCACTGAACATTGCGTGGCCATCGGCCGCTTTTCCGGTATTTGTGTGGGCGCTTTTGTCGGGAGACCGGACGAGCCTGTGGTTATTCGCGACTCGTTCTCCATGTGCCTGGACTGGTGGGGCGACGCAGCGGGGATTTATATTCGGGCGGAAAATCCCAAGCCGAACGACTACCCGGATGTTGTTATCGAGAATACCACGCTGGTCGGCCCCGACAACGCACTGCAGGTGGGTAATCCGGGCTTTGAAGGGTACACTCGGGTCCATCTGAAAAACTGCCGCCTTTTTTCCCTGAATTTTTCGCAGCCCCACGGACAGCCCTCAACTGGGGTTATTTACCACACACTGGACGGCAAACTGCTGCATGTGGACCTGGAAGACTGCCTGCTTTCGGGCTTCAAGATTTTCGGCAGCGGTGGCAAGCAGTATGGCGCCGGGGAACACCCGGAAGGCGGGCCGATCTCCTACACGACGAAGGGTAGCGTGCGAGCGTATGTGCACTATACGCAATCCGTGCCGGAAGGCATGGAACGGCTGCGGTTCTGGCCGGTTACGGATTTTGAGCATGTGCTGCCGCCCGAATTTCATAATCCAAAGCCATGATAGCCATGGGGAGCTGAAAGATGTTCTCACACAAAGGCACAAAGTCGCCAAGATGACCGGCAGATTCTTGTCCTCCGCATTCTCCGTGCCTTCGTGTGAGAAGTAAATCATAGGCGATTTTTGTATAAGGATGGTCCCATGCCTGACAAGAAAACACATTCCTGGAGATTCACGGTTTTGTTACTTTTGCTGGGCGCCTTGGCGCAAGCCCAGTCGCTGTCGGACTTGGCGAAATCTCTGGAGGGGCGCAGCATGCGCTCTAGTTCCAGCGCGCGCCTTCCCGGCGGTGAATATGATCCCGACAGCAACTACGACAACGCGAACGTGAAGCCCTTGGAAACCAAAGTGCTGCTTGATGCAAAAGGGCCCGGTGAAATCACCCATATCTGGATGACCTTTCTTGGCCCGGAACCGCACCCCTGGGCGAAAACCGGCGCGGCGAACCATCAGGAGATGCTGTTGCGCATATATTGGGACGACCGGCCTGACCCGGATGTGGAGGCGCCTGTGGGAGAATTTTTCGGATGCGGTTTCGGTATGCGCATGGAGGTGCAAAGCCTGCCCGTTATCGTGGATGACGGAGACGGATACAACTGTTTCTGGCACATGCCCTTCCGTAAGGCGGCGCGGGTGGAAATCATCAACCAGAGCGACAAAAACATCGCGCTGCTGTATTACAACGTCGACTGGATTCAAAAAGAGGTGCCGCCGGACACGCCCTATTTCTGTGCGCAATACAACCAGTCCTATCCCGTGGGAAAGGGAAAGGACTATGTTGTCCTCGATACGGAAGGCAAGGGCCATTATGTGGGCACCACGCTCTATGTGCGCTCACGCAGCCCGGAATGGTTCGGTGAGGGCGACGAGAAAATTTACATTGACGGTGAGGAGAAGGCATCTGTATGGGGAACGGGCACGGAAGACTATTTTCTGGCCGCTTGGGGATTGAAAAATAACAGCACCCTGTATTTCGGCACCCCGTGGGCCGAGGAATGGGGCAGCCTCGGCCAGCGCACGGCCGCGTACCGGTGGCATATCCAGGATCCCATTGTTTTCAACACCGGCATCCGTTTTACCTTCGAGCATTACGGCTGGTTGCCGGTGGATGAGAACCCTAGGGGACTGCACGACAGTTGGAACGAGCGGGAGGACGATTTCGCCAGCGTAGCCTACTGGTACCAGCTCGGCCCGACCAAAAGATTTGCCGTTGTGCCGCCCGCCAGCGAGCGGAAACTGCCCTGCCTTGACCGGATTATCGCCGCCGTCGGTCTCCTGGACCCGCAACGGCACGGTCCGGGCGAAGTAGTGGTCCAGGAAGGCGTGCTCTGGCCCGAAGGCGGCCAGGTCTTCTTCCGGCCTGCTTCCGATGCCGATGGCTGGTACGAGATTCCTTTCGCGGTGAAGGTGCGTGAACCTCGCCGCCTAATTCTCAACCTTACCCGTTCCTATGACTACGGAATCTACCAGGCCTTCGTGGACGGCGTGAAAATCGGTAATCCCATTGATCTTTACGCGGCGGATACCCAGGTGAAGGAATATTCCCTGCTGGACTTCTGGCCGGAACCGGGCACGCACACCGTGCGGCTGCAATGTATCGGCAAGTCCGACAACTCCGCCGCCAACTACCTGGGAGTGGTATCGGTGCTATTGCGGGAGCGGAGGCCCTGTGTCAGCGAATACGGGCATGATAAAGACAAGGACTGGAAAGAAAACCCGGTGTTGTATTGATGGAATTCGGCTGATAATTAACCTATAACAGCAAAGGGATACTTATGTTGCCTTGCAGAAGAGGAATTTGCTAGTGTGTTCCTAATGAAAGATACAGGGTATTGGCAGGTTGCGGTTTTATGAAAAAAACTACTCTGTGGTCAGGCCGGGTCTAGTAGCGACCTGCAATGGCGGAAAGTAAAGATGGTCGTATTCCGGAACAGTGTATTGAAACATGGGCACAAGGAGGGAGTATGCACACACATAATTTTGTCAGCGGGATATTGGGCCGAATCGTAATCATCGTCCTGTTGCTGCTGCCGGGAGTCCTGTCCGCGCAGAATGCCGTTCTGGAATGGATAAGCCCGGAGTTGGCGCAGCCTTGGTTCTTCGGTGCGCCCCAGGGAATCACCCGGGGCGGAGACGGCAATATCTATATTGCCGACACCTATAACAACCGCATACAAGTGTTTACTCCGGACGGGGAGTTTTTGCGCAAGTGGGGTGAAAAAGGCAGTGCTCCCGGTCAACTCTGGGGGCCGTCCTGCCCGGCCGTAGACGCTTCCGGCAATGTCTACGTTGTGGAAATGAATAATCACCGCGTGCAGAAATTCACCGCTCAGGGGGAATATCTCACCCATTGGGGCGGCTATGGGACAACGGACGGCGGCAAATTTTATGTGCCTCAGGGGATCGCCATTGACGGCGACGGGAACATCTATGTGGCGGACAGCGGCAACAACCGTATTCAGAAATTTGACAGCGCGGGGAATTTTCTGTCCATGTGGGGCGCTAAAGGCACCGAAGACGGCCAGTTCGATTCCCCGACCGGCATCGCTTTTGATGGTACGGGAAATATTTATGTGGTTGAATCCAGGAATCACCGGATTCAAAAGTTTGACAGCACCGGCAAGTTTCTTCTGAAGTGGGGAGGATACAGCGAAGGGACGGATGGTAAGTTTTGTTATCCCAAGACCGTGCTGGTTAACGCGCAGAATGAGGTGGTGGTCGTGGATACGAGCAATGACCGCATCCAGCGTTTTGACACAAACGGTGTTTTCCTGGGCAAGTGGGGCGCATCCGGCACGGAAGAGGGACGGTTGCGAAATCCCTACGGCATGGCGTTCGACAGCAGCGGTAATGCCTATGTTACGGATACCTGGAACAACAGGATTCAGAAATTTGACAGCACAGGGAACTTTCTCGCGGCTTGGTCCAGTTTCGGGAATCAGGACGGCAAGTGCAATTTTCCCATGGACGTGGTGTTGGATGCTGACGGCAATATTTATATCGCGGACACCAACAATTACCGCATCCAGAAGTTCGACAGCAGCGGCGGGTTCCTGGCCAAGTGGGGCGTGGAAGGCGGCGGCGACGGAGAATTCAACCAACCTTATGGCGTGGCTGTGGATCCGCAGGGCAACGTGTATGTGGCTGACACCATGAACCATCGCATCCAAAAATTCAGCGGTTCCGGAACGTACCTGGCCCAATGGGGCAGCGAAGGCGATGGAAATACGGAATTAGACGAACCCGGCGGGATCGTTGTAGACGGTGAAGAGCACGTGTTCGTCTGCGACCGATATAATCATCGTATTGTGAAGTACTCGACGGACGGCGTTTACCAAACCCAATGGGGTGAATGGGGCACCGGTGAGGGATATTTCAGGTTTCCGTCTGGGATCGCCGTCGATGCTTCAGGTAATATTTATGTGACGGATGACGTGACCCGCGTGCAGAAATTTACCAATGACGGGGTTTTCATCGCGCAGTACGGGGAGTACGGTACGGGAGCGGGGCAATTCGAAGATACCAATGATGTCGCTGTGGATGCCTTGGGCAATCTGTTTATTACGGACGGAGAACTGGACCGAGTGCAAGTCCTCGACAGCGATGGTTCTTTTGTATATCAATGGGGCGCCTCGGGAGATGGTGACGGCCAATTTTATGGACCCTACGGCCTTTCTGTCACCACTAGTGGTGTGGTGGTGATCGCGGATTCAGGGAACAACCGGATTACAAAGTATCTTTATGATCCCGCCGTCAATGAAGGCGAAGGAGAAGTCCAACCTGAAGGCGAGGACCCTGTTGAAGGTGAAGGCGAAATCCTACCTGAAGGCGAGGACCCTGTTGAAGGTGAAGGCGAAATCCTACCAGAAGGCGAGGGTGAAATGCTGCCGGAAGGTGAAGTGCTGCCGGAAGGTGAAGGCGAAATTCTGCCTGAGGGCGAAGGTGAAGTTTCCGTGGAAGGTGAAGTCGTACCTGAAGGCGAAGACGGGGAAGAAGCCGGCTGTTGCGGCAGTGAAAAAGGTTTCAGACCCCGTGACTGGGACTTTTTGCAAAAAAACTTTGGCGACCTTCTGATGGCCTTGTCCGGAATGGCCCTGCTTGCTGTCTGGAACAGGTCAAGCACGTTTTAATCTCGATGTGTTTGCGCGCTTTTAAAGCGGTGCACGGCAGCATGCGAGAAAAGGTGAACTTATAGGTACGGATATATTACGTTACCAGGTACCCCAATGAGTTCCTCGTATCAATTGATAGATATGAAGTCTTGACGATATCTCCGATGGAGGCGAGAAATGAGCAGAGAACAAGCGCTTGCGGTATTTGAGAATTATCAGATTCGTCGTTTATTTGATGAAACGCAAGAAATGTGGTACTTCTCCGTGATTGATGTAATAGCGGCTCTGACGGACAGTGTAAATCCCCGAGATTACTGGTTCAAGATGAAGATTCGTATCAAGTCGGAGGATGGAATGGAGTTGTCGACACTTTGTCGACAACTGAAACTTGTATCGTCTGACGGGAAGAAATATGCCACGGATTGCGCTAACGTTGAAGGATTATTTCGTATTATACAATCTATACCGTCCCCCAAAGCGGAACCTTTCAAGCAGTGGTTGGCCAGGGTAGGGTATGAACGTATTCAGGACATGAGCGATCCTGCCCGCTCGCTCGATCGGGCTCGGAGGTATTGGAAGCAGTACGGGCGGAGTGAGAAATGGATTCAACAACGAATGCTTGGCCAAGAAACGCGGAATAAGCTTACCGACTATTGGAAAGAGCATGAAATAAAAGGGGAACGCCAGTATGCGATTCTGACCAACATCATTCATAAGGAATGGAGCGGTATAACTGTAAAGAAACATAAGAAAATCAAGTCACTTAAGACAGAGAATCTTCGGGATCACATGAGTGAGGCGGAGCTGATTTTTACAGCCCTTGCGGAATTGAGTACCCGCCAGATTGCGGAGAGTGTTGAAGCAAATGGTATGGCTGAAAATGCAGAGGCTGGGAGAAGGGGCGGCACAATTGCCAGAAAAGCCCGCCTGGATCTTGAAGCGAAAACGGGTAAACCTGTAGTCACCGGAGATAGTTTTCTGCCATCTCCTCCACCTAGGAAAAAGATAAAGGGAAAGCCTGATGGACGCTGCTAGATTATAGGATGACAGTCACACCTTGGAAAGTTGATCATGCGGACATGCTATCTTAATGATTTGGGCCACAGGGAGAAGTATTCCACTGGCGCCAGTATTGCGATGCCAGGAAAGGCAGTTATGATCAAGGGGTATTTCGTTGTAATTATGCTTTTCGCCTGTGCGGCAAGCGCGGTCCCACTCACGGCGGGCGTGGCCAGGGAGGACATCACGGACTATGACGCGGGCCCTGTCAACGATCCCCTCTATGTAAAAGCGCTGGTATTGAAGAACGGCGACGAGGCGCTAGTCATCGTCACGGTGGATGCCGTTGCCGTGGCGGAGATCGGGCGCATAGGAAACGACTATCTGCCTGCGGTGCGCACCCGGTTGCAGCGGGAGTTCGGTGTCGATCCGGCAAAAGTGCTGGTTAACGCCAGTCATTGCCATGGCACGGTTTGCGCCGATGTGGCGGAACGCACCGTGCGGGCGGTGGCGGCGGCTTTGCGGAGCCTGACCCCGGTAACCGTCGGGGCGGGCAGCGGCCAGGAAGACAGGATTATGGAGAACCGCCGGTTTAAATTGAAATCCGGCGGGGAGGCGGACAGCCGCCATGCCTATTCCATGCCGCCCGACGAGGACATTGCTGGCATCGGACCGGTGGACCCGGAAATTGGCGTGTTGCGGCTGGACCGGACTGACGGAGGAACGCTGGCGGTGGTGTATATCTTTGCGTGCCATCCTATCCTCGGTGTGCCGAGCCGCGGGAATACGGCGGACATCCCCGGTTTCGCCTCGAAGGTTATCGAAGAGAATCTGGACGGCGCCACGGCCCTGTTCCTGCAAGGCTTCGCGGGCGATGTCAACCCGGCTTTTTATAAGGATACCGACCATCCCCGGGACGCGGAAACGCTTGGGAACCTGCTTGGACTCAGCGTCTTGCGGACGCTGCGCGGGATATCGTGTGGCGAAGGCGCGCGGCTTACGGTTATCAATGAAACGCTTGCGTTGCCCCGGGCCGACTGGGCGGCGCGCATCGCGGCCCTGGAGGCGGAACAAGAGCATTTGCTTCAATCACTCACGGGGACCAGCCTCAACCTGAAAAGTTTTCTGCCCCTGGCCGTTAAATACGGCCTGGCGCCGGAGTTTCCTTCCCAGTACGCCCACCGCTACCTACACGAGGCGGTCGTAGGAAAAGACGATCTGGCAACGTTGGACGCCGAGAACCGGGACAACATGCGGGCCTATATTGAAAATATCTATACCATGGAAGCGTTGACCCGGCTGCAGACGAACCTGGACCTCCTACGAAAACATCAGGCGGCCAACAAGGCGGCGGGAACGACCACGGTCGAAGCGGAACTTCTGGGCATCCGCATTGGCGACTTCGTGTTGCTCACCTTTCCCGGGGAACCGTCGGTTCAGGTCGGACTGAATATCAAGGAACGCTCTCCCCATCCCCTGACTTTTGTCGCGGGTTGTACGAACGGATACCTTTACTACGCGCCCACAGCGGAGCAACTCCGCAATACCGGTGCGACACAGGAGGACAGCGACTGCCTGCTGGCGCCGGAATGGCAGGCGGCCTATGAGTACAAGGCTGTGGGATTGCTGGAAATCTTATAGTATCCGCTTGCTTGCGATCCGGCTCGTGACACCGATTAGAATTTCCTCGACGCGCCGCCAGGGATCTGCCCAAGAAGGAATCGATGTACCTTTCCCACCTTGTCATCATCAATGGCTGTATGCGGGAAGGGGTCTCCGGGGACTTCGGAATGGCATACCGAACAAGTATTGATGGTACCGGTGTGATTCTGGATAAACAGGGCTTGCACGTTGTCTTCCACGTTGATTGTCGGTGTAACGGCATGGGGGCTGCCGTGGCACGAGGCGCACATGATGCCGCGGTGGCCGCGCGAGTCCCGGTAAAGTGTTCCCGCCTGCTCGAACTCGTATCCTGCGGGCGCTGTCGCCGCGTGGCATGTTTCGCAGCGGGGTTCCGTTTCCCAGGGAATGCGTTCCGGGGCCGCCACATCTTCCATCTCGCCGTGACAACTTACACAAGTCATCCCCTTAATGGCATGGATATCGCGCAGACATTGGGTGCGTATTCCGGGATGGCACGCATAACAGGAGACCTCAGCGATGCCGTTCATGCGTGATGCGTGACTTCCATGCATGGTGCGGGACAGGTTATGACTCGTGCCGTCTCCGGGCATTCCCAGTTCCGGTTGTGCATGACATTCTCCGCAGGCAACAGGCTTGTTGGCCTCGAGCATGGTCCCGTGCAGTTGGTCATGTTTGCGTAAAATGTCCGTGGCCGGCGTTATCCCCGACGTATTGTGGCACAGGTTGCAGCTGATTTCCCAGGACACGGGAACCACCGCCTGGGTTTGGGCAATGTCGATGCCGCCTATGGATGCGGTCACCACGGCAAGGGGATAAGGATTTTCAATGCCCGCGTCTTCTATCGGGGTGATGGGTATCCCGGTAACCACCCAGTCCGTTCGGGGAGGTGCTGACGGCGTCATGGTTCCGCTGAGCCGGTTGCCGGTAAGGCCCACGTCCGGGGTGATGACCGTTCCGAACAATTGCTCCGCGTACGTCCAGAAATTAGTCTTGGTCACGGAGCTTGTATTGCCCGGAATGGTATAACGCAGCGTGACACCGCTTGTGACGATTTCAGGACTGCCGTGACTGCGGTCGATTACCTGCGCATGAAAGGTGTTATAGGGGGGGAGGATCATAAACTCTGAAAAATCTTCATTCAAGCAGTGCATGCCCAAGTCATTGTAACCAAGAACCACCAGGCTGTCTGATTTTAATAAGTTGACATAAACTACCGTATTCGTCAGCGCCTGGCCCGGCATAAGTTCTATTGACTGACTAGGGGGCTTGATCCAGCCCGCAAGAACTCCGAAGGTGACAATATGGTTGCCCGGTGCTAATCCCTCAATGGTTGTTCCGCTCTCTTGGGCCGTACCGCCATCCAGAAACCATTTTGCGCCATCGGTTATGCTGGCCGCCGGCTGAATTAGGATTGTCAAGGAACTGGTTTCTACCTCTCCCTCTACTATGATTTCACCCTCGCCTTCAGGCAGTGTTTCCCCTTCACCTTCGGGAAGGATTTCACCCTCGCCTTCGGGAAGGGTTTCACCTTCGCCTTCAGGAAGGATTTCACCCTCGCCTTCGGGAAGGATTTCACCCTCGCCTTCAGGAAGGATTTCACCCTCGCCTTCAGGAAGGGTTTCACCCTCACCTTCGGGAAGTACTTCGCCTTCCCCTTCTGCGGGTACTTCGCCTTCGCCTTCAGGAAGCGCTTCACCCTCGCCTTCGGAAAGCGCTTCGCCTTCACCTTCGGGAGGCACTTCACCCTCGCCTTCGGGAAGGGTTTCACCTTCGCCTTCTGCAGCTATTTCGCCCTCGCCTTCACCCTCACCTTCCCCTTCCTGTGGTTCACAGCATCTGCAGCCGATACTAATACAGGTCTTGAATATCTTGTTCGGTGTGTACGTTTCATTTGGAGGACAACCTAGGCTGGACAGGAACATGATCTCTAAACCTATAATGACCGCTAAGGTATAGAACCCCCTCGAATATTTCATGTGCGCATCCTTTCTATTCAGCCTGCTTTTCCAGATAAAAGTGCTATGAAAAGAACCTAGCGTATAGCTTATAGTATAAAATTAGTTCGCAGAAAACACAAAATTTCCTTTTGTGCTTAATCATGAAACATGGAAAATAAATATTCCAAATGAAGTGTCTCAAGCCAAGGATGAAATTCGAACCGTGTTTTGAATGACATATTCAGGTTTATTCGGAATATTCATAGATGCTTTTGGGCGGGCTATTATTCCCAATTGTCCCCGCAAGAGTCTGAGTTACTATAAGCACGATCAGCGAAGAAATCAATACAAACAGGTCGCCGATCGTACCGATATCTCCCACAGGCTGACAGAAAAGCGATGTCGCGCCACAGGCAGGTTTACCCCAGGGTTCCCCGATCCATATAGGTGCGGTTATCGCCTCGTCTTTGCGGCCGTTGCTGTCCCTATCCACGGTTTCCGTGACGATCACGTAGTAATAAGCACTTTCCAAGGGTACCGGATCAGAAAATATGGCCTGGACAGGATTGCCGGAAACCGGTCGTGTTTCCAGCAGTTCCCCATTGCGGTATAACCGAATTTGTTCAAAAGCCGCCGCCGCGTCCGTGGCGGCATCCACCGTAAACTCAGCGGGGACTTCCAGCAGCGAGGAGCCCATGGGATAGCCTGCACAGCGGAAATCCAGGTGCAGGCCGGGGTCTTCGGTTGCATAGAAACGGCGGTGCCGGTAGGCATCGATAATCGCCTCCCGCGTCAGTTCCTTGGCAAGTACGGCCGTGCGCCAGGGGTTCTTGGTTCCCCAGTCGGGACCATGGTTGTCCTGGCCGACAACCGGCCCCAACTTCCACCCCTTTAGATTGCCCTCATCCCAGTAACTATAGGCTGTTTCCCACCCTCCGGAATAATAATATCGTTCGAAACTATCATTGCTGTTTGCGATTTCAATACCGACGATCTGGTCCGCGCTATCCGTAAAGTACTCCATATGCCTGAATTCGATACCCAGATCATCACAATTTCCCGGATGATTAAATATGCCAATGGCTTCGGGTTCTGCCGTCAGCCAGCCGTATAATTCCGGCAAAAAAGAAAGAGTCCAACACACTGGTCAAGCCTGTTGAATTAATCACGTTGATATGTCCGACGAGGGGATTCGCCCATTCAAAGCCCCACAGGGACACGAAGGTACCCGGCGCGTAGACAGCCTCGGCGGCACATTTCAGTCGTTGCCATTTATTTTCCCAGGGCCAAAGTTCCAGTTGTTCCGCATGATCGGTGAGGGAGAAGAAATCCAGATCTCCCTCATCCCGGGCATAGGCATACGCCTCTTCCGGGGTGCCGGAACCATCGGAAAGCCCGCTGTGGGCATGGGTATAACCGAAATAGACATTGTATTCTTCACCAGGTATCACCGGTGCTGTTTTTGCCTTCCTTCCCTGTGCGGGTTGTGGGAAACAGGCCTTTTTGAGAATGTCTTTTTGAGTAACTGATGACAAGGATGTTTTGGCGAGTTGTCTGGCGATTGCTCGTGTTGCCGCGCTACTCCTGAAATCCTTCGGGGTTCTTTTCTTCAGGAATTCCCGGCACTGGTCCCAGGTCAACGCCGCTTCATCTCTCCGCAGCGCCATGGCGAGCACTTCACTTCGCTTGAAGATGGGGCGACCTTGGCGCACGGATAGTACGATGAATTCCTCCGGCGTTGGCTCCCTGTGTTGGGCCCGCTGATAGGCGATCACCACGTGCTCGGCGTACGAGACGGATTTGGCATACGCTGCAGCGTCCAGGGAGACGAGGATCTGTTCCATGCCGGACTGGATCGCGTCCGCATCTTCCGGCGGTGCGGCGGAATCCGCAACCGCAATTTCGGGAGCACCAAGGGGCAATAGTAACAGCAGCAACAAACATATGCATTGGGAGCGGAAAGGGGGCATCGCTGTATCCCTTCGAATAATGGCGTATGGCAGGGGGTTCTTGCCTGAGGAAATATAACAGATATCTGGTCCAGATTTCCTCGTAACAGGCATTGTCCGGTGCGATGGACCGGCATTCTGTACGGGTATATTCTCCAGTGAAACCTGACGCTGATGTTCACGGTCAAAAAGCGCGTTTGGTAAACTTCAACAATCAAAGGAGACAAGTCGATGAAAAAGATGATTCTGTGCATGGTTTTTCTTTTGGGATTCTGCGTTGTGGCCCAGGCCCAGTGCGAAACCGACAAACTGCTGGAGAAAGTGCTGTTAATTCAATTCGCGGAGGAGGCCGATATTGACGCGTACGATATGTCCGAGTTTCTGTCCGGCTACGCGCAGTATCGCTCCACGATGGACATGCTGGAAAAGGGCTTGGCCGACGCAAAGACCGCGCTTGAAGCCGCAATCGCCTCGGGCGACAGTATGGCCATTTCCGCGAAGATGAACGCGATGATGAGCGCCGACAAGGCGGTTTTTGACGCCAGGCAGGCTGCCGTATCCGAAGCGGGCTCGCTGCTGGACGCGGCCAGCACCGCAAAACTGGCCCTTGTCGTGGCAGACCTTCCGGCAGCCAAGAAAGCGTTGCAGAACGCCCTCCTTCCCAAGCCAGCGTGTCCGGTCGCGCCGGCCACCGCCCCGGCGGCCTGTGCCGCCTCAACGCAGGAAGCTCCGGCGGTCGTCGTTGCAGACCCGAAAGAGGAGGTTATGGCGGCCGTTAATGAGATACTCGACGCGGTCCGCGCGGGCGACATCGAAAAAGTGCTAGGATTCGTTTCCGAAGAGTTCTATCAGCCGCAAGTGGGTGACAAGGAAACCGTGAAAGACTATATTAATCAGGGCAAAGAGATGGGTCTGTTGGAAAATGTCCCAGCCACCATCGCGGAATATGACGCCAAGGTTATCCTGGAAGACACCGAAGTTGAGGTCAAGGATGGCGAAGCCACTGTTTACCCGATTGATGCCACGTCCAACCAGGGCTCGGTTACCGTTGAACTCATCCTGAAGAAGGAAGCTGACGGCAAATGGCGCATAACCGGCGGCGACGCTTACGGTATTTAACAAGTTAAAGCCTATATACCCGCAACCTGAAACCATTCAATTTTCCTGAGTAAAAAGCAGGGACGGTAGTCGGTACGTAACGGGTCTGACAAACATGATGACAGGCCTGAAACGCGTCGGCTGCCGTTCCTTTTTTTGCGGTCCCACCGGGCATGACCGAAAAATCTGGGATACCCGTTTATCCTAAAAGCGGCAGTTGAATTCTGAAGCGGTTTTCAACCCAAAGGACTTAAAAGACATAAACGACCAAAAGGGCAGTAAAACGTTCTCCCGGTTGGTACGTCCTTTACATCCTTTAAGTCCTTTCTTTTAAGAGGTTTTCCTGACGTTAACAGCCGTTTTTAGGTTTATGAGGCTTTCGCCTCGCCGATAACGCGGGGAATTAGTATGTTGTTCACGCTTCAGCGTGCCAAGTTGTTCACGGCTTTTGGGTTAACACGCACACTAACGTGTGAACAACCTACAACTTTTCAGAGCAGACCTGTCTCGCTGTATTTGTTTAGGACAGCCCCTGATTTGCTGTATTCCGCCACTATGCCCCCGGTCCGCGCAAAGAATCAGGCACGCCCGGCGGCCATTTATCGGGCCGGGCGAGGCGGCGTGCGGCCTCTTTCCAACCGGCGGCGGCGCAGGCCGCGGCGAAGCTGTTGGGGCTTTCCAGCAATTGCAGGAACCAGTCGGGCGGTTCCCCCTGGGCGCAGCCGGCCATCTGGTCAAGAAACATAAAAAACTCCGGAACCGCGCTTGTACATGCGGCGCTGTGGATTGTCTCCACACCCGCGTAGCCCGCCCTGCGATAGGTTAATATCCGCACCAGGCCGCGTTCCAACACCAGATGCCAAGATCGTCCCCCGAAACCGGACAGGTTTACCAGCGCCAGCGCCTCCGCTTCGTTTCCGGTATGCAGTGCATGGAGCAGGCGCAGCCAGAACACTTCCTGCCGGTCATAGAGTGCCACGTGTTCATGGGCAACGGCCTCAAAAGCCACAGGATCCCAGAACCGGTCCGGCGGCAACGCGCGCATAAACGCGATCAGCGGATTCAGTTCACCCGGCGGGGAGGGCAGCGAATCGAGGTTTACCAGCGCGGGGCATGCCACCCTGCGCCAGAATAGAAACTTTGTCCAGATGATATCGAGCGTGGGCGGGGCAAGCGCGTCATGCCACAATTTAAGCGCTGCCTCGTAACGGCCCTGTTTCCGGCAGAATTCCGCCATGCCGTCCCGAATAAACAGGTTTTCGGGCTCCGCCTGGTGCGCGTCATGCCACGCGTTTCTGGCCTCGTTCCATTGGCCGAGCGATTCGTACCACAACGCGCGGCAGCGCAATACTTCGGGATGGTGCGGCGCCAGGGCGAGCGCGCTGTCCGCCAGCTTCGCCGCCTCGGCGGCATCCACCTGCACCAGGGCCAGACGGGCACGCCGCAAGGCTTCGGACGCGCCGTCAAAGCGTTTCTCTTCCAACAGGGACCGGGCGTTTCCGGCCTTCTCCTGCCGTTCCAGCATCTCCGACTCCAGGACAAGCCATTCCGCAGGATGATCGCCACGTTCACGCCAGGACGCGCGCAAGGGTTCAAAGGTGTCCAAGCGGTCCGCCGCTATCTGGGCTTTTCCCGCCTGGAGCGATGCCGTTTCATGGTCCGAAAAGGCCTCCGGCGCCTCCTCGTACAGTGCGCCCAGTTCGGCGGGATCGCGGGCTGTTTCCAACGCTTCCACTTCGAGACGACTTAAGGCGAGCCAGGTCTTGTCATCGGCCTGTTCCTTGACCTGCCGGATCAAGGCGACGGCGTCCCGGGGGCGTGATTGACGCAGCGCGTGTGATGCCGCGTCATAAGCCTGCTTGAGCCGTTTACGCCGAATGCGCCGCCGAATAACGAGTGTGGCCGTCGGTCCCCCGAAAACCACGGTACAAATCACGGACCACTTGATCACCTGCTTGATGCGACGCCAGGGATCCATCTTGCCGATCAGGGCGGCGACGTTATCCATGGACATCTCCACAGCAAACACGCAATCCTCATAATCAGCGTCGCCCCCCTTATACATGTCCTCGAAGCTGACGAGAAGATATGAGGTGCCTTCCACCGCCATGGCGACCATGTGGTCGATGCGGTCCGGATTGCGCTCTTTGAGTACCGAATACACGTTGTGCCCCTGGCCGTCAAAAGCGATCAAAAAAAAGTTCAGCTGGGTGCCGGCGGGAAGTCGACCCAAGTCCACAAAGTCTCCGGGCCTCAGGGGGGCCTCGGGTTTACGCTTGCCGAGTTTGGAGCGAAAGAGCCTGCCTATACGTGAAGACATCATTTTGGCCGCGCCGTCCAACTGCAGTGAGGTGTTGGCGTTGGGGAAGAGGATGCGCGGATCCCCCTCATCCGTGCCCAGACCGTTGAAGTTCACTCCCAGGGCATTCACATATCCCGACCCTTCCCCGATGAAATACACCCTGACCCGGCTTTCTTCCATCAGTTTCAAGCGCGCGGGATCCAGTGCCAGTTTCTCAAAATGGGATACTACGGCGCTATGGGTCTATTCCTTGTTGGCCAGGGTGATGAGATCGGGAAGCATGAACCGGGAAAAGAGCCACGCATTGAAATCAGAGCCCGCCCGCTGCACAGGCTGGTATGCGGGGATGCCATAATCTCGCTGTCCCGTCTGCATGGGAGCCTCGTTGGAACCATTAAACAGGAACCACACCAGAAAAATCGCCAGGGGCAGGACAGCCGCTGCCACCCAGCGTGGAGAAAATTGATGGGTGCGCCGTCTGCGCCGCAAGGGGATATTTTTGGATCCGGCCATACACGTGTTTGTCCTGTAATCTTGTCGTCCAAAGCCGTTAACGGCGCATCCGGGTCGCGAGTCCTCCTGCACGTGCAAGGGGGCGCCGGCGTTTTTCTCCCATTACAATGTTCCCGTTACATGTTCCTAGTATTCCTCATTATTTCATCCTGGCAGACACCCGATCAACTAGTAGATTATCCTAAAAACGGCTGTTAACGACGGGAAAACCTCTTAAAAGAAAGGACCGAAAGGATTTAAAGGACGTAAAGGACGCACCAACCGGGAGAACGTTTTACTGTCCTTTTGGTCGTTTATGTCTTTTAAGTCCTTTGGTTTGAAAACCGCTTCAGAATTTAACTGCCGTTTTTAGGATTATCGGTTCGTAGCCGCTGAACCATACTGGCCCCGCGCCATGGCTGTGTTCCCGTGAGGGATTGTGGAAAGCGTACATAGGGGAGTGCGCGGGCAGGATATTGAGCCGTGAAAGATTTGTGTCCGGGGCATTGACGATATTCCCATATCCGGAAGTCAACACTGGCACCGTCGCTATCGCGAGACCTTGTCAGGCCACACGTGGCCGAAGACCCCTTGCACCTGCAGAATATCCTCGCGTGGAACACGGGAGATCCAATACTGGCCTTGGTTTTCAAGGTCCGTGCGGCCACAATTTAAGCGCAGCTGCGATGAACGATGACGGGAAGTCTAACGGGCCCATAGTACCGACGAAGATCGCGAACCAAGGACGGCTACCTGGGTGTTCTGCGGAGAGACCGGAGGGAAGGGGTACGGCCAAGGGAAACCAGGGAGAGCAAACCAGATTCTGGACTCAAAGCCAGATAGACCTGCAACATGTGCCCGACCGGATACGTGCAGCCACAAGAAAGGATAAGAAATCACACAACCTTATCCTAATCTCCGACTGAAAAACGTCAGAACCCAAGGCAGGAGCCCGGTGCGGTAATTCCGCTCACCGGGAAATGTGCGGGGGGGTGGTCCGTAAGGACTATTCCTACCGCGAACTGTTTCTGTTGTAAATTATACATGACTTTTTGCTGTAATGGATGCTGTGATGTATGTCTTTAACCCCGATTTTGCGTATAGTGTAACACTGGGAACTGTCCCAGATTTTTTCGGTTTAAAGCAGCATACCCGCAAAAAATCCGGGACAGCCACCGGCGCGGTTTAGGAGCATTACAGAACTCATGTTTTTTACACGCGCCGGAGGCAGTCCCATTTTTTGCTCAAGCCACTTGAATTTTTCTGAGTTGCGGGCTACACCCAAGTCAGATAAAAAGGGACAAAACCGAAACATCCAAAAGCGCCGCACCCGGAGTCATAGCATGCCCGTATTGGGCAGCCTTAAATGAATGTGAAAGGAAATGGTTATGAAAACACAAAAGAACCGGCTTTCTCGCAGAACTTTTCTGGGCATTACCACAGGGGCCGCTTTGGGCGCAAAGCTGCTGCCGGCGGAGACAGTGCGTTCCCGTCCTGCGGGCGAGTCGTTCAACTTTGCCGTCATTGCCGATCCCCATTGCGCTGAAGGACCCAAGGCGGGCTACGCGGGATGCGGCGGCGGCGTGGATAAATTGTTGCGCTGCTTTGAGATGATGAAAGATCTGCCGGCGGAGGAACAGCCGGATTTCGCCTTGATTGCGGGGGACATTCACCCTGCGGCGCTCGCACCGCATCTTCACAAGATTACACTGCCCGTCCACGTGGTTGCGGGCAATCACGAAGGCAGCGCCGAATCGCGGGGACAATTGCGGGCGATGTTCCCGGAGGACTTCGGCGCCGGTGATGCTGTCCGGGATTATTACAGTTTCTCCCACAAGGGCGTACGCTTTATCGGCGTGTGCGACGCAGGGGCCGGGGGCGATCATATCGGCCATTTCAGTTCCGAATTAATTGAACCTCACGGCCAGTGCGAATGGCTTGAAAAAGAACTGGAACTGCCGGAAGAACGCAAGGTTCTTTTCGCGCACATTCCCCCCTTGATGGACGGCAAGGAACGCAACATGTATATGGGTCGGAACGATGCGCGCTGGTTTGCGGACCTGGTGGCTGGAACCGCGCCGGAAATGCTTTTCTTCGGACATTTGCATCAGCCCACAGAGGAATACCGGATCGGCACCGCGCGTGCGCTGAATGTACGTTCCTGCTGCTGGAATTTCGGAGACGCACCCATCGGTTTTCTCCTGGTCCGTGTGGAGCCGGATGACATGTCTTACCGCGAAATCTTCACGGGAGAATGCGGAGAAGGGCATTAGGTGTCCTTATTCGCCCATGACCTTGATCACCATCCGTTTCCTGCGCATGCCGTCAAATTCGGCGTAATAAATCTGCTGCCACGGTCCGAGGTCGAGTCGGCCCTTGGTGACGGGCACGATAACCTCATGATGTATGAGCAGGCTTTTCAGGTGGGCGTCACCGTTGGTCTCGCCTGTGCGGTGATGGCGGTAATTGGACTTGAACGGCGCCAACTGCTCCAGCCACTCATCGATGTCTTCGATTAGCCCGTTTTCCGCATCGTTCACATATACTCCGGCGGTGATGTGCATGGCCGATACCAGCGCCATCCCTTCCTGTATGCCGCTTTTTCCCACTACCGCCTCGACCTTGTCGGTGATATTGATGTATTCCCGCTTTTTACGCGTTTGGAACTCCAGGTATTCCGTTGCGAATTTCATGAGAGATGCCTCCGTATTCTTTCTTGTTCTATATTCCGCGGATACTTCGACGGCTTAGCGGAAAAATCGCGCGATGATATTGATCAGCACAGTCAACAGGATACTCAGCACAATGCAGGTGACGATCGGAAAATAAAAGGAGAAATTGCCGCGTTCTATGCGGATGTCTCCAAATAAGCGGCCCAGGGGCAGGCCGGTCTTGCCGACAACCCAGAATAGCGCGCCGAGCGCGATCAGGCAGGCGCCTGAAAAGATCAGCCATTTCCCTGTTTCAGACAATAACATAAGTGCGTGTGTTTCCCTATGTTCAGGTCCGTCGGCTATCGCCGGATTCCGGCCAGAATTAAAATGTATACCATCGCTCCCCGCAATAACAACCGGCTGGGTATTGGGCACGGCGGCGCGGTGTAGATATCACCGTTTCATCATGGAATACCGGATCGCCGGATAAAATAGGCCGTATTTGGCGAACACCATTAATCAAGGAGCCAGGCTTAACACGAATTATGCATGTAACTAAGAGGAGTGTCACGTTCTGGTTCATTATCAAACCGCCCTAACCAACGTGTCATTCCGGTTTTTCGCGGTGAAGAAAGGACTGTATCGAAGCGTGTGCCAGGCCGCGAAAAGACCGGAACCCATCTTCTGAAGACGATGAAAAGGGGCAGATTATTTTCTCTATTTATTGCGGGGAGTGATAGGGGCGTTCCTCGACGCGTATCCAATCTGGATTCCGGTCTTTTTCGCGTTATCCGGCAGCGTACTTCGATATAGGCCATGGATCGCGAAAAAACCGGAATGACGTTGGTTGTGGTTGTTTGTAATAAAAGGCGACAGGCCTTTTTGCCTCCTTCTTATGTCACGCTGGTGGTGCTCTCTATGGGTTCAGGTTGATTTCACGCCCCTATTAGATCGAGGTGTTTTGCCAACACGCGCTTACACTTCCTTTTCTTGTCCGACGATCCGAGGAAATAGGCAATGTGGAAATTGTAAACATACCTGTGCTTTAATCTTATGCGGCTGTGGTAGACCTTAACCGTACATAAGGAAGTAAGATATGGTTAGTACGCGACGAGAATTCATAAAGGCCGGCGCCTTGGGTGCGGCGGGCCTGTTCTGGGCATCAAATCTGCGGGCTGAGAGCGGTCTGAATATCAAAATCGGGGCCTGCGACTGGTCATTCCGGGAGGCCTGTAACCCGGACGGATTTGACAAGGCCAAAGCCCTGGGCATGGACGGCCTTGAGATTTCGTCCACCGACGAAGCCCGGGAGGTATTGAAAATCGCCGATCCGGAATTCCAGGCCGCCTATAAGAATGCCATGACGCGGACTGGTCTCGCGGTTCCTTCCATTGCCCTCGGTCTGATGAACAATTATCCCTTGGCAAGTGATGATCGGGGACCGGCCTGGCTGGAACAGACCATCGCCGCCGCTGCCGCCCTGCAGGCCAAGGTGATCCTGGTGGCGTTTTTCGGCGACGGGGACCTGCTCCAGAAAAAGGGCCTTCTGGGAATCGGGGGCGGGGAACTGAAGGAAAAGGAGCTGGACATGGTGGTGGAACGCCTCAAGGTTGCCGCACCGAAAGCGGACGAGGCGGGTGTCATACTCGGCCTGGAAAACACCCTTTCCGCCGCGCAGAATCTGGCCATCCTGGACCGGGTGCAAAGCGATGCCGTGCGCGTGTACTACGATGTGGGCAATTCCACCAACGGGGGATACGATGTGCCCGCCGAAATTCGGGAACTCAAGGATCGCATCTGCCAGATTCATTTCAAGGACGGCGGCAGTTTCCTCGGCGAGGGCGAGGTGGATATGGACGCCGTGGCGAAGGCCATGACGGATATCAACTATAACGGCTGGGTCATACTCGAAACGGCGGTCCACGACAACGACCGGGACGGCAGTTTCCTTAAAAATATTGAATTCGTAAAAACCATGTTCAAAACAGCCTGATCTAGAGGAAGATACCATGAATGAAAAGCAAAACTGCTCTTGCGAACGGCGCGATTTCCTGAAGACAGCGGCCGTAGCCGCGGCGACTTTTACGGTGTTGCCCGCACACACTGTGTTCGGGCTTGACGCGAACAACAAGGTCGAAATCGGCATCACCGGCTGTGGCGGACGCGGTACCTGGATCGGCAGGCTCTTTGAACAGCAT
>Ga0123335_1001753_pt1 | contig 34289 bp, 29 predicted proteins | sample BiotimSIPDNA_2_FD_89707 | JGI IMG/M metagenome (GOLD analysis project Ga0123335, IMG submission 89707) | Anaerobic biogas reactor microbial communites from Washington, USA - Biogas_R2 time_0 SIP DNA | ecosystem: Engineered > Bioreactor > Anaerobic > Unclassified | place: Washington, USA... | reverse complement strand
ACTGGAAAGCACATCATGAAACAACCTGACGAAGAGAACTGCGACCTTTCCAACTCTACCCGGACCATGGCTCTAGCACTCGTCGGTGTATTCATGACGATCATTCTGGTGATCGTGGGATCCGGAAATCTCAGTGAAGAGCATGGTTTCGAAGTCTTGAAGTCTCCCGCCGGTTATCCCCTTGATGGGCAGACGACAATGCTAACGATCGAGAGCGACGGGAAAACCACGATCGATGGTCAGTTGCTCGAGGAACACCAAATCATCGCGATGGTTCAGAATAGACTCCAGGAAGTAGACACCACTCAAACACTATACGTAGTCATCCGCCCTAACGGGAAATGTTCCATGGAAGACTTTGCGAGAGTTCATGGACTCGTCAAATCCATCAACAGTGATCGATTGCGCCGCGAGCGATGTTCAAATACGGTTTTCGGTTAAACACCGCACCCGAGGCTTGCATCATCCAGTGGACAACCATAACCGCGGGTGGGTAAGCTAAACCGCATGGATGAAGTCCGCTTCATCCATGGCGCTGTGAGACTCAAGGATTCGTGGCGGAATACTCCAGCGTATTTGCATCCTCATCATCCGCGATGACCTCGAAGGTGATCGTTTGTCCGGCCTTTATGGTCTTGTCACCGATGATGCGGAAGCGCGGGGCACGGTTGGTTACATTTCCTCACAGGGGTATCCCTGCCAGGTTGGGGTCGTGAAACCCTCTTTCCCCTGACGGAAGTATACCTTGAAGTTGTCAGCCATACAGGCAAACGGACTCCCCTTCAGTTCAGGGGCATGGCCCTTGAAGGTCACCGAAGCTAGGCCGGAGCACCCTTCAAAGGCCTGGTTCCCGATCGAGGTCACGCCTTCGGGAATCACCAGATTCCCAGTCAGACCGGAGCAACCGTAAAAGGCATATACCCCGATGCTCTCCAACGTGCTTGGCAGCGTCAACGTTCCATTCAACCCGGAGCACCTGTGAAAGGCATTATCGCCGATCGAGGTCACACCTTCGGGAATCACCAGATTACCAGTCAGACCATCGCAATAGAAAAAGGCCCTTTCCCCGATTGCAGTGACCGGCTTCTCGTCGATGACAGAGGGGATCGTGATCGCGCCATCCGGCCCGGTATAGCCCGTGATCGTCACGGTGTTCCCATTCACCACCTCATACGTGTAGTAACCCCACTGTTTTGCGCGTGCCCCGATCGAAAAGAGCAGGAGGCTGACAATACTCAGGAAGGCACTCCGTTTCCGGAGCCGAAGGAAGGGATTTGTTAGCATAGGTGGATGCTCGATAATATACGGGTATAGGGCTTCAGTTTTCCTAACGAAACCACAAAAAAACGTCAAGCTTATGAGCCTCTGCGCAAGCGTCATAAGTAGGAAGTCTTTTTACATTCAGTTGCATTTATTCATGCGTTTGGAAAATTTGCATTTCAAATCCTGAGGAGGATCAAGACGATGCTCTTACCCAATTCGGCATCAGGATCGCTATGAAGCATCGCTGCAAAGCCCATTTCCTGTGCTTTGGCCTGAGAGGTGGGTATTCTATCATCCCACCACTGAAACGCAGGAAAACCCATCCACAGTAAATGCTGGAAACAGGATCGGGGTTCGGCCAGAGATGTGGTCAACTCGTTGGGTGAAGTTGCGTTCTTTGTGAGGAATGCATCCTGATCGGATTCTTGTGCCTATTGGGAACGATCCGGGGATACCATTTCCGTGGGTTTTGTCCCGAGCCTGAGAAATGTTCCTGGGATGGCATGCATCTGTGGGATTCAATTCCTAGTCGTAGAGAACAAGATCGTAATAGAATGCATCAGCCACCGTTCCGGAGGTGTGTGCTGCTCTTGCTGTTTCTATGACGGGTGTTTTTCCGGTTTGTCCCAATTGGGATGATGTGGTAGTGAATTCAAAGAATCATCCGTTGATGCTTCTGTTCTCAATCTGAATCCTCCCCATCTATGAGAATTATCATTCTGATCGCCCTATTTCTGAGTCTTTCGATGGTTGGCTATTCATCCGAACCTGAGCAATCATCAGATTCTATGGTTGAATTGACCAAAGAAGCAGAGAAAGGTTATGCTGACGCTCAATATCACCTCGGGAACTGCTATTTTACCGGAGCTGGAGTGGAGAAGGATCCGGAGAAGGCCGTATCCTGGTATACTAAGGCTGCGGAGCAGGGTTTCGCTCCGGCTCAGAATGCTCTCGGGGACTGCTATGCATACGGCGAGGGAGTTGAACAGGACATGGTGAAGGCCGTATCCTGGTTTACTAAGGCAGCGGTGGAGGGAATAGTCGATGCTCAGCTTATGGTCGGAGACTACACAGCAGACGGCGGGGGAGTTGAACAGGATGATGAGAATGTAGTGTTTGGGTTAATTGAGGCAGCAGAGCAGGGTAAAGCTGAGGCTCAACAACAACTTGGGCGCTGCTATTTTACCGGAGAGGGAGTGGAAAAGGATATGGAGAAAGCAGCGTTTTGGTTTACTAAGGCAGCGGAGCAAGGTAAAACTGAGGCTCAAGCTATGCTCGGTATACTCTATTCAAGCGGATTGGGAGTCTTGCAGGACTATGTTCTCGCCCACAAATGGTATAACATCGCATTATCATTGGGAGATGAAACTGCTCGTGAGCTTCGAGAGGAGCTAGAAGCACGCATGACGCCAGATCAAATCGCTGAGGCGCAAAAGCAGGCAAGGGAGTGGCTCGCTAATCTAGCCGAGCAGGGTCACACAATGGCTCAAATGTTACTCGGGATCTGCTATGCAACTGGCGAAGGAGGGGAAATGGATCTGAAGAAAGCAGCGTTTTGGTTTACTAAGGCAGCCGAGCAGGGTAAATTTGAAGCTCAGCTTGTTCTCGGACACTACTATGCGGAAGGAGAGGGAGTTCCGCAGGACTATGTTCTCGCCCATAAATGGTATAACATAGCATCATCATTAGGAAGTGAGGATGCTCGTGAGCTTCGAAAGGAGCTCGAAGCCCACATGACACCAGATCAAATCGCTGAGGCGCAAAAGCTGGCAAGAGAGTGGCTCGCAAATTGGAAAGAAAAGGGAAAATGAATTCGTCTGTGGATGACCTGACAGATTCCCTCCCCTTCTCCGCATCAGGATCGCTTTGAAGCATCGCTGCAGAGCACATTTCCTGCGGTTTGGCCTGTGCCGTGGGTATTCTATCATCCCATGGCTGAAACGCAGGAAACCCCATCCACAGTAAATGCTGAGGACAGGCAGCTCTCAGTCGATTCGGGATCCTCGGAGATCAGCCTCAATGGGTTTGAACTGTCGCTGCTGGTTGCGTGGGAAAGTGAGGATGGCTGAAGTCGGATTCCGCATCGTCTCTGGTTGTGTGGTTGTTGCACAGAGGTAAGGATGTCAATGGACGTCCAATAATATGTTGAATGGACGAAATTACTGGCTTATCATTTTGGTTTTTCGACCGATTGTTCATAGGTCCTTCCTTGCGAAAACCCTAACACCCCTGACTCATATGGCAGAAACAACCATTCTTCGTGATCATGTAATTGAACAGCGGCGTAAGTCTGCACCAAAAATCGTATCACTCATTCAGAGGGTGAAATGGACCCGTTCTTTGCTGTCTGAACTTGAGGGTCTGTGTCGAGCGGCGAATGCAGACCGCTGGATGGGTTCGATCCGGAAATTGGATGGTGAGTCATCCGATCTTGAGGCAGAGTTGCAAGCGATAGAGAACCGGTTTGAAACCGGGATGGTGACTGTTGCAATTGGTGGCTTGGAAAAGGCGGGCAAGACCACCTTTATTAAGACGCTCACTGGAATCAGGCAGTTACCTGCTTTTGATGAACGGTGCACGGCGGTGCCGTGCGAAATCATTCATTGCAAGGGCCGGAATGATGCGGAGCTGGATTTCTATTCCGAGTCTGAGTTTTTGGATCGGATTGTGCGAAGGCTCATTGAAACCGTGGCCCTGGGTGTAACCAATATCGGAAAGCGATCCGCCATTGAAGTTCAGGACTTTGATGATCTGCGGGCTTTTGAGACCTACCAGCTTCCTGAGGATGTATCCTTACCGAAAGGTGGAGTGTCCTATTCCGCATTGGAGACTTTGAGAATGCTTCAATCCAACGTCGGTCAATTGCGGCAATTTGTCGGGAGGCAGACGAAGGAGGTCATTACCTTGGACAAATTGGATGAGTGGATCGCGCACAACAAGATTGAGCAGGGTCTTTTCGGAAGGAAGAGTGTAGACAAAGACAAGGCCGTGCGGCTGCTCACGATCCGTCGTTGTCGCATATTCACCGAGTATTCTCATGGGCAGGACACTGTGCGGTTAATCGACACCCCCGGCGTGGATGACCCAAGCCCCCGGGCCCGGCAGCAGACTTTGGACATCATTGGTGACGAAGCCGATGTATTGCTCGTGCTTAGCCGCCCGCACAATCCGTCTCCTACCGCTCCCGTAATTGAGTTCCTTGATTCTGTGCGTCGGCTTCCGGACAGCCATCCTGCGAAAGAGCTCATCCTCTATGGGTTCAACCGGGATAAGCGGACACAGGATCACATTCATACCATCGAGAAGTTTATGGAGCTGTTGGAAAGGGATCACGATATCCCGAAAATCCGCATGCTCCGACCGTTGGATGTGACGGACCCGGAAGCGGTGATCGGGTTCCTTGGTGAGGTGAATCAGTTTTTGAAGGACTCTTTGCCGAAGCGGGATGAGGCAATCATTCAGCATCTTCGTGAGCAGATTTCCAGACTCGAGTCCCGCATCCGCATGGATTTGCTCGAACCAATGGCGAAAGATTTTCCGTCCGATCCCCAGATGGATAGCACACGGTTTAATCTCTTCAACGAATGGTTTGAATCGTTTTGGGATAAGCTTCGAAAAGGGATTGCTGAGGCCTTGGGCAAGATCGAGGAAAACGGGAACATTAAGGCATCTCAGGATCGGCTTATTTCAGTATACAAAAGAGAAGTAGCAGATCTTGAGAAAGATTTGCCGGAACTGAAAGACCTGACGAACACGCAGGAAGTCGAGGATTTGTCACCGACAGAAACAGTCATGCGGGATACGCTGATGCCGTTAGTTGGAGAGTTGGTGAATGCCATCACCCGGGAGATCGAAACTTTCGGGCCTATAATTCAAACGAGGGTTTGTCAGATTCTCGAAGAGTCCGGACTCAAGCCTTTGTTGGTGGGCGAGGCTCCCAATGAGCGCATTGTCAGTTTGGTCGAAACCATGGAGCGATCTTTGCCCGGTTCTGCGATTGCGGACAAACTTCGTGAAATCGCGGACACGGAAAACAATCTCAGAATGGTGTTCCGGTGGGAGCTGCGTCCCGCAGTTGACTATTGTGTTCCCCATTATTGGAGAGACAATCGTGCTCACGATCAACTGCTGCAAATGGTGGATGGTTTTGGAGGCGATGCGTCTGGAATTAAGAGTCTTCCGGAAGGGAGGTTTCCAACGATTCAGTCTTCTCCCCAAGAGCATTTGGAGGTGATTCAGATACTCGTCGATAACGCTCTGACGGCGATATTCCAAGCACTGAGCAACAATCGCTTCCGTCTTTCCAAGATTGCTCATGATATCCTCAGCGATTCCCGCACGGCTTTTTGTTTTGGTAAAGGAAAGCGTTCCGAGTGGCAAAAGGTGTTGTACAACCAAGCTCCTTTGCTGATACCCAGTCTGGGCCAGCTTGAGCGGAATTCGGCATTTCACAGGAAGCTGAGCATGCAACTCAACGAGCTGAGCAAGCACATTTCCACTTCTTTCTAATCATTTCCGAACACCTATGAAGGATGCAATCAAGCAGAGTATCGCCCAATTGGAGGCCTGTGGTTTTGATTCCGTAGCCGACAGATTGCGGCAACTGGAATCCCAAGTGATCAATAACCACTTCAAGGTGGCTTTGATCGGTGAGTTCAAGACTGGAAAATCGACCTTGATCAACCGGATTTTTCTTGGGAGGCCCCTGTTGTTTACCGACATCGAAGAAGCCACAGCCGTTCCTACTGAGCTGACGTATGGGCCCGACTTCAAAATGGAAGTCTTCCATTACAAGCAACGAAAAGAAGACTTTGAGATAGCCGGTGTGGAGCCGGTTGCGGTTGCTGAGTCAATCGACGAACCTCTCGTGTTTCCAGAACCCACGACTGAGGTCATCCGGAAATACACCGCTGGAGACAGTATTGCTGCGAAGGAACAGCTGGCGCTCACCACATCGCATGTGAGAATCGAGACTCCCGATGAGAACCTGAGAGGATTTACGCTTATCGATACTCCGGGCGTCAATTCAGGGACACAGGCCGTGTTGTCCACGGTGTTTCGGGTGCTTCCCCAACTTGATCTGGTAGTGTTTGTCAAGAAGGCGATCCAATTCACCCAAGCCGAGTTGGAGTTTCTCAGTTCCCGCGCTTTCGAACAGACCGGAACACGCGGGATGATACTGGTCAACGAGGACCCCCGTTTCAGTGCACTGGATGAAGCGCAGCGATCTTCTTTGAGAAAGGCAATGGAGGCTCAGCTCCGCAACATAGGGAGGTTGCACCTTCCTTTCGAGTGGGTCCGGATACCCTTCGACCACAAAGCGAGAACCCGGATTAAGATCACAAGACCGGAGGGTTTTCCGGATCAACAGTCCGAGGTGTCATCGGGCGATGTTTCCGAAAGCAGGTTGTTGAAACGCATTCTCGCGAATGTTCGCCAATCATCGTCCGGGAACACCACCGGAAACGATGCCTTGGGGGAGACCGATCTTTCGGGATTGGCCGACAGGCTGATCCGCTACTTGCAGATGAATGCGCCTCAAGGACGTCGTTCGCGTCTGAAGAGTCTCATACTCCGTGAGCTGGAATCCAGCATTGAACTGTGCAAGATGGAGTTGTCGAATCTTTGCAGGGAGGTTACGGATTTAGAGAAGGTGGAGTTTTCCTTCGACAAGGATGAAGCGGATATGCGTCTCCGTTATCTCGACACCGGAAAATCTTTCGTGAGTGATCTTTCCGGGATTCATAAATGCCACATGAAGCATTTCTCCAAAGCGCTTGAAGCTCTTATGGACCGCTATGAAGAAGACCTTTCGGGTGCCGGATCGCTATTCGATCTGATTGAAGTGGCCAAGAGAATCGAAGCCGGATCCCGCGATGATATCGAATCGGTTATCTACACGGTTTCCGATCAGACCCGTTCTGAGATGGAGAAGCTCAAGCTGAAATATGAGGAGTCCATGAAGGATCAATTTGCCAACTATCTGGTGTCGCGCCATGAGTCCGACCGGATCTATGGGGGCATGTTGGTTCGAATCCCGATGGTTGTTTACTATGCTGCTGATTTGGTCGTAACGATACTTGCCGGTCCTCTGGGGCCTTGGGGCGATATAATCATGCGCGTGATTGCGACCAAGCTTCCGGTTCTGAAGAATCTAACTCCAAGCCAATTAGCCAAAGATTTTGTAAGGCATTCGGTTGTTAAGAACATCAGGAAAAGTGTCGATCGGATGACAGAGGATACCCGTGCCCTGATGCAGGCATCCTTGGAACACGCAGAAAAAGACATCCTCAACGGATGGGAAGAAGCCTGGGATAACCACGTCAAATCTGTTCGGGAATCGTTTGTTCGCGCGAGGACTCAGCGCACCGAGTCCCACCGTGAGGATTTGAAGCAATGCATTTCCGTTTTGGATGCCGCCCAGGCTTCATTAAGATAATTCACGAAAATCTACTTCAGACCGTGAGCCAGAAAATATCCGCTTCATACACTTCCTATCGCGACGAACTGGTCGGGCTTCTTCAAGAAGCCGAAGCCATGAGTGAGTGCCATAAGGGCCTTTTCGGGGAAACTGAAAATGATAAAAAAAGCGCGACAGATCAGATCGCAGAGGTGCGCCGGAGGCTCAAGAGCGATCAATTCAGCATTGTGCTTTGCGGGGCTTTTCAGAGCGGAAAATCCACGACATTCGACGCTCTTTGTGGAGGGCGTGAGCTCAGCCCGGTGGGGTTTGGCATCCGGACAAGCGGATGTGTGGTGCGGGCAGTTAATTTGCCGGACCCTGAGGGAGAAGAACATGCGGTGATCTATTTCAAGGAAGACCGGGATTTGGTGATGGGATTCGCCAACCTCTTGGGTTCTGCCCTGACGGATCTCGCTCTTGATGCGGGCTTGGACCTTGGGCAGGCGATGCGTCTTGAGGATTGGTTTCGTCTGGATGATCCCGTCCATTTGGGATTGTTGCGGGAGGCGATCAAGGCGGAGTATGCGAAGTACGAGAACGATCGGAGGCACTATCCTCCGGAGGATCAGGACATCCTCCGGGTTGCCAAGCTTGTGGCCGACCACGTCGGCGACTCCGGTATGTCGCGGATGCGTGCTTCGGGCCTTATGAAGACCAGTCTGGATGATGCCAGAAAGTTCATGGCCTTTCCTCAGGACTGGGATGACCGGTGGCTGAATGGAGCCAAAGCCGTGTTTGATCTGGAGGCGATCAAATTCCTGTTTGTGTCGCAGGTGGATCTTTACGTGCGCTCGGCTGATTTGGAGCGCCTGGGGTGTGTCGTTGTGGATGCTCCGGGGCTATTCGCAAGCAGGTGGGATACTCTCATAGCTTTTAGTGCATTCACTTCGGCCGATGCGATTTTTTTCCTGTTCGACGGATCGAGGACGATCACCGAGAGTGACCTTACGGTTTTGAAGGAAATCCTCAAAGCGGAATGCCAGGCGAAACTTTTTGTTGGCTGTAATATGAAAGGGCAGGAACCCGATCATACAGAGCGTTTACTCAGTACATCCCGAAGCAAACTGGCCAACACAGGTATCATGATCGGGGATGACGCCGTTGCGATATACCATGCCAGAATGGCACTTAAGGCACAGCAGTTGTTGGCGGAAGTAAACGGGAGTCCGTCTTCTGACGGAGGGCATGTCGGAAATTCCAAGACGCTGGTGAAAACGTTGAATCAGGATTTATACAGTTTCCCTGATTTGGAAATCTGTGTTCAGCCCGATTCAGATTCGGCCAACGCGTGCTATCAGGCAAGTCGCCTGCCATTGTTGGTTGATACGATGGAGCGGTTCATCCTCCGTCGGAAAGCCCGCTTCGCCTTGATCGACTATGGATCGAAACCGCTTTTCCATGCTGTGAATCGGGTGGAAGGAGGGCTTATGATCGTGGAGGAATCCGCTGATAAGAAGGTGGAAATCGAAAAAGCCCAATTTGAGCAAGCGGATCAGGATTTGAAAGAGTACGAGGGAAAAGTGACGGAAGAGTTGAAAATCCTCGCACCGGGATCGCCTAAGCGAAAGAAGGCATTCGATGAGCGACTTCTGTATTCGTTACAAAACAAACTGAAGGGGCATTTCGAGAAAGAAAAAGCGTTTTCAGAGAGTGGAATCGCGTCAATTTTGGTGAAAGAGATTGTTGAAATAGGGTTTGGTTTCAAAGGGCTTCGCAACTCGATGAGAACTGATGAGAAGGAACGTGAAAAATGGATTCAGGATCAAGTGATAGACCCCGCTATGAAAAAAATCTTGGCTCCGGTATTTGAGACTGCGATGACGGAATATGTGGCAGAGCTTATGAATGAGGAGTCGCTGCTCTCAAGGGGAATAGAGGATTTCGTTGCCAAAATTCATACAAGCATCAATGCGGAGTGGGAGGCTGTTAAGGAGAAAAATCGAGATTCGAATCTTCTTGGAGGGATTGATTTCGAATCGATACCCGAAGGTACGCTTCTCCGGGTTTCCGATGGCCCGGTGAATGCGAGTGAAATTCGCTCGCAAGTTTATGATTCGAGCAAGATTGCCTTTTTCCGAAAAGGCGGGTTTCTGGGGACAACCGTGCTTGGTGGTGCAGGACTGGTGATATTGTTGACCAAATTAGGTTTTTCTTTAGTTGCGGTTTTTGGGCCACCCATTCTTCTTATTCTCGCATGTATACCACTTGGAATGCAGTTCGTAAATAAGGTAGGAGGGAAAAAGATAAAGAAAGCTTTGTCTGAGAAGTGGGACGATATAGAAAAACAGATCTATGATGCGACCCGTAAGGAAGTGGTGGATAACTTCATATGCCCATTGATTGATAACATCCGTGTCCGATTGGATAGGTGCGCGAATGGACCTCGCCGGGAATTCGATAAACGGAAGCGTGAGGCCGAAAAGCGTTGGGTTATGGCGGAGGAGGATCGCCGGAAGTTGGCGGAGCAGGCCCGTGATATCCGGACACGCGATGTTGCTCCGCTTCGTGAGAAGATTGGGGATTTCATTGCCCGTGTTGGTGTTGAGTATCCGGCGGTCTCGTGAATTGGATATTCGGGGATAAGCGGGTGAAGGTTAGTAAACACAAGCTTTGGCGGGTGGCTATGGCCGGGCAATTTCAGCAGGGCAAGTCGCTCGTCTTTAATCTGTTGATCGGAAAAATGCTTTCACCCGTTGGGGTTGGGCAGCGCACGACCATTGGGGCTTTGGAGTATGAGCTGCCTGGCTCTCATGTGGCTGGCGATTCATGGATGATCATCGACACTCCGGGCACAAACCACGATGGCGACGATTCCCGCGTGGCCAGAGAGGCTTGCGAGGGCGCGGATCTTGTCCTTTGGGTTACCAAAGACAAAGCACCGGCTGAGGTGGACTATCAGTTTATGCGTGAGTGTTACCGCATGTCGATTCCTGTCGGGTTGGTTTTGAATCTGGATGGCAATGATGATCCCAGGGTCGATGCTATGGCAGCGAGTATCTGGTCTCAGGCGAGGGCATTCTTTCAGCCATTTCCCTTGTCAGATAAAGGGGTTCTGGTTTTGAGGCCGCAACTTGCCGATCTGAGTCGTCTGAATGGGTCGAGTGGTGATCTGCCCCGCCGGTTTGTCAGGCTCAATTCACTGCATCAGTCCGATCTTTCAATGCATGACAGAAGGAAGATGTCAGGGTTTGATGATCTTTTATCATGGTTTTGTCCGGAGGGTGGTTTTTGCACTTTGAAACGTGACATGCTGATCCGCTATCTTCACACACGTGAGGAAGCCAGGAGGCATCACTCATATCTTCAGGGAATGCTTTCCAGCCTGAATGGAAGTATTGGCGTGCCGGCTTCAACCAATCTTGTATCCTAGAACCTTATGGCTGTTTTTGGAGTTTCGGAAAAAACCTTGAAATCTGAATCCGGAAGGGTCGAAGAGGCGCTTCGTTCGTCGATCGACGCGAGGATCCGGATCCTGAAAAAAGATATGATACGTCCGATACAAGATCGGGTGTCTCTTTTATCGGGGGAACTGGAAGGATCCACGAAAGATTTGGTGGCGCGTATGGTCGTGCTGGAAGAGATGATCGCTTCTCTTGCCAAAGCTATCACCATTTTGGTCGAGGATCTTCAGAAGAACCCGATTCATCAGTATGTGGATGAATCGTGGCAGGAGCCGTTGAAGCATGTGGCGGATGTGAGTGCCGAAGTAATGCGGCTTCGCAACGAAGTAAGAGAGCTTGGGCAAGAGATGGAAAACATCCGGAGTAAAGGTTCCGGTTTACTGGAAACCCCGGCATCCACAGTCAGAGAATCCTTTGGGAGTATCAATCCGATGGCTTCCACAAGTGGGGGATGCAATGGTCTCGCCACCTTCGGGGCAAGAGTCCGTTGGATCCTTACCGGAAAGATAAAGGAACCCAAAAGCCCCGGAGGCAAAGATCGGTTGGGTAAGGAAAACGATATGGAGGGCGGGGACTCAGTTTTGGGACAGGGACAATTGAATGGAAACGAATAATTACAAGCTGTTTTAAATATGATGATCCCCGACCAGCAGTCAGGACTGACTCATATGCGAAGAGTTGCATCGGGTTTGGTGCTTTTTTCCGCCGTGGCCTTCATCATGTGTATGATCTTCCAGTCATTTCACCCACTGATTGGGGTCTTGCGTGGAGGATTTGAGGGTGCGATGATCGGTGGGCTCGCGGACTGGTTTGCTGTGACCGCGCTGTTTCGGCATCCGCTTGGGATTCCCATCCCGCACACCGCACTCATCCAGAAACGCAAGAATGAGATAGGGAAACAACTGGGCAGATTCATCAGGGTGCAGTTTCTGCGTCCCCGGTCGATCCTGGACAAGTGGCGTGCGATGGGGTTCTATGGGCATCTTGAAAAATGGCTCTTGGCGGACGGATCCGTGGGGAAGCTGATGGTCCCGGTCTTTCACTATGTTGCGGATTGGCTGGATCAACAGGCTGAAAAAGGGATGGATCAGCTCACGGTCGCCCGGATAGACGAATTCTGGAAAAGTCAGAATTTGACAACCCGTCTTCATTCCCTTGTGCAACATATCCTCACCCCGGAGCGACGGGAGATGGGGATTGATCGTGCCTTGGCAATGGCGGACGATTTTCTGGACAACAAGGGTGATGCGATAGGGCGGTATCTTGCCTCTGAATTGCAGAAGTCGGGGAAGCCCATTGTGGCTGGCTTTTTTGAGGAAAACTGGCCCGGTCTGAAATCCAAGATACAGGCAAAGATATATCGAGCCAGGGATGAAAAGGATTTCCCGCTCAGGCTTGAGATCAGCAAGATCATCGGAAATCTGATCTGTGATGATGAATTGGTTTCCCGTATCGAATCCGGGTTTTTCGGCATTCTGCGGGATCCGGATGTGGAAAAAATGCTCGATATCCAGATCCGGACCCAATTGGAAAAGGGCTTACGGGGCCTGTCCAATCACCTGCGGACGCACTCGAACGATGTTGCAAAGACTCTGGAGAATATCATCCAGCAGATCTGGACACGTTGGATGAACGACTCCGCTTTCCGTTCCCGCGTGGAAAGAGGAACCGAATCCCTCCTGTTGAGAACGGTCCGGCGCTATTCTTTCACGGTTGAGCAATATATCGCCACGGAAGTTGCTGAATGGGATGGCGAACAGACAGCCAACCTCATTGAGCAACAGGTTGGAAAGGATCTCCAATGGATCCGGATCAACGGTTCGGTGATCGGTTTTTTTGCAGGTTCTTTGATCCAATTGGGAGTCTTGTTTGCAGCCATGACTCACGGATGATTCCAAGACCTGACGATGTGCATAATGCGGTGTTTCTTTATCGGGCTGTTCTTGAGGGCCCAGAAGCAAAATATCGACATTCGGTAACCTACAAGAGCCAATGAACCAAACCTTCGCCATCAAAGAGACAATTTCTGAATTCGCCCACGACTTCAGATGTTGTTTATTGAAGTGGACTGCTATGCGATTCCTGAAAAGAGCAAGATGGTCCAGACAGAACATTAAGCCTGTCAGCATTGCATGGGCGTCCCCGAAAGTGGATAAGCTCTATCGCGTTCACTATGCCAGAGACCCATTTGTGAGCAAATACCATGCGGATTGGGCTTTAGCGACGGTATGTCCCGAAGACGTTTCCCACTACGCGTCCATATCCCACGAATCGGACTCTCTCCCCAACGGGTATGCCTATTTTACGACATTCAAGGCCACTCTAGCAACCATGTATACAGGAGACTTCAAACATGAGCAAGGGATGGAACTAGCAAGTAATCGTTTTGTATCGGTTCGCCTTCCGCTTCTTATGGCAGTTCATGTTGCTCGTCTCAATATGTCCAGTAAATCGAATATATCAGATTCGAATGAAATGGATTGGGAGGACCGTCGTCGTTGGCTATACGAAGCACGAGTGGAGAGAGGGAGTAACCCGATCGTTAGCACTCAGATCATTCGTTGTGCGGAGGCAGCAGAGTTTCTGGAGGTGACCGATATCCCGCATGAATTCGAAACCCGAGTTGCTCGGCGGCCTATCGTTGCGGATGTTGATCTCAAGTGGACGTATCATCAACAGATGGGATCCGACCTGGGTGAACTGGAGACGAGTTACAAAGCAATTACGACGCCGGAGGAGTATGATTCGGTCGTTCGGTCGAAAGTTTTTCAGATGTCGCCATTCGAGGCGCTTGTAAGGACTGTAATTCTCGGATTTGGACGAAAAGAACATGTCGACAGATTCACCGATGAGCTTCGAACGCGTGGATTGGCTGTCGCGCTGGACGAGCTCAAATCACTGGGTGAGAGCGGCTCAGTTCTGGATTATGTTGCGACTTACTCGATTCCTCGCCTGTCCTCCGAAATCCATAAGTGCATCCAGCGATTTGAGCGTGGTCTCGACACTTCACCTGTGGGCATGGATGGCGCAATCGCGGATCTGATCGAATGGGCGTGGGGATTAGACGTAACCCCAAAGTCGTGGTGGGATTTGAATTGCGGTTTGGAACGAGCAACTGGGGAGACACTTGACCGCATCTTCTCTGGTGAGATTGTGAGACGAGGAATTTTGGGGCAAGGCTACCAACGGATGATCTTCAGAGCTCTCTGAAGCTTCTGCAGTTGCGCATATTTCTGCGTTTCACCCCCGTGCCTGGGTATTCTATCATCCCACCGCTGAAACGCAGGAAAACCCATCCACAGTAAATGCTGGAAGCTGGATCGGGTAGATGGTGAATCGTTGGTTTTTGGGATTGTTCGGGAGTGGGTATCCGCTTATGGGTATGGGTGACTCTTGGTTAGGATTGTTTTTTCAGGGTGCTTGTATTTGAGTGGCCACCCTGGAGAAGGGCATCCAGAACGTGAGTCCATGTTTACCCGACTGATCCATGACTGCCGAAACCCATTCCGAAATCGTCTCCTTTATTTGGAAAATCTGTAATCTACTCCGGGGGCCGTTCAAGCGAAACGAATACCGTAAGGTTATCCTTCCTCTGACTGTTTTGCGTAGGTTTGACTGCATCCTTGCTCCCACCCGCCAGAAGGTGCTGCGGGAGTATGATGGGCTCGTTGGAAAGAGCGAAAACATCGTCCGTCACCGTTTGTGCCATGTCGCTGGTGTTCCGTTCTACAACATTTCATCCTTTACGCTGAGCCATCCCGATTCGGCCAGTGGCTTGCATGGGCTATTGGATGTTCCCAATGAGCTCACACAGAATCTCAGTGCCTACATCAACGGATTTTCCCCCAATATCCGTGAGATCATGGAGCGTTTCGGTATCGAGGCCCAGATCACGAAGATGGCTGAGAAAAATCTGCTCTATCTGGTGATTCAGGCATTCGCGGGTATCGATCTCTCTCCGGCAAAGGTCGATAACGTCCAGATGGGCTACGTCTTCGAGGAGCTCATCCGGATCGGGGCCGAGCAGTCCAACGAGGAAGCCGGGGAGCATTTTACGCCGCGGGAGGTCATCAAGCTCATGGTAAACCTTTTGCTCGCTCCCGAGCAGGATTTGGCCAGAAGCCATGTCGTCAAGACGATCTACGACCCTGCCTGCGGAACAGGTGGCATGCTCTCGGTGGCTGAGCAGCACATCCGCTCGCTCAATGCCGATGCCCATCCAAAGCTTTTCGGGCAGGACTGGAATGACGAAGCCTGGGCGGTATGTCGCTCCGATATGCTCATCAAAGGGGAAGAGGCAGACAACATCGCCCTGGGCGACACCTTTTCCAACGATGCTTTCAGACGCTCGTTGGACGGTCGCAAGTGGACCTTCGACTACATGCTGGCCAATCCTCCTTTCGGAGTGGAGTGGAAGCAGCAGCAGCGCTTCATCGAAAATGAGCGCGACACGCTTGGCTATGGGGGGCGTTTCGGAGCAGGCACCCCGCGTGTGAACGATGGAGCGCTTCTCTTCCTTCAGCACATGATCGACAAGATGCGTGCGCCTGATGAGGGAGGCAGCCGCATCGCCATTGTCTTCAACGGTTCACCACTCTTTACCGGTGATGCTGGAGGTGGGGAAAGCGAGATCCGGCGCTGGATCATCGAAAACGATTGGTTGGAGGCCATTGTTGCACTTCCGGAGCAGCTATTCTACAACACCGGTATTTCCACCTACCTTTGGGTGCTCACCAATCGCAAGGAACGCCCCCGCAAAGGGAAGGTGCAGCTGATCGATGCCCGTGCCTTCTGGGTGCCCATGGAGAAGAGCCTTGGCAACAAACGTCGTCGCATCGGTGACCCATCCGATAAACCGCGCGATCCCGACCATATCGGGGAGATCACCCGTATTCTGGGTTCCTTTGAGGATGGGGAGACCCGCATCTTCTCCGAGGAAGACTCCATCACCCACGAGCCCGTATCCCGGCCCCGCGTGGTCAGCAAGATCTTCCGCAATGAGGAATTCGGCTACCACAAGATCACCGTGGAGCGCCCCCTGCGCCTGAATTTCCAGGCGAGCGCCGAGCGCATCCTCCGGCTCGAAGAGGAAAGCACCTTCCGGAAGCTCGCCGAGAGCGCCAGGAAAGACCCTCTCATGCAAGAGCGCGAAATCGCAGAAGGAAAGGAGAAGCAGGAGCGCATCCGCGCCATCCTCCGGACGCTTGGCGACACCCTCTGGAAAGACCGGGAAGACTTCATCCGGCATCTGCGTCAGGCTTCGAAATCTTTGGACAAGGACCTGCGCCTCAGCACCCCTGAGCTTAAGGCCATCCTGTCCGCACTCGGGGAGAGCGACCCCTCCGCTTCGATGTGCTGCGACTCCCATGGCAAGCCCGAGCCCGATCCGGATTTGCGCGACACTGAGACCATTCCCCTCACCGAGGACGTGGATGCGTATTTCCGCCGCGAAGTCCTGCCTCATGTTCCCGATGCATGGATCGACACCACCAAGACCAAGATCGGCTACGAGATCCCCCTCAATCGCCACTTCTACCGCTACGAGCCCCCACGCCCGCTTGAAACCATCGCATCGGAGATAAAAACCCTCGAAAGGGAGATTCTCGACTTGCTGCGGGAGGTCACCGCATGAGCGCAGACGATCTACTCAAGCAGCTGCAGCGGCATAACGCCTTGCAATTGATCCTGACACTTAACCCACGTTACAGCTTGACGGCGACTGAAAGCTGTGAAATACATCATACCAACAATACCCGTCAGGCCTCTTCACAATGCCCAAATTGGCGGGTTACTCGTTTTTGAGGAGGATACATGAAATACTCGAAGCCTCCCGCTTCTTATGAAGCTCAGATTCAGATACTCAAGGATCGTGGGCTGATAATCAAAGATGAGGATTTCGCGCGCCATTGTCTGGAGCATCACAACTACTACCGATTGTCGGCTTATCGTTTTCCTCTTGCAGTGTCGGGCAGTCCGGACCGGTTCCTTCCGGATACGACTTTTGATGATCTGTGGAACCTCTATCACTTTGATCGAACCCTTAGGCAACTTGTGTCTGAGGCGGTCAAAAGAGTGGAGATTTCGGTGCGCTCACGCTGGGTCTATGTCCTTAGTCATCGTTATGGACCGTTGGCATACGAAGATCCGAAAGTCTTCCGGGATCTCAAGCGACATAATGCGGCTTTGGATCTCTTGGACAACGAACTCAAGAAAAGTCATGAAGTGTTTGTGAAGCACTATCGGGAACGCTACCAAATGAAGCGGCCTCCCATATGGGCTATGAGCGAGGTGTTGACGTTTGGATCTTTGAGTCGATTCTACGAAAACGTAAAACGGACCAGCGACAAGAAGGAGATCTCCCGCACATACGATCTTTCTCCCGAACTACTTAAATCGTTGCTCGAACACTGCGTCTATATTCGCAACCTATGTGCTCACCACTCCCGACTGTGGAATCGGCAGTTCACGATTTCTGTGGAGCTTCCCAATCGTTCGCCTGTCAGCGTAGTAGAAAGTATTCACCCCAGTGAAGACCGTAGGATATACAACACATTGGTGTTGTTGCTGCACATGCTCAAAATAATCGAACCTCATGCTCGATGGCCTGTCCGTTTGGTCGACCTTCTGAATACGATTTCTCCCAGGTTTCATCCCCACATGGGTTTTCCATCTGACTGGATGGATCGCCCACTCTGGAAACCCCTTTCCTCCTGATGAAGCATTCCCCTTATCCCACCTACAAACCCTCCGGTATCGAATGGCTCGGAGACGTGCCAGAGCATTGGACGCCTCAACGTGTTAGGTTTTGTTATTCGATTCAGCTTGGGAAAATGCTCCAGCCGGAACCTGCCGGACCGACCGATGAAGAGACTCCCTATCTGAAATCTCAACACGTTCAGTGGGAAATGGTGTGCGTTGAGAACTTGCCGACGATGTGGACCAACAAGAAGGAGCGGCATCAGTATGCGGTAAAAGATGGGGATCTCCTTGTTTGCGAGGGAGGCGATGTTGGCCGAGCAGCGATTGTGCTAGGAGCCCCCGAAGGCACAATTATTCAAAATGCGCTTCATCGCGTAAGACCGCTTGGCGCAAACCATACTCCATTTCTCCTCTATGTTCTCGCGCATGCAACTGCCCAGGGTTGGTTTGGTATTATTTGTAATAGGTCAACTATTGCTCATTTTACAGTCGACAAATTTCGCGCATTAGGTGTCGCATTGCCACCCCCAGCTGAACAAACCGCCATCGCCGCGTATCTGGATCGAGAGACGGGAAGGATCGATGTATTGGTGGAGAAGAAGCGGACCTTGATCGAGCGGCTCAAGGAGAAGCGAAGCGCACTCATCAGCGCATGTGTTACCCGGGGACTTCCTGCCGGAGCAGGAAAGAAGTATCCCCGGATTTTACAGATCTACGCAGAGGAAGTTCAAAAATCAAAACATCTGCGCCCATCTGCGCAATCTGCGGACCAACTCCCCGAAAACCCACCCCTCAAACCCTCCGGCATCGAATGGCTCGGCAACGTGCCGAAGCATTGGGAGGTGAAGCGGTTGAAGGCTTTTGCCTCATACAAAGTGAGCAACGTCGACAAAGATTCAAAAGAGGGCGAGATACCCGTTCGGCTTTGCAATTATACGGATGTCTACTACAACGATCTGATATCACCCGATCAGGACCTAATGGAGGCAACCGCCACTGCTGATGAGATTAAACGATTTCATCTGAAACCCGATGATATCGTGATCACGAAAGATTCTGAGGATTGGCGGGACATCGCTATACCTGCGCGTGTCGCTCGCACGTCATATGATTTGGTTTGTGGTTACCATTTGGCGATCGTTTCTTCTGAAAGACATGTTGCTGATGGGAGCTATTTGCTTAGATCTTTTCAGTCGAAAGCGATCAATTGCCAGTTTCAGGTCGCGGCTAGCGGTGTGACTCGATACGGTTTGCCAAAACCTGCTATCGGGGAGGCTGTGTTTCCACTTCCTCCCCTCCCAGAACAAATCGCCATTGCTGCCTATCTCGACGAGGAGACTGCCATAATCGATGCCCTTGTGGCAAAGGTGGAAACAGCGATTGAGCGCCTTCTCGAATACCGTAGCGCCTTGATCTCGGCTGCGGTCACCGGCAAGATCGATGTGAGGAAGGATGCTAGTCTCCCTGTGGAGGGTCCTGATCGGTAGAAAATCGAAGTTTGATTCGTTTCCAAAAAAACGTAGGATTAACCCATGCAATTCACGCGGCTGAAACTCAAGAACTGGCGTAACTTCACCCGGGTGGATCTTGCTCTGGGCGAGCGCTTATTCATCACCGGACCCAATGCGAGTGGAAAATCCAACCTGATGGACGCCTTCCGTTTCCTCCGGGACATTGCAAAGAGTGGCGGTGGCCTTCAGGAAGCTGTCACCCTTCGGGGGGGGATTACCAAATTGCGCAGCCTCGCCGCACGCCGCGATCCGAATGTGGAGATCGAGGTCGAGTTGAAGGATGGAGCAGGCGAAAACGCAACGGTGTGGCAGTATGGAGTCGGGCTGAAACAGGAGACCCGTGGCATGCGCAGGGTGTTGCTCTCTTACGAAAAGGTCTGGAAAAATGGTGAGCAGATCCTTAACCGGCCGGACAAAGACGACAAGTCAGATGATCTGCGCTTGACGGAAACCCATCTGGAGCAAATCACCGCCAACCGGGATTTTCGACCGCTTGTGGAAGCTTTCCAGAAGATTCTCTACCTTCACTTGGTTCCGCAATTGCTGAAGTTTCCTCAACTGGCGAATCGTGATGCGGCCGGAGAGGATCCTTTTGGCGTCAAGTTTTTGGATCGCCTTATGGAAACTCCGGAGAAGACCCGGCGATCCCGACTCAAAAAGATCGAAAACGCGCTGCGCCTCGCGGTTCCCGAACTTCAGGAACTCAAGGATGTGAGGGATGAGAAAGGTATCCCGCACCTGGAAGCGGTCTATCAACACTGGCGGCCGAATGCGGGCCGGCAGCGGGAGGATCAGTTTTCGGACGGCACCCTTCGTTTGATTGGTCTATTGTGGACCTTGCTCGAAGGTGATAACCTGCTCTTGTTGGAAGAGCCAGAACTCTCACTCCACAGTTCGATTGTGGCAAAGCTGCCTGATATCATCTGGAGAATGCAGCGGGCAAAAAAGCGCCAGGTGCTCATCTCCTCACACAGCTCGGAGTTGTTCAGTGACAAAGGAATCGATGCCGAGGAAGTGGCGCTCTTGAAACCACACGGAAGCGAAGGCACTGAAGTAAAGCTGGCATCCGCAATAGAAGACATTCGTCTGCTGCTTGAGGGCGGCATATCCATGGCTGATGCCGTTCTTCCCATGACTGCGCCCCCGTCCGTTTCTCAACTCACCTTCCTTGATTGATGAAGTCCCTTTCCATCCATCTGGCCGTCGAGGATGATTTGAGTGAGTGGGTTCTACGGCGTATCCTTCGCGACCGTCCGGTTGATTACGAAGTCGCAGCGGTCTTCAAAAAGAGTGGTTTCGGTTATTTAAAGAAAATGACGCCTGCGTTCAACAACATGGCCCAGCGCTGTCCGGTGCTGTTGTTGACAGATCTTGACACGGGTCCTTGTGCGCCGGAACTCATTGGCGCATGGCTCGCGCATCCCCGGCATCCGGACTTCCTTTTGCGGGTGGCAGTCAGGGAGGTGGAGGCATGGATTCTCGGCAGCGATCAGGAGCTCGGGAGATTCCTCGGCTTGCGTAGAGTGTTGAGTATTGGCAGCCCGGAAAACTTGCCTGATCCAAAAGCGGAACTACTCAAACTGGCAGCATCCAGTCCTCGACGGCAACTGCGAGAGGCGATCACTCGCTCCTCCAATGGGGGAAACCTGCGTCAAGGTCCTGCTTACAATTCCACATTGGCTGCGTTCGTAAACCAACAATGGTCTCCGGAGGTAGCATCTTCCAAATGCCCCAGCTTGCGACGTATGCTTGCTGCTTTAGCATTACTGGAGGAAAAAACGGAACGATGCCCATGATGTCCGGCAAACCTACCAAGACCTCGATCGAGCGCTTGCGCGAATACTGTAGTGCTCTCAATCTCCGCATGTGTCATCGGTAGGATCGATGTTAGGAGAACAGAGCCATGAAACACCAAGCGATAGACCCAATCGATATTCTACTCCGGCTGGAATGGGGTGGTTTTTCAACATGCGGTAGTTCTCTCTGGTGGCTTGAGACATGACCTGAGCGGGAGGGACAGGTGGTGCGATCGGCTGTGGGATATGCCGGACTCCGAACATTAACGGGTTTCAGTCCGAACATAAGCTCAGTGACTCCGAACATAAGAGGGCTTCACTCCGAACATAACGACAATGACTCCGAACATTATCGCTTCGCAAACGAAAGCGGGGACTTGGGTGGAGGTCGAGAAATCCGTTGATCCCTGAGTCGTTTTCCTTTAGGTCTTGGCTAGCCCGTATAAGACTATCCCTTTTTCCCGGAGCGCCTCTGCCATGATTGCCCAGTCGGTGAGTGTCCAGAACTACAGTTGTTTCAAAGACAACTGGGTGACCTTTGATTCAGAAAAGCGGATCAGAAAATGGAACGACTGAGTGTCTTGGGGACGTAACGTGTAAGAAATACCTGCAATCATGAGCCAGACGACCGAACATGCTTTTGAGTCCTATGTGGAAGAGATCCTGCTCAATAAGGGGGGATGGCATAGGGGTGCCCGTGAGGATTGGGATAAGCAACTGGCTTTGTTTCCAAGGCGGATATTTGCCTTCATCGCCGCGACTCAACCAAAGCTGTGGGAGAGTATGCGAAAGCTCCACGGAGAGGTGCTGGAGAAGGCGCTGCTGGATGTGTTGGTCAAGGATCTTGGGTCGAAGGGTGCGCTGCATGTGTTGCGCCATGGTTTCAAGTTCTATGGCAAGGTGTTTCGTCTGGCCTATTTCAAACCGGCTCATGGTTTGAACTATGAGTCGCAGCAGCTTTTTCAGATGAACTGCCTCACGGTGACGCGGCAGGTGCCCTGCGACCCAAATGGCCGGGATACCGTGGATATGGTGCTCGATGTGAATGGGCTGCCAGTGGCTACGATCGAACTGAAAAACCCGGGGACTGGCCAAAACTGGCGGCATGCGGTGCGCCAATACAAGCAGGACCGGGATCCGCGTAAGCCGTTGTTTGAGTTTAAGAAGCGTGCGTTGGTGCATTTCGCAGTGGATCCGGATGAAGTGTATATGGCTACACGCTTGCTCGGGGAGAGCACGGTGTTTCTGCCATTCAATCGGGGAAGTCACCCCGGAGAGGTGCAGTGTGGCGCAGGAAATCCGCAGCACCCTTCGGGCTATCGCACGGGTTACTTCTGGGAGGATGTGCTGGGAAGGGAAACCTTCATGGATATCCTGGCCAACTTCATCTTCGTGGAGGAGAAGGAAGAAAAGGTGGAGGACGGAAAGGGTGGCTTCCGTATCGAGCGGAAGGAGACGATGATCTTCCCGCGCTACCACCAGTTGGACTCGGTCAACAAGCTCATCGCTACGGTAGGAAGGGAAGGCCCCGGACAAAACTACCTCATACAGCATTCGGCAGGCAGCGGTAAGACCAACAGCATTTCGTGGCTTTCGCACCGGTTGGCGAGCCTGCACTCGCGTGACGACAGGAAGGTGTTTGACTGCGTGGTGGTGATCACAGATCGGCAGGTGCTGGACCGGCATCTACAGGAGGCTGTCTATCAGATCGAGCATGCTCAGGGCGTGGTGAAGGCGATTGATCAGGATTCCCGGCAGTTGGCAGCTGCGTTGGTGGATGGCACCAAGATCGTGGTGACCACACTCCAGAAGTTTCCTTTTGTGCTGCGTGGTTTGCTCCGGACGGCTGGTGCCAGGAGTATGGAGGATGCTACCGAGGACGAGAGGGAGCAGGCGCGGGAGTGGGAGGCGATGCTTGCCAAGCGAAACTACGCGATCATCGCCGATGAAGCACACTCGAGCCAGAGCGGCGAGAGCGCCCGGGAGTTGAAAGCGCTGCTCGGGTCCGCCATGCCAGAGGAGTCGGATGAGGAGCAGAGCGACTGGGAGGACAGGCTCAATCAGGTGATGGCGTCCAGGGGACGGCAGCCAAACCTGAGTTTCTTCGCGTTTACCGCGACTCCGAAGGGAAAGACGCTGGAGCTTTTCGGGAGGGTCCGCGAAAACGGCAGTGGTTTGCCCGAGCCTTTTCATCTGTATTCGATGCGTCAGGCGATAGAGGAGGGCTTCATTCTCGACGTGCTCCAGAACTACACCACCTACGCAACTTTCTTCAGGGTGGTGAAAGCTGTGGAGGATGATCCCGATCTTCCCCGCAAGAAGGCGGCGCGTGCCTTGGCAAAGTTCATGACGCTGCATCCTCACAATATCGAGCAGAAGACGGAAGTGATCGTGGAGCACTTCAGGCAGAAGGTGAAGTCGCTCATCAATGGAAAGGCCAAGGCGATGGTGGTGGCTTCTTCCCGATTGCATGCAGTGCGATACAAGGAGTCGTTTGACCGCTACCTGAAGGAGCATCGGGTGTCGGGTGTGAGGGCATTGGTGGCTTTCAGCGGGAGGGTGCGCGATCCCGATACCGGAATGGAATACACCGAACCGGGGATGAACATCGACTGTGTGAGTGGCAAGCCGATCAGCGAAGCCCAGTTGCCCAAGCGTTTCGCTTCTCCGGATTATCAGGTGCTGTTGGTGGCAAACAAGTATCAGACAGGATTCGACCAGCCTTTGCTTTGTGCAATGTATGTGGACAAGCGCCTCGATGGGGTGCAGGCCGTGCAGACATTGTCACGCCTCAACCGCATAACGCCCGGGAAGAGCACCCCGTTTGTGCTCGATTTCGTGAATGAATCGGAAGACATCTATTCGGCGTTCAAACCCTACTACGATGCGACCTTCCTCAGGGAGGTGTCCGATCCGCATCAACTTGAGGCGCTCAAACATGAGCTCGATCGTTATCAGATATACCATGATAGCGAGGTGGAGGCGTTTGCGCGGAGCTTCTACAAGCACCCTGACAAGCAGGCTTCGCAGGATCATGCCGCGATGCATCAGGCACTCCAACCAGCGGTGGATCGCTTCAATGCGTTGGACGACGATGCCGAACGCACTGAGTTTCGGGATAAGCTCTCAGGATATGTGAAGGTCTATGCGTTCATGAGCCAGATCCTCCCTTACCATGACAGGGCCCTGGAGATGCTCTACGTATTTGCCCGTATGCTGCTGCCTCTGATCCCACTCTCCAAGGAATCCGAGCATGTCAGCTTCAGTGACGAAATCAGCCTCGAATACTACCGCCTGCAGATGACCCACTCCGGGGATATCCTCGTGAAAGAAGGGGAGGATGCAGGCGTGAAAAGCCCCACGGATGTAGGCTCCCGTGAGAATGTGGAAGACCGGAAACCTCTCTCCGAAATAATCGATACCCTCAACGAGAAATTTGGAACCGACTTCACCGATGAGGACAGGCTTTTCTTCGAGCAGATCCGGGAAAAAGCCCGCACCCATCAGGAAGTCATCGATCTGCGCCAGTCCAATCCCTTCGACAAATTCCAACTCGGGCTCCGTAAACTTATCGAAACCCTCATCATGCAGCGTATGTCGGAAAACGATGCCATTGTCACCCGCTGGATGGATGATAAAGACTTCGGAAACGCAGCCTTTGAAGTGCTCTCCAAAGCGATCTACGAATCCATCCCTCCCGAGTCCGAATGCGCCTGAGGTGAGATAGTGAGCGGGTGAGGATTGGGGATAGAGCTTTGTCCTCAATCTTCAGGATCTTTCCAAATATCACCACGAGGACTTATCTCCCGGACGATGGTTTTGAGATGTTGCTGCGCATTTGGGTCAGGGTCCAATTTTGAATTCAAATAGAAAGATCCGATTTGCATAGGCCCGAAAGTATTTGTCATCCAAGCTGATATGTAAGCACTCAGACGCGAGCACAGCGTATCCGAGTGTCGGGAGGCGCTCCAAGTGTTCCAGGACGCGGCTCTTCGGGCGTCTCTATCCGTTCAAACCTCATCCGACGCGGCTCTATCAGGCCCGATGCAGATAGGAAGGGTGGCCGGAAGATCTTCGGTTTTCGGCGCTGGAAGGTTGAATAGAACACTCAGCACCGTGGTATGATCTGCGATTGGGGTAGGCGGCGCAGCTACCATCCTCGCTTCACGCATAGCCGACTTGTCCAACCATCGTTCTTGTTCGAGCGGAGGAACGGAACTTGGCTTCAACCGTTATGGTTGGGCTCATTTCTAATCAATCTATTCGCACGAGGGGGTTCATCTCCTCGGGAGTATGCCATACAATCCCGTGTTCTTCTTTCATAATCTCCTTCATACGAGACCATACAAAGTGAGAATGCCCCAACCTATGCCTTCGGTGCCTAGCGTCGACCTCCGCTTTTGCCTTCTGTGCAGCATCACTGAGAAGATCCCGCACGTGCTCATCATCCTCAATAGGATCGCGTAGCATCCATGGCGGCCTCCCAATGGAGCCTGTTTCGCGTTGCCTGGCACGGGCGACGTCTCTCCGTCGCATCAATTCATCACGGTCATATGAGGACATCATCATTTACAGTTTAACGTTGAGGCGTGAATCAGTGTGTGGCGACGTTGTCACACACTGGCTGGTTCTGACTTTCTCACACAAAGACACCACTTACATAATCAAGGTTTCCATCAATTGTCAATCGTTCGCGCGATGCCATGTTTCGTGAGCATATCTCCAATGATGAAGAGTAATCCAAGTTTCAATCCATTCAACTTCATAGGTCAGAATCTGTGACCGGGCGCAGCCTTTTCAGGTGGAACCCTCGCTACAAGTATTCTTATGCTGTTTCACTCGATGCTTTGAAGTGGCCCCGGAAAGCCGCAGAGGTAGGCAATCTATGAACAAAATACCGAAACAGGAGGAATAAGCTTGTCCAAGAAACCCCGCTCCCTCAGTGCCGAGTATAATGCCAAGGTCGCCTTGGGGGCGATCAAGGAGATCGCAATGATCAACCAGAATACTAGCTGACACGATGTCTTGCCTGTGTCGGTCTCCATTTCGACGGTGAAATCCCCTGACGAAAGATGCTTGGAAGGAGGAAGGCCATGGCGGAGCTGGATTGCATTCAGGTTGGCGAGGACTTCATCATCGAGCAAGGTGAGCCGATTACCGATACCCAGATCATTCTTGCGAAAGCCATGCGGGTTTGAGTGTCCATAGGGTTACGGGTTACCGTGGACTCCGTTCGGAAGATCTCCTGCCCCTTGAAGAGGTCACACACGGCTTCGATGGCCTGGAGCTGGTAGTCAAGGTTGGGGTCGAAGTGCAGTTTCATTGATTTCAATATGGACGGCGGTGAACGTCATTCGTATGCGACTCCATTTTGCCCATGCTTCTGGAAGAATCTGGATTGCTCATACTCTTCTCGCTGGATCTTGGTCAGTTCACGTCGGAGAATTCGAGCATCGCGGGTGCCGAGGAATTCGACACGTAGATCTCCAGGTATAACTGCCCAAAGGAGGTCAGGTGCCGAATCTTCCCCGATTTCCTCTTTGATGAAATGTATGTTGGGTTTGACTGCTATGTTAGAAACAAGATTCCTCTTCATGACTTGTGAGGTTGAGACCGAAAGAGATGTCGGAGATTTCGAGTTTCTCTGTGTTTCCCATACCCGTGTGGGTAACTTGTATCAATAGGGTCGCATCGGAAGTAATTGTGCTTTGAACCACCAACCTGTCGAGTTCCCGAAGATCTGTCGGACGCTCAGTTGCCACGGGCACCTGTAACATGTCTCCAGTCGGGACAACGGCATTTTCACCATCAACAGGTTTTCGGGCAAATACGAAATTTGCATAACCATCCCTTGGGTCTGTGCAATAAAAGACAGACTTCTTACTTGCCGAGGCCACGAGAGGTTGGCCTCTCTCCAGAAATGTGAAAAACTCCCCTCGCGCCATCTCGCAGCCAATCGTCGTAGCATTAACGGGTTTCCAATCCTCTGCAGCTACAATCGCAGCTCCTCTTGCGATTGCTGCGTCAGGCTCAGGGGTCACCATCACCTTGGCCCCGAAAATCTCCTCAAGCTTGCGCCGCACACGCGGGATTAGTGATGTCCCCCCAACCAACAACACATGGTCCACACATGACGGGTTTAATCTGGCTTGTTCAAGGCATTTCAGAGTGCAGGCAGATGCAGCATTGATTTCCTGTTCAATCAGTTCCTCAAATTCTGGCCTTCTCAAGGTTTCTCCCAAGTCGATAGGAGGATTTCCATCAAGGAAATGAGGCACTCGTACCTGAACACTGTCGTTTTTGCTGAGTTCAATCTTCGCGAGCTCAGTGTTGATCCAAAACTGGTCCTGAGCTCGGCAACGTGCATCGATGTCGTCGTTCGTAAGACTTGTGTGTCTCTCAAGGAAACGCCCCCTTAGGGACGACATGATTCGACGGTCGAAGTCGTCTCCGGCTCGATCAGCTATCCCGTTATGCGCCAACTCATAAAGCGTTGAACCATCCTGTGAGCCTTCGACCAAACAGATATCCAAGGTGCCGCCCCCCCAATCGAACACAAGCACCCGCTTACCTCGCAAGACGGAGAGCTTTTTCTCCGGGTGATAAAAATGGGCAACCATTGCCGCAAACGGTTCGTGAACAAAACCCTGCAGATGCAATCCTGCCCTGTCCATGGCTTTTCGGATTTCGCGCCGTTGTTTGCCATTGAAACCAACAGGAACGGTGACAATACATGAGTCAAATTCGTGACCATGCATGGTTGGTTGCCGCTCACCATCTTTTTTCAGGTGGGCAAACACTTCTGCCGCGATCTCATATGGCTTCCACCGACAACCTCCATGGTCCCATTCCTGACCTGAAGTCAGGGAGCGCTTTACCGACCGAACAAATCTATGTCCTAATGTCCCCGATAGTTGCTGCATACTGCGTCGTGCTTCAAATCCAACGACGACAGACTCATCAGGTTTGAGCCAAACCACAGATGGGAGAGGCCTTCTGCCCAACTTTCCATCCTTGTGCCAATAAACCTCTGGTTTGAGGGGATGACCCAAGTCATCTAGGTACCGCAAGACGTCGTCGCCCCAAACCGCGACTAGAGAATTAGTCGTGCCAAAATCGATTCCAATGCCCAGCTTTTTCATTCACCAACGTCCTCTTCAATTTCACTCAGATGCTTTTCAATCTCACCCACAAGCGCCAGAATTTCTTCCTTGTTTGGATTCTCCCGATCTGCGTATGCGCGGATGTGTTCGAGTCGATGGTTGGCCCCTTGCCGAACGACTGAAATCACATGGTTTATGGTCTGTTGTTTGGCTGTCACACTGAATCCTCCCAGTCTTGTGGTGTGAAGTTTTTCTTCGATCAGTTCCTTTTTTGTGTCTTCCAAAGAACGACAAGTTGCCTCAAGTTTTACCTGAAGGTCGTTGGAGTGATGTTCGGCAATCTCCTTTTCGTGCACTGCAGCCGTGAGCTTGTCCTGCAAATCCTTGATCCGGGTCTGCATCCAATCAAAATCTGAACGCAACTCGCCACTCAGGGATGCTGTTGCATTGATTGCGAAAAGGGTGTTAAGGAATGTCTTGGAAAGACCAGCCTTTCCGATTTTCGATTTCAGCAAACTGGTGATCCACTTAACATCAGAAGCTTGAATCCGCTGTTTTTTTCTATTGTGACAGCGTTCCGCACACTCACTGAACGCAGTCAATGCTTCAATATAGGCCGTTTTGTCTGTGGACGTAGAAAGGACCACATACATGACCCAGAAGAGTTTTCCCGATGCAACAAACTGTTCCCAAAGGGACGAGTTGCGGACATCCTGCAATTCGTTGGTGACCCATTCACCGGCACCGGATGGGCTATTGAATACCGGGGCATTCTCCAGTGTATCATCCTCGGATAGAATTCTGAGCATTGGCTTCTCCAGCCATCGCAGCCTTGGTCCGTCTTTTGAATCGAGGATCGCGCAAAGGATCTCAAATGCAATATGGTGCTTTTGAGACGACGCAGAGATTCGCTCTACGAATGCGGCATGCCTTTCCGGGGTGTCGGGGGTAGATATACCCTTCAATGCTGAGTTGCATTCCTTCCAGTCCTGAAATGCTGGACATTGGATGGGAGCGAGTTCAGCGCTGTGAGATGATGTTTGACTATCCATGATTGATATTCTTGAGATGGATTGCTGCCGCCGATGCAATGGATTGATACGGCGAGTGCATTAGGGCTTCAAAACCGCGCTTTGCTGCCTGGGTATCTCCACACTGCTCAAAGGTGCATGCTTCGAGGAAATCCACTCGCTCCGCTCGCTCTTTATCGAACGAAGGGGTGATGTCACGTCGAATCACCATTACCAGTTCACGAGCATCATCAGCCCGATGGCCATGAAGCGCTTCTATTGCCTGAAATGTCAGCACATCAGACTTGGCCAGCAGTAGTGGCAAGCTGGCTTTCGAACACCCACTGTGTGAGAAGGAAGCAGAATCGGTAGCGCTTCGTCCCAGATAGAAAGAGAGAGAATTGCTGAGGCGACCTCGTTTGCTTGGAAAAAGCGTTTCAGCCGCCGCAAACTCATTTGCACAAAACAGGTAGTAACCGCAGATCAACCGGGATACATCGCTGTATGGTGTGAACCACCGCAAAGAACCGTAAGCAGTTTGGAGACGTTCACGGAATTCAGGTATCTGCTGTTCTTGCTGAAAGAGCCCAAGATGATACTCAACAATTCCGGTTACGAACAGTTCAGGCACTTTTGCTTCCCGAAGAATGCCTTCAATTTCATTCCGGAATTGATCAAATGTCTTCGGTGTCCATCGAGGGGGAGTTTCGGCAAGAGATTTGATCAGTTTGGCGAAGTCTGGAAGTTGATCGATCTTGAAAGGCTCCACCACCTCAATCGAATAGGCTTTCACGTAACCGCCAGAACTGACTTGCAAACGTCGCGTTCCAGGCGTGTTGAACGGAACTGAGACCCTGTCCGTTGAAGTTATCTCTAGCCTACACAGCTTATTACCATTCTCAAACTCAACTTCTGGTGGTATCGCTCCCTTTGTATTAACAACGCACAGTTCGAAGGTATTACCCGCTTCGAATACTTCAACGTCCTCCATACGCCTCCCTCCACGGGTAAGGTAGACATCGCCTGAAGGTGCTGCGGGCAACGGAGAAGGATCGGGTAAATAATTGGAGATACGTGCCTCATAGGAAGCGCTGGTATTCTCAATCTTCCGTTCTTCAATTTCTTCCAAGTGTTTCGCAAGGGCCATGGGACGGGTTGAAGTGAGTTATGGACTGCAGACGTTATTCACGGGTTGGAGGTCAACTTCGGTTGCTTTCCTTGTATCGCCTTATTTGCTTTGGACTTTAGGGTCTTGATGCTTTTCACAGTGGGCAGGTTTTCAGGCATGGTGTATTGGACTAATAGTTTGACATCCCCGCTTTTCGAATCTCGACCATTTCGGTGACCTCAACCAAGTGGTCCTCGATCCCCATATCGGGAGTGATTCGCCTTGAGAGCAGGATAATCACCTTCTCAATGCCCGCGTTGCTAATGTGTCTCATCGGTTCTGTGGTTCCGGAATGGGTTCAATGAGAGCAGTAGATCGTGGGATCGATCATCGGGTGATCAACCGCTGTGTCAGTCCTTGGGATGCCGCAATCAGTTGTCTCATGAGTCTCGGGCGTTCGTTTCATTTTGGTGTCCAAGGATCCAAGATCAACAAATCTCCGTTGCCAGATTTTCGAAATGCAACTTTTGCCACCTCCAGATATCGCTGTTTTGCGACACCTTTTGATAGCTTTTGTGTTGGGGGTTGCAGTCATTGTTCGCTACACATCTGCTCAATAGATTCTGGATTCCAGTTTACCAAGGCCTGTTACGATCGTCAAACGGATAGTGGTCGGTCGGGCAATAATGCTGAATCTTTCGTATCTGGTGAAAGTAGGCGAAGAGTGAACATTCCCGATATGCAGGATTCTTCGCCTGAGCTGGAAAACACGTGGATTTTCGGATAATCTTTCGGATGCGGTGTGTGGCGTGCGATATATTATCCAGAAGGCGATCAGAGGCAATCATGTGTTTCGTAAGTCGTTGATGCAGTATGGACAAAGTATGGACAAAAATGGTGCAAACCAGTGCATTTCCTTGCATCATTCTGCAGAGTCGTTATATTGCAAATCAACGACTTGCAGATCAGCATTAATAAAAAATAGTGCTTATAGAGGGTTCAAGTCCCTCTTCCGGCACCATCATTACCAACGACTTGCGGAATTTTAGGGGTCAGTATGGGCAAAATTCCGATCAAAGAGCCACGCAGGTTTTGGAGTGCTTCACATAGTGGATAAACAATTTGCTGAACTCATTCCCATCGCCTTTTGTGGCCATGCATCTTTTTCGTTTTTTCGGGTCTTTCGTGGTCCCCCCATTTTTTGCATTCAGATACGTTGGAGAAATCCATTCAGTAAGCATTGCGAGCGATGTTCCAAGCCGTCCCGTTAATCCTGTTAATCCTGTCTGTTCGTCTTCTCTTTTTTGGGGCAGGATTAACAGGATTGAAGAGAAGATTCCCGTGCCAAGGCGCAGAAGGAAGAGGGTGGTTCTATCAATCTGTGGAGATTTGCGAAATCTGTGGATAATAATGCATTATTATCGCTGAAGAGATTCTCAACGCATGTCTGGCTTAGTCAGGCTGTTGCCCGACTAAGCGGAAGTCCCTAAGCTCAAAAAGATGGCTTTTCTTGGCGTCTTGAGTGAAGACGCTGCATGCAGTTTCGAACGGGCGTGAGATTATCGATGGAGTATTTCTTCAGGCAGATGGGCAGCAATCGCACGAGCATTGATGCTCCTGCTTCTTAGGGGGATCCGCTTCGCGGAGGTTGATTACGTCCTCGCGCAGCGTGTCCTGCGTAATCTGACGGCATCCTGACGAAGTGGGAAGGCGCCAAGGCGCAGAAGGAAGAGGCGGCTCAGTGGGGACATTTCCTTCGGATGCAGGCTGGGTGTTGAGCTGAGTATTTCCTGAGTCGATTTGCCAAATTTCGATCACAATCCGGTCGCACAGATTCTTGATTGCTGACCAGTATCTTCATGCGAGATTTGACAAATACGCATTGTGCTCCAATAATGGAGCATAATGAGAACTGCAACCGTTCGAGACTTGAGAAACCGTTACACCAGTCTGTTGGGCTGGATAGGAGCGGGAGAAGAAATTATCATCACGCAACGAGGAAAAGCTATCGCCAGGCTTATTCCTGAGCAGGATAACTCCACTCAAAATGTGGACTGGTCACAGAGCTTGGCGGTGAAACGGGACCGCTCCGGTTCCCGCGTCATGACAGCCGAAGAATCATCAGAAATCATCCACGAAGCATCTGGAAAATGGTAACCTCTGCAGACACAAGCTTTCTGTTTTCCCTCTACGGGAATGATGTCCATACCTCTCGGGCTGTCAGTTTCATGAAAAGGCGGAAGTCTCCTCTAACCCTTTCCGTCCTGAGCGAGTATGAGTTGGGGAATGCTCTCCGCTATGCTGAATTTCGAAAAGGAATTGAGCCAGGCGAGGCGGCCCTGTTCTATGCGCAATTCGAGGCAGACCGCGGCTCTGGCAGACTTCGCATTCAAATCTGCAACCTGGCAGATTCCGTAGAAGGAGCGAAACGGCTTTCGGCCACCCACACCTTGAGGGGGGGGCATCGAGGCTTCGATATTCTACATGTCGCAACGGCACTTCTTATGGGTGCTACAGAGTTTCTCACCTTTGACACTAACCAAAGGAAACTCGCTGAGGCCGAAGGTTTGAATGTTCCACTGTGAAGTGGCCCCGGCAAACTGGACAGGTGGACAATCTATGAATAGACTGTTCAAAAGGAGAGAAAAGCATGTCCGTGATTTGTCGCGTTCAAGTGCCTGCCACAAGCCCACTGGTGTGGGTTCTTGAGAACTCATGTTGATGTGTCAGATCGAGGAAATCCAGACACGGTTTCCGTTTTCCGGGTCACGGCAGATGGTGCGGGTGCTGCGTAATAATGGGCACAAGGTGCGGTTGGGATTGGTATGCTATTCAAGGGCGAGTTGGCCGGGGCTGGATCGGGCTATTAGTTGCGGCTGAGGTCGTCGTCGCTGAGGTTGTGTTGCATGCGGTTGCGATGGGATTTGTCGAGTCGTTGTTCCTGAAGGTCGCTGATAAGGAGTTGGAAACGCTGACGGACATCCTGGCATTCGAGTATGGTTTGTTTGACCGTATTGTTTCCGGCGAAAAGGAAAGCGGCGGTGTCTGCAAAGGATTCGGGTTCCTCGATGGCTTCCATGTGATGGATTACTGTGTCGATTTCGGGGTTATTGCCTTTGGGGTGAATGGCCCGGATGAGTCGCAGGACGTGACCACAGAGCCTTTTTCCAGGGGAGTGGGCGATTGGGGTGGTTCGGAGCAGGCTGACATCCAGAATAGGGTAAAGGTCGGTGCTCCAACCATGGACGGCCATTCGTGCAATTCCTTCCAGTATGAGGTTGGATGTCCCATCGGGATGGGTCTGGCATGCTTTGACGAAACCCGCCGTGGCAACGGGGGCAAGGGTGTTCCATTCTTCTTCTGATTCGCGCGGGGCAAGGGGGGCGATGATGCCGAATATGCATTCTCCGGAAAGTGCATCCTCAAGCATGCGGCGGTAGCGGTGTTCGAAGATGTAGAGGGGTAGGGCGGTTGAGGGGTAGAGAACCGTCTCGGACAATACCATACAGGGAAGCTGAGATGGGAGGGAAAAGGTCGTCATGCCAGTGGCTGCGGAATAGAGAATTGGAATACCGGATTGTCTTCGGCTGTATGCGGGAGGGCAAGATTGTAATCAGGCGGCATTGGGATCGATTGCCTGTGGGCGGTTTATTGCACGGATGGAAGATTTCGGGCTTTTCTGTTGATGGTTTTCGCCGATCATCGAGTAGTTGTGATGATTGACGGCAGGCCATTGGATACTGAGCAAGTGATTCCTTCCTACAGTGGGTGTGAGGGCATGAGGCGGGCATGGATTGTGACGGTCGGTATGGGATACGGGCATCAGCGTGCCGCTTATCCGTTGCGTGGAATTGCTTGCGAACGGGTGATCACCGCGAATGCCGATAAAATGGTGGATCCAAGGGAGCGCAGGCGTTGGAAACGGGTGCAGGCGT
>Ga0123335_1001750_pt1 | contig 34320 bp, 32 predicted proteins | sample BiotimSIPDNA_2_FD_89707 | JGI IMG/M metagenome (GOLD analysis project Ga0123335, IMG submission 89707) | Anaerobic biogas reactor microbial communites from Washington, USA - Biogas_R2 time_0 SIP DNA | ecosystem: Engineered > Bioreactor > Anaerobic > Unclassified | place: Washington, USA... | reverse complement strand
TCCCAGAATTCCGGGAGCTCCGACGTCATGGTGGGAACCAGATAGAAGACCGCAACCAGGATGACGACAAGGGCAAAAATACTTCGAACTTTCAGACTTCCGAACATAGGATTCCCCTTTTCGACTATTCCTTTCCGGCCTTATCCCCCGATTTTTCAAGGACGGCCGCAATAAAGCTTCTCGAAACCTTGATGCGGACCTTGTCGGCCACTTCAAGGGTTATGACGTCTCCGGTCATGGCGGCAATTTTTCCGTGAATGCCCCCCGAGGTCACCACGACGTCGCCGTGGTTCAGGTTGGCCAGCATTTCCTTGAGCTCCTTCTGCTTCTTCTGCTGCGGTCGGATCAGCAGGAAATAAAAAATGCCGAATATGACGGCCATCATGATCAGGAAAGAGACATCTCCACCTGCCGGCCCCCCTCCTCCCAGGTTTCCCATGGCATGAGCTAAGTCTGTCAATTCTTTGTCCTCCTTTAAGTTGTTTCCGTTATGAAATCTTTGCGGGTCAGGATTCCAGGCTTACGCCTTCAGCCGGCTCTCCAGAAACCGGGTTTTAAAAGCCGCGTATTGACCGCATCCTATGGCGTTGCGAATCTGCTCCATGAGGCGCATGTAATAGCGGATGTTGTGAAGAGTATTCAGGGTCATGGCCAGGATTTCTCCCGCCACATATAAATGCCTCAGGTAGGCCCGCGAGAAGTTCCGGCAGGTGTAGCAGTCGCATTCACTGTCCAGAGGCCCGTTGTCTTCCCGATAACGGGCGTTTTTTATAACAACCTTTTCCGCATTTGTAAACAACAATCCATGGCGTGCGCAGCGGGTGGGCATGACGCAGTCGAAGAGGTCAATGCCGCAATCCACCGCCTTTACGATGTCCTCCGGTGTCCCCACGCCCATGAGATAATGCGGCCGGTCTGCTGGAAGAAGGGGGGCCGTTTCCTGGACGATCTGCTCCATCTGCGCCTTGGGTTCTCCAACGCTGAGGCCTCCCAGGGCGTAGCCGTCAAAGTTCATGGCCGAAATGGCTTCAACCGCCCGCTTTCTCAATTCGGAATACATCCCGCCCTGGACGATGCCGTAGAGGGCCTGGTCAGAAGAGTCCGCCCTGGCCTTCCGGCTCCTTTCCGCCCAGGAGAGGGTCAGGGAAAGGGAGGACTCCGCCTCCCGGAAGGTGGCCGGGTAGGGCGTACATTCATCGAGGCACATCATGATGTCGGAATGGAGCGCCTCCTGGATTTCAACGGCCAGCTCCGGGGTGAGCCTGTGGCGGGAACCGTCGATATGGGACTGAAAGATGGCGCCTTCAGGCGTGATTTTCCGGAGCTTCCCCAGGCTGTAGACCTGAAAGCCGCCGCTGTCGGTCAGGATGGGGCCATGCCAGTTCATGAAGGAGTGCAGCCCGCCCAGGGAGGCGATGAGTCCGTGCCCCGGCCTCAGGTAGAGGTGGTATGTATTGCAGAGGATCATCTCCGCGCCGAGCTCCTTGACCGTGTCGGGAGCCAGGGACTTCACCGTGCCCTGGGTTCCCACCGGCATGAACGCCGGAGTGCGGACGTCGCCGTGAGGCGTGGAGAGCAGGCCGCACCGGGCCGCGGATCCCGGATCCGTCTCCAGAACCTTGAAATGTTGTTTTATCGGGGGCATAAGGTCATCCAAACCATCCTTCCGGGGAAGCGGGCCGCTCAGAGAATCAGCATGCAGTCGCCGTAACTGTAGAAGCGGTATTCCTCCTGCACGGCCTCGGCATAGGCCTTGAAGATCAGATCCCTTCCGGCAAAGGCGCACACGAGGAGGAACAGGGACGACTGGGGAAGATGAAAGTTCGTCAGCAGGGCATCCACGCGCCTGAAGCGGTATCCCGGATAGATGAAGAGGCCGGAAGAGGAAGACATCGGCCGGACGCGGCCATGACCGTCCGACGCGGATTCCAGGACCCTGGTGGAGGTCGTTCCGACGGCGATGACCCGACGGGCGGAATTGATCCGATCCGCCGATTCCGGGGAAAGAGAGAACGATTCCTTCTCCATGACGTGGTCCTCCACGTTCTCCGCTTCTATGGGGGTAAAGGTGCCGAACCCGACGTGAAGGGTCACGGGGGCAATGGCAACTCCAAGGTCCTGCAGGGCCCGAAACTGCGTTTCCGAAAAGTGGAACCCCGCCGTCGGCGCGGCGACGGAACCTGGATGGCGGGCATAAATGGTCTGATAGCGCTCACGGTCCTGCGGCGCCGGTCCATCCTCCCGCTTCCGCTTGATGTAGGGGGGCAGGGGGGCCTTGCCGAACTGCTGGAGAAACAGATCAAAGGGCAGGGCCGTGAAGAAGGCCACCCGCCACTTCTTTTCGCTGACCCTCTCTCTGACCGAGGCCCAGTTCGAATCCCCGAAAAAAATTTTCGTTCCGATGGAAACCCGCTTGCCCGGCTTGAGAAGCACCTCCCATGTTTCTTCGGCGCCTGGTTCAGCCGGGGGCGAGGCCGCCGTCACGTCTTCCGACGGGCGGCGCGGATCGGGGCGGCGGGAAAGGAGAAGAACCTCGATGCGGCTTCCTGTCTCCTTTGTTCCGATGAGACGGGCCGGAATCACCTTGGAGTCGTTGATGACGAGGCAGTCGCCCTCCTGCAGAAATTCGGGGAAATCGAAGAAATGACGATGCTGAAGACGCGCTTCCCGGCGGTCAAGAACCATCATGCGGGCGTGATCCCGCTGGGCGCATGGATGCTGCGCAATCCTGGATTGCGGGAGATCGTAATGGAAGTCTTTCAGCTTCATCTCGTGACGGCCCCTGTCCTTACTCCTGATGTGCAGGGGCGGCTTCCCTCCCGTTTTCGGGCTCCGCCGCCGATGCTGCGGTCCTGATAATCCAAATTCACAGGGAAAGTCAATGATCTTGTTTCAGCTTCTTCCAAAGTAAACCAGAAGAACGCCGAAGAGCATGGCAATCAGCCCCAGGAACTGCAGGGTCGAGTCCGGAAGGGTGATAAGTCTGGACAGGTAGGCTTTGAGCTTTCCGGGAAAGGCGACATAAGGGAGGCCTTCGACAATGAAGACCATTCCCAGGACACAGAGAAAGAATTTCATAAGGGGCCTATTCCTCTAATTCAAACTTGGCTTTGTTCCACAAATGGTCCATCTCTTCCAGGGTGGCCTCCTCGGGGGATTTCCCCTGCTTTTTCAGTTGTTCCTCAATATAGCCAAATCGCGTTCGAAATTTGAGGATCGTCTTCGATAGGCTCTTCTCGGCATCCATGGAAAAAAAGCGGCAGAGATTCACCAGCGAAAAGAGGACGTCTCCCGTTTCCTCCTCGATGTTCCTGTGGTCCCCTGCGATAATCGCCGCTTTCAGTTCTGAGAATTCCTCCTCAATTTTGGCGAGCACCTCCTCGGCGTTCGGCCAATCGAATCCGCACTTCGAGGCCAGTGCGGACACCTTCTGGGCGCGCATCAGAGCGGGCAGAGAGCGGGGGACTTTATCCAGGAGGCTCGCATGCTTCTCGTACTTTTTCTCGGTATTCCTTTTGATCTCTTCCCAGTTGGCCCGGATATCGGCGACGCTGTTCACCTCCCGGTTCCCGAACACGTGTGGATGGCGGCGGATCATCTTGGCGCCGATGTCATCCAGGACCTCGCCGATTCCGAATTCGCCGGCCTCTTCAGCGAGCTGCGCCAGGAAAAGGATCTGAAAGAGCAGGTCCCCCAGCTCTTCCTTCAATTCCTCCGGCGAACCGCCAGCGACGGCATCGAGCACTTCGTAGGATTCGTCCAGGAGATACCGGCCGATATCCTCTTTCTTCTGCTGCCGGTCCCAGAGGCATCCCCCGGGGGAGCGGAGGCGGCGAAGAATCTCGACCAGGTTCGTAAAGCGGCGCTCCAGATGCGGATCGTTCACATGGACCTCCCTCGTATGTCCAGTTCCAGGTTGATCATGTCCCCCCGCTGAAAGCCCAGCTTGTCAAAGAACTCGAGCAGGTTTCCGGATCGCCAGCTCACCAGGGTATAGATCTTTTCCACGCCGACTTTTTTCATGTTTCCGATCATTTCGAAAAGAAGAAGCCGACCGATTCCCTGGTGATGATAAGCCGGGTCTACACCGAGCGTGTCGATCCAGCCTACCGTATCAGGGATTCCAAATTCCCATCCGCTGGCATTGCCCAGGACAAACCCCACGACCCGGCCTCCGTTGTCCGCAACCAGTGAAGCCAGGGGGGATGCCTGCTCTGACAGCTCGACCTTCAGCTGCCAGTACTCCGGTCTGCTCTGGCCCAGCAGCTTCCGGTCAATTTCGATGATGGCCTTCAAATCCTTTTCCTCCAACTCCCGGATGACCACTTCCCCAACCTCAGCCATTTCAAACCATCTCCTTTAAAAATTCATTCATTATGGAGGGACAAGCCAGCGCTTTTCCGGCAATCTATTATAAGGCACGAACGCAGTCAAGGCTTTCGAGAGCATCCACTGGATGGGGATTTTCTGATGAACGGGAGGTCCGACGGCCGGCCATCCCTTCAGATAGATGGCGCGAAAGGGAGAAAAGGGAATGAATCTTGAAATTCCATTTTCCCGGTCCAGGAAGCATCGGCGGCGCCCGGGGGGGGCGTCCCTTCCGCTGATCCGGTGCGGGCCGGGGACGATCAGGGGCGGAACGCGTATCTTCAGGAAGCGTCAACAGGTGTTTACAGGTTCCTCCGGAGAGATGTTTTCATGATGAAAGATGAGGATAAGACCAGGGAGCAGCTCATGGCCGAATTGGCGGAAATGCGCCTGAAAACGGATGAGCTGGATCAATCGGGCAGGGAGCTCAAGCGGCTTGAAGAGGAGCTGAAGGCAGCCAGGGACTTTGCCAAGGAACTGATTCAGACCGCCAATATCCTGGTCGTGGGTCTGGATACCCAGGGCAACCTGAGGATGTTCAACCCGGCGGCGGAAGAGATCACCGGGTACACCATGGACGAGTTGAAGGGCAAAAACTGGTGCAAGGTGATGGTGCCGCAGGCCGGTTATGAGCAGATCTGCAGGGAGTTTTCCGGGCTTCTGAACGACAGGGTTCCCAGGAAATTCGATAATTCCATTCTCACCAGATCCGGTGAGGAGCGTTACATCGCCTGGCGTAACAGCGTGCTCGTTGAACAGGGGGAGATAACGGGGACGATTTCCTTTGGAATGGACATTACCGAGCGGAAGATGGCGGAGGAAGCCCTGAAGCAGTCCGAAGAGCTTTATCGGGCAATCTTCGAGAATACGGGAACGGCCACCGTCGTTCTGGAGAAGGACAAAACCATTTCCCTCGTCAACACGGAATATGAAAAATTATCCGGCTATTGCAGAGAGGAGATTGAAGGAAAGAAGCGCTGGACGGAATTTGTCGCTCAAGAGGATCTGGAAGGGCTGTTGAGCAGGCGGGGTCGGCGCGAAGGGGATGAAAGCCCCGACCGGAGGCGGGACGAATTCCGGTTTGTTGATCGTCATGGAGCCATCAAATACGTCGTCCTCTGTTTCGATTCGATTCCCGGCACCAGCAAGACGATTGCCTCGCTTCTGGATATAACGGAACTCAAGCGGGCAGAAGAAACATTGCGGGAGTCCCAGAGGGAACAGGCGGACATTATAGAATTTTTCCCCGACGCCACGATGGTCGTTGATCAGGACGGGAAGGTCACCGCCTGGAACCGTGCCATGGAAGCCCTGACCGGTATCAGGGCGGAAGACATGCTGGGCAGGGGAAATTATGAATATGCCATCCCGTTCTGCGGCCGGAGAACCCCCATTCTTGTTGATTTCGTCCTGGAGCCGGGCGACAGCGGGGACATCGAGAAGGATCATCCTGGCGTCCAGGGGCGAAAAGACATCCTGCGGGCAGAGGGCCTGGCTGCAAATCTGCCTTCAGGGGAAAGGTATCTTTCCACCACGGCAGCGGCGCTGCGCGATTCGCGGGGGAGAACAATCGCCGCCATAGAGTGCGTCCGCGATATGACGGAGTATAAAAAAATTGAGGCCCGCCTCCATCGGGCGGAAACGATGGAGGCCCTGGGGACGCTTGCCGGCGGAGTGGCCCATGACCTCAACAACGTCCTGGCGGTTCTGGTCGGTCACGCAGAGCTGCTGCTGGCGAAGCTGCCCGAAGGCAGCTCCCTGACGGGAAATGCGCGGCACATTCTGCAATCCAGCGAAAAGGGTTCGGCGATCATTCAGGATCTCCTGATCCTGGCAAGACGGGGAGTGTCCGTCTCGGAAGCGGTCAACCTCAACAAACTGATTTCCGACTATCTGGCTTCCCTCGAGTGCGAGAAGTTGAGGTCCCTCCATGGAGAGGTTCTCGTCAAATGTGTCCTCGCGGAAGATCTCTACAGCATCCGGGGGTCGTCGATCCACCTCGCCAGGACGGTCATGAATCTCGTCTCCAATGCCATGGAGGCTATTGCCGGACCGGGCACCGTGACGATCCGGACGGAGAACCGCTACGTGGACTACGCAATCAGCGGATACGACGATGTTCAGGAGGGAAATTACGTTATCCTCTCCATTTCCGACACGGGCAGCGGAATCCCGGCAAAGGATGTGGGAAAGATCTTTGAGCCCTTCTATACAAAGAAGATCATGGGAAGAAGCGGGACGGGGCTGGGATTGGCCATTGTGTGGGGAACCGTGAAGGATCATCACGGCTACGTCGAGGTGAAGAGCGATGAGGGGATAGGGAGCACGTTCACCCTCTATTTTCCCGTTTCCCGCGAGGAAATGATCCGGGAACGGAAGAAAAGGGATGACGCGTTGTGCATGGGTCGGGGAGAGTCGATTCTTATTGTCGACGACATGGAATTTCAGAGGGAGCTTGCCGAAAATCTGCTCGACAATCTGAATTATGAAACTGCCACGGCATCGAGCGGAGAAGAGGCCGTCGCCTATATACAGAACCGTCACGTCGACTTGATCCTGCTGGATATGATCATGGACCCCGGGATCGACGGCCTGGAGACGCTGAGAAGAATCCGGGAAATTCGACCCGATCAGAAGACCATCATCGTAAGCGGCTTTGCGGCGACCGAGCGGGTCAGAATGGCTCAGGAGCTTGGGGCGGGCGAGTACGTCAGAAAGCCCTACAGCCTGGAACAGATCGGAACGGCAATCCGGAGGGCGCTGGATCGGACGTAGGACGGAAAACGTGCCCGGCGCCATCGAGCCGTGTCCCGTCTTTTTGGAAAGTTGCAGTTCGGTATGAAGGCGGCGGAACCGCACGCTCCCGCCGTTCAAGAAGATCTTTAGCCCTGGGCGATCCTTTTTACGCCGTTCAGCAGGGCCGTCATCGCGGGACCGGCCAGGTCATGGATGACGATGTCGGCCATGCTGTCGCAGGGGGTCGGGTCTCGGTTGATGATGACGAGCCGTGCGCCGCTCCTCTTGGCGGTCACCGGCATGGATGCGGCAGGCTGAACGACGAGGGAAGACCCGATCACGATGAACAGGTCGCTGGCGGCGGAGCGGCTGTAAGCCTCCTGGGTTTCTCTGGCCGGCATGGCCTGGCCGAAGGAGATCGTGTCGGGCTTCAGAGGGCCGCCGCAGCTGTCGCAGTAGGGTACCTTCATTTCCTCCTTCAGTTTCTTCTGCACCTCCTCCCGGTCGAATTTTTTCCGGCAGTCGAGGCAGGAGACGGACATGGCCGTGCCGTGAAGTTCGATGACCTTCTCCGGCGAGCTTCCCGCCCGCACATGGAGATTATCGATGTTCTGGGTAATGACGCAATCCAGCCTTCCCATTTTTTCCAGCTCGGCAATGGCGATGTGGGCGGCATTGGGCTGCGCTTTTTTCATCGGCTCGTACATTTCCGTGGACATCTGCCAGTATTTCCAGCGGGAGATTTCCGAGGCGATAAAATTATCAAAATAGAAGTCTTCCGGATTGTACTTGTCCCAGACGCCTCCGGGACTGCGGAAATCGGGGATTCCCGACTCCGTGCTGAGCCCCGCCCCTGTGAAGATGACGACCGTCTTCGCCTCGACGATCCACCGGGCGATACGTTCTAGCTGCCTGTCCATAAAACCTTCCCTCCGGGACGTCAACGTTGACGTTAAGATGATGTTCCAGCAGAAACCGGCAGGAAAGAACCCGGACGGCTCCGGCAGGCCTTGGGTTTGCCGTCGCAGCCGGGTGATGCCTCCAGCCGGTGACCTCCCCTTTTTATGGGCGCCGGTGGGAAAAGGCAAGGGAAATGTTCTTTCCGGGAGTCCGTCCGAAAAGCCCTCCGCCGGCGATCACCACAGGCGGGAGGAACCCTGATCAGCCGCCCCATGGCGATTCTCAGTTTCATCTTGATTAACCTGGGCGGATTGATTAAAGGATGAGGCAGCCTTCGGGACAAAAAGCGAATCGAATTCCCGCCCATCACGGGGGAAATCCACAGAGGGGAAAAAATGGAGAAAACGCATCCTCAACTGGTTGCCGCCATGAGCCGGCCGGAGTTCTATCCCGGCAGCCCGGAGCGGGTTGAACTGCTGCAGACGCATATTTCTTTCATCTTCATCGCCGGAGATCTTGTTTATAAAATCAAGAAGGCCGTGGACTTTGGATTCCTGGATTTCACGACCCTCGAAAAGCGGCGATTCTACTGCGGGGAAGAATTGAGGCTGAACAGGAGGCTGGCCCCGGAGGTCTACCTGAACGTCGTCGAGATCGTCGAGAAACCGGATGGGCGGCTGGCGTTCGGCGATTCCGGGAAGGTCGTGGACTATGCCGTCGTCATGAAAAAAATTCCGGAAGAGCGGATGCTCAAGAGGCTGCTGGCCCGGGGAGACCTGCCGCCTACCGCGATGGAGAGGGTTGCCGGAAAAGTCGAGGATTTTCACCGCCGGGCGGAAACAGGCGGAACGATCGACGAAGTGGGCGGACCGGAGACGATTCGAAGGAATATCGAGGAAAATTTCGAACAGACGCGGAGCTTCATCGGCGTAACGATTCCCGCCTATCAGTACTCTTTCATCCAATCCCGGGCCCTCCATTTTCTCGAAAGACGCGAAGGGCTGCTCCGGCGGCGGGTGGAGAACCACCGGATCCGGGATTGCCACGGCGATCTGCATCTCGAACACATCTGTCTTCTCGATCCTGAAATCGTCATTTTTGACTGCATCGAGTTCAATGAGCGGTTCCGCTACGAGGATGTGGCCGCGGAAGTGGCTTTCCTGGCCATGGACCTTGATTTCAACGGCTACCCGGAATACGGGAAGGCCTTTGTCGAAGCCTACATCTCGCTTTCGGGGGACGAGGAGATCCGCCGGCTCCTCAATTTCTACAAGTGCTATTATGCCTATGTCCGGGGGAAGGTCGTCGGCTTCAAAAGCCAGGACGCGGCCGTCGGTCGGGAAGAGCGGGAGGGGGCCAGAGCGGCGGCGGGACGGTACTTTGAACTGGCCTACGCCTGTGCCGGCCGTTTGGAGAGGCCGGCGCTGATCCTGCTGGCCGGCCTGATGGGGACGGGAAAGAGCGTTCTGGCCCGTAACCTGGCGGCCCCGCTGGGGGCGGAGATCCTGCAGATGGATGCCCTCCGCAAGGAGCTTCTCAACCTCCCGGCTGAGGATCATCATTTTTCGGAGTTCGGGCAGGGGATCTATTCGGAGGAAGTTACGCGGCGCACCTACGAGGCGGCCTTGAGCCGGGCGGAGGAAATTCTCAGGGATGGCAGGCCCGTCATCATCGACGCCTCCTATAAAAGGCGCGGTGAGCGGTTGAAGGCGAAGTCGCTTGCCGAAGGGTTGCACGCCGATTTCTTCGTGGTTGAATGCCTGTGCCCGGAGGAAATCCTCGAGGAGCGTCTGAACAGGCGTTTGACGGAGGCGGGTGAGGCGTCGGACGGCAGGTGGGAGATTTATATGGCGCAGAAAAGCGATTTCGACCCCATCAACGAACTTGCCCCTGGCGAGCACCTGTCCGTGAATACTGCCGGCTCTCCGGAGGCGTGCGCCCACGAAATTCTTCTGAAAATGAGGAAGGCTGGAGAAGGCCCCGCTCAATAGGCGGGGGGCCATTCCCCCGCGGCGAGGCCGCTGGATGAACGATCGGAGAATCCTTATTTCTTATCGGCTTTCTTCTTTTTGGACTCTTCGAGCTCCATCAGCTTTTTTGTTTCCTCAATGTAGACGGACGTTTTGTAATCCAGGCCCAGGCCCGCATATTCCCGGGTTATGGTTTCGAAGCGCATAAGCGCCGACGGATAATTCTTCTGCTTGAAATAGAATTCCCCCACGTAAAACTCATGTTCAGCGAGCCTGATGCGGCATTCCCTGAGCATTTTTTCCGCCATCAGGGAGAATTTGCTGTCCGGGAAGCGCAGCAGAAGCTTTTCGAATTCCTTGGCCGCTCTCCGGGCTTCGGTCTGGTCGCGGTCAATGGACAGAATCTGCTCGTAATGGCACATCCCTATCTGGTACATCACATAGGGGATGTTCTCGTTCGTGGGATGAAGGTAAATGAAGTCGCCGTAGGCGGCTTCCGCTTCCGCATAGGACTTGTCGCTGTAATGGGCGTCTCCGATTCCCAGCTTGGCCAGAATGGCCAGTTCGCTCATTGGATGCTCGTCCCGGAGCCGTTCAAAGGATTGAATAGCCTTTTTGTACCGGCCGTTCTGGTAGTCGGTATATCCTTTCTTGTAAAGGCCCTCGGGGGTCCCCCGGGTCATGTCCGACTTCCTGAACAACTGACAGCCTGTCGAAAGAGAGAGGATCAGGATCCAGGAAAGGACAGCGATCAGGAAGCGAAGGTAAGGGGTTCTGTGAGTCATGGGCTTTATGGTCTTGCGCCGGGCCATTAGAGGCTCTGATTGATGAATTCTTCCAGCCGTTCCCGCGAAACGACCCCGACCAGGGTGTCCATCACCTTGCCTTCCTTGAAAAGCATCAGCGTCGGGATGCTGCGCACCCCGAAATCTGCGGCGGTTTTCGGGTTTTCGTCCACGTTGAGCTTTGATATCTTCACCTTGTCCTTGTAGGCTTCGGCAAGTTCTTCCACCAGGGGACCGATGGCCCGGCAGGGCCCGCACCAGGTTGCCCAGAAATCAACCAGGGCCGGTTTATCTGATTTGATGATTTCCGCCTCGAAATTCGCATCGGAGACATGTACCACTGGTTCCTGCGTACTCATGGAGAGACCCTCCCTGTCAGATTTAAATTTCCTGTATCTATGTCATATCCTCCCGAGGGATGTCAATGGCATTTTCAGGGCGGAGCCGGGGAAAAGATCCGGCGCTTTTGACAGGAGGAAGGCGATCTGTTATAGGGGGGCAGTGATTGCAGGGAAAGGGGGATGAGGAGACGGATGCGGCCTTTGGGAATTCTTTCCGGGACGGTCATCCCGCGGGGCGGCGAGCTTTTCGGAAATCTCCGGGAGGCGCTCATTGAGACGGAATACGGCCCTGCGGAGGTGATGCGCTCCGACGAAGTCGCTTTTATTTCGCGGCATGGGGCAGACCCCGAACGATACGTCCTGCCGCACCGGATCAATCATCGGGCCAATATGAAAGCCCTTGCCGAACTGGGGGTGAAGGAGATCGTCGCCATCAACTCGGCCGGTTCCCTCCATCGAAAATGGAAGCCGGGAACGATCATGATTCCCGAGGATTTCATTTTCCTGGCCGGCATTCCCAGTATGTTCCGGGACCGCTACGCCCATATGACCCCGCGGCTCGATCCGGGAGTGAGGTGGCGTCTCCTCGAAGCCGCCCAACAAAGCGGGGTGAATGCGGTGGACCACGGGGTTTACTTCCAGATGCCGGGACCCCGGCTGGAAACGCGCGCCGAGATCCGCATGATCGCGCAGTTTGCCGACCTGGTCGGCATGACCCTGGCGAGTGAAGCCGTAACGGCGCAGGAATTCGGCCTGGCCTATGGGGCGCTCTGCTCTGTGGACAATTACGGAAACGGTCTGGCGGAAGAGCCTTTGACGGTCGAGCAGATTGTGGCCCATGCCCGGGAGAACGCCCGGGTCATGATTGCCGTGGCCACCCGGTACCTGGAGAATTATGGCCGCCGGACCCCCTAAAAGGCTCCGAGCTGGCAGGGGCTGATCTTGATCTTCAGGGTTTCGCAGGCCGAGGAAACGGCCATCTTGGGGATTCTTCTTCTCTTGGCGATGGCCCAAGCCTCTATGCAGGGCAGGGAATTTCCCTTCATGGCGTTTCGAATCTCCTCTTCCAACTCCGCCGATACTTCCGCCGCAGGTTGGACAATCTTCTTCTCGGGCTTGTAGCCGTAAAGCCCAAGCTGACATTTAACAAGGCGGATTTTCATTGCGTCGAGCCTCTGTCCCAGATTCCCGTGAGTCTCTCCGAACTGCGCGGAGATCTGCATGGCCGCCGCGCAGCTCAGCTCGCCGCCTTCGGCGCTTTTTCTGATTCCCTCTTCAAGAGCCGGGTCGCTCGCAATCTCTACTTCCTTTTTTGGACCTTTCACTCCTTTTTCTCCTTACCGGTGATCTGTCCTTGAAATGGGGCCGCCTAAAACGACCGTCGCATCCACGGCAACAGCGCTGTTTCCAGTCGCAAGGACGGGGTTGATGTCAATTTCCCGGATGCGGGGACAGCCGATCATCACGTTGCCCAGGTTGACCAGAAGAGCGGCGATCACGTTCCGGTCGACAGGTTCAGATCCGCGGAAGCCGTCTAAAATCTGGGGGGTCCGCAGCCGGCCGATGGCGTCTAGCGCTTCCTCCCGGCCCAGCGGGGCGGGCGCGAAAACGGTGTCGGCGACGAGATGGGCCAGGACTCCGCCAACGCCGATCATGACGCAGGGGCCGAACTGGGGGTCACGGATGGCGCCCAGGATCAGCTCCACACCCCCCTGCACCTGCTTCTGGAGCAATACCGAACCGTTACCGTTCATCCTCTCCATGAGCCGCTCAAAGCTTTCTCCTGCCTCCTGCGGATTCCGGATGTTCAGTACGATCAGCCCGTGCTCCGTCTTGTGGACAACCCCAGGCTGCAGTCCCTTCATTACCAGGGGAAAACCCATCCGGGCCGCCACCCCCTCGAATCGGGAAAAATCCTCAATCACGGCCTCTTCCACGGATGGAATACCGAAGGCTTGAAGAATCCTTTTGGACGTCCACTCATCCTGGGGACCCTCCGCATCTTCCAGGACGCGGGAAAGATCCGCTGAAAGCCCCGTTGAACTTGGCGCCGGGACGGGCTGAGCCCCCTCGAACCGCGGAAGCTTTCCCGAGGGCTGAAAGAGAATGGACAGGCACTCCACGGCCCGGTGCAACTCCTGAAAGACCAGGAGCCCCAGGTCGCGGGCTCTTTTCCTGGCCTGAAAGACCTCTTCATGCCTGCCCAGCAGCCACAGCAGCACGGGTTTTCCGGAAGCGCGGCTCTGCCTGGACATTTCCTCCAGGTTCAGCCGGATTCGCGTGTATCCCGAAAAGGAATGGACGAGGACGGCATCCACACCCGGGTCGTCAAGAACCGCTTCCAGGGCGAGGCTGTAGATGTCGAGATCCGTTCCGCTGTGCTGTTCGATAGCCGGCCAGATGTCCACGGGATCGGCCACGGGCATCCACTGGGGAAAAAGGCGGCCCAGGCGGATTTTCGTTGCCTCCGAAAGCTCGGCAACGCTAAGACCCTGCTCTTCCATGAAATCGGAGGACACGATGCCCGAAGCGCCGCTGAAGGTGATCACGGCGATCCGTCCCCGGGATCGGCTGCGCCGGGGGGGGTGGAGGGCAAGCGTCCGGCAGAAATCGACAAGCTGCTTGAAGTCCTGCGCCTCGTAAACTCCGGCATGGGCGAGCGCGCCGGCGGCAACCCGGTAATTGCCTGCCAGGCTGGCGGTGTGGCTGATGGCGGCCTGCGCCCCCGTTTCGCTCTTTCCCCCCTTCAGGACGACCACGGGTTTGTCGCTGTTCCGGCAAAGATCCAGAAAGCGTCTGCCGTCAATGAAGGATTCGAGATAGAGGCCGACGGAACGGGTGTCGGGATCTTCGAGGAGATGGGCAAGGACGTCGCTTTCGTGGATGTCCGCCTTGTTGCCGATCGAGCAGATCTTGCTGAAGCCGGTGATCCCATGGCTCAAGATGTCGACGACAAACCCCGCGGAGAGCATGCCGCTCTGGACAATCAGGGACACCGGTCCGGGGAGGAGGCAGGAAGGAAGGACCTTCGGGTCCGTGAAAGAGAAGATGTGCCCCCTGATGCCGTCCACGAGCCCCATGCAGTTCGGTCCCCAAACCCGGATTCCCGTTCGTCTGACAAATTCCGAGATCGCCCGCTGAAGGGCTCTTCCCTCGTCATCCGTCTCCGCAAATCCGCCCGATTCGATCATAATCCCCCGGACGCCTTTGGCGGCGCATTGCTCCAGCGCTTCGGGAACCATCCTGGCCGCGATGAAGAGGATCACCAGGTCGACGGGTCCCTCGATGTCCGCCAGAGCGGGAAAGCAGGGAATGCCTTCAATGCTTGCATGCTGGGGGTTGACGGGATAAATCCGTCCCTGGAACGTCGAAATCAGATTCCTGAGAATGGCATATCCCCCCTTGAAGGTTTTGGGGGTTGCACCGAAGACGGCAATGCTCTGAGGATTAAAAAAATAGTGCATATTTCAGAAGGCGGTAAGGAAAAAGAATGTCTTTCGTCGACAGGACAGGTCATGGCAGCTGAGTGTTTTCAGAAGAGAGTCACTCCCCGGCGGATGTCTTCGAAGCCCCTTCCCTCAACCTGTCCAGCTCTTCACGATACAGGTTGGTCTGGGCCTTTACGGCCTCGATTTCATCCCGCGCCCTTGCCAGCTCTTCATCCTGCTTCTGCCGCTCGCGGTTCAATTTGTCCTGGATGTCATCGAAACCGATATAGACGGCCAGGACACCCCCCAGGATCAGGAATATGGGGACGGCCCCTTTCAAGAGCGCCACGAAATCAGACCACCAGAAGATCAGCCCAAGCAACCCAAGAAACGTCGAAATTGCGCCGCCGGTCAATAGTGACATCGCCGTTTACCTCCCTTACATAATGTGATGACTCATTATAAATAAAACGGCCCCGAGAATTCAAAGCAAATGTTTTCAGCGGACATTGGAGCCTCTGAGTGCTGTATCGCATCATCTGTTCTGAGATAGGTTGCTCTAAAATGAAAGTCAAGAGAAATCAGGGGGAAAATGGAAAAAAAGCTTGATCATCAGGGGTTTTTAAATTAGCATTTCCTGCTTTGATAATAGATGCGTTTTATTAAAAACGCGTTTGTGTAGGGTGATATTCAGCGAGGAGAAACAGGATGTTGGAACCGAATTTTGAAAAAGGAAACGGATTGATACCTGCAATCGTCCAGGATTACGACACCGGCGAAGTGCTGATGCTTGCGTACATGAATCGTGAAGCCTGGCTTAAAACTCTGGAGACCGGAAAAGCATCCTATTGGAGCCGCTCCAGGAACAGCCTCTGGATCAAGGGTGAGACATCGGGTCATTTTCAGACGGTCAGGGAGATTCGGATCGACTGCGATGAGGATACGGTTCTTCTGAAGGTCGAGCAGGCCGGCGCGGCCTGTCATACGGGCTACCGGTCCTGTTTCTACAGGAAGATCACCGCCGGGGGCGTCGAAATTGTCGGCGAAAGACTGGTGGATCCGGAGGACGTCTATAAATGAATAATAAGTTGAAGCTGGGGATACCCAAGGGGAGCCTTGAAACGAAAACCGTCGATCTTTTTGGAAGGGCCGGGTGGCACATCACCTATGACAGTCGAAGCTACTTCCCCGATGTCGACGACGAGGAGCTTTCCTGCACCCTGGTCAGGGCCCAGGAAATGTCCCGGTACGTGGAAGACGGCACGCTGGACATGGGGTTGACGGGAAAGGACTGGATCATCGAAAACGGCTCGAATGTCGTGGAGATACAGGACCTAGTCTACTCAAAGACATCGGCCAAGCAGGCCCGGTGGGTCCTCGTTGTCCGGGAGGACTCTCCGATCACCAGGATAGAGGATCTCGAAGGAAAGCGCATCGCAACGGAGCTGCGCAGCTTTACGGAGCGGTACTTCAAGGAGAGAAACATCCGTGTTCACGTCGAGTTTTCCTGGGGGGCGACGGAGGCCAAGGTCGTTGAAGGCCTGGTGGATGCCGTCGTGGAAGTCACCGAGACGGGGAGCACGATTCGAGCAAACAACCTGAAAATCATCCATGAACTGATGCGGACCAACACGGTTTTAATCGCCAACGAGGCGGCCTGGGATGATCCCTGGAAGCGTCAGAAGATCGAACAGATCCGGACGCTGCTGAACGGTTCCCTCCAGGCCATGGGCAAGGTGGGAATCAAAATGAACGTGCCCAGGCAGAACCTGGATCGGGTGATTCAGCTGCTCCCCTCACTGAGGGCTCCGACGATTTCCAACCTGTATTCCACCGACTGGCTTGCGGTTGAAACGATCCTTGATGCGAAGTCCGTCAGGGACCTGATCCCCCTGCTCCAGGAGGGCGGGGCCGAAGGGATCATCGAGTATCCCCTGCACAAGGTCATTTGAGGGCAGGGGGAACGGAAAGGCCGGAGACGAACGGGCAAGATCGGGAAAGGAGTGTTGACGGGAGCAATGACAGCAAGACAGGCTAGGGTTCAACGAAGCACCTCGGAGACCGACATCTCTGTGGAAATCAATCTCGACGGCAGCGGCCGGGCCGCCATAGACACCTCGGTCCCATTCTTCGATCATATGCTGACCCTCTTCGCCCGGCATGGACTTTTTGATCTGACGATCAAGGGCCGGGGGGATACCGAGATCGATGACCACCACCTTGTGGAAGACATGGGCATCTGCCTGGGGCAGGCATTGAAGGATGCCGTCGGTGACAAAACCGGCATGACCCGATATGGAACGGCGACCGTACCCATGGACGAGACCTTGTGCTCCGTGACCGTGGATGTTTCAGGAAGGCCTTACCTGGTGTACCGCGTCGAATTTTCTCCCGGTGCAAGGGCCGGAGGGTTCGACCTTCAGCTGATCAAGGAATTTTTCAAGTCCTTTTCAGATCATAGTGGAATCACCTTGCATATCAATGTATTTTATGGTGAAAATAACCATCACATTACAGAAGCCATCTTCAAGGCCTTTGCCCGTGCATTGAGCATGGCCGTAACCACCGACAGCAGGATTTCCGGTGTGCTATCCACAAAAGGCTGCTTGTAAGTTAACATTTATGCCGTCACGGGGAGAGGAAATGGGGACTTTGTTCATCCTATTGAAAGCCAGGAGGCCTGCGGCTGCCTGCCTCCTGGTTGCTGTCATCTTGTCTGTATTTCTCATCGGTTGCGCTCCGCACAATCTTTCAACGAAAACCTATGCGTTGGATGAGCCGATCAACGTTCACCGCATCGCCGTTTTCCCCATCCAGAAGCTCGATTCGGATGAAGCCGTGGACAATACGGTGCGTTGCGAGGTTTGCGGCGCCGTTGTGACTCTCGGCAGTGTCGAGCCTCAGGCCGAAAGGGTTGTGGAGGAAGTTGTCCTGTCGCGGCTCGAGAAGACGGGAAAATTCGAAATCGTTCCGCCTGAACGAACCCAGGGGGTATACCAGCGGATTTCCTCGGATTTCCTGAAGGATTCCCTGAAGGGCTCCCTGGGCAAGGTCGGGCGGGAGCTGGGCGCGGATGCGATCCTGTATGGCCATGTCTATCGTTTCCGGGAGCGTAAAGGTTACGCTTACGGGACGGACCAGGCCGCCTCGGTCGCCTTTGCCCTGCATCTCATCGATGTCCGCGACGGCTCACTGATCTGGAGGGGCAAGTTTGACAAAACTCAGACGTCGCTGATGGAAAACATCTTCCAGCTTTTTGCCTTTTACAAGGAGCGGGGCCGCTGGCTGACAGCCAGGGAGCTTACGGACGAAGGTGCGGCGGGAATGATTGAGACCTTTCCAGGTGCGAACTAGCGGCGTCTGCCTCCAAATCGGCGTTCCGGCGGGCCCGGTTTAAGATTTCCCCGAAGGGCGTCAAGGCCCGGTCGTGTCAAATCCGTCAATTTCTGAGAGGGTTTTTCGAAGTGGTTATTATTCCTGCAATAGATCTGAAGGATGGAAAATGCGTACGGCTCCTTCAGGGAGACTTTAACCGCGTCACGGTATACTCCGACCACCCTGCCGAGATGGCGCGGTTGTGGCGCGAGAAAGGCGCTGAGCGCCTGCACCTGGTGGATCTCGACGGATCGGTTGCCGGCGCACCGGTCAATGCCGGGATCATCCGTCAAATTGTCAGGGAGGTCTCCCTCCCCGTGGAAATCGGCGGCGGAATCCGGGACCTGGCGACCGCAAAGAGCTACCTGGATATGGGGGTGCAGTGGGTGATTCTGGGAACGGCCGCCCTCAAGGATCGTCTGCTTGTGTATAAAGCCTGTGAAATGTTTCCGGGGCGCATCATCCTCGGCATCGATGCGGCCAACGGGAAGGTTGCCGTCGAGGGCTGGACGGAGCAGAGCGAAATGACGGCTTCGGAGCTGGCAAAGTCCTACGAAAACCGCGGCGTGGCCGCCGTGGTCTATACCGATATCAGCAGGGACGGGATGCAGACCGGGGTAAACGTGGATGCTACGAAAAGCCTGGCCGAAGAGATTGAAATTCCGGTGATCGCCTCCGGTGGAGTCGCGACCCTCGAAGACATCAAAAAGCTCCTTCCCCTGGAAGAGGCGGGCATTTCGGGCGTTATTGTCGGCAAGGCCCTCTATTCAGGCGCCATTTCCCTTGAAGAGGCGATCCGCCTGACGAAGCGGGTCTGAAGCCCGGGGTGCGAACAACGTGTTCCTTCCTCTGGCAGCCCCGTCCATTTTCCGGGCCGCGCCCGAAATGAACCTGCATCGCCTCCATCTGTCCGGCTTGCCCCCCCTGGCTCTGAAGCGGGCGGAAGGGGAGGAAGGCAGGAAAGGAAGAGACCGAAAACCTGAAATCTGCCGGAATGTTTTATCAAAGAAGGAGAGCGCAACATGTCGGAAGACTGCCTGTTCTGCAAGATCATTGGGGGTGAGATTCCCTGCTCCAGGGTTTATGAGGATGATTCCGTACTGGCCTTTGATGACATTCACCCCATGGCACCGGTGCACGTCATTGTGATTCCCAAGCGCCACATCTCCACGTTGATGGATGTCTCCTCCGATTCCATGACGGATCTCATGAAGTTGATGGCCGCGGCCCAGAAAGTCGCCAAGCTCAAATCCATTGATGAAAAGGGGTTCCGAGTCGTCATCAACTGCAACGCGGAGGGCGGACAGGTCATTTTCCATCTCCATATGCACGTACTGGGGGGGCGCAAACTGAGGGATGAAGTTGGATAAATAAAGACGTTGACAAGTCTTCAGAAGTAATTAAATTTAGTTACGATATTGATTCTCAGATGCATTCCTGCGCGGCTGTCTGCTCCGCGGATTGGCCGCTTCCTGATGTGTAATGTAAGGCTCTTTCATGACATGGTGATTTTGAAATCCGCAGAGGTGCAGCCATAGATCCTTATTCTTTCAAAGAGAAACTCCTCGTTTAATCCCCAGCACGCAAGTCCGCCCTTGTGTGTTGTTTTGCTTTTGATGAATCCTCATCCTGTAGTAAGGGGCAAATCCCGGAATGGCGGAACAAGGAACGGAAAAAGGGAGAAACAATGAGCTTCAAGGAAATCGTGGAAACAGAGTTGATAAAGGCGGCGAAACAGCAAGACAAGGCGCGTCTTTCGACGCTGCGTCTCATGAAGGCCGCCCTGCACAACAGGGAAATAGACTTGCACAGGGAGCTGAACGAAGCGGAAGTCCTGCAGCTGCTCTCATCCATGGCCAAGCAGAGAAGGGATTCCATCGAACAATTCAAACTCGGTGGAAGGGACGATTTAGTTCAGAAGGAGTCCCTGGAATTGGAGATGATACAGGCGTTCATGCCCCAACAGCTCTCCGAAGAGGAACTGGATGCCGAGATTGAAAAGGCCATCCAGGAGGTCCAGGCGGCCAGCATCAAGGATATGGGGAAGGTTATGAAAGTCCTGATGCCCAAGGTGACGGGAAAGGCGGACGGCAAGGCGGTCAACGAACGGTTGAAGGCGAGGCTTTCCGGTTCGTGATGATGCGGCCGTGACGGAGTGGCGAAGTGAAAGGAGTTCAGCCCGGGGACAAGGTAGCGGAAATCAAAAGCAGGCTGGATATCGTCGAACTGATATCGGAGTATGTCTCCCTGAAAAAAGCCGGGAGGAATTTTCTGGGGCTGTGCCCTTTTCACAACGAAAAGACCCCGTCTTTCACGGTGAATCGTGAAAAACAGATGTTCTATTGTTTCGGCTGCGGAGAAAAAGGGGATATTTTCGCCTTTTTGATGCGCCTGAACAACGCGACCTTTCCAGAGGCCTTGAAGCTGCTGGCGGACAGGGCGGGGGTTGCTCTTCCTGCTTCTCCTTTTCTTCGAGGGGGAAAACATTCACCCAATGCCAGAGAGCAGATCATCCAAATCAATCACATTGCAGCAGCCTATTTTACAGCCAACCTGTTATCCCCCGGCGGGAAGGCTGCGCTGAGCTATTTGAAGGAACGGGGGCTGAAAGAGTCCACCATAAAGGAATTTGGCCTGGGATATGCTTCCGATGGCTGGCGGCATTTGAAGAGCCATCTCGAACAGCAGAAGGTTTCGTTAAAAATGGCCGCCGAAGCCGGCCTCATCGTGGTCAAGGAAGACCGGCCGGACGTTCAGTACGATCGCTTTCGTCACCGGCTGATGTTTCCCGTCAAGGACGTGGAAGGAAGGATCATCGCCTTTGGAGGCAGAATTCTGGGGGACGGCGAGCCGAAGTACTTGAATTCGCCGGAATCGGCTGCTTACAGCAAAGGAAGGCAGCTTTACGGATTGAATTCGTCGAAAGACGCGATCCGAGAGAAGGGGTATGGAATCTTCGTTGAAGGATATTTTGATCTGATCGCTCTCTGGGATGCGGGAATCAGGAATGTCGTGGCGACGCTGGGCACGGCCCTGACCAGGGACCATGTCGTCTTGATCAAGCGTTATGCCGAGCGGGCTGCCGTTCTCTTCGATTCAGACGAGGCGGGAAAGAAGGCGCTGGCGAGAAGCGTGGAGCTGTTCGTTGCGGCGCACATGGATGCGAGGGCCGTCATTCTCCCTGAAGGGCTGGACCCCGACGATTTTGTACGCCGCTTCGGCGGAGAGGCTCTGGAACGGAGAGTGGAAGAGGCCCCCTCGATCGTTGATTATTATATCGACACCGTCATTGGGGGAGGTGCGACCTTCGAGGAGCGGGGAGAAGCCGCCGTCCGGGCGGCTGCGTTCATAACCGGGATCGAGGATGTCATCGACCGGAATCTCTTTATCAAGCGGGTGTCGGAGAAGCTGGGCATCGATCAGGACATCCTGAAAAAAGAAGTGTACGGGCGGCTTTCTCCAAAACGAAGCAGGGAAGCCCCACCGTCCCGGCGGCCGGAAAAAAGAGCGGCCGGACCGGAAGTCAATCTCATTCATCTCATGATGGAATGTCCGACGGTTGTTCCTTCCGTCGTTGAGGCAAATGCGATGAACTATTTTCTGGATCGCGAACTGAAGTCCATCGGAGAGGCTTGGGGCCGCTACGTATCCGGGGAGGCAAACCCGGCTCCCGAAAGCGCCCTTTCCTTTCTCCAGGGGCAGGAGCCTTCCGAACGTTCGGAGGCATTGGTGAAATTGCTGATCCAGGAAAGCCCTTTTTCGAAGGAGAGCCTGGGGCCTCTCTCCTCTGACATGATCCGGCAGGTGAAGAGGCGCTGGTACAAGGAGCGGCATAAAAGCCTGACGGAGCGTCTGTCGGCTGCTCAATCCTCCGGAGATTCAGATCTTGGCCGAAAACTTTTAATGGAAAAAGAGCGATTAATGAGGGAAGAAAAGGATTTGTAGGCCTTCCCCGGCTTTTTGTCCTGATCATTCACCGAATTCATGGAGTGACCGTTATGGGAAAAGATATACAATCAGAAGACTTTAAAAAGTTGATCTCGCTGGGCGAGGAAAAGGGATTCCTGACGTATGACGATGTAAACGACCTTTTGCCGTCCGACATCACGTCTTCCGATCAGATCGACGATATCATCATGCTGTTTGGAGAAAAGAACATCGATATCATCGATACGGACAAGGGCGAAAAGATCCTGGTGAAGAGCCCCGTCGAAGAGCACGAGACCACAGCAAAGGAAGGCGAACTCGTCGATATGATGTCCGTCGTGGGCAAAACGGGCGACCCGGTGAAGATGTATCTGCGCGAGATGGGCTACGTGTCCCTGCTGAGCCGTGAGGGTGAGGTGGAGATTGCCAAGATCATTGAAGAGGGCGCTTCCGAGGCCATGGGGGCCGTCTTCGGCGTCAAGGCCTCCGTAAAGGACGTCGTTGATATCGGGAAAAAGCTGAAAACGGATGAGATCCGCATCAAGAATGTCATTGATAATCTCGAGGATGAAGACGGTTATGTCGAGGAGGATACCCAGCGGGAGCGTGTTGTAAGACTGCTCGATAAGGTCGCCATGCTGGACGGCAAGAATGAAGTCATTCTTCAGAGGCTCAAGGCGAAGGACATCGGCGAGGAGGATAGAAAGGCCTTAAAAATCCAGCTGGAAAAAAACAAGAAAGCCATTACCCGGCTTTGCCGGAAAGTCCGGTTCGGGAAAAAACAGATCGACAAGCTCATTTCCAATATCAAGGTCTACCTTTCCGACCTGGAAAAGGCAGAGGAGGACATCCAGAGGTGCAAGGATGAAACAGGCCTTTCGCTCACGCAGATCGAAAAGGCCTGCGCCAGGCTGAAGAAGGAGTCGGAGGAGGCTGTCTGCGGAGAGTACGGCATTACGCTGGATAAGCTGCAAGCCGCGGATTCCGCGATCCGGGAGGCCAACCGGAAGCTCAAGAATATTTCGAGGGAGACAGGCTACTCGACCACCGCCTTCAAAAAAATACTCTTTAACATCGAGAACGGCGAAAAAAAGGCCGAGGAGGCCAAGCGGAAGCTGGTGGAAGCCAATCTGCGCCTGGTGGTCAGTATCGCGAAGAAATATACGAACCGTGGCCTGCAGTTTCTCGACCTGATCCAGGAAGGCAATATCGGGTTGATGAAGGCCGTGGATAAGTTCGAATATCAGCGGGGATATAAATTTTCAACCTATGCAACCTGGTGGATCCGGCAGGCGATCACCCGGGCGATTGCAGACCAGGCCCGAACCATCCGGATTCCCGTGCACATGATTGAGACCATCAACAAGCTGATCCGCACTTCGCGTTATCTGGTGCAGGAGCTGGGCCGGGAGCCGAGTCCCGACGAGATTGCCAACAAGATGGAGTATCCCCTGGAGAAGGTGAGAAAAGTTCTGAAAATCGCCAAGGAGCCCATCTCGCTGGAAACGCCCATCGGGGAAGAGGAGGACAGCCATCTGGGCGATTTCATCGAAGACAAGAAGATCATGTCGCCTTCGGAAGCAACAATCAGCATGGACCTGGCGGAGCAGACAAGAAAGATCTTGTCGACGCTTACCCCCCGGGAAGAAAAGGTTCTCCGGATGCGTTTTGGAATCAGCGAGAGAATGGATTACGGTGACGAAGAGCTGGAGCAGGGGGAAAGCGAGGAGGAGATTCCCGATCCCATCGAGATCAATGTCATCCGCAAACTGAGAAACCCATCCCGGCGGCGGGTGAACAAGCAGTTGTAATCCCGTGGCCGGGCGAAGATAACGGCCGGTCGACACGGCAGAGGGGGCGCGGGCATGTGCCCCAATGCGGCGGAGCCTACGATGCCGCCATGCGGGCGGACGTTGATGGGGAATCGGGATGGTAAGATTCCGGGAGGAAGTTCTCTGCGGCGTTTCCGCCGCAGGGGTCCGGTCGATGCCTTACGCGTGGACGGCGTTCAGCATTTTGTAGGAAGGGGCATCCAGGGCGTTCAGCGCTTCGTAAGGCTCCTGGATATTCACCGCCGTCGCCGTCGTCCAGCTTTCTTTTTGTTCGAACAATGCCTTCAACAGCATGGAATTCAATTTGTGGCCGGATTTGTAGGCTACAAAATGCCCCATAACGGGCATTCCTGTCAGCGAGAGATCCCCGATCGCATCCAGGATCTTGTGCTTGACGAATTCATCCGGGGCTCTCAGGCCCTCCTTGTTGATGATCCTGGTTTCGTCCAGGATGACGGCGTTCTTGAGAGAACCGCCGAGGGCCAGGCCTCTGGCCTGAAGGTATTCCACATCCTTTAAAAACCCGAAAGTCCGGGAATTGCAGATTTCCTGTTCGTACGATTCGTCCGACACGATGAGATGATAGGACTGAACCCCGATGGAGGGGTGGTCAAACTTGATTCTGTACGTGATTTCGAAAGAGGCCGAGGGCACAAACATCGCGTAACTCTCCCCTTCCGATACATGAACGGGTTTTGTTACGACCAGGTATTCCCTTAATTTCTCCTGCATGCAGGTGCCGGCCTTCTTCACCATTTCGACAAATGGAAGGGCACTGCCATCCATGATCGGAATTTCCGGCCCGTCAACTTCGATAATCGCGTTATCCACGCCCATGCCGCTGAATGCCGAAAGGATGTGTTCAACCGTGGAAACCGCCGTGCCGTTCGTGCCGATGGTTGTTGCCAAGGTGGTGTCCGTAACGTTTTCCAGGGAGACCTTGATGCGATGGCCGCGGTCCTTGTCCCTGCGGACCAGCAGAATGCCCTCATCTGAGGCCGCGGGCCTGATGGTCATGGTGATTTTTCTACCGGTATGCAACCCTACACTCTGGCAGGTCAGTTCATTTTTGAGAGTTTTTTGAAAATTCATAAATAGGATCCTTCGTTAATAGATAGCTGACCGGATAAAGCAAGACATGTTCCAGAGAAAAAAGTCACACTTCGCGAGGACCGCATTTCTAAGCAGTTGATAATATTATTATATTTTTTTGCCGTTCCGTGTTCCGCCCTCCGCGTTGAAAGCGCGCTGTGTTCTTTTTACCACAGTCCGGGTTGAAGAGGGAATCCCGCGGGGCGCTCCGGGATGACCGCCGTGACGAAATGCCATTGGCATTGAGATAACGGCCGGGGAGAATCTTTTTCCAGAAAAGGAAACGATTCAATCTGCTTCAGCATCCGGTGATCAATTCCGCCGATTCCGGTGGGCGCTGCCGCGATTTACTTACAGCTCAAAACAATGTAATATGGATTTTCAGAACAGTAAACTAAAACTTCAGGAGGTTCGAATCGATTATGTCCAAAGACATTCTGGAAAAGGGGGCCATTGTTCAGAGGGACAAGGAAACGTTTGCCATTGCTCCGCACATCCCCGGAGGAATCATCGATCCGGCGGGTCTGCGGAAGATCGCCGACGTCGCCGAGAAGTACAAGGCGAAGGCGCTGAAGATAACGTCGGCCCAGCGCATAGCCATCGTAGGAATCGATCCCGATGACATCGACCATGCCTGGGCGGATCTGGGAATGCCCCCCGGGGCGGCCATCGGCCTCTGCATCAGAAGCGTCAAGATCTGTCCGGGGACCACCTTCTGCAAGAGGGGGCAGCAGGATTCCGTGGGAGTGGGCCTGAAGCTGGACCAGATTTATCACGGCATGGAGCTCCCCTGGAAATTCAAGATGGGGGTGTCGGGGTGCATCAATTCGTGCGCTGAATCGGCCATCAAAGACGTGGGGCTGATCGGAACCCCCAAGGGCTGGAGGCTGCTGGTCGGCGGATGCGCCAGCGCGAGACCGAGAATCGGTCAGCTCCTGGCGGAGAACCTGTCGGATGACGAGGCCCTGGCCCTTATCGACAAGGTGGTGAACTACTATAAGGAAAATGCCAAGAAGCAGCGCCTGGGCGATTTCATCGAGGGCGTCGGCTTCGAGACGTTCAAACAGGCCGTCTTGCCCTGAAAGGGGAGAATTCCGTAAGGCCGGTCCGCCTGCCTGCTTTTTCCCCAATCCCGGGCCCGACATCGAATCCCGGCGGTTTGCGGGGCCCGGGATGGCGGATCGGGATGAAAAGGGCGGCCGGGTCTTGCCGGCCGCCATCGATGACCCGGAAGACCGGTGGCTGCGGGCGGTGCGGTGAAAAGGCGCTTCCCGGTGGCCGGCATCCCGGAAGGGCGACAGGGGGCGTGATGGCGGGCCCCTTCCGCTCAGGGCCTGGCCACACGAATGGTCTGCCTGTAAACGTTGTTGGCCTCGTTGCTTTCCGGCACCTCGCCGGAAGAGTCGACGACCGATTTTGTCACCAGTTTCGCATACCAGCTTCGATATCCCTCGTAGGTGCCGGTGAGGACCCTTCCGCCCCGGGCCGCCAAGCCGTCTATCCGCCAGGTGCAGGCCGCTGCCGGGAAATTTTCGCCGGGCCACCACTGGACGGTAAAGGGTCCGGACGCGGCTTTTCCCCTGTTGTAAACACCGATGCGGACGGACACCGGCCTTCCCTGGACGGGAGGGGACGGATTCAAGGAGAACTCGCTGACAAACAAATCCGGAGCCGCTCCTGCTTCAGCGGCCGGTTCCGCTGCAGGCCGGGGTTTTTCTTCCGTCGCCGTTGGCTTCGCTTCCGGCCGAGGCTGCTCCACTTTTCCCTGTGAGGGGGATCCCTGTTCCGTCGACGTGGGTTTCCCTCCGCCACCCAGAATGCCCGCCTGGTGCAAAGCGATAATCAGCCCTGCAACCGCGGTGATGATGGCGGCAACCGCCGTCAGGACGCCGGGCAGGGTCTGCCACCAGCCCTTGGATTTTGACTCCTCCTCCATTTCGCCACTCCTCTCTTCCAGGCCGAAACGAACCCCGGATCACAAAACGTTCCCAGTTGCCCCGCTGCGGATTCCAGGATGGCGCCTTTTGATCAGGATCGCACAACAGGGGACGTTATTGAATGGACAGCCTTGACGGTTCCACTTCCGCGAATGCTGCGGCAAGGCCGGGCCGGATCTATTCGCCCTCTGTACGCGCGTCCTGTTCAGGTCCGCCCGGTGTCGGTCCGCCGACTTTGCCCGCAGTGCTGCGCCCTTCGCTTTTTTGTTTTCCGGCGGGCTCCAGGGGGACCGTTCCCGCCTGTTCCGCCTCATGAATGTCACTCCATCGAAACCATATGTAGAGGGTGTCCAGTTCCCTCATGATGTCGGTTTCCGTGATGGTTCGAACATCGTGGCAGGCATGCCACGCGTTCATCCAGCGATGATAGGCGCACCCCTCTTCCTGAGCGGAGATTTCATGGGAAAGCGGCATATAAACCCCGTCGGGTCTTTTCCAGTAGGGGGCCACTATCCGTCGAAAGACGAGCTCGACAAGCTCTTCCTCCCGCAGATTCCACCGGTTCTTCAAAAAATCCTTGTCGCGCCACTCGCTTTCCATGGCCTTTTCCTTTTTTGCCCCCTGTCCCGAACATTCTCACCAGAAGGTCAATGAAGCGCCGAATCCCGCCCTCATTGCCCCCGCGAAGACAGCTCTTTCAATTCCTCTCCCGACAGGTTTCCGATCCGCGCTTCTTCCCGAGCCACTTTCCGTGGACAGGGCGCAGGTCTGCCCGCTGAGAACATTCCGGCGTTCATGAAGAAGGTAAAAATCTGTCAAGGCCTCAAGTTCTTCCAGTACGGGCTGTGAACCCGGAAGACATGGCCCAACGCCCTGTCAACGGACACCGGGTTTGCCAGCGCCGCCATGGCCGCGTGGTTTGTGAAGGACAGCCCGGCCAGCTCTTTCAGGACCGCCCTGACGGAGTCTCTCAACCCCTTGAGGTCATACCCCCCTTCGAGGGTGAGCACAACCTTGCCGCGGCAGCAGGATTCGGCGATATCCAGAATGATGCGCATCAGCCCGGCAAAACCTTCCGGGGACACCTTCATCCCCCCCAGGGGGTCTCCCCGGTGGATGTCGAAGCCGGCCGACACCAGGATGAGGTCGGGCTTGAAGTCCGGTGCGATGCCGTGAAGGATCCTCTCATAAATGACGGCATATTCTCCGTCTCCGTATCCCGTGGACAGCGGGACATTTACGGTGAAGCCTTCCCCCTCCTGCCTGCCCACTTCTCGATAGGAACCGGTCCCCGGGTAATAGGGGTACTGGTGGGTTGAGAAGTAGAGGATGGAGGGATCCTGCTCGAAGGAGTGCTGGGTGCCGTTTCCATGATGAAGATCCCAGTCGATGATGAGGATCTTCTTGAGATGAAGGGCTGCCTGGGCGTACCTGGCGCCGATGGCCACATTGTTGAACAGGCAGAAGCCCCGGCCCTCGTCCGATTCGGCGTGATGCCCCGGAGGCCGCACCAGGGCGAAGGCGTTTTGCAGTTTGCCGGAGGCCACCATCGAGATGGCCTCGCACATCCCTCCCGCAGCGAGCAACGCCGCTTCGTAGGATCCGGACGAGGTGGTCGTGTCCGGGTCCAGGTAATCATAGGCCATTCCTGCGGTCGCTGCGACCCTCTTCACGTAACGCGGCACATGGATCCGGTGAAGCTCTTCCGCGCTGGCCTGCCTGGCCGGTATATCCACGAAATTTCCCGCCATGTCGGAATCTTCGAGCATGTCATAAATGGCTTCCAGCCTGCGGGGGCTTTCCGGATGTCCAAATCCGGGATGATGATCCAGATACCTGATGTCTCTTACAATGCCCGTCTTTCCCATGATCCTCTCCCGTTTAAAGGTCTATAGACGTTGGGCTGTGTTGACGATGATCGGCTGTCTCGTGTCCTCCTGCCTGGATTCCCGGGGCTGGCGAAGGGGAATTCTATTGAAGCTTAGCAGAAATTGACAAATCGTCAACGGATGCTTTTGCATGCGGCCTGCTTTGCCTTCAACAGGCCAGGAGATTAGGCGCATGAAGGGGGCCCCGATTGCGGCGGCCGGATCGGCCGTGCCGGCAGGCAGACTGTCCACGGAAAGGGCGTGATTTCGTGTTGACAGACCATTTTGTTCCGGAGTATGAAGGAGACATGGTTTGGGCGGAACGTGTTATCGTGTCGTTTTTCTTCATCAATCAACTCAGCCCCTGGTGATTGCTCCAGAAAGGCGATGCGAAGTTGAACCGCGGCATTCCCTCTGCGGAATAAAGCGGGTGGTCCTCATTTTTTAAAGAGTCTTTGACTATGGTGAATTTTATTAAGGAAGTCCTGTCTCCTGATGATCGATGCGTCTGCGTCTTTACAGAGCAGGATGGATTTCAGAAGAACCTTGCCCTCGATGCAAACGGCATCTTCAAGAGCGGCATCTGGAAGCTTGATGAGCTCGATATGCTGGGGGTGAACAAGATCGTTGTCTACTACCGGAATGAGAAGATCAATAAAATCATTATCGGGGACTACAAGGGAGTCAGTCCCACAATTTTTCGCGGTCATTACTGCATCCATTTCCAGATGACGAACATCGATCAGACGCTGACGAACTGGAATGACTTCTGTAATGCGGGAAACGACTCGGTAAAATATTACCGCCAGGATTGACGGGCCTGCATCCGGGCAAGGCAGGCGGTGAACAGTCTCAAGAAGCGGGCGCTTTTCCCCCTGCCGCGAACGCATGTCCGTCTCCTGCCGTTGAGCAGGCCGATGTCCGGGAATCCGGGCCATCGCCGGGCTGGTTCGTGACGCCTGCCGGGAAGTTCAACGGCGTTGCCGATCATGGGGTTTTGCTTTTTCTGCAGAGCGTGGTATGGTGCGGGCCATGCAACCACAAATTCTTCCCAGGAAGGAACACCGGATATCCCGGAAGCACATAAACCAGAATGTTCTGCGTACGCTCTATCGGCTCCGGGACAAAGGCTTCATCGCTTATCTGATCGGAGGCTGCGTCCGCGACCTGCTCTTGGACCGCACTCCGAAAGACTTCGATATCGCCACAAACGCCACACCCAATCAGATCAAGCGGCTCTTCCGCAACTGTCGCCTTGTCGGCCGCCGTTTCCGGCTGGCTCATCTCCACTTTTCGGACGGAATCCTTGAGGTTTCAACGTTCCGGGCCTCCGCCCCCTCCGGCGAAGAGGAGACGGAAGAGCCAGGCCTGGAGAATCGGCCTCCCCGGCACCTCAAGGACAGCGACGGAATGGTTCTCCGCGACAACGTCTTTGGCACCCCGGAAGAGGACGCCCTCCGCCGTGATTTCACGATCAATGCCCTTGCCTACAGTATCGAAGATTTCTCTGTGATTGACTACTCGACGGGGCTCAGCGACCTGCGCGAGGGGCTGATCCGGCCCATTGGCGACCCTTACGAGCGGTTTACCGAAGACCCGGTACGCATGCTCCGGGCCGTTCGTTTTGCCGCAACCCACGGCTTCACCATCGAGGAGTCCACATGGGAGGTCATCCGCCGGCTGTCCTTCACAATTTCCCGCGCATCGCCGGCAAGGCTCTACGAAGAAATGCTGAAGCTCTTCCTGATGGGTTCCTCGCGCCCGGTTTTCGATCTGCTCGAAACAAGCGGCCTTCTCGCCGCGCTTTTCCCCCTGCTTGGCCAGTGGCTCAGTGGAAGCAGTGATCACAGGGCTGCCCTGGCGGCAAATCTCGAAGGCCTGGACCGGCTGTTCCAAAGTGGAACAGCGCCTTCCCCGGCGCTTTTCTTTGCGGCGCTGTTCGGCCCCAGCCTGGAGGAGGGGGCGCTGGAACACCAGAGAGACGGCATCCCCCGCCAGCAGTCGCTGGATGCCGTCTGCACGGCTTTCCTGCAGGAGCTCCGCAATATTGTGAGCGTTCCCGCGCGGATCGGCGCACAGATGCGGACCATCCTTGCCGTGCAGACAGCGCTGCACAGAAGGCCGCCGCGCCGCCCCGCCATCATGGCCGGCAGAGCGGGGTTTGCCGATGCACTGGCGTACCTGCGCCTCACGGCGGAATGGAAACGGGAAAATCAAGCGGCATTAAAATGGTGGGAGGCTTACCTTTCAGGGGTGCCTGCCAAAATGGAAGCAGAGCCCTCTCCCGAGGAAGCCCCGGTAAAGCGGCGAAGAAAAAAAAGGCGCAGACACCGCCCTGCCGCTCCAACGGCGGCGATTCCTGGCGCGCCTGAAGCGGGCAGTTGATTTCCCCTCCGGATTAAAGCTGATTTGCTGCAAATCCGTTCGGAAGGAAGATTCGCTGCTCAGCCGGGACGGCACCGTTTCTGTCCGGTCCATGACGCCGGACCTTCTTCTTATTTCCTTCATTCGGTATTGCCGTCCTGGGTCATGTCGATAAGACGCTGCAAAAAGTTTTGCAGGATCCGGATTCTAAATTCAATCCTGCCTTGATCCTCTTTCTCATGTCGACATGATTTTTCGTCGCCGGTGATCTCACCTCCAACCGGATTCGTGATGTTTTGCAGTTCCGCCTCATATGACGACAATTCTTCCTCAACGGCGAGAATCTGTTCATATCGCGTCATGGATGCGAATTCTTCCGACGGGATAATTTCGACAAGTCCCTTTTCTTCCGCAATTTCAATCTGAAACAATGAGTTCGAACTCATGATGCAGCCTCCCCTGTCATATATTTTTCTGATGGCGTTGCTCTCTTTAATATCCCATACGCCGAAGAGCTGCAAGTATGGCATGTTCTACCAAGCCGAGAATGAAAATTAAAGAAACAAACGATCATTGTTCTTTTTTTAATTGACAGATCCATATCCTGATTTTAGACTTCACAATCTTTCAAGAAGATTCACCTTTTCCCATTTTCAATTTGCAAAGCGGCTCTATGAGCTGGTTCTTTTAATCCAGCTTTCCTCCAATGACTTATGGCGCTTCTAGAAAGGATCATCTCATGGTAAAAGAAACCGCCGGAAAGGCAACCCCCGCATCCGTCACAAGAACTACCGAAAAAACCCTGCTATTCAGAAAATCCGACGTTCTGTTAAAACCAACTCTCTTCGGCATTTCTCTGTCCATGAAGGATTTTGAAACAAGAGGCGAACCGGGAGAGCCGGCACTGCCGAGGAAAATAATCCGTGTGGCTTTGCCCAAGGGGCATTCAGCCAGAAAGCTTTCACAGAAAACGGGATCGACTGTTCTTCTCAACCATACCCCGGAACCTCTTTCCTGCATTCAGGAGCCATCTTTAGGCACCAATCCTGAGCTTCCCTATTCCCGCATAAAGCGCACCCTGGTTCGGCCCGACAGAGAAAAATATCAAGCGGCTTTCACCATGGGGAAAAAAGTATGTCGGCTTGCCGGCCAGGAAATGATGGGACTGATTCCTTGTGCCCTTGTAGAAATCTGGCCCGTCCGGTTCACGCGGGAAGGCTTGCTGGAACTGGTCGAAGAGGTCACATTGAAGATCGTATCGGAGCCGTCAAAGGAAATCGCCCGGCAGGAAAAAGAAACGCTGCTCAGACTTTCGCCGAAAACAATTGTCCGCAGGCATGTGATTGCTAATGATCTTGTCATTAATAATGCCCTGGTGCAGAAGGAATTGAAAAGGAACATCGCCACGCTTCAAAGGTCTCTGGAAAAAGAAACAGGGCTAAAGAAAAAGACCTTCAAGGCCAATAGCATAAAACCGCCGTCCGAATGCGATTATCTTATTCTCACCGACAACAACAAGTGGGATCCCGCCACAATGCAGCCGACAAGCCTTATCGGAGACATGGTGGGGGAATTCGTGCGGTTGGCCAACTGGAAGAAGTCCCGTGGTTTGAGAACCTACGTGGCCACCGTGAAGAACATTGTGGACGGTAAGTACGGGGATTTCAAAACGGGAGCCAGGGATCTGCAGGAAGTCATCCGTAATTTTCTCCAATGGTTTTGTCGTTCCCGGGGCGTTGAATACCTGCTTCTGGGCGGAGATGTCAGCATGATCCCCGCCCGACAGGTTGCGGGTGCGGCCTGGGGCCAGATCGGCTTTGGTTCACTGGACAAAAAGAATGTCATAGAGTGGAAAGGCACGTACATGGGGATGCATATCGACACCGGCGATTTCGGGCAGTCTACGCATATCCTCACCAATTACGATACCGGGCGAATCATTCCTTTCGACAGTGCGGGAACCTCGAACACGACAACTGCCGGCTGGTATCACACGACGGACAGCACATTCACGACGCGCACAGCGGCCAATACGGAATGGGTTCGGATCAATGGCCCCTCGGCCCAGATCAACGCGAAGATGGTCTGGTACACCAACATGAATCTGATTCCCACCGATCTCTATTATGCCAGCCTTTACGGATCCGGTTATTCCGTAGCGGGCAAACATGACTGGGATCAGCTCGACAACGGCCTATACGGTCAGCACAATGCGACGAATAATTTCGACATGGTGAATTATCAGGCTGATGTCAGCGTCGGGCGTGCACCGGTTGAATCGATTGCAGAGGCACAAACCTTTATCGATAAGATCCTTGAATATGAAAAATGGGGTTCCACGCCTCGGCCGGATTCTGATTACGACCGCTTCCGCCGCATGCTTTTTGCGGCAGCGACCTGGGGCAAATACATCCGTATAGAGCGTGATCCTGCCGGCAGTGACCCGCCGGCAAACAACAAATACACTTCGTCAGGTGAGCACGCCCTCCTCCATTGCGATACCCTGCCGCCTGACGCCGGCAGTCAATTGACCTGTTATTTCAGTGATCAATATTATCGGCTTTTGAATTACAACAGCGGAGCAAAGCACAATCATCCAGGCTGGTACTATGCCAAAAGCGGCAATGACCTTTCACCCAGTGTGACGGTATGGGATTTTTTCTTCTTTTCCTGGGAATTTCCCAAGCCCACCGCGTGGATTGCAGTCTGGGACGGCAATCCGGATGTGCTCAATCCCATGTACTATGCCTTGGATTTTCCGGATCTCGACAGCTCTATCACCGAACAGGAAGCGCTGCGGGAAAAGATGCAGACGACCTTTCCGGAGATTTCCCAGATCGAACGGCTTTACACCGATGAGGCGGACATGAATCCGGCTGAAGTTGCAGAAACCTGGCTCCGACACCTGACCTCTGAGAACCTGACGGATGCCCTCAATCGTGGACCTCATTTTGTCAGCATGACGGGGCATGGCAATTCAGACTGGTGCGCCTATCTGTGCACCGCTCTGGTGAACGGTCTTATCAACGGTCCCAACACCTTCATCCTGTATGCCGATTCCTGCATGACCGGTATGTTTGATGTGAACGACTGTGTGGCGGAGGCTTCCCTGAAGCATCCCGGGGGCGCCGCCGTGGCCTATGTTGGAAACAGTCGATTCAGCTGGATAGGAACGGGCGCCCTTTACCGTGAACTGTTTTTCACGCGGCTGCAGACCGTCCGGCATATCGGGGAAATGAATGACTCACGCTTTGAACTTCTAGCCGGAACAACGGGATGGACTCGCGAATCCAGAATCTGGTATTGTTTCGTTCCTCATCTTTTCGGCGATCCTGAAATGCCTGTTTACCGCAACATAGCAGAAGCAAAGAACTACTATATCGGGAACTGGAATACC
>Ga0123335_1001748_pt1 | contig 34335 bp, 30 predicted proteins | sample BiotimSIPDNA_2_FD_89707 | JGI IMG/M metagenome (GOLD analysis project Ga0123335, IMG submission 89707) | Anaerobic biogas reactor microbial communites from Washington, USA - Biogas_R2 time_0 SIP DNA | ecosystem: Engineered > Bioreactor > Anaerobic > Unclassified | place: Washington, USA... | reverse complement strand
TTCTTTGGTTCGTTTCTTTTTGGACGAACAAAAAGAAATGAACATATAAAAAAAAAGGTGCCCTTTTGAGACACCCTTTTATTTTCTAAAATATATTTTTTTTATTTTCCGAAATAGAAATCAAGACCTGCACCCAATACCCACGTTGATTTACTGTAGGTTTCGGTGATGGGTGACAGTCTGATGAATGATTTTGAGCCGTCCTTATAGAATGTGTACTGTCCGCCGATATTAAAATCGATCATATCAGTGATACGGTAACCTATACCTGCACCAAAGGAATTGGTGTTGGTGCTGTAAGTGAGGTCGCTCTGGTAGTTGCTGTTAACACCTGTTCTGGTAGCTGACCAGCCTGCACTTACCCGGAATCTGTCGTTGATACCATATTCTGCACCCAGACCGTATTCAAGGAAGTTCTTGTCAATCTTGTTGATGTTAACATCTGATTGTCCGTCGTAGTCAACTTTTTTATCGAAATAACAGTTGAAGCTACCGGCCAGTAATAACCTGTCTACAGGTCTGAATTCCACCCCTGCTGATAAAATAGCAGGCAGATCGGCTATTGAAACAGAGTCCTGTATATACAGACCGCCTCCATCTTTTCCGTCTATTACTTTAGTGGTGAGATCCAGTTTTGTTTTGAATTCATATTTAAGAGCTATATTGAGGTTTTCCAGAGGTGAAAAGTTAAGACTGAGGATAGGGGTGAAGCCCAGTCCTGTTTGTTCTATATCTACGTGTCTGTCCTGGGTCATAGCTGCATAAGCTGCCATTTCACCGGATTGTTCAGCAAACTGGGGGGCAGCAAGACCAAGGACTGTTTGGGCAGAACCTATTGTGGCCTGTCCTATCTGTTCAGGACTTAATCCGGCAGCACCCAGGATAGTCTGTATCTGGGTTATCTGATCAGTGGTGAATACCGTGCCTGCCAGATCAGTCAGAAGGGTTGAGCCGTATGTTTCAACATAAGGTTGCAGACCGTTAGACCATGCCGTGGCACCTGCTGATAAAGTAGCGAGAGTGGCTGATCCTGAGGTGAAAAAATCCCTGGCAAAAACCATATCTCCTGTATATGCCAGTCCAAAAGCAGGATAATTAGGATTGATCCTCATATTTGTAATATAACTGTCTTTTGTAATATTTTTTGCACTTACCACGCGTAAACCTGCTGCAACAGAAAGCATATCACTAACCTTGTAGGCAACATTTCCCTGGAATCCGAGATAGATGGAAGAGCCTTCAAAACGGATATCTGCTGAGTATTGACTTGTTGGGATATCATTATCGACAAGAAGTGGGACAAGTTCGGCTACCTGCGATTCAAAGGAAGGGAGACCATCCTCATATGTGGCACCACCGCCGCCACCTATCGGATTGAATCCGGCTGAGAAAGACAGATTGCCGGTGTTGAAAGCAGCATAAATACCGGGATACATATTTGCTTTTACCTTGCCAACATATTCCCTTGGCTTGGAGCCTGACAGATAGAGATAATCACTCTGTACGGTTTTTGTCTGCCTTACTATCTGATTATTGACAGATATAAACAAACCATCACCCAACTTAGTAAGTCCGGCAGGATTAAAAAAGACAGCGTCAATGTTTGTGGATGCATTTCTGTTCTGCAAACGGGTGAACATAGCGCTATGGTTATTATTGGTAACCAATCCTCCGGCAAAAACACTTCCGGTAATCAGTGTTACGGTAATCAATGTGAATAGTTTTCTCATAGAATAGTTTTTAAGTTTAAACCACTTGACTCATGTATAATAGTTTTTACACAAGCCGTATAATTACGTTATAGTTAAGGTCGAAAACGGATCAAAAGTATACAATTATTTGAATTTTACAATAGGTCTAAAATAGTAAATTGATATCTAATTAATTGCAGGCCCCGGGTTTTAATAGTCGAAAAAGCAGAATAAAATGCCGGCTTGTACTGTATCATAATTTTCCTGACAATCTCAGTGTATAGTTCCTCTGAGCCTGAATATCTCCGGGCCGGCCCATATATTCGGTATTTGTAAGGTTTTTCACTGCCAGTGAAAGCTTTAGCTTTGCACTAATACTGTATCCCAGGGAGAAATCCATCAGGAAATATCCGGTATTATGAGTCTTCCAGTATTCATAAAAACCCGGTAGTATAGGTGTAGTGAGGAACACATCATCGATATTCAGTATCTTTGACTTCCAGTAAAAGCCCAGTCCGGCGTTCAGCTTCTCCCTGACAGCATCTATATTAACTTTCAGGGAGTGTTTCCTTCGGTATTTAAGATAGATGGAAGTATTCTCCATAGTGAGCGGATTGACCTCAACAGGATATATAAAGGTATAAACTCCTGCAAAGGTCGTTTCCGTTTTTCCGCAGATGTTTTTCAGAAGGATCTCCGCTTCGGTGCCGTAAATCCTCGATTCTTCACGGTTAAGGGCTTTAAAGCCTAATCCTTCAGAATAGAAGCCGAAGGTATATTCAATCATATCAGATGCCCTCATATAGAAAGCTGACAGATCGGCCTGGCCGGACAGTCTGCCAAAGGACAGCCCCTGTTTTATTCCCAGTTCTGCATTCCATCCCGATTCAGGTATAATAGAGGGATTAGCTATGATCATTATCGATCCGATAGTTGTTGCAGCATATCTCTCTGCCATGGAAGGGAATCTGTATCCCTGCCCGAAAGAAGCTCTCAGAAAAGTGAGTTTGCCTGCCTGCCAGTTAAGCCCTGCTCTGAAAACAGGTTGTAATCCGTCGTGGATACCATCCATAGTGTTGCTCTCAAGACGTAACCCTGCAACAGCCCGTAGCGCGGTAAGTGGTCTTGCTTCAAGCTGTGCGAAACCTGCAATGTTAACGGCCCTGTGGTCATCGAAGAAATTGGAGATCACACTGCTGAAGTTACCTGATAAGCCCCCCGTGATATCAATATATTCATTCACTCTTTTCCATATCTGGTATTCCGAATACCAGGAGTAGGCATCACTGTCCTTGGTGCTGTCGTCAGGAAGTCTGCTGGTAGTGGATTGCAGACGCATCTTCAGATCATGACTGTACTTTTCAGTCTTTTTGAATGAGATAAAAGGATCCAATGCCAGGAAAGAACCGTTGAACTCTCTTGCTGTAGCCTCCGATTGTCTGAGAGCACCATATTCAGCATCTTCCCACAGGACAAAGTCTTTTTTTATATTATAGCCGGAAAACACATTCATACCATAGTTCAAGCCTTCAGTTTTATCGCTGAAATGTTTGATCTTTAGTCCCAGACGTCCGAGTGTCTCACCGTTGAGCCTTCTGTAACCATCATCAGTAGTTATATTGCCACTGATACCCAGGTCGGTTCTGCCTTCTTTCCGCAGATGAGAAAAAGAGGTGTTGGAGAAAAACCTTGGCGTTTCCGACCATTTCCAGTTCTTGTTTTTTGGATTGCCATATATGCCTGCTTCAGTAAAAAATTGTGTTACAGGTATATTGGAAGCGTCAGCTGTTCGAAAGTTAATTATGCCGTTCAGTGCCGACGATCCGTAAAGGACAGATGAAGCTCCCTTAATTATTTCTATCCGGGATATGTTTTCAAGAGGCAGGTATTGCCATTTAATGTTTCCGGCATCTGCCGATACCACAGGTAATCCGTCAATAAGGGCAAGCACCCTGCTGCCGGCACCATAACTGAAACCGCTGCCACCCCTTACTGAAGCCTGTCCGTCAAGAACTTCTATGCCGGCTGTTTTATTGATGATCTCCTGTGGATCAGTGATGTGATTCGAAGAAAGGAAAGATGTTGTTATTATATTCATGGATACACTCAGCTCAGCAATACGCTGCTCTGTCCTGCCGGCACTCACTACTACCTGATCAATCTCCCTCAGTCTGGTCGACATTGAAATATCCAGTTCCAGTGTGTCATCTTCAATAAGAGTGATATCTTTTTCAACAGTTTCATAACCAAGGTACTGAAAAGATAATCGCAGTCTGCCGGCACGGGTCCTGATAAGATAAGTGCCATCAGCCTCTGTTACTGTTCCTTTATTATTGCCGTACAGCACATATACTCCGGGTAATCTTTCTCCTGTGTCTTTGTCAAATACTTTTCCCTGTACTGTGCCCTCAGGAAGATTATCACTGAGAAAGAGACTGAATAAAACGCCGAGAACAGTAAAAATATTAAGCATCATTTGGCCTTGAAGGTAAGGCGAATAGTAACCGGCATCTGTTGCTGATCAGGAACGACCGCTTCTATTTTGAAAGAAGTCGTTGTCAGTTCAATAATATCACAGGTGACAGCTTTCACTATATATGGAAGATCGTCAGAAAAGATGGTTATTGACTGCTCATCAGAACTGAATTTCCATTCACCGGTATAATTACCGAAAGTGCCTGTTCCGTCTTCATTGAATCTTGCTTCTCCTGCAAAGTCAGCCAGCATTTCGCCGGGACCACTGGCATCAACACCATTTACAAGAAGTGAATCAGTTTCCCATACTGGTGTGGTGAGAAGCCGGAAACGCTCTGATTTCTCTTCCTTGCTGCACGACAACGAAAGAAGGAAGAAAAACATACTTGTGATAAAAACGATATTTTTCATCATATAATAATTGGTTTTAATGGTATGATAGCCTCCCGATTTATCGGGAGAACCCACATGCAGGTGATTATTATAATATTGTGTTTTTGTATTCAAATACATGTGGATTTCATGGCTTGAGGTTTCTTATTTTATTCATAATGAAAATAAAGAAAGCTGTTTATGTAAGCGCTTCTTTACTACAGACTTTTTTATTCGAGTTCTCTTATTTTAATATTCTTGAAGGATACATTATCACCATGATCCTGCAGAAGTATTCTGCCTTCCTCTGTCTCACCGAATCCCGTAGTATTTTTGAATTTACTGGCAGCTACTGTTTCTTTCCATGAATTCGTTCCTCTTTGATATTCCAGTGTCATCATATCGTTGAGCCAGTGCTGAACTTTATTTCCTCTGACAATTATAGTGGCTCTGTTCCAGATATTTTCGCCATTATCCCTTTTATTCCGGGGAGGAAGGAGGTCATAGAGCGACGACAGAGTACGATTGCCTCCGACTCCGGCTTTGGCATCAGGATGATTCCTGTCGTCCAGTATCTGATATTCACATCCTATTGATGCCATAGCTCCGTTGTTTACTTCAGTGTCAACGAAATATTTTATGCCGCTATTGGCTCCTCTGGTATATCTGAAATCAACTATCAGTTCGAAGTTCCGGAATTTATCCACAGTCACTATATCTCCGCCGCCACCCTTTTGTGCTGATTCCGGATTGACTGTCAACATTCCCTTGGTGATCTGCCATCCCGATTCCGGGAACCTCTTTGTTCTGGCATTCATCCATCCTGAAGATGTTTTACCGTCAAAGAGAAGCTTCCATCCTTCTTTTACCTCTCTCTCGCTAAGGGTATTTTCAAGAAAACTGACCTGAGGTATTATATCTGAGTGGGGAGTACTGTGTTTCTCTACCTCTGTGGTTATCATCTTAATGTTTTTCCATTTGACCTGTGACCCTTCTTTCGATTGGTCTTCCCCAATGGAATGAACCTGAAGAGCTATGAACCCTGAGGGTGTAAGGGCATCCAGCATATCAGCACAGGGCACTCCGTTTATCCATGTGCGTATAGAATTACCAACTGCTTCAATTCTGTAATGGTTCCATTCGCCGGCTCTAAAGGCTTTTTTCCCTGTGGGATTTCTGTCCAGGGCATACATCCAGCCACGCCGCGCTTCATCGTATATGCCGCCTGACCAGCCTCTTTCAGAAGGATCAATCTCAATCTGATAGCCATGTACCCTGCCGTTAAGGTATCCGGAATAACTTTCACTCCTGATCTGTATACCTGAGTTCAGTCGAGGATCTATCCATACATCACATTCCAGTATGAAATCTCCGTAGTTTTCCGGTGTACAGAGAAATGAATTGGGTGACTTTAGTTTTGTTGTTCCTGTAACAGTCCCTTTCCTTATTTCAAAAGACGCTTCTCCGTTCAACAGAACCCATTCCCTGAGATCTTTGTCTTTTAACTTTTTCCATTGAGCTTTGACTGGAGATACAGTAAAAAGCAAAACTAAGGCCACACTATAAAAAATTGAAGATAACTTCATGATTTTACGTAATATTTGATACTTTTAATCAATATAACAAAGATAAACTATTTTGCTGTCCTTCTTTGCTTAATATCCTATTTCAAAAACGGGGATGACAGATTTTAATATTGTTTATGAAACACAATCCCCTGCATTTTATAAATTTGAGCAAATAAAAATTAATATGGAAAATATGAGACATGGCTTCATTTTCTACAAAATATTATTCTGTTTGTTTATTCTGTCTTCCTGTGCTCATTCACCTGAACAACCCGTTGTAGGTCTGGATAACTGGTTTAACAGGGAAACGAAGGCAGAGACAGGAGAGTTATTTCATTATCTCTGGACTGACGAAGAATGGAGTGGCTATTCACGCTGGGGAGAGATATTTGAATCATCCGGGGCACATATTATAACTGTTGATAGACCTTCATGGAAAGTCCTGAATAAGCTTGATGTGTATATTATTGTTGATCCTGATAGCACGTCGGAGTCAGGATCACCTGACTACATACTTGCAGATGATATAAAAGTCATCAGGAAATGGGTCAGAAAAGGGGGAGTAATGGCAGTGCTGGCCAATGATGGTCCGAATTGTGAGTTTACACATCTGAATAATCTTATGGAGACTTTTGGTATGCGATTTAATCATGTGACCTTACATCCTGTTACCGGTTCCGATTATGAGATGGGGGCTTCAACCGACCTGCCCGGTCATACTCTTTTCCGGGGGGTGTCAAAAATATATATGAAAGAGATATCGGATATTACTCTTTCAGGCAGGGCAGAACCTGTGCTAACGGAAAACGGGAGGGTGCTCATGGCAGAAACAAAGTACGGGAAAGGTTATGTTTTTGCAGTTGGCGACCCCTGGATATACAATGAGTATATTGAGCATGATCTTCTTCCGGAAAGTTTTCAGAACAGAAGAGCAGCGGAGAACCTGACACAGATGCTATTAGAAAAAACAGGAAAAAAATAAAAATGAACGGCATAATTTTCAAACAACCCAAAGAAATATGACAACCCGAAGAGATTTTATCAGGACAAGTGCTCTTGGAGCTGCAGGTTTAACTTTCAGTGCAAAGAGTTATTCACGTATTTTGGGGGCTAACGACAGGATACGTGTAGGCATTGTCGGTTATTCCGACAGGTTCAGATCTTCTCTTTCGCCGGCTTTTTTGGCTCTGTCGAAAGAATTGAATTTTGAATTTACGGCACTCTCCGATCTGTGGAGTATGAGGAGAGATGCTGCTGCTGATTTTTACAGATCGAGAGGTGTCAGTCTGCGGCTGGCCCGTAATAATGAAGAATTATACAGCGGGAATGATACTGATGCAGTTATTATCAGTACTGCTGATTTTCAGCATGCCCTGCATTGTGCTGAAGCCGTTAATGCAGGTCGTGATGCCTATGTGGAAAAACCTTTCGCAGAGACTATGCCGGATGCCAGAACAGCTCTCAAGGCTGTTCAGCAGTCAGGTAAGATAGTACAGATAGGATCACAACGGCGTAGTGCTGCCAACTATATTGCTGCCAATGAGTATATCAAGTCGGGTAAGTTTGGAAAGATAGTAATGGTTGAGATGACGTGGAATGTCAATCAGCCGGGCAGATGGAGGAGACCGGGAGTGGTTCCGTTGCTGAAAGAGGGTGATACCGACTGGAAAAGATATCAGATGAACAGGCCAGCGGCTGATTTCGATGCCAGAAAATATCTTGAATTCCGGCTTTTCTGGCCATATTCATCAGGTATACCCGGACAGTGGATGGCGCATCAGATAGATACAGTACACTGGTTCACTAATATCTCTCATCCGGCCAGTGTGGCTGCTAACGGAGGGATATATCTGTGGAAAGATGGCCGTACAAACTTTGATACTATGACGGCAGTGATGGAATACACCGATCCGGGGAATCCTGAGGTCGGATTCCAGGTTGTATATTCTTCCCGTTTTACCAACTCCGCAGGAGGAGTAAAGGAACTGTATTATTCGAACGGAGGGATGCTTAATCTGGATACCAATAAAATAACATTCGAAGGGGGCCTGGATGAGAGAATGGCAAGAGCAATGAACATGCAGGCCAATATGCTTGAACCCTTCGAACTGCCTGGCCTGAGAGTGGAGACAGCCGCGAATACCGGAAGCGATCCCATGACTACTGCCCATATGAGAAACTGGATGGAATGTGTTCGTGACAGAAAAAAACCCAATGCCGATGTTGTGGCAGGATATAACCATTCAATAGCCTGCATAATGTGCACTGCAGCACTCCGTACAGGAGAAAAAGCTTCCTTTGATGAAAACCGGCAGGAAGTGCTGGCAGGAGGGAGAGTATTTCAATATTGATATACATCAGAGACAATACAGAGACTGTGTCAGAATATTAATTTTAACAAATAAAACCATTTATGAAGAAAACCATAATCATTTTGTTCGCACTGATTTTTGCCGCTCCATTCATTCTTTTCCTGAGCGGATGTCAGGAAAAGGAATCATCTGCAGAGGAAGAGCCGGGTCAGATGTTCTATGAGTTGAGGATTTACAGACTGACAGATCAGGGTAAGAACGCCTTATTTGACCAATACATGAAAGATGCTTTCATACCTGCCATGCACCGCCACGGTATACCATCAGTAGGCGTTTTTAAACCCGTAGAAGCTGATACTGCTTTCGGTAAAATGTTATATGTTTTTATTCCTTATGCCGATTTATCACAATATACTGAAGTGTTAAATGCTCTTGAGAGTGATGGTGTGTATCTGTCAGACGGCAGTGATTTCCTTGATGCACCCTGGGACGATCCTCCTTTTGTCAGGTATGAGAGTATACTAATGAAAGCTTTCTCATTTATGCCTCATTACAGGATTCCTTCTTATGACAATTCTCCGGAAGAAAGAATCTATGAGTTAAGAAGTTATGGGAGCTGGACAGAAGAAAAAGCTACGAAGAAGATACACATGTTCAATGAAGGAGGCGAGATGGCAATTTTTGAGAAGATCGGTTCCAATGCAGTTTTTTACGGACAGGTGTTGTTTGGAAGCCTGAAGCCGCGATTGATGTACATGACAACATACTCTGACATGACTTCACAGCAGGAACACTGGGATGCATTCAGGGTGCATCCCGACTGGGCGGCATTATCAGTTAAGCCGGAATATGCCAATACGGTCATCAGTGCTGATGCTTTCCTCCTGCATCCGACTGATTATTCTGATTTTTAATATTATAACATAAAATAAACAATCCCGGATACTGGCATCTTAATGAGATGCCTTTCCGGGATTGTCTTTTAACCCTCTTTATTTTTATATCCGTTTAGTCGGGAAAATCCAGTCCTGACAGAGCTTCTATAACTTCATTGTCAGTAAGTTCATGATCGGGGAGGTTTCCTTCATAGTATTTCTGGTAAGCAGAAATATCCATATGACCGTGTCCGCTAAGGTTGAAGAGGATAGTCTTTGAGACACCTTCCAGATCGGCTTTTCTTGCTTCATCAAGAGCTGCAGCGATAGCGTAGTTGGATTCAGGGGCAGGCAGGATACCTTCATTTTTTGTAAACATAACACCTGCTTCAAAACACTCTCTCTGCATCTTGGCTTTGGCTTCTATAAAACCGTCTTTCAGGAGCTGGCTGACCAGCACTCCGGCACCATGATAACGTAATCCGCCGGCATGTATCTTTTCCGGAATAAAATTATGTCCCAGGGTATACATAGGCAGGAGGGGCGTCATACCTGCCGAATCACCGAAGTCATACATGAATTTACCTTTGGTTAATTTAGGACAGGAAGCCGGTTCCACTGCCATTAACCTGATATCTCTTCCGTTAACCAGTTTTTCACGAAGGAAAGGGAAAGCTATACCTGAGAAATTTGAGCCTCCTCCGAAACACCCGATAACAACATCGGGATAATCGTCTGTTTTTTCCATCTGACGGAGAGCTTCTTCGCCTATTATTGTCTGGTGGAGTATTACATGGTTAAGGACACTGCCAAGAGAATATTTTGTATAGGGGTCCTGGACAGCTATCTCCATAGCTTCCGAGATAGCTATACCCAGGCTTCCCGGGGAATCGGGATCAGCTTCAAGTATCTTTCTTCCGGCAGCTGTCATATTACTGGGTGACGGTACACATTGGGCACCGTAGCTGTTCATCATTATCTTACGTCCGGGCTTGCCGTCAAAGCTTACTCTGACCATAAAAACGAGCAGCTCAAGACCGAAATGGTGACAGGCAAAACTCATTGCACTACCCCACTGACCGGCTCCTGTTTCAGTAGTGATCCTTTTAATACCTTCCTTCATATTGTAATAAGCCTGGGCAATAGCCGTATTGGCTTTGTGTGATCCCGAATAATTAGCTCCTTCATACTTATAGTATATCCTGCTCTTTGTTCCCAGATCCTTTTCAAGAGCTATTGCTCTGTATATAGGAGATGGACGGTAGGTCTTGTACAGGTCGAAAACCTCATCAGGAATATCGATATATCTTTCTGTTGATACTTCCTGTTTTATCAGTTCCATAGGAAAGACGGCAGCCAGATCTTCCGGTCCGATAGGTTTACGGGTGGCAGGATGCAGGGGTGGCAGAGGTTTATTGGGCATATCGGCCTGGATATTATACCATTGCCTGGGCATCTCATTTTCGCTTAGCAGGATTTTTGTACTCTTTGTCATAATTATTAGTTTTAGTGTTAGTGAATTTTTTACATAAAAAAAGCACGCTGTGAAAAGCGTGCCTGTCTATACAAATATCTTAATAGATCATATAATGGCCTGTTTCACAGCATTAACAAGTGAACTGCGCCAGCACCAGATATATGTCCTCATTTTTTTCATCGTCACAAATCTAAAAAAAAGAATTAATATCAAAACAAAACAAAGGCTTTTTTTTGTCCGTCATTGGAAAAAAATAAAAAAAGACTTAAGAGTGAGAACGTGTTTCATGGATGACAGCCCCCAGGCTACGGAGATCTTCGTAGAATCCCGGATATGATTTTGCAATACATTCCGGATTTGTTATACTTACCGGTCCTGATGCACGCAAGGAAGCAACAGCAGCTGCCATGGCAATACGGTGATCGTGATGTGAATCCACTACGGCTTCTTTCACTTCGCCACCGGTAATAAGCATATAGTCTTCGTTGATAGTTACCTTGATGTTCATCTTGCCGAATTCTTCAACAAGAGCTTTAGCCCGGTCACTCTCTTTGTGGAACAGGCGTGTGGCTCCCTTGATTCCTGTCACTCCCCTGCAGTATGATGCCAGGGCGGCAAGAGGAGGGAAGAGGTCAGGAGAATCAGTTGCATCGAATTCAAAAGCCCTGAGTTCCGATTTTGATATTTTGACACTGTCTTCTGATATACTCATTCTTGCTCCTGCCTTGTCAAGAGCAGTAAGTATTGCTTTGTCGCTCTGGCGGCTGTCGGTACGCAGTCCTTCAACAACAACATCTCCGTTGATAGCTCCCGCTACCATCAGGAAAGCTCCTCCGCTCCAGTCACTCTCCACTTCAAAATAAGCTGGTTTGTATTTCTGGTTGCCATTGATAGTAAAAGTCCTGTAATTGTCATTTACCACTTTTACACCGAATTTACTGAGTACCTGTATAGTCATGTCAATATATGGCCGGCTTTTCAGGTTTATGACTTTCACAATTGAATTATCCGGAGCAGCAGGTAATGCCATAAGCAGACCTGTCAGTAACTGGGAGCTGACAGAACCGTCTGTTTCACATGTGCCACCCTTTAAAGGTCCCTTGATAGTAAGAGGGAGAAAACCATCCTTACTGCTGCACTTAACCCCCAGTTGATTGAGAGTATCCTCAATCATCTTCATGGGTCTGCTTTTGAGTGTCCCCTTGCCGTCCATTATGATCTCACCACTAAAGAGGGCCGCCACAGGCGAAAACATCCTTATGGCAAGACCCGACTCACCACAATTCAGAACATGGTCCTTAAGGAAACCCTGTGTGCCGTTTATCTTCATCTTACCTGGTTCCGGTCTTATATGGGCGCCCAGACCGCCGGCTATGTCTATAGATGCAAGAGAATCATTGCAATATGAAGGATTGATGATTGTCGATTCTCCGTCAGCCAGTAAAGCTGCAGCAATAGCCCGCTGAGTCATGCTTTTTGATGAAGGGGCCCTGATAAGACCCTTTACCTCGGATGGATCTATTGTTATTTGCATTTTTTTATTCTTTGCTTTTTTCGGATTTGAGAGCAGATTCTATACCTTCATTCATGATTTTCATCTGACGGTTAATTGATTCCTGATGAATGGCCTTGAACATAGTGTCTATGAGGTCTTCACTCAGCCCTTTGGTTTTTCCCTTTATCATAGCCCTCTTAACGATCTCATCCCACCGTGCACTCTGAAGGATAGTTATATTATTGTCTTTCTTATATTTACCTATCGTTTCTGCAACCTTCATGCGTTTTTCTATCAGGTCAAGGAGAGAATCATCAAAGATATCAATTTGTTGCCGTAATTCACCAAGCACATCAAGCAATCTTGGATCATCTGTTGAAGGATTTCGCATAATAAGTCTGCTCAGCAACTCTTTAAGTTCTTCAGGTGTGACCTGTTGGGAAGAATCACTGAGAGCTTTCTCAGGGTTGATATGCGATTCGATCATCAATCCGTCGAAATTCAGGTCCATGGCTTTCTGGGAGATTTCATGAAGATATTCTCTTGCTCCGCCAATATGACTGGGATCGCAGATGATAGGTATCTCAGGAATCCTTCTTCTTAACTCTATGGGGAGTTGCCAGTTGGGCTGGTTCCTGTATGATGTCTTTTCATAGGAAGAGAAACCACGGTGAATAGCTCCAAGTCTCTTTATTCCGGCATTGGCTATCCTTTCAATGGCTCCGATCCATAATTCAATATCTGGATTGATGGGGTTTTTCACCAGAACCATCACATCAACACCCTTTAGAGTATTGGCTATCTCCTGGACTGTAATCGGGCTGACAGAAGTTCTTGCACCTATCCATAGCATATCAACACCATATTTAAGTGCTTCATATACATGTTTTTCATTTGCCACTTCTGTTCCAACCAGAAAGCCTGTTTCTCTCTTTACGCTTCTTAGCCACTCCAGTCCTCTTGTACCAATACCTTCGAAGGAATTAGGCCTTGTTCTGGGTTTCCATATACCTGCCCTGAAAATGCTTATTCTGTCAAGAGCAGCCAGCCCTTTGGCTGTAGCAATAACCTGTTCTTCTGTTTCGGCACTGCATGGACCGGATATAAGGAAGGGCCTTCCTCTATATCCTTCCCATTCCTTTATTGGTGAAGTATCAAGTTTTTCTACCATTGGTGTAATATTTTATTAATGTAATATCTTTCTTATTTTATTCGCTTCTTCCATAAGTGCCTTTAGTCCCTCTTTATCCCTGTCGTGAATCATTTTTTTGAAAGTGTTCATTTTTTCGATGTAGGTATCAATGGCTTCAATTATATAGGATGAGTTTTCAATAAAAATAGGAGCCCAGGTGTCTCCGCTACTCTTGGCCAGACGAACAGTGCTTTCAAAGCCACCTCCGGCAAGAGTGAGAATATTCACCTCTTCCTGTTCCTTTTCCAGAACACTCAGTGCCAGAGAGAAAGATGTGATATGAGATATGTGCGATATATAGGCAACATGGACATCATGTATGGCAGAATTCATATATACAATCCTCATATTGAGGGTCTGCAGCATATCTTTTACCATCTCAAGAGAATCAGGATCACTGAGTTCCGGATCACATATTATAGCTGTTTTATAATCGAAAAGTTTACCGATAGCAGCAAGCGGTCCTGAAAACTCTGTACCGGCCATAGGATGGGCAGCAACATAGCGGCCTCTTGCAGGATGATCCTTTGATGCTTCTGCTATACTGCCCTTGGTGGATCCCATGTCAACAACAACTTTTTTTGTCCCGGATATTCTGTCAAGAATGCCCGGAAGAAGGGAACAGTTGGAGTTAACAGGTGTACAGAGAAGGATCAGATCACTTCTGTCTACAGCATTTTCAAGGCTGTCTGTCTCATCAACAAGGCCACACAGCAATGCTATGTTCTGATGTTGCACGTTCTGTTCAACACCGATTATCCTGTCGGCAAAACTACGCTTACGAAGATCAAGAGCCATCGATCCGCCAATCAGCCCTATGCCTATTACTGAGATTATCATCTTCAAAATATTGTTTAATTATTGTTCATCCTTACAAAAGACTCAATTCTTTTTGCAGCTTCAGAAAGAGTGTTTTCGTCAGCGCAGAGTGAGAGCCTTATATATCTGTTGCCATTGCTTCCGAAAATAAAACCAGGGGTGATGAATACATTGACTTTTGTGAGAATATCTTCAATAAATTGTTCGCAGTCATCAATATCATCAGGGATACGCCCCCAGACAAATAATCCTGTCTGCTTTTTATCAAAGCTGCAATTAAGTAAAGTCATTATTTCTTCAACTATTTTTCTCCTTTTCAAATAACAACTGTTTACTGTATCAAACCATGAAGACGGGTTATTGAGAGCTTCAACGGCAGCGAACTGCATAGCCCGGAATATTCCGGAATCCATATTGCTTTTGACTTTCAGAATAGTGCTTATGTATTCTTTATCTCCGGCTACCATTCCTATTCTCCAGCCTGCCATGTTATGCGACTTGCTCAGGGAGTTCAGTTCCAATGCCGTGTCTTTTGCACCATCAACGGCAAGCAGACTAAGATAATCGTTGTTCAGGATAAAGCTGTAGGGATTATCATTACAAAGCAATATGCCGTATTTCAATGCAAAATTAACGAGTTTTTCGTAAGTTTTCAAAGAGCCTCCTGCACCTGTTGGCATGTTGGGATAGTTGACCCACATGATTTTTGCTTTGCTCAGGTCACTGTCTTCCAGTCTGTCCAGACAGGGTTCCCAGTTGTTTTTTTCATCCAGGTCGTAGTGTCTTATGCCGGCACCAACAAGACTGGTCACTGATGAATAGGTCGGATATCCGGGGTTGGGCACCAGTACATCATCTCCGGGGTTCACAAATGCCATGCTGATATGCATTATTCCTTCCTTGCTTCCCATCAGAGGAAGAATCTCTTTTTCCGGATCAAGGTCCACTTTGAAATATTTCCTGTACCATTCAGCAAAGGCTTTCCTTAGTTCGGGAATACCTATATAGCTCTGATAACCATGTGCATCCGTTTTTGATGCTTCTGTACACAGCCTGGTGATGGTATTCTCAGAAGGGGGCTGATCGGGGCTCCCAATACCCAGATTGATAATATCAGCACCTGCTTTCCTCATCTGGTCTATCTGCTTCAGCTTAAGAGAAAAATAATATTCCTTAACTGTAGTGGTGCGGTCGGCCGGTTTAACTTTCATATAACATATCTCCTTTATTATAGACTCCCAGTACTTCAAGATTAGTGGTGTAGTTTTCCAGAATATTTGTAATAAGACTGATATCCTGATCAGGTCCCGGCTCGAGATCAACATAGAACATATATTCCCATTCTCCGTTTAGCCGGGGCACCGATTGTATCTTTGAAAGGTTTATTTCCAGTTCTGCCAGTCTTACCAATACTGAAGCGAGTGAGCCCGGCTTGTGACCTGTAGAAAAACATATTGACACTTTTGTACCATGATCCGGTTGTTCCATCGTTCTTCCCACCACGAGGAAACGTGTGTAGTTCTTTTTATATGTTTCTATTCCTTTTGCCAGTATTGTCAGATCGTATATTTCAGCAGCTATTGCCGGGGCTATGGCTGCTATGCCCTTCAGGCCCTGTTCACGTATCTGCCTGGCACTGGTGGCAGTATCTTCATTCTCAACTAGAGTTACTCCCCGCAGATGATTGAGATATGTCATACATTGTGCAAGAGCAATGGGATGTGACCTGATTTCCCGAATACTTTGTATTGACTGTCCGGGAAGCGCCATGAGATTCTGAATTATCCTGAGATTGTGTTCTCCAAGGATCTTCATGCCAGATTCCCTGATAAGGGAATAATTGTAAAGAATACTGCCCGAACGGGCATTCTCTATAGCCATCACGGCAAAATCGGATTTGTTCTCCGTAACAGCCATCAGTGTGAGATCAAAGGTTGAACAGGGAACTATCTCAATCTCTTCGCCCTTGAAATATTGTCTTGCCGCTACTTCGTGAAAAGATCCCTTTTCACCCTGAATGGAAATTCTCATGTTATTTTACCTCCTGTAAAAAAAAAGGCCCCCGTTTTTCGGGGACCTGTATCTTTATAATCTATATTATCTCTACACAAAAATCCCCTTATCTTCTTTTAAAATAAAAAAAGAAATAAAAATAAGGAGCAAAATAATTGTGCAGTTTTCTCATATTCTAGTCTTAACTGGCTTACAAAAGTAAAGTAATAATTAATTAGACAAAAGAAAATTCAAAGAAATCTTTGCTTCAATTAAAAAAATTAATAAGAAGAGAGTTGAAGAAGTTGAAGAAGTTGAAGAGGTTGAAGACCCATTTGCTATTTCCCCGGCTTATGTCTTTTTTGAAGGACTTCTTCTATTTCTTCAAGAGTGAATCCCTTGACTTTCAGAAGGATTAAAAAGTGGTAAAGGAGATCAGCTGCTTCGTTTCTGAAAAGATCAGGATCATCATCTTTTGCCTCAATAACAAGTTCAACAGCTTCTTCTCCAACTTTCTGTGCTGCTTTATTGACTCCAGCTTTAAAAATGCGGTTAGTGTAGGAATCCTCTACATCATCCTCTATCCTCTGCTTAATAATGGATTCCAGCTTATACAAAAAGCCTTTCGCCTCTTCTTCCCCAAAGCAGGAGGCAGTACCTTTATGACATACCGGACCGGCAGGATCAGCCATAATGAGAAGGGTGTCGTTATCACAGTCGGTAATGATTTCTTTTACATACAGATAGTTCCCTGAGCTTTCTCCTTTTGTCCATAACCTTTCCTTTGTCCTGGAATAGAAAGTCACTTTACCTTCAGAACGTGTTTTCTCAAGAGCTTCCTTATTCATAAAGCCAAGCATCAGTACCTGCAATGTGCTATGGTGCTGTATGACTGCCGGAACAAGCCCGTTTAATTTGCTGAAATCTATTTCATTCATAATAATATCTTTATTCATAGCCTTATATCTATACCCTCTTTCTGAAGGTATTTTTTTAATTCCCTTATATCTATTTCTCCGTAATGGAAAATACTGGCAGCCAGAGCGGCGCTGCATCCTGTTTCGTTGAAGACATCCCGGAAATGTTCCATCGTTCCTGCTCCTCCGGATGCTATTACCGGAATATTTACTTTTTGAGTCACCTCTTTTGTTATGCCAACAGAGAATCCGTCTTTTGTCCCGTCACTCTGTTTGGATGTAAGCAGTATTTCACCTGCACCAAGCTCTTCTGCTTTCTTTGCCCATTCAGTAGTTTTAAGATCAACAGGGGTGCGTCCTCCGTCGACAAACACTATCCATTCATTATTAACGAGGTCGGTGTCGATAGCTACCACAACACACTGACTCCCGAACTCCTGAGATATTTCCTTTATCAGTTCAGGACGTCTCACGGCAGCTGAATTGACACTTACTTTATCTGCACCGGCTTTCAGGAGAACAGCAACATCTTCAATACTGTTTATTCCTCCTCCTACTGTAAAGGGGATATCTATCTCGGCAGCTATTTTCTCAACAAGAGCAGCCAGTGTTTTCCGTCTCTCAATAGTTGCAGTTATATCCAGAAACACCAGCTCGTCAGCCAGTCTGGAGGAATATGCCTTTGCAAGTTCAACAGGGTCACCTGCATCTCTGATATCAACAAAATTGATTCCTTTAACTGTTCTTCCGTCTTTGATATCCAGACAGGGAACGATTCTTTTCTTTAACATAATTCTCTTAGTTCTTTTAATTGTATTTTACCTTCATAAACAGCTTTTCCTATAATGACTCCTTCACATCCGCAGGAACAAATATCTTCGATATCCTTAAGCGATGAGATACCTCCGCTGGCAATGAGATCAACATCCACCTTTTCAAGTATCTGCCTGTAAATATCTGTTGACGGACCACTCAGCATGCCATCCCTGCTCACATCAGTGCAAATGACAAACCTGATCCCTCCGGAGTGATAATCTGAAATAAAATCTGTTAAGTCTTTTCCCGACTTTTTCATCCATCCGTGTGTGGCAATCTCTTTTCCTATAAAATCGGCACCCAGAATGATTTTCTGATTGCCGTATCTCTTCAGCCATTCAAGGAATAGAGGCTGATCTGTTACGGCAATACTGCCGGCAGTTACCTGTGCAGCTCCGCAATCAAAGGCAATACGGATATCATCATCCGATCTGATGCCTCCTCCAAAATCCACTGTGAGTTGTGTCTTAAGGCATATTTTTTCAAGAAGCTTATGGTTGACAACCTTTTTTGCCCTGGCGCCGTCAAGATCGACAAGATGAAGATATTTCAGTCCGTTATCTTCTATTTCCAGAGCCATATCCAGGGGATCCTCCCTGTATACTTTACCGGTGTTATAATCGCCCCGTGTGAGTCTGACACACTTGCCCTCCAGTATGTCAACAGCCATTATTATTCTCATATATGCAGAAAGTTTAAAAGTATTGATTCTCCTGTACCAGCAGATTTTTCGGGATGAAACTGTGTGGCATAAAAATTATCTTTCTGCATGGCAGCGCTGAAAGGTAATATGTATTCACATACGGCAGCTGTATCTGCCGATAGTTCAGCATAATAGCTGTGAACAAAATAGAGGTCATTATTTTTGGTTATACTGTTGAAGAGACTGCCTTTCATTGAAGATAAATTATTCCAGCCCATGTGAGGTATTTTATCTCCGGGAGGGAAAAACCTGACCTGAGAGTTGAAGATATTAAGACATTCCGTATTGCTCTCTTCAGAATAGCTGCACATAAGTTGCAGTCCCAGACAAATACCAAGAACAGGCTGACGGAGGGAACGGATAAGAGTGTCAAGCTGCTTATCCCGGAGATATCTCATTGCCGATCCTGCTTCACCAACTCCCGGGAAAATTACTTTGGAAGCATTCTCTATTTCCTTTTTATCATCGGTTATCGTGCTGTCATATCCCAGCCGGTTCAGGGCATTCTGCACTGATCTTATATTTCCGGCATTGTATTTTATGATTGCTATCATAATTTTCCTTTTGTGGATGGCAGATCATAATTATCACTTCTTTTCAGAGCTGCTTTCAGTGTTTTGGCAAAAGCTTTGAAGATGGCTTCTATTTTATGATGGTCGTTATCTCCTGTGGCTTTTATATTGATGTTACACCTGGCATTGTCGCTAAAAGATTTGAAAAAGTGAAAGAACATTTCAGTAGCTATTTCGCCTATCTTTTCATTGGAGAATTGTGCATCCCATACCAGCCATGCTCTTCCTCCCAGGTCAAGAGCTACCTGAGCCAGGGAGTCATCCATGGGCAGGACAAAGCTGTAGCGTTCTATACCTCTTTTACTACCGGCAGCTTTAAGAAAAGCTTCTCCCAGACATATTGCCAGGTCTTCTGTCAGATGATGACCGTCGTCTCCCTGATCACCACTGGCAGTTATTCTCAGATCAAAACTGCCATGGCGGGCTATCTGGTCGAGCATGTGATCAAGGAAGCCTTTCCCTGTCGATATATTACTTTTCCCTGTGCCATCGATATTCAGTTCAATATTAATATCTGTCTCACTGGTTTTTCTGGATATAGTTGCCGTACGGGGTTTCGATTGGAGGTATCTGCATATCTCATCCCAGTCGTTTGTGCACAATACTGCATCCTCTGTTTTTTTCTTACTGAAAAAAACAGCCTTGCACCCTATATTCCCGGCCAGTTCAACATCAGTCAGCCTGTCACCTATCACATAAGAGTTATCAGCATCAATACCTTTACTGAGGTATTTAGTCAGCATGGCTGTCCCGGGTTTACGCGTGGGCAGATTATCTTCCGGGAAAGACCTGTCTATAAAGATCTCAGAGAATTCGACACCTTCGTCCTTAAGTATCTGCAGCATCTTATTGTGTGACGGCCAGAAAGTGTCCTCCGGAAAGGATTCTGTGCCCAGTCCGTCCTGATTGGTCACCATGACAAGCTCATAGTCAGTCTCCCTGGCAATGCGTGCGAGACCTGTGATGGCCCCGGGCATGAACCTGAATTTTTCTATACTGTCAACCTGTTCGTCTTCAGGTTCAGTTATTATTGTCCCATCCCGGTCAATAAAAAGTACTTTTTTTATCATTTCTTATAATTCTTTAATCCACTCAGAAGCTTGTTATTCTCTGTTCTTGTCCCAACTGTTATCCTGATACAATTATCTATAAGGCTGCTCCTGTTTCTTACTATTATGCTATTGTCAACCAGATATTTATAAATAGTATTTGCATCTTCAACATTTATCAGTATGAAATTGGAGTCGGAAGGATAGATCTTTTTTACACATGATATTTTAGCCAGTTCAGCACTAAGCCTTGCTCTCTCCTTTTTTATTTTCCTCACCTGTCCGGTGTATGTTGATAGTTTTCTTAGTTTTTGAAGGACTGCTTTCTGGTTGATAGTGCTTATGTTATAGGGTGGTTTTATCTTGTTTAAATAGCTTATTACTGGTGGATTGGCATAGGCGATTCCAACTCTTGCTGCAGCCAGTCCGAATGCTTTGCTGAATGTTTGCATCACTATCAGATTTGGAAATTGTCCGGTATAACTGATAAGTGATCCTTTATCAGAGAAGTCTATATAGGCTTCGTCGACAATGACTATTCCGGTGAAATCCGAAATGATCTTAAGGATGGCTGAACTGCCAGGACAGTTCCCCGTAGGGTTATTGGGAGAGCAGATAATGATAAGCTTTATTTTTTCATCCTTCAGATACTTTTCCGTCAGCTTATAATCGATCATGAAATCAGAGTCGAGCGGTATTTTAATAATTTCAATATCGTTGATAGCTGCTGATACCTGATACATACCGTAGCTGGGGGAGAAGGTGAGGGCTTTATCGATACCCGGTCTGCAGAACACTCTGAAGCAGAGATCAATTATCTCGTCGCTTCCGTTACCCAGGAATATTTTTTCAGCGGATATACCTTTAAGATTGCTTATTGCTTCCTTCAGTTCTTTCTGATATGGATCAGGATATCTGTTCAGATAGCCGAAGGGATTTTCATTTGCATCGAGGAAGATGCCTTCTTTTCCCTGATATTCATCTCTTGCGCATGAATAGGGGCTGAGCACCCTCACGTTAGGCCGTACCAGTTTATCTAAATCAAACATTTTCAATGGTTTTTAATCTAATACTTACAGCATTTCTGTGAGCTCTGAGACCTTCTGCTTCAGCCATCAGTTCAACAGCGTATCCGATAGTTTTCAAACCTTCGGAACTGATTTTCTGGAAAGTTATCTTCTTCATGAAACTGTCGGTTGATACTCCGCTATAGCTTCGGGCAAAGCCATTGGTAGGGAGTGTGTGATTAGTGCCGGATGCGTAATCTCCTGCACTCTCACAGCTGTACCGGCCAATGAATACCGATCCGGCATTTTTTACCTTCATTGCAAGATCCTCCGGTTCAGATGTGTTTATTATGAGGTGTTCAGGAGCATACTTATTACTGAAGTAAATACATTCTTCCATGTCTCTGAGCACAATAAAAAGGCTGTTGTTCAGCGACTGCCCTGCTTCAGCTTTTCTGGGTAGTTCGTCCAGTTGGCTCTTTATCTCTTCTTTCACTCTTTTCAAGAGTTCTTCGTTGTTGGTAAGAAAGACTACCTGGCTGTCCGGCCCATGTTCTGCCTGTGACAGGAGGTCGGCTGCAATGAATGCCGGGTCAGCTGTTGAGTCAGCTATCACCAGTACTTCGCTGGGACCGGCAGGCATATCGATAGCTGTACCGTGAGCCTGTACTATCTCTTTAGCTTTGGTGACATACTGGTTGCCGGGACCGAATATCTTGTCCACAGCCACGATAGTGTCTGTTCCGTAAGCCATAGCAGCTATAGCCTGAGCTCCGCCTGCCTTGTAGATCTCTTTTATTCCGGTCAGTTTTGCCGTAAAGAGAACCACAGGGTTGATCTTTCCGTCTTCTCCGGGAGGTGAGCACATGATTATTCTCTCGCATCCTGCTATTCCTGCAGGCAGTGCCAGCATAAGGACAGTAGAGAAAAGAGGGGCCGAGCCTCCGGGGATATATAATCCAACCTTTTCCACAGGAACACTTTTCCTGCTGCATATAACCCCTTTCATTGTTTCAACTGCCTGCTCGTTTATAAGTTGTGAACGGTGGAATTTTTCAATATTCTGTGCGGCAAGTCTGATAGCCTCTTTCAGACTCTCAGGGACTGTGTCTTCAGACTCATTGATCTCAGCTTCGGATACCTTAAGGTCATCAATTATCACATTGTCAAGTTTTGCCGTATACTCACGGAGAGCTTTGTCTCCGCCTGTCTGTATCCTGCTGATGATCTCCTGCACTGTTTTATCAAGACGGGAATTATCAATAAGCGGACGTTTGCACAAGTCATTCCATGTCTCCCGGGGAGGGTAATAAACTGTTTTCATCAGAGTATCATTTTTTCAATAGGTATAACAAGTATTCCTTCTGCTCCCGCTTTTCTAAGTTGATCGATCCTTTCCCAGAACTCGTCTTCCTGAACTACTGAATGGAGAGAACACCAGCCTTTTTCTGCAAGAGGCAGTATGGTAGGACTCTTCATTCCCGGCAGGATACGGCTTATCTCCGGGACAGCCGACTCGGGAGCATTGAGCAGAATATATTTATTCTCTTTTGCACTCTTTACCGATCGTATCCTGAAAAGAAGTCTTTCAAGAATAAGCATTTTTTCTTCAGAGAGATATTTATTGCCAATAATAACTGCCTGACTTTTAAGTATCGTTTTTACCTCTCTCAGACCGTTAGTCATCAGAGTACTCCCTGAACTCACTATATCGCAGATGGCATCGGCAAGACCTATGCCCGGAGCAATTTCAACACTGCCGCTTAGCTCCTCTATCTCAGCAGTAATACCTTCTTTTTTTAAATATTCTGAAAGAAGCCCCGGATAACTGGTTGCTATTCTTTTGTTCATGAAATATTCAGGACCATCATAACTGTCTTCTTTCGGTATGGCCAGACTAAGCCGGCAATGGGCAAAACCAAGCTGTTCAAGAATAGCTATGTCCTTGTTTTTTTCAAATACAACATTTTCTCCCAGGATACCAATGTCGACAACCTGTTGTTCTACATACTGAGGTATATCATCGTCTCTCAGAAAGAGGATCTCAACCGGGAAATTTCTTGCTGATGTCTTCAGGACACTTATCCCGTTTGAAAATTTGATACCACATTCTTCCAGCAGCCTGTGTGAGTTGTCATTCAGACGCCCCTTCTTTTGAATTGCAATTTTAAGTTTTTTCATTTCATGTTTTAACTAAAAAACCCGCCTGATAAACTCAGACGGGTTGGTTAATATTTTGCTTATACACATATCATCTTATCCTCGCCTGAAAACAAGTTAACGAATGATGATGATGTGATGTTGTAAGGTACATTTCTTTACAATCAGAACACAAAGGTAATAAAAAACTAACATTAATTACAATATCTGTGTTTTTTTTGAATCAGATAAGTTATACTCTCTCAGCTACCAGATCGCCAGTCTCGCTGGTGGAAAATCCCATTCTGCCTGCACCAAGATCCTTGATTTTATTGGCTGTCACATCCATTATGGCATTTTCTATTGCCTGTGCTGCAGATTCTTCTCCAAGGTGTTCCAGCATCATTGAGCCGGATGAGATAGCTGCAAGGGGATTAATGACATTCCTGCCGGTGTATTTGGGTGCAGAACCTCCGATGGGTTCAAACATAGAGACTCCTTCAGGATTGATATTACCTCCGGCAGCAATGCCCATTCCTCCCTGGGTGATGGCACCAAGGTCGGTGATAATATCTCCGAACATATTACTGGTAACTATTACATCGAACCACTCAGGGTTCTTTATCATCCACATACATGTTGCATCAACATGAAAGTATTCTCTTTTAATGTCGGGGAAACCGGCAGTGCCAATCTCATTGAAAGCTCTTTCCCACAGATCGAACACATAAGTCAGAACATTTGTCTTTCCGCAAAGGGCGAGGGTGTTTCTTTTATTTCTTTTACGGGTATAATCAAAAGCATACTTAAGACATCTGTCGACCTGCATTCTTGTGTAAACCATATTCTGAATGGCTACTTCTCCCGCAGTACCTTTCATCGTCACACCTCCGCTGCCGGTGTATACATCTCCTGTGTTTTCTCTTATAACAACATAGTCAATGTGTTCCGGACCTTTGTCCTTAAGGGGGGAGGATACTCCCGGGTACAGTTTAATAGGTCTCAGGTTGATATACTGATCCAGTTCGAAGCGGAGTTTCAGCAGGATACCTTTTTCAAGAATACCCGGTTTAACATCCGGGTGACCAATAGCGCCCAACAATATTGAATCAAATTTTTTCAGTTGTTCAGGAGCAGAGTCAGGGAGTACCTCACCGGTTTTCAGGTAGCGCTCTCCGCCAAAATCAAACTCCTCGAAATTAATTTTAAATGCGAATTTTGAAGCAGCAGCTTCCAGAACTTTTCTGCTTTCTCTCACCACTTCGGGTCCGGTGCCGTCACCGGGAATAACTGCTATATTATACGTTTTGCTCATGAATTAATTATTATACGGGGTTATTTGTAAGTGTTTAATTGTTTTCGTTGTCTGTTGTGTCTGTTTCGCCGTTGATACCCAGCTTGAGTTCATTATGTTCAATAATGTTAAGCATCTTTTCTGTAGCTTTAATAGCCGATTCAGTCTGATCGGCATCCAGACCCTTTGTTTTGAATTCCCTGTCGTTAATTTTCCATGTAATAATTGTCTCAACAAGGGCATCTGTTTTGCCTCCCGGAGGAATTGACACTTCGTAATCGGTCAGAACAGGGAATTGTTTCCCCAGTCTCTGGTAGATTACTCTCAGAGCTTTCATGAAGGCATCATACTGACCGTCTCCCGAAGATGTTTCCTGATATACATTACCGTCGATCTCTATCTGAACACTGGCAAAAGGTTTTAATCCGTATGACAGTGAAAGGGAGTAGTTCTTTATAAAGATTTTATATTCAGGTATTTCATTTCCCAGGACATCAGATATTATAAAAGGGAGATCCTCCGTTGTTACATTTTCTTTCTTATCTCCTAGCTCTATCACGCGCTGGGTTATTTTGTCAATTGCCCCTGGGTCAAGTGATAATCCGTATTCCTCCAGATTCTTGCGGATAGTAGCTTTCCCGGATTGTTTGCCAAGGGCATACTTTCTCTTTCTGCCAAAGCGTTCAGGTAAAAGGTTATTGTAATAGAGATGATCTTTACTGTCACCATCGGCATGGACCCCGGATGTCTGAGTGAAGACATTGTCTCCCACTACAGGTTTGTTGACAGGGATACGTATCCCGCTGTAAGTCTCAACAATCTTGCTTGCTTTGGTTATCTCAAACTCATTGATACCGGTTTCTGCTTTCAGATGATCATGGAGTATGCCTATTATACTTGAGAGAGGAGCATTGCCCGCTCTTTCACCCAGTCCGTTGATGGTAGTGTGAATACCTTTTATTCCGGCTGTAACGGCAGAATAAATATTTGCAACTGCAAGGTCATAGTCGTTATGCGGATGAAAATCGAAATGGCAGTCGGGATAACGGTCAACCATATTTTTGCAGAATAAAAAAGTCTGTTCAGGATCCAATATGCCAAGTGTATCAGGAAGCATGAATCTGGTCACTCTTTCATCCTTAAGTAAATCGATCATGTAGAATACATAATCCTGGGAATAGAGCATGCCGTTAGACCAGTCTTCGAGATATATGTTTACATCAATATCGTATGACTCAGCTTTCCCGATGATATTTTTTATTTCTTTTATATGCTGTTCCGGCGACTTTCTCAGTTGTTTTTCCAGATGGCGGAGCGATCCTTTGCAAAGCAGGTTAACTACTTTACCGCCAGCATCCTTTATCCAGTTAAGTGATAATTCACCGTCAATGAACCCCAACACTTCCACTTTCCGGTGGAAATTATTGTGCCGGGCCCAGGATGTAATCTGTTTTATTGCTTCAAATTCGCCTTTCGAAACCCTGGCAGATGCTACTTCTATACGGTCTACTTTAAGATCCTTTAGTAAAAGCCTGGCTATATGCAACTTTTCAAAAGGAGAGTAGGAGACCCCCTGCATCTGTTCCCCGTCTCTGAGGGTGGTATCCATTATCTCTATTCTCATTTGCGCAGAGTGTTTCTGAGTTCGTAAGCTCTTATCCTGTCTTTCATTTTCAACAGATAATCAACATCGTCAAGGCCTTTTATGAAACATTCTTTTTTATAGGGATTGATGTCGAAAGACACCGAATCGCCTGTAGAAGGTATCAATATGATCTGTTGAGGAAGGTCAATTCTGACTATTGTTGCGGGGTCTTCAGTGATCACTCCGAAGAGTTTCTTCAGAAAATCTTCCGGTACGATGACAGGGAGCAGTCCGGCGTTAAGGGAATTATTCCGGAAAATATCTGCAAAAAAGCTTGACACGACTGCCCTGAACCCATAGCCGGTAAGAGCCCATACGGCATGTTCGCGGCTTGAACCGCTGCCGAAATTTTTCCCGGCTACCAGTATTTTCCCGCTATATGCCGGGTCATTAAGGACGAAGGAGTCTATTTCCTTTCCTGACTTATCATATCTCCAGTCGCGGAAAAGGTTTTTGCCGAATCCTTCACGTGTTGTTGCACTGAGGAATCTGGCAGGTATGATCTGGTCAGTATCGACATTTTCCAGCGGCAGGGGAACACATGTTGTTTCCAGTATCTCAAATTTTTCTTTCAACATATTAATCTAATTATTAATTATTTAACAGATCCCTTGGGTCGGTTATCACACCTGTTACAGCTGCTGCTGCTGCTGTAAGCGGACTGGCGAGGAGGGTTCTGGCACCGGGACCCTGTCTTCCTTCGAAATTTCTGTTTGAAGTGGAAACAGCGTATTTTCCGGCAGGTATTTTATCTTCATTCATAGCGAGGCATGAAGAACATCCTGGTTGTCTCAACTCAAAACCCGATTCTTTCAGGACATCTGCAATGCCTTCTCTGATAGCCTGTTGTTCAACTTTTTTCGAACCAGGTACTACAAGAGCAGTTATTCCCGCAGCTTTTTTTCTTCCTTTTACCAGGCCGGCAAAAGCTCTCAGATCTTCTATCCTTCCGTTGGTGCAGCTGCCTACAAAAACGTAGTCAACCGGATGGCCCAGTATCTTTATATCGGGACTGAACCCCATGTAATCGAGAGATTTGAGAAAAGCTGTTGCCTCTTTTCCGCTACCGGCTGAAGGTATCTTTTCGTCAATAGGGATACCCATTCCGGGATTGGTTCCGTATGTGATCATGGGCTTAATATCAGCGGCATCAAACACCATTTCCTTGTCGAAAACAGCACCCTCATCACTTTTCAGTGCTGACCATATCTTGACGAAAGAATTAAAATCAGCTTTCATTTTCGGTGATACCACCTCTGACAGATATTCAAATGTTGTCATATCAGGAGCTATCAATCCTCCGCGTGCTCCCATTTCAATACTCATATTACAGACAGTCATCCTGCCTTCCATACTGAGAGACTTTATGGCTGTACCCGCATATTCAACGAAATATCCGGTAGCTCCTCCTGAGCTGATTTTAGAGATTACATACAGGATAAGGTCCTTCGCAGTTACTCCTTTCTGTAACTCTCCGTTTACCGTTATCCTCATTTTAGCCGGTTTGGGCTGGATGATACACTGACTGGCAAGTACCATTTCAACTTCACTGGTTCCTATACCGAAGGAAACATTACCGAAAGCTCCATGGGTTGCAGTATGGCTGTCACCACAGACAATGGTCATTCCCGGCAGTGTATAACCCTGTTCCGGACCAATGACGTGGACAATACCGTTTTTCGGATGATTGATACCGAAATAGTCAATACCAAATTCCCGGCAGTTCTCTTCCAGCCTGTTGATCTGGTTCCGCGACAGCTCATCCTTTATGGGCAGATGCTGGTTGACAGTGGGTATGTTATGATCGGCCGTGGCAACAGTGTTACCCGGACGCATAACATGTATTTTTCGTCTTCTTAGCCCGTCAAAAGCCTGTGGACTGGTGACTTCGTGAATAAAATGGCGATCGATATAGAGAACATCAGGCTCCCCTTGTATGGAATGAACCACATGACTATCCCATATCTTGTCAAAAAGTGTTTTTGGTTCCATATATTAATTATGAATGCTTCTGCTGTTTTTTATCTTTTTCTTTTCCGGGAGAACCCGTCTTTATTGAATTTTTGAAATGGCATCAATGAATGCTTCTACTGAAGCAGTCACAATATCGGTATTGGTGCCGAATCCGTAGTATGTCTTTTGTTCATGTTCAACCTGGATATGGACTTTGCCGAAGTCGTTACTGCCTTTTGTAATAGCCTGTACAAGAAATTCTTCGAGGTGTATGGTCTTGCTTATCAGCTGTTTTACAGCAGTGAATGCAGCATCAATAGGGCCGTTGCCTGAAGCTGTTGATGTGTGAACTTCTCCGTTTATCTTAAGTCCTACAGTGGCTACAGGGATGGTCGACTTACCACAGGTAACCTGAAGAAGCTCCAGTTTGAGAGATTTTTCTCCCTGGAATACTTCTCCGGTGAGTATCCTGATATCTTCATCATTGACCTCTTTTTTCTTGTCGGCCAGGATGAGGAAGCGGTGATAGATCTCGTCAAGCTCTTCTTTGTCGAGATTAAAACCGAGGAGTTGAAGGCGGTGGTTAAGAGCAGCCCTGCCGCTGCGTGCTGTCAGTATGATGGCAGATTCTTTTATTCCCACTTCTTTTGGATCAATGATCTCGTAATTCTCACGGTTTTTGAGAACACCATCCTGATGGATACCAGAAGAATGGGCAAAAGCATTTCGTCCCACAATGGCTTTGTTGGGCTGCACAGGCATACTCATCAGAGTAGACACCAGCCTGCTGGTAGTATATATCAGTTTGGAATTGATATTCGTGGAGAGGTTGAGACTATGATGACTTTTAATGATCATCGCTATCTCTTCGAGAGAGGTATTGCCAGCCCTTTCTCCAAGTCCGTTCATTGTCACTTCAACCTGTCGTGCGCCGTTAATAATACCCATCATGGTATTGGCAGTGGCCATACCCAGATCATTATGGCAATGAGTGGATATGATGGCTTTGTCAATATTGGGAACATTCTCTTTGAGATACCTTATCTTGGCTCCGTATTCCTCTGGCAGGCAATAACCTGTAGTGTCGGGGATATTGATAACAGTAGCGCCGGCTTTGATGACTGCCTCAATAACTTTTGCAAGATATTCATTCTCACTTCTTCCGGCATCTTCAGCATAAAACTCCACGTCATCCACAAATTTCCGCGCATATTTTACTGCATCAACAGCTCTGTTTATTATCTCTTCAGGTGTTGTCTTGATCTTGTATTTGATATGGTAGGGTGATGTTCCGATACCGGTGTGTATCCTTTTCTTTTTTGCATATTGAAGAGCTTCGGCTGCCACTTCTATATCTTTTTTGACAGCTCTGGTGAGGGCACATATAACGGGATTAGAAATGACTTTTGATATCTCGACGACAGAATTGAAGTCACCCGGACTGGATATGGGGAAGCCTGCTTCTATCACATCCACACCCAGGTTCTCGAGAGCCTCTGCTACCTCTATCTTCTCAATAGTATTCAGCTGGCATCCCGGAACCTGTTCCCCGTCTCTTAATGTAGTATCGAAAATAGTTACCTTTTCATTCATAATAATTCATGATTAAGTCTTTATTTCACATCTGGTCTCAGTTTTCTTACGGCTGTACCGGTTCTCCATATCTCGGAGTTACCGAGTTCCCTGAGTTCAGCATCAAGTGTTTCCTTGTAATCGGGTGTTCCTGTTGATTCAAGGACTCTGACACACTCTTCTCCTGATTTAACTTTTTCATAAAGCTGTTTGAAAACGGGGAGTGTTGCTTCCATGAATTTTGGTCTCCAGTCGAGTGCCCCTCTTTGTGCTGTGGCACTACAGTTGGAATACATCCAGTCCATACCTTTTTCATCTACCAGACGTATAAGGCTTTGTGTCAGTTCTTCCACTGTCTCATTGAAAGCTTCCGATGGTGAGTGTCCGTTTTCTCTCAGAACCTTATACTGTGCATCCATGATACCTGCCAGTGCTCCCATCAGAACACCCCTCTCACCCGTCAGATCGCTGAATACCTCATTCTCAAAAGTGGTTGGGAAGAGATAACCCGAACCAATGGCAATACCCAGTGCAATAGTCCGCTCTTCCGCTCTTCCTGTGAAGTCCTGGAAAACAGAATAGCTGGTGTTGATGCCTGCCCCTGCAAGGAAATTCCTTCTTACACTGGTACCTGATCCTTTCGGGGCACACATGATGACATCAACGTCTTCCGGGGGAATGACACCTGTATGATCTTTGTAGGTTATTGAAAAACCATGTGAGAAATAGAGAGCATTGCCCTTGTCAAGATTTTCTTTGACTACCGGCCACAGGATACGTTGTGCAGCATCTGAAACAAGATACTGAATAATAGTGCCTCTTTTTACAGCCTCTTCAACAGGGAAAAGTGTCTCGCCCGGAACAAAACCGTCACGGACTGCTTTATCCCAGTCGGCTTTGAACTGAGGAGCCTGTCCTATGATAACATTAATGCCGTTATCTTTCATGTTAAGAGCCTGTGCCGGTCCCTGTACACCATAACCGATAACTGCAACAACTTCGTTTTTAAGTACTTCACGGGCTTTGGAAAGAGGAAATTCTTCTCTTGTTACTACATCTTCCAGAACACCACCAAAATCTATTTTAGCCATTTTTTATAAGTTTAAAAGTTTATATTAATGTTAATTCTTTTTATAAGATTCCATTTCTCTGTTATTATCCCTGTTCGCTTCATCCATCTCAGTAAGATAAGCATTCAGTTCTTTTACCTGTTTGGTTACAGATACCCTTCCGGACCGTGTAAACTGGAGCACACCATAGGGCTCCAGACGGTTGAGGAGATCATTAATCTCGCCCTTGTGTCCTGTCTTCTCAATAACCGTATATTCGGGAGAGATGACAAGTATCTTTGCATGATAATTACGGACAATATTGTCGATAATGTCTCCTGACATAAGGCCATTGGTCTTGACTTTATAGAGTGCTATCTCCTGATAGATGATCTCATCAGATGAATGAACGAATACCTTTAGCACATCAACAAGTTTCTCCATCTGTTTTGCCACTTTCCTCACCATTTCAGATGATGTTTTAACAACCAGAGTGAGTAGCTGGACACCTTTGACAGCAGATTCCGAAGCTGTTATGCTTTCGATGTTGATCTGACGCCTTGTAAGGATGATAGTTATCTGATTGAGTATTCCAATATGATCTTCACTGAATATTGATATTGTAAATTCCTGTTTTCCCATTTCAATTTTTCTTAAGCTGTTACTCTTTTTCCTGTCTTGTATTTCCCGGTACACGGATCTGTTGAAAAGCCTTACTATTGAGGCGATTTATAGTTTAAAGTGATATCCGATACTGAGGCGCCAGGCTCTATCATTGGCAGTACATTTCCTTCTTTTGCAATGGCAATCTCCAGTATAAACGGACCTTCAGCACCAAGCATTTCAGCAATGGAATCTTTCAGATCCGCTCTTTCGATTACCCTTCTGGCAGGAATACCATAACCCGATATAATAGTTACAAAGTCGGGGTTGACAAGTTCTGTAGAGGCATATCTTTTCTTGAAGAACATATCCTGCCACTGACGTACCATGCCAAGGTATCCGTTATTCAGTACTATCAGTTTCACAGGCAGTTTATGATGGAGGATGGTTCCCAGTTCCTGGATGGTCATCTGAAAGCCCCCATCACCGGTGAAACCGATAACCTGTTTATCCGGTCTCCCGAATTTTGCACCGATAGTGGCAGGTAATCCAAACCCCATCGTACCCATTCCGCCGGAAGTGATGAAGCTGCCCGGATGGATAAACTTATAATAACGAGCTGCCGCCATCTGGTTCTGTCCCACATCTGTTACAATAACAGCATCTCCTTTTGTGAGTTCCGATACTGTGTTTATCACTTCACCCATCAGAATAGGTCCTTCTTCAGGGTTGGTCTCGGGCTTTATAACTTTATCATATTCTATCTTATCGCATATCCTGAACTCACGTATCCATGATTCATAGGATTTATTTTCAGTCAGAGGTATCAGATACTCAAGAACATCGCGGGCATCATTGTGTATCTCAAGATCCACCGGCACATTTTTATTGAATTCGGCCTCATCGATGTCAATGTGTATTATCCTTGCCTGTTTGGCGTATTTCTTCAGGTTACCTGTCACACGGTCGTCGAAACGCATTCCAATGGCTATTATAAGGTCGGCCTGATTGGTAAGGACATTGGGACCGTAATTACCATGCATACCCAGCAAGCCTGCATAAAGTCTGTGATCGGCCGGGAAGCAGGAGATACCCAGCAGTGTGACAGCTACAGGGATACCTGTTTTTTCTGCAAAGGCTTTCAACTCTTTTTCAGCTCCGGAGATCTGTATACCATGCCCGGCAAGGATAAGAGGTTTTTCAGCATGATTGATCATTATTGCAGCTGATTCAACAGCCTTTTTGTGCAGTGGGATATTGGGATTATAACTCCTCAGGTATTCACACTTTTTGTATTTGTAGTTTAATTTGTCAAATTGTGCATCCTTTGTGATATCAATAAGAACCGGTCCGGGTCTTCCGTTTTTGGCAATATAGAAAGCTCTGGCAATAGTGGCAGGTATATCTTCCGCCTTCTTTACCTGGCAGTTCCATTTGGTGACAGGCATTGATACTCCCAATATATCTGTTTCCTGAAAAGCATCCGTGCCTATCAGGCTGGAAACGACCTGAGCGGTAACAAACACCACAGGTACTGAATCAAGATAAGCATTGGCTATACCTGTTATCAGATTTGTGGCTCCGGGACCGGATGTTGCAAAACACACTCCAGGTTTTCCTGTGACCATGGCATAGGCCTGAGCAGCATGAGCGGCTCCCTGCTCGTGACGGGTAAGGATATGATTCAGCTTGTGGGAATAATCCATCAGCTTGTCGTAAACAGGCATGATGGCCCCGCCCGGATATCCAAAGATAGTATCCACTCCTTCTTCCATCAGACTTTTTAATATTGCTTCTGCTCCTGTAATATTTTCTGTACCGTGAATATTAATGTCAGCCTGTTTCATTTCAGTTTGCTCTTTCATATACTACTTAAATCTTATTACTGTATCTTTTGTACTATAATCATATAATCCTTACCGCACCTTTGTCTGCAGAGCTGACTGTGGCAGCATAAGCTCTGAGTGATGCGGGAATGTCTCTGGTTCTCTCTTTTGGTATGAAAGCTTTTTCTGATCTTTCTTCTTCTTTCCTTCTTTTGTCCATCTCTTCTTTGGTAATTCTGGCATTGATAGTTCTTTCCCTGATATTGATATCAATAATGTCACCTGTTCTGATCAAAGCTATATTACCCATGGCAGCAGCCTCCGGCGAAACATGTCCGATAGACAGACCGGATGTTCCTCCTGAGAAGCGTCCGTCAGTTATCAGGGCACATTCCTTGCCCATACCAAGTGATTTGAGATAGGAGGTGGGATACAGCATCTCCTGCATACCTGGCCCTCCTTTTGGACCTTCATATCTTATGACTACTACATCTCCTGCTGCAATTTTACCCGTAAGTATACCTTCCACAGCCTCTTCCTGCGATTCAAACACTACGGCTTTTCCGCTGAAAGTGAAGATAGAAGAGTCAACACCTGCTGTTTTGACTATACAGCCGTCATTGGCAATATTACCGAAAAGAACTGCCAGACCTCCGTCAGAGTTGTAAGCATGTGCAACATTCCTTATACATCCTTTTTCCCTGTCTGTATCCAGTTCCTTGTACATACTGTCCTGAGAACCCAGTTCCAGGTTCCTTTTCAGTCCTGGTGCACTTCTGTAGATATCGAATGCTTCAGGTATAGCGGTACCTCCTGTTATATCCCAGTCAGCAAGAGCCTCTTTAAGAGAAGGATAATCAATGCGTCCGACAGACGAATCAATCAGTTTATTGCGGTCAAGCTCTCCCATGATAGCCATAAT
>Ga0123335_1001740_pt1 | contig 34410 bp, 24 predicted proteins | sample BiotimSIPDNA_2_FD_89707 | JGI IMG/M metagenome (GOLD analysis project Ga0123335, IMG submission 89707) | Anaerobic biogas reactor microbial communites from Washington, USA - Biogas_R2 time_0 SIP DNA | ecosystem: Engineered > Bioreactor > Anaerobic > Unclassified | place: Washington, USA... | reverse complement strand
CTACATCTTTGAATTCAAGATGAATCAAAACGCCGAGGCAGCGCTGGCGCAAATCCGCGAAAAGGAATATTATCAGAAATATCAGCACGCCGGCAAGAAAATCGTCCTCATCGGCGCGAATTTCGACGCGGCCTCAAGGCAGATATCCGAGTGGAAAATCGAAGAGGCGTAGGTCGACGGCCATCACCCATTTTTTTTACCACAGCTGCCTACTCCATACGTTCATTCTGGTGTTTGCTGCTGCGGCTTCAGGCGCAGAATGGCGCGGATGTCATCTGGGCGGTGTCCATCCGGCTGCGTAGGAGCTTGCAGGCCATTGTCGTTGATCTTGTCGGGTCCGACACTCCAGACCTGAACTGCCGGAACGGTGCGTTGTTGAGCATCGACTCTCCAGCGGCTGGATTCTTCATCCCAGGTGGCGACATTGACCCGAAGGACACAATCCCCGCAGTGATAGCGCAGAGGTTCGCCGGTGAAAGGGTCCTCCGGCAGGTTCTCCAGCTGTTCCGGCCAGTCGCCATGGCGGCGACGGTGCTGCTCCGCCATGATCAGCGCCTGCATCGCCCGCAGCCGGGCGGTTAAGCCATGAAACTCTTTGCCGACTGCATTCGGCGGCAGGAGCATGCTGCTGAAAAGCAGCGGTCTGCCAATATCCGACTGCTCTGGCATTTCCGAAAAATCAGACACCATGAGGGTTCGCGCTATATTGGCTTTGTCCAGAGCCGCATACCACCAGAGCTGCGGCACAAAATAGCGGAAGTCACGCCATCGTGCGAAGTCACGCCATCGTGCGCTGTTGTCAAATTCTTCGATTCCTGTTTCTGGTATAATGGCAAACATTTCAAAGAGGTCCAGATTCATGACCGCCTCGCCGTAGATAGCGCGTTCATGCATGACCGGCACCTGCTTTTCCGCTTCTTTCAGCCGGGGCGTCAGCGCATTCAACTGTATATCCGACAAAGCTTGGGATTCCAGCAGCATTTTCAGGGAATCCAGCCAAAGTACTGTACAGGCCATCCAACCCCAGGTGCCGCTCAGAGTAGTTTCGCGCAGCAGTGCATTGTTGACATTGGCCTGGCGTTCGCAGGCTGCCAGGGCTGTGTTGACATCGCCGTCCTCCAGCACCAGACGCATCCTCCAGCATGACAGACGATTAAAGGCCCTGAACGAGTAGAGATGCGGCAACGGCATGATTAACAGATGGCCGCGTTTGTAAGACAGCGCCGGTGGCGGAATACTGCTGGCATACATCTGTTCCCACTGTGACAGATTGGCCTCTATATCTTGGAAGCGCTGGCGCACCCGTAGCATCGCTTTCGGCGACAGCTCAGCCAGATGGTATGATATGACGAGTTCATCGGTGGCCAGATCGCTGTTTTCGCACAGCGTCTTTATGCTTTGCCAGAAGTCGGGCTCAGGCTGTTCACCGTTATAGTACAATTCGTCGAGGGCCTGGGCTGTCAGCGGGCGATTGAAACGCTGTTCCAGGGCGGCGACTGCTTGATTCGCTTCTTTGACTCCCTGCCAGGCGAGGCAAAGCTGGAAAAGGTAATTGATTCCGAACAGGAGCCACAGAATGACTATCCCGCGCCCGAAAATTTGCCGATATGGCAGACCTGCCGCCCGTGCCCAGAGCCGGGCGGTCAGCAGATACCCCAGAAGGAGCAGGAAGAGCCCAGCGACCAGGAGCCAGACCCAGCCAGCACCCCGGAGATGCAGAACTTCCTGGATGGAGAGGGAGAACAACTTAAAGAATTCGGGTAGTTTCGGGAACCCAATGAGATGTTCCAAGGTGTTGTTCAGATTACTTCGAACAACATCACAGACCAGCAGTCCGAGGCTCCAACACAGCGCGTGTCCGAGCCAGAGCCGCCAGCCGATTTCAGGCAGCAGCAACAAGGGAAGAATCCAGCAGAAAATGAGGAAGCAAATGAAAATGATGTTGCCAAATGGCAGCTGTACTTCTCCCGTAATGAGTTCCGGTGCGATACTGATGACTTTCGCTGCGAGAGCAACGAAGCATAGGAAAAAAAGCAGCCGTACCCAAGCCTGCAAGCGCCGTCGCCAGAACAATGCGTAAGAACGCAGGGTGAGAAACAGGGAATAGACCAGCAGGATTGCCGCTGCACCCCCGAATGTTACAAGTGGCGCAGTAATGTAATCTTCCCACATCGGCAGCCAAATCCAACCAAAGGCGCCGAGAGTCCAAAGGAAGTGGAAAAGCGACAGCAGCAGCCAGGCGCCGACAATAGCCAAGGTCAGCCCGAAAAATGCGCCTTGTGCAGGAGAATCCCAGTAAAAGACGTGCCGCAGCAGTTTTTTTAGGCGACTTTTCATTCCCAAAGCCTCCCGGTTTCTATTTGCGGTTGACGGGCTGGAAAGGATGGCGTGGTTAATATTACCTGTTTTCAATAGGCAATCACCATTTTTGGCAATAGGCGAAAATTCGCGTATCAATTATTGTAATCGGTCACCGATTGATACTGGCTTTTTCCGTAAACTGCGGAGCCAAGCGCCTTATCCAGGCCGCTGAAGCACTGCTGGCATTGCAAGCATTAGCCCCAGGCATTCCAGCAATCGACGAAGGGCACGTTTGGGCGGATGTCGCGGAAAGCGGTATGCGGCATGCCGAGGATGATGCCTTGCGCCTTCTTGAGCGCCTCGTCAATAGGGCATGCGTCGGCCAGATAGGGATCGACGGTGAGTACAATCGCCAGTTTCTGCTCCAGTTTCTTTTTGATTTTGAAGGAGAGGGAGTCTCGTATGTCGTCGCTGTCAACCTTGAAGGTCATGCCGAAGATAGCGATGGTTTTTTGATTCAGGCTGCCGCCGAGTTTTTTCTCCAGTTCCTCGACCAGGAAGTTCGCCAGGCCTTCGTTGACGAGCATGGCGGAATGTCCGAGGAAGAAGTTGTTGTTGTAGAATGAGGCGAGTTGCAGGGTGTCTTTCAGGAGGCAGGGTCCGGCAGTGAGTCCAGGCCGTGCGAAATGGCTGGCTCTAGGATAGTCTGTTGTCATGATGCGGTAGAGGCGGTGGAAATCCACGCCGGAACTTTGCGCCATGATGTAGAACTGGTTAGCGATGGCGAACTCCAGGTAGCGCCAGCTGTTGGTCATGAGCTTGGCCAGTTCCGCCTCTTCTGGCGTGGCTTCAATCAGCGTTTCTGTCAGCCGTGAGAATATGCTCTTGGCCGCTTCCAGCGCCTCTGGGGAATTGCCTGAGACAATCTGCGGCAGTTGGAATATCTCGGTGATGCCCTTGCCTTGCAGGATACGCTCAGGGCAGAACGCCAGGCGTGTCTTTTTCCCGGCATTGTGCAGCATGCGCTCGATAATGCGGAACGTCCCGGGGTACAGCGTGCTTCTCATCACAACCAGCTGCTCGTCCGCCATGAACGGGATGTAGGACTCAATGGTTTTCATGACTTCGTTCACGCAGGGATTCATGTGCTCGTCCACCGGCGTCCCAATGACGAAGATGAGCGCATCGCAGGAAGCGGCGCCTGTTGGCTCTGTTGTGACTTGGAGGGTGTTCCCCAGCGTCTCGTTGAGTATCTCCTGTGCGCCTTCCTCGTGGAATGGCAGGCGTCCTGAACGGATGGTCTCCACCGCCTCGGCATTCATGTCGATGAGCGTCGTCGGAAATCCCCTGGAGGCCAGGGCCAGTCCCAAGGGAATGCCGACGTGACCGCATCCACCTATAATGGCAATTTTTTTCATGGCGTGACTTTTTTACAGGCAGAGTTTGAAGATAGGATAGGCCAGGAGGTCTGCAATACTAAAGCAGATTCCTGAAGGCGGCTCAAGGCATAGATAGAACAGCCCGATGTAGAGCCAGCAGAGCTTCTTAGCTGGCGTCAGGGCGAGCGTAAGTCCGCAGTCGGCATAGACCATGAGGAGCGCGGCAGTATGGCAGATGAGGATGGCGCTGCACCATCGGATGTAGTCATGGGCGACGATGAACAGCCCTGCTGCCCCAAAGCAGGACACCAGCAGGCACAGCAGGCGTGGACGCAGCTCGCACGGGACAGTTTTCCAGGCGTGTCTCCAGAGGCGGTGCAGAACTATTCCCGCAGGAATAAGCAGCACCGCCGAGATCACGTTGACGGCAATCTGGTACGGGCCGAATTGCTCCAGGAAGAAATGGCTCCAGACCGACTTGATGTGCTCCCAGTAGGTCAGCTCCAGTGTCACCAGGCAGTTTTCCGCTTCATAGCCATGCGCCTGCGCACGTCTGATGAGTTCGGCATTCAAGCCATCCAGGAGTCCTGGTTCCGTATGGAGGCGGCTGCGGTAGTAAGCCATCGCGCAGAATGCGATGGCTGCCGCCCCGAATACCGCAGCTAACTTGGCGCGTCCTCGCATATTCCCCAATGCCCCGCACCAAAGCAGAACTCCCAGCAGGAATGGCAGGTACATGAAGATGAAATTTTCGTGAGTCAGGACTGCGAGCGCCACCAGGGCAGGCACTGGCATAAACCAGGCCGCGCTGTCCCGGCGGATAAGCCCAATGCTGGCTGCCATGGCAGTCACGATGAAGACATCAAACATGGTGATGATGTTGGCAGGATGGAATGTGCTGGGTAGCGTGAATGCCAGAAAACCGAGGAGCAGGGCTGTCTCACGGCTTTCCAGCCGCCGGAGCATGCGCCAGACGCCTGCGGCGACCGCCGTATAGGCCGTAAAGACAAAAGCGAACCTTAGGATGCAGAATCCTTTCCAGCTTACGCCGAATAGCGTAGAAAGGGCGTCATAGACCGTTCCTACAACCGCACGCGGACAGAAATACAGCCGATAGGACAGCAGGCAATAGGGAAAATTCGAATCGTATTCTCCGAAGAACGGATTATGCATGTACAGTGCGCCCAAGCGCACCCACACGCAGACCAGGACGAACCATAGCCCATGGCGCTCCAGGAACTCTGTTTCTTTTCCCGCTAGGTTCTTCATGGCTACATCCCTATTTTCTCAGCGGAGCATTTTTGGGGTCGGCGGCGACCGAACAGCGCTTTGAAATACCACTTGAGATAGTACGGCAGCCATTTCCACAGTCTGAAATTTGATTTTCCGCTGCTGCGTTCTTTCCATGACGACGGCACCTCACCCACATTCCAGCCATTCTGCCAGGCTTTGACCGTCAATTCCAGCGCAATTTCGAATCCTCCCTGGCTTTCGATGGTGACGCTGTCGAGGAATTTTCGGCTGTAGAGTTTGAAATTATTCGTGGCGTCATGGGTTGGCATCGACGTCAGATACCAGAGAGAAAGCCCTGCCGTCTTGGAGAGGAGATTCTTGAGCCAAGGTCCGCCTTCATGGGTTCCTCCTGGCATGAAACGTGACGCGCACACCACATCCAGGTTTTCCTTTTCAGCCTTGTCGAGCATGACCGGGATGATTTCCGGCGGGTCTGACAGGTCAGCCATCATCACGAAGACAAACCGTCCCGTCGCGGCTGCAAAACCTGCTTTCAACGCATTGAGGACGCCGCGTCCCAAATCATTTTTGAGCAGCGTGACTTTGCATGGCAGGGCGTCGCGGATGCGCTGGACTACGGGAATCGTGTTGTCACCGTCGAAATCATAAACGACCATCACTTGAGAATCCGCAGGAATGTTGGGTACCAGCGATTCCAGTGTGGCTGCAATATGCTCTCCTTCGTTATAGACTGGGATGACCACGCTGAGAAGCTGCATCAGATGCCCCCGTTTTCAATTTGGGTGCGAATCCACGGGATGACCTCGTCCAATATCGACTCCACTGACGTGTCCGCACTGAACCCCAGGAGGCGTTGTGCTTTTTCGACTGAAGGGATGCGTTTTTGGACATCGTAGCGGTACGGCTCGTCTGAAACTATCTGGAAATCTTCGTCTGTGCCGCGGATTTTGCGCCAGATCAGCCTTGCCAGCTCCAGGACTGTGGTGGATACAGGGGTGGACAGGTTGAAGTCCTCGTTGACTGCGTTTGGCGATTCGATGCACAGCCTTATGCCTTTGGCCAGGTCGCCACCGTAGGTATAATGGCGGACCTGGTTGCCGGCGCCGAGGATATGAAGTGGATTTTGTCCTTTGAGCACTTTCTGAACCAGGTCGGGCACCACGTGACTCATCGCCAATTTCACATTGCCCGACTGAATTTCGCGGTCGCACAGGGCTCTCTTCTCGCCGGTGCCAACGCAGTTGAACGGTCGGATGATGGTGTAGGGCAGGCCATATTGTTCCCACGCACCTTGCGCATAATACTCGCATGCCAGCTTCTGAAAGCCGTATGTACTCAGCGGCGGCGGTATCTTCCGCTCGTCGCCTTCCTGGCTGGGATACTTGTCTGTGGATTCATACACCATGCTTGAGCTGATGACATTGATTTTGCGGAGCTTTCCCTGCTTCAAGGCATGGATGGCCGCATCAAAGGACGATGCCATAATGCGTTCGTTTTCCGCCAGGAGATCGTAAGCGAACTCGTGAAAATAGGATATGCCCCCGATCATCGCTGCGCTGCATACCATCTGCTCGCATTCCAGGCACAAGTCCTGCATCAGCGAGGTGTCCTTCACGTCACCTCGGATAAAGTGGTAGTTCGGGTGGCGGTCGTAACTTTTCTCCACAGGGCCGTACTTCGAGAAATTATCAATCCCGTACACCTCGTGCCCGTGCTTCAGCAGCTCCTCGACAAGATACCCGCAAATGAATCCGGCAGACCCGGTAACAAGTATTTTCATGATGCCATGACTCCCTCACGTCAACGATGATGAAGCAGCGTCTAATTAAGGCATTGAGCCGACGTCAAAATCCTGCATTAAAGTAATCCAAATGCAGCAAAAAGCCACTTGCGGCGAGCTGTGGCAAGGCGGTTTAGTGTAATCGGTCATTGATTGATAGCGGCCATCCCAACAGCAGGCATAATGGACGGTGAGTGCCGCCTGTTTCGCGCTTTTAGCGTTTCTGCGCACTGCGCGGTTGCTTTTCCTGTATAACACACCCTAAAAAATCTGCGTCATCAGCGTCATCTGCGGATAAAACAACAGTTTCTCGCCGCTCGCCGCTCGCGAATGACGAATGACAAATGCGCCTCAGCATTCAGCATTCAGCATTCAACATTCAGCATTCAGCATTCAGACCCTCGCCTCTCACGCGGTCGCTTTGTCCAGCCGTTCTCGTTGGGCTGCCATGGCTTCGTCGCCGCCGGTATGGAAAGGTCCGTCGCCTAGCATCCAGAGGATGGACATGCCGGACTTGTGGTAGTAGTTGATGTTACCCATGCTGCAGTAAATGCCAGACGGTTTGCCGTGGCGTTGGCAGATTTTGATGACGGTCTGCGCATGTTGCTTGACCGGTTCGCATTCGGTGTCAATGCCGTGGCCACACATACAGGCCAAGTCGCATGGGCCAATCACTACGCCGGCGACTTCGTGGCCATAGATAGTCAGCATCGCGTCCAGAGTCGCTACGCCGAGCGGCGATTCGATTTGCAGAATCAACAGGCGGTTGTCGTTGATTTCCTCGAATTTCTCGCCTTTGCGGAACAGCCCGGCACCGCCGATGCCTTTGCGTCCACGTGGATGGAAGCGCATGGAATCGATGGCGAGCTTTACCTGGCTCATAGTTTCAGTGCGCGGGATCATGACACCGTCAGCGCCCATGTCGAGGCATTTTGAGATGCAGTGGTATTCGCAGTCTTGGGTTCTTGCGATGGTGGGCAGGTCGGCGTCGCGACAGAATTTCAAGATTGGCCGACCTAGTTCTGGGCAGAGGTTGCCATGTTCGAAGTCGATGAACATGAAGTCGAAATAGCGCGCCGCCGAGGCTGCCGATTCCGCAGTGGTGTTTTCGTTGACCATGCCGGCGTACATTTTTTCGCAATTTTTGAATTTGGCTTTGAGTCGTTGCAAGGCGTCCATGATGGGTTGTGTCTCCTACGGGGGAATGGCTGGTTGCGCCTGGCGCTCCGCCGAGCTTCGTCGGGTCGTCAGGCAGGGTGACAATCGGTGCGTTTTTTGGAATATATATGAAGAAAGGGCGGCTGCCAAGAGGCTGGACGGCAATTCACCGTTGACGTGACGCGATAAATTTATTGTTAGGTGATTGTAAAAAAGCATCTTGGTATTACGGTAATTTCCCAACACGCGGCGGCAGGAGGCTGTTTGCCGCGTTCGTAGTTGTTATGTGTTCACAAACAAATCAAGGAGGAACTAATGAAGAAACTGTTGTCAGTCGTGTTTGCCGCCGTTGTCGTCATTGTCTCCGGTTGCGCCAGTACCCAGGTCACTGAGCTGGCTGACCTTAGCGGCATGAAGTTGACTTCGGCCGAGGAGCCGATTGCGCACATCAACGCGCAGAACTGGGGTTTTTATTTTCTCAGCATCCCGCTGATCACCGGTTCGGCGGAAAATCCTGGCAGGATCGCCTTTTTCAGCGAGGATTCGGTGACTGTGCCGAAGACGGTCAGCGTCATGACCCAAAAGGCCAAGGAATTGAACGCCAGCAAGGTGACGGCTATCAGCTCGGACCGCAGCTCGCTGATGATTCCGTTCCCGTTCCCGTTCTTGTTCTATATGAGGTCGACCAACGTCTCCGGCAATGCAGTCCGGTAAGTGCTTTCGTCGACGTTGACGGGCGTCTGAATTGAGCCGCTCGGTACCGGCATTCGCAGCGGCATGTCACCGATGCGGATGCCGGTTTGTTTTTTGTGAACGGCGGCCTGGGCGCTGCCGCAGTGGAAATACTCTTTCAGCATTACGGAGGTAGGCACTATGCATGCCGGCAATCGCAGTGTACTCATCATGATTGACAGCCGCATCGCAAGCGAAAAGCGCGATGCTGAATTAGAGTTGTTTACGATGTTGCGTCACTTAGGGCTGGCGTTTGAGGTTTGGGAAGCCGCTGACAGCTTCCCTTCCGCTCCAGCGCATTTTGCTAACCGTGCCTTGTATGTCCTCGGGCATGACGGGGCGGGGAGAGCCGTGTCGCCGGCGCGGGCCAGGCAGATTGTCGCTGGTGTGCAGGCCGGCGCTGGCTTTCTGTCGCTGGACCGGCGGGTGGAAGAGTGGCCTGCGGAGTTGCAAACGCTGGCGCCGAAGATAGCCAGGCGCTGGCGTTGCCAGGATTTGCAAGTCTCCGCTCCTGGCCATTATCTCAGCGTTGGTCATGCCCCGGGCAGCGCCTGGCTTCTCCGACAGCCTGTTGTTTGCGCGTGCACAACCGACGCTGACTGGCAGGCGATAGCGGCGGCCAATGGCCAGGCGGCGATTGCGGTGCGCACGGCGGGCGGCGGCAGGCAGGTGTTTTTCGGCTGCGGCATCCAAGTCTATCGCGAAGATGTATTTGGGCATGGCCGCGGCTATGACGGCATGCTTTGGCGCGCCATCGTCTGGGCGGCGGCCAAGCCGCTGCCGACTCGCTCAATGCCGCCGTATCTGACCGCGCGGATTGACGATTGCAACGGCGCCTACAGCGCATTCGGCTATGTCGAAGCCTTTAATCGACACGGCATTTCGCCGAACCTGGGGCTGTTCATCGACGAGATGGGACCCTCGGACTGGGCTGGCGCGACCAGGCTGTTCCAGAGAAAAGGCGCTGATTTTTCCATGCACGCATTTCGTGACGACTTCTACAAGGCGCGCTCGAACTACCGTCCCTACGCTGTTTTGGCGGACAAGCCAGACTTGTCCAACGGCGGCAAGGTGACTTTGTTTGAAGGCCTGGGGCTGGATCATGACACTGGATTGAATCTGCCGCCAGCGGAGTTGCGACGCAATGTCCAGCGCATGGACGAGGCTTTTGCCGCTGCAGGAATTCGTCACAGCCGGATTATCAACGCCCATTACGGCGAAGTGTCGTATACGTCCATACCGTATTTTCTGGAGCGGGGCGCCAGTCTGCTCAGCAACAACAATATTCCCGGGCAGTTGTATGCCAATCAGCCGTTGTGGCGGCCGCGGCCGTACGGATTGAGAGGGATTAATGGCCGCAGCGGCACGGTAATCGATAATGCGCCCGGCCATCCCGAGCTGTTTTTCGCGTCGGTGGTGTATCCGCCATATCAATTCGCGCCGACACATATCGACATTTTGAATGGTTATGTGCCGTTTATAGGAGAGTCGCCTACGGTTAAGCGCGAGGCGGCCATTGCGCGAGGCTGCTTCAACGCGCAGACGTCGCTGGACATGATGGCATGGGGATTGATCATGACCCACGAGGAGCGTATTGACGCGATCAGCTTAGAGGACTGGGACGCAATCGTCAGCGCCATCGTGGAGACGACCAGCCGGAACTGGGATGTCATCCCAGCCAGCCGCGAAGAGGTGAGCGTCATCTGCCAACGCCTGTTCCGCACGACGCTGGTGTCAGCCGCAGTCGATGCTGACAACCGGGTGGTGTGCGAGCTTTCCGGCAAAAATGACGGCCCCTCGCCGCTGACGATTTGGCTGAACGAGGGGGACGGCTGCCGGCGGGTGATAGTCGAACTACCGCAGGTGGACGGCTATCTGCAAACCGAGCCGCTGGCGTATTAAGGGGCGAGGAACTGAATGCTGAATGCTGAATGTTGGATATTGAGGCGTATTTGTCATTCATAATTCATAATTCATAATTCATAATTTATAAGGAGAGGCAAGCGATGTCGAAGCGAATCTGGAGTATGGCGTTGATGCTTGCTGCGGTGGTTGCGCCGCTGTACGGTCAATTTGTGGTGGTGAAGGACGGAAAGCCGCAGGTGACGCTGTTCGCAGCGGCGGAGCATCGCGAGGCTGCGAAGGTGGCGATGCAGCAGTTGACCAATTATGTCGCAAAAAGTACCGGGACGGAACTGTTGTCAGCGGATGTCAGCGGCGCCAGGCAAATCCGCCTGGCCGTGCAAGGCGACATGGACCGCGATGCGTTCACATTCACTTTCCCGGCCGAGGATGTCATGGTCATAACCGGCGGCAGCGGGAATGGCCTTGAATACGCTGCCTACGAATTCCTGGAACGCTATCTTGGCATCCGCTGGCTGTTCCCCGGTGAGATCGGCGAGTATATCCCGACTATGACCGAGGTGGTGATTCCCCGCCAAGAGGTGGCGCAGAGCCCCTCGTTCCTGTCGCGCACCTTTTCCGGCACTTTTGGAGAAGATTCTGGCGTCTTTAGAAAAACCCCGGCCTGGATGAGGAAAATGCGCGCAAGCTCGATTCGGGTGCAGTTCCACCACAATCTGTGGCGCCTTTTCCCCGGCGAATTAGGTGTCGAGCACCCGGAGTACTTTCCAATGCGGAACGGCGAGCGGTTTGTGCCCAAGCCTGAGGACCAGGTCAGCTGGCAGCCCTGCTTCACCGCACCGGGCAGCGCCGACGCCGCAGCCGAGCGTATTCGCGATTTTTGGACCAAGAACCCCGCAAGGGACTCCTATTCCCTCGGCGTCAACGACGGCGTCGGGTTCTGCACCTGTGAGACGTGCCAGGCCGTCAATGGCGACCGGAATAATTTTGCCGGGTATGCGCATGTCACGCCGTCGTTCATCCAGTTTGCGAACCGCCTGGCCGAGCGGCTGCGCGGCGATTTTCCCGAGCGTAAGTTCGGCTTTCTGGCATACGTCGGGATATTGGAGCCGCCCGAGGACATGGCGGTGGACCCCGCCCTGGTGCCATTCATGACCTTCGACCGCATGATGTGGCTTGACCCGGAAAAGGAAAAAGGCGGCAAGGAACTCACGATCCGGTGGAAGGAAAAAGTCCCAAATCTCGGCTGGTATGATTATATCTACGGCCGTTTTTACAGTGTGCCGCGGATTTATTTTCACCATGCGGCTGATTATCTGCGCTGGGGACACGAGCATGGCGTCCGGCACTACTATGCCGAATATTATCCGGCTGGCGATTGGCACGAAGGGCCGAAATTCTATCTGACCATGAAATTGTGCTGGAATCTCGGCCTGGATGTTGATGCGCTGCTGGATGAATGGTACGTCTGCGCTGTCGGCGCCGAGGCCGCGCCCCTGCTGAAAGACTATTATGCCAGCCTGGAGCGCTTCTGGACGACGGCGGTGCCGAAGACAAACTGGTTCCGAAGCGGAAAACAGTATCTGCCGTTCAAATCATCCGACTACCTGGAGGCCCTGGACCCGGCCGAAATCAGCCGCTTTGAGCAGCTGTTGGACAAGATGGCGTCGTTGTCGACGCATCCAGAGCGGGCGCAGTTCATTCGACAGTCTTTCCTGAACTGGAAGGAGAAGGTCGCTGCACCTATAGCCCGGCGCCAGATGCTGCGTCAACTGGAGACGACAGAGTTCAAGCCCTTGCAGGCCGTTGACTACAATGCCCGCGATGTCAAGGTTTCGAGTTGGCAGCGTGATTATTCGCGGGGAAGCTTTGGCTGGGATGAGGCCGCTGGCCGCGGCGCATCCGGCGCCGTGTATATCGACACTGCCGGCAGTCAAGGCACGCCGATGTGCTATCTGCACAATGTCAGGATTGAAACGCCGCAGAAGCTGAAAGCCTCGGTCTGGTTCCGGGCGGAAGGGGTGGATGAGGGAACAGGGGTGAAGCTGGAAATGCGCTGGCAGGCGCCGACCTCGCAGGGGGCCAACGCCCGCGACCCGCAGTGGCGGGCGGCTGACAGCAACACCGCCGTGTCCGCGCCAGAAGTCAAAAATGGCGAGTGGCAGCAGTTGACGCTCTATAACATCACGCCAAGCGAACTCCCCTGCCGGCTAGTGGTCTTGTACACGGTGACAAATACGATGCGCGGACGGGTCTATTTTGATGATTTGCAAATAGGGACGACGCCCTGAAGGCGCGCCGTGCCTGCGTGAATCCCACAGTTGTAGGTTTCATAGGAGTGACCGCTTACCCTTGCCCTTTTCCCCATAGAATGCGTCGTCGCTGTTTTTTTCAGCCGGATGGCCTTATATTATATATTTTACTCATGGCCGGGAGTTCCGGCTCAGCGTTCATCATGGATTGAGGAAGAAAATACGATGCCAGCCAATAACGAAGTCGGCGCCAAGATTAAGAGCTTGCGCGAGATGCGTGGAGTCAGCCAGGAGGAACTCAGCGAGCGATGCGGGATGAGCCTGGAACAGATCAGGAAAATTGAAGAGGGCGGCGTCACCACGTCGCTGACACCGCTTTTGAAGCTGGCGCGTGGGCTGGGGGTTCGCCTGGGGACTTTTCTGGACGACAGTGATTTGTGCGATCCGGTCGTCACCCGCGGCAGCGGCGAAGGCATTGAGGCGGTGCGTTTTGCCGGCGGCACTGACCGCCAGAGCCTTGATTTCCACGCCCTGGCCGCTAACAAGCGCGACCGGAACATGGAGCCGTTCATCATTGACGTGCACGATGCGAAAGATGATCGGCACGAGCTGTCGAGTCACGAGGGCGAAGAATTTATCTATGTCCTGAAGGGCAAGCTCGAGATCGTGTACGGCCGGGAAAAGTACCAGCTGGCGGCCGGCGACAGCATCTATTATGATTCGATCGTCCCGCACCATGTGCATGCGACCGGCGGGCAGGACGCCCGGATTCTCGCCGTCGTCTATACTCCGCATTAACCAAGGACGACGCTGGCGTGTAGATTCCGAACCCGCAGCTGCGTACGACGCCCCATCCAGGGTGCCGCGTTAAGGAGGATTGTTTGGCGATGAGCGAATTATTTACCGAAAAGACGATAGGCGATTTTTACGCGGACCAGGTCAAGGCGCATCCTGACCATCCGTTTATCATGTATCCGGATCGCGATTTGTGCTGGAGCTACGCGGAGTTTGATGAGCGTACAGACTTGTTTGCCAAGGGTCTGCTGGCGATTGGCGTCCGCAAGGGCGACCATGTCGGCGTCTGGGCGCGAAATATCCCGGAATGGCTGACCCTGATGTTCGCGACCGCGAAAATCGGCGCAGTCCTGGTGACCATCAACACCAACTACAAGTCGCACGAGCTGGAATACGTAGTTAAGCAGTCGGACATGCATACGCTGGCGATCGTCGACGGTCTGCGCGACGTCAATTACGTCGACGTGGTGCATGAACTCGTCCCCGAGCTGCGGCAGCATCCGCGCGGCCATGTTAAGAGCGCCCGTTTTCCGTTTTTGAAGAACGTGATTTATCTGGGCCAGGAGAAGCAGCGCGGGATGTACACGAGCATGGAGCTGTTTGCGCTTGGGGAGACCTTGAGCGACGAAGAGCTGGCCATAGCCAAGTCCGGCCATGACCGCCATGACGTCATCAACATGCAGTACACTTCTGGGACGACGGGCTTTCCCAAGGGGGTCATGCTGACCCATCGCAATATCCTCAACAACGGCTATTACATCGGTGAGCGACAGAAATTGACCAAGAACGACCGGGTTTGCGTGCCTGTGCCGCTGTTTCATTGCTTTGGCTGTGTCTTGGGCATTATGGCGATTGTGACGCATGGTGCGACAGCGGTGATGGTGGAGCAGTTCGATCCGCTCGTGGTGATGGCGTCGGTGCAGAAATCCCGAGCCACGGCGCTCTACGGCGTTCCAACTATGTATATCGCGATGCTCAACCATCCGATGTTCGACATGTTCGACTTCAGCAGCCTGCGCACCGGCATCATGTCTGGCTCCCTGTGCCCAGTCGCGGTGATGAGCCAGGTGATTGAGAAGATGCACATGCCGGAAATCACGATTCCGTATGGCCTGACTGAGGCATCGCCAGTGTATATCATGAGCGGCACGGATGAAACTCTTGAGCGCCGCGTGTCGACCATCGGCACTGGGCAGCCGCATATCGAAATCAAGATCATCGACCCGGAGACAGGCGAAATCGTTCCGCCCAATACGCATGGCGAGCTATGCTGCCGCGGCTATAATGTGATGAAGGGCTACTACAAGATGCCAGAAGAAACGGCCAAGGTGGTGGATGCCGACGGCTGGCTGCACAGCGGCGATGTCGCCACTGTTGACGAGGACGGCTACTACCGGATTACAGGCCGCCTGAAGGACATGATCATCCGAGGCGGGGAGAATATCTACCCGCGCGAAGTCGAGGAATTCCTGCGCACCCATCCAGGTATCCGGGACGTCGAGGTGGTGGGTATTCCGGATGAGAAATACGGCGAAATCGTCGGTGCCTTTGTCATCCTGCATGACGACGTCGAAGTGACGCCAGAAGACCTCCGCGATTTTTGCAGCGACAAGATCGCCTACTACAAGACGCCTAAGCATTTCTTCCTGGTGAAGGAGTTCCCGCAGACGGCGAGCGGCAAAATCCAGAAGTTCAAGCTTCGGGAGCAGGCCCGGAAACTGCTGGGGATACCCGAGCCGGAAGCGATGAAATGAGGCGCTGAGTCAGCACAGAGGTGGTGGGCTGCTGGACGCGGATGACCGGAATGGCGCCAACAGCCCTTGAACCGCAGGTCAATCAGCTGGGGAAGTTCGCAGGAGAGCGAAAGGCGTGCCCTATGGGGGGGCTTTGCGGTCGAAAGAGTCCATCCTGAAAAATTTTGACGTTGCGTCTGTCGTTTCTCCAAGGGCATGCAACCGCTGTCCAACCGGCAATTTACACCTGCTATATTCGTTGTTACGTCTTTGACGGGCGATTTTTTTGGGCGTTGGCTTTTTGCAAAGCCGTCTTTTGACGCTGGGCTGGACTCGGAATTTCCGCCACTTTTGTTCCGCTCGCATTGGCCGGGAGCGTGATATGTCATCCATGAAAATAGCGAAAAGCTTTGATTATCGTGACATCTGGCTGGGGATAGCTATTCTATGGATAGTTTTTTTCCATTCCAAAATCAGTGTCCCGAGCTCAATCCTTATGAGCTTGAAGAATTTAGGCTATGGCGGCGTAGATATTTGCCTGTTTGCCTCTGGCATAGGGTGCTACTATTCCTTGAGCAAGGATGATGATATTGTAAGATTCTTCAGAAGGCGATTGTTCAGGATAATTCCGACTTATTGGTGTGTGCTTATCCCATGGACTATATATGTTATTTTCACCCGTGGGATTCCCTGGCCTGCTATTTTGGGAAATCTATTTTGCATACAGGACCTTACTAACCGTGGCAATGGATTTAATTGGTACCTTAGTGTGTTGCTGATATTATATATCCTGGCGCCTAGCATGAAAGCCATTGTCGCAAGAATAAATTCCTGGAAAACTTTTTTGCTTTCGACTTTCTTTTTGATTTTACTTTCATTCCCTTTTTGGCATTCTGATTCATATATTATAATCGCCACTCGGATACCCATTTTTTTTATTGGGATGTACTGTGCCAAATTGGGGCAAAGTGAGGTTTGTCTCTCTAAAATGATGATCATTGTCTCCGCGATCAGCCTGATTAGTGGGCTACTCATCCTGAAATATTTTACAGGCCGATTTCCTAACTATATGTGGTCGTGCGGATTGTGGTGGTATCCCTTTATCTTGATCACGCCAGGGATGTGCCTGGCGATTTCAGCTCTGTTTCATTTTTTGTCATTTGTCAAATCGGCTCGGATACTTGCGAAAATATTAACCGTTGTTGGAGGATATTCCTTTGAGATATATTTGTTACATATTTTCTTTTTTAATGTTCTTGATAATTATGTTCTGGCAAGAGGCACTGTTGAGAACCGGAACGTTTACTGGCTAGGCACCATATTGTTGATTTTACCAGGTTGCTATATCCTCAGGAAAAGCCAAGAAATTATTATGAAGTTTGTTTGGCCGGGGAAAAGTCAGTGAACGCTGATGTGATTTTTGGCCCTGGGTATCGACATTTTATTCGGGCTGCATTCGGGCGCCCAGAACCTGTCCTTGCCGTGCCGCAGACCGCAGCGGAAAGACAGACGTAGCCGGCGGCCCAGCAGCGGGTGGCGAACGAAAAAATTGTCGTCGCTTGCATTTTGACACCTGGCTATCTATAACATAAACATGTGGAGACGTCCGGGTGCCGTGCCGTCCAGCAATTATAGATAATTGGCTGGAAGCAGAGGTCACCTGCGGAGCATTCCATTCACCTTGATTGAGTTGCTGGCAGGTACGTAGACCATGCTTCAGCCTGTCGTATGTAGCCCTGACGGCTCTGAGTCCCCTGTGGACAATGTGGACAGTGACTCCTCGCCGCTTGTCCACTAAAGCGAGTTTTGCCGTAATAAATTTCTAACTTTCACTTGCGTTGCTTCAATCAATCAACTATAATATACTCAGTTGCACCGGTGCAAGGCTGGTCTTGCTGGTGATTTTCTGCGTTTTAGGTGTGTCTAGTGCGTGAGCAGTGGAGGTGAAAATGCGCGTAATCCATTTCACGTTGATTGAGTTGTTGGTCGTGATCGCAATTATTGCGATTTTGGCGGCGATGCTGTTGCCTGCGTTGAGCAAGGCGCGTGAGAAGGCGCGGCAGATTTCCTGCGTGAACAATTTGAAGACGCTGGCCATGCACGGTCATTTTTACGAGGCCGAGAACGAGGATTTCATTTTTCCGCAAGAGCTGTATCATCGCTCGTTGGGCGGCGGCAACCGAGTGCGCTGGTACGAGTGGCTTTACTATGCTCGGGCCCTGAACGAAGGCTACCAGATGCTGCCATGGATGGCGGGGAAGACGTTACTGGCGCCGTTTTACTCTTCTCTCAACTGCCCTTCGCACGTCCCGAATGAGTTAGCACTGTACCATAACCAGCCGGTGTTCGTCAGCTATGGCTATAACCGCTACATCAACAACCGTCCGGATGGCGGCTTGCAGCCAGTCACCAGGCCGCCCGTCGGGACGAATCTTGGGCATTTGGCTAGGGCGAACAACCCGAGTTCGATCACCACGTTTGCTGACAATTGGCGCTACTACTACAATGGCCTGATCAGCAGCATCCTTTATAACAAGGAGTTGGATGATCCGATCAGAGCCTCGGTGCGCGCCAATGCGGCGCATCCGGGCGGTCGCAACAACGCATACTTGGACGGCCACGTCTCCACGGTCAACAAAGTCACGGTGTTCACCTCCTCGGGTCGGGAGAATGTCTGGGATGCTGAGGGTTCAACCCAGTTGAGCGACCGGTGATGGTTTTGTCATCGAGCCGGGTTGTTGTTGCGACAGCGGTGTCATCGTGTCGGCGTTAGCCGAGGCGGGCGGCAAAGAGCGCCCCTGACTATGAAGTTCTGCAGATGGAAAAGGGGCCATGCGCCGTTCAGTCACATTGCAGGATATTGCTGACCATTGCGGCTTTTCGAAGAGCACCGTGGCGCAAGTGCTGCGTTCGCCAGAGAGATGCAGGGCTGCGGCGGCTACCCGGAAACAGGTTTTGGCAGCAGCTCGGGAACTGGGCTACCAGCCGAATCTTGCGGCGCGGAGCTTGAGTACGCGACGCAGCTTCACTATCGGAGTGATGTTCCCTGCGGTCGGCAGTTTTTACCATGAGCTAGTCATCCGCTTGGATGCGATCCTGGCGCAGCATGGCTACTACGGGTTGTTTTCCTACTGGCCGACGCACTTGGACGCGCGCAGCGCTTTCCGGCATGCGTTTGACCGCATGCGCCAGTACGGGGTGGACGGAATCATCACCTGCGAGTATGATGAATCGCTGGCCGAGGAGGGCATTCCGATCGTCACCTACGGCAATGAGCGGCGGCTCATGGATTGCGTGTATCCCGACAAGAAGGAATATGCGGTTCAGGCTGTCCGCTATCTGTATGAACGCGGTCATCGCCGCATGGCCTTTATGGGTTTTTTCGAGGACGTTCGCTATCAGGCCCTGAAGCAAGCGATGACCGAAGTTGGAGTCGCCGTCAATCCTACCTGGATGATTCCCGCCAGCAACGTCTTAGAGGCCAACTTCGACCGAATCCGCGAAATTCTCAGCCAGCCGACCCGGCCGACAGCTGTAATCACGCACAGCGACCACCTCGCGATGGGCGTGATTCTGACCGCGCATGAAGTCGGCAAACGTGTACCCGATGACCTGTCTGTTCTCAGCTATGACAATTTGCGCGAGGCGGCCTTCTGCCTGCCGCCGCTGACTACGTTTGACCAGCGCTTTGACTTGGCAGCCAATCTGCTGGCGGAAACAGTCATCCGGCGCATTGAGACGCCGTCCCTGCCACAGCAAAAACGGCACTATACTATGCCGCTGATCGAACGCGCCTCGGTCGCGTCGCCGCCGTTAGAAGCGTAAAACCAGAGAAATTGTTGTTTTATCCGCAGATGACGCAGATGACGCAGATTTTTTCAGAGTGTTGTTTGTACGGGGAAACCCATAGCTGCAGAAACGCTCAAAGCACGAAAATTACGGCAGACGTCGTCCACGAAAGTCCATTTCCGTCCATGTCCACTGCCACTAATGTCCACAGCCCATCGTCTACTAACGTCCATAAAAGTCCACTAACGTCCATTGTCCACTGTCCACTAAAATCGCCTTGCCTCGGGGCACCTGGCACCGCAGTTTGCTGGAACTCCGAGTATCGGCGCCCGATTGCCAATAACGCGCAAAATGTCCCATCCGCCATTTGCACCGGTGTAAGCGAATTGCTATAGTACTTTGATGTTCTTGTTTTCGTCCCTGGCATTCAACCCGTAATTTTTCCTAAGCCTTGTTTTAGGTGATTTTTCACTATAGGGAGCTGAATTGTTATGGTCAATCGTTTGGCAGTTGTGGTCATGGCTGGTTTGTCTTGTCTTTCGGCGCAGGCGGCGTTTCCGTTGGCGAAGGACGGACAGCCAGCGGCACGTATTGTGATAGCGGCGGACGCGCATCCGGCGGTGGCGTATGCGGCTGAGGAGTTGCAGCGGTGGGTAGAGGCAATTTCCGGAGCGCGGCTGCCGATCGATGCAGGGGCCGGCGGCGCTGGACCGAAAGTCGTCCTGGCGGTCAACCCGGCTGGCTTTGAGGATGATTTGGCCAAGATGGCCGGCGCGGACGGCTATGCCGTGCGGACGAGCGGCGACACGGTCACGCTTCTTGCCGCGAAGCCGAAAGGCGTGCTGAATGGCGTCTTTAAGCTGTTGTACCGCAATTCGGATATCATCTGGGCTCGCCCCAACACCGAGTTTGGGACGGTTTACAGCTCGAATCCGAATTTGGCGCTGACTCAGGCAGACTATCTTGACCTCCCGGTGTACGTCCTGCGCGGCTGGCAGATGGGTTCTGGCAATCATATTCCGAGCGAGGAATGGCAGGTGCGGAACGGCTCGAACTGGAGCGCGGGCAGCATGCGTTTCCGGGAGGAACGGGTCAAGTACGCGCCAATACTCGAATACGGTGGCGGCCATAACCTGGTCGGCATATATATCCCGGAGAGGAAGTATTTTGACACGCACCCAGAGTACTATCCGTTGCGCGAAGGCAAGCGGCTGCGTCCTAGCGAGACGAGCGGCTCAACCCAGCTTTGCTTCACCCACCCCGAGCTGCTCAAGGTGTTCATTGACGAAGTCGACACCCGCATTAAGGAGAATCCAAATTACGACACGTACCGGATTATGATCGAGGATAACTACAACCTCTGCGAATGCCCGAATTGCCTCCAGCCATTGACGCTGGCAGATGGCGCCGAGGTCAAGGCAGACGATCCGGCGTTCCGGTCAACGCAGTTCTTTCTCTGGCTCAACCAGATCGCCGCTCATGTCAAGAAGCACTATCCCGGCAAGCTGATTCTCACCTTTGGATATTTTTTCACGGAGATTCCGCCGCGTTGTCCGATTGAGTCGAACATCAGCATTTCGTACTGTCCGATTTACAAGAATTCGAAGTACACGACTACGCATCCTGAGAACAAGGCCACGTACAACCGCTTCACCGGTTGGATGCAGGTGACGAACCAGCTCACCTGGCGCGAATACTATGGCTTGTGCGGGGCGTTTCCGCGGCCGATGGACGCGGTGGCCCTGGCTGACTGGCGCTATGCGAACAGCTTCGGCGTCAACCGCACGTATTCTGAGCTGTATCCTGACCAGGACACTGAGCGTGCTGACCACTCGCGCAGCTGGGACGTCAACGCCATGTATTTCTGGATTATGGCGAACGGCTCCTGGAACCCGTACCAGGATGTCCAGGCCATGCGCAACGATTATCTGACGCGCGTGTTCGGGGAGGGCGGCAAGGACGTCGGCGAGTTTTACCGGATCATTGAGGATTCTTGGCTAGAGGTCGGGGGAATGTCGTCGTACAACGACCGGCCTCGCGGCAACTGGCTGATCTGCGTGATCAAGGCGAAGAAAACCGACGCCTGCCGGGCGGCTTTGGAGCGCGCCGCCGCCAAGCCGATGCATTCGAATGGCAGCAAGATGCTGGCCGCTTTGCGCAATGTTTTCGAGGACATGACCGCGAACCTGGAGGTCGTCCGCTATCGTGTGCCGCGGGCGCAGGCTACGCCGGCCTTTGAACCTGACTTCGCTTCCGGCGACTGGAGCCGCGCCGCAGCCGAGGATAGATTCCACCGCACTAACGGCAGCGACGCCACGCAGCGCACGGCAGTGCGGATTCTGCATGACGGCGCCGCGTTCTACGTCGGCGCGAAGTGCTTTGACTCTGAGCCGGACAAGGCGTATGCCAAGCCGGCCGGACAGCCGCGCGACCGCTGGCCTGTCGGCGACAAATTCGAGTTTTTTCTGACTGGCCTCCAGGACGGCAAGAAGGTTTCATACCAGATTGCGTTTGACATCAACGGGAATTTATACGATGCCTGCAACAAGAATGCCAGCTGGGACGGCGATTTCACTGTGCAGCGGCAGACTACGGCTGACGGCTGGAGCAGCCTGACTGTCGTGCCCTTCACGACGCTGGGCTATGCTCAAGGTGAGATGCCCAAGGATGTCAGCTTTGCGGCGCTGCGCTATTACAGCCATAACAACAAGAACACGGAAGTGACTTACCTGCTTGACTGCGCTCCCAACAACCAGACCAGCTATACTGAGTTGATTCTGGAGTGATGGACGCGCCATAGCAGGGAGGTTTTTTCAGAGGAGGACGACCGTAGATGAAAGAAATGTGGAACTGGCTTGACGTCTGGCTCGCAGGTCATGTTTGGCTGCTGGCAGCTGCGGTGTTGCTGGCGGCGACGCTGGCCAACGCCCAGGCACCACGTTTTGAGGCGGTGTCAGCCGGGCTGCCAGACGACTTGCGGGCCAGTTACGTACATTGGCTTGACTACAACGGCGACGGTCGCCCAGACCTGCTGGTTAACGGTGGCCGACTGTTTCGCAATGACAGCACGCCGGGCGAATGCCGTTTTACCGAGGTCACCGCCGAGGCCGGCCTTTCTGGCGGCGGCGTAGCGTTGTGCTACGACTATGACAATGACGGTTGGACAGACATTGTCACCGGCAAGGGCAAGGTCTGGCGCAATGTCGGCGACGGTCGGTTCGTCGACGTCGCTGCGGAATTGGGCTTCACCCCGCATGCGAAAGCCATGACGCTGGCGGCCGGCGATTTGGATGGCGATGGTTTCGCAGATTTATTCATCGGCATGGCCGAAGACTGGAATGAAGGCAAGTCGCCTACGTATTATCCGGCGCAGCTTTGGCATAACGAGGGCGGCAAGCGCTTTGTCGAGCGCGGCGCGGAAGCCGGGATCGACCGCAAAAGCTATGCCCGGTCGGTGTTGATACATGACGTGGACGGCGATGGCAAGCAGGATGTGTTTGTGGCCAATTACCGGTTGCAGGCGAATTTCCTTTGGCTGAACCGGGGCGGACTGCGTTTCCGCGAGGACGCAAAGAAACGCGGCGTGGCTGGCAACAAGGAACCTGAGCGCTATTTCAGCAAAGTCCATAATCGGCATTACGGGCCCAGCTATGGCCACTGCATTGGCTCATGCTGGCTTGACATTGACCAGGACGGGTTTCTCGACTTGTTTGTCGCCAACTTGGTTCACAAGTACGTCGGCCCGTCTGGCAGAGACATGTTGTCGTATGACATTCGCGGCTATGTATGCGATGATTCGGCGATTTACCGCAATGACGGTTCCGGTGTTTTCACGGATTGGCGGGAGAGGCTTGGGGTGGCTTACAAGCCGATTGGCGGCCGTGGCGTGTTTGCCGGGGACGAGCTGTGGGCTGGCGCCGCTGCCGGCGACGCTGACAACGACGGTTGGACTGACGTGTATGTCCCGCAGGTCTATAATCTGCCATACGCCAAGGCGCTGCTGTTGCTGAACCGCAGCGGAAAGGCGTTCAGCGATCAGGCTGCAGCAGCCGGCATAGAACGTATTGATACGTATGCCGGCGCCTGGGCAGATGTCGACGGCGACGGCTGGCTGGACTTGGCGACGGCGGGCAGACCAAAGAAAGACGCCCCGGCGGCATTCTGTCTGTATCGCAACCAGGGACTGGACAACGGTCAGCAGCGGGCGTGGATCAAAGTCGCTGTGCAGGCCGGACCAGGCCAAGCTACAGCGCTTGGGGCGATAGTGAGAGTCAAAGCAGCTGGAATGACGCAGACGCAGATTTTTGCGGCGGGAACCAGCACCTACGGCCAGCAGAATGACCCTGTGCTGCACTTTGGCCTGGGCGAAATCGCCGCAGACGCCGAGATAGCTATCACCGTGCGTTGGCCCGAAGGCCGGGAAACAACGCTGCCACCAGCCCGCCCAGGACAAGTCGTGAAAGCGATGCGGTTTTAGGGGCGAGGGGCGAATGCCGAATGCTGAATGTTGAATGCTGAATGTTGAATGCTGAGGCGCATTTCATAATTCATAATTCATAATTCATAATTCGTTAAGGGCGAGGGGCGAGAATAGGGCTGCGCGTCGTACGTAGTTCAAGCTTTAGCTTGTAGTATGTTTCGCGCTTTGGGCGTTTTAGCCGCTGAACGGCTGGTTTCCCCGTACACCCCCCCCCAAAAAAAAATCTGCGTCATCTGCAGATAAAACGACAAGTCTGTCGGACGGCTATGCAAAAATTTTGTTATACCGCTTGCGCATCATTGTTATACTTGCCGTATCTTTAAGTATCCGTTGCGTTTTTTTGTGTTTTCGGTTAAAAATAACAATCAGTCGAGGTTAGGCATGAGAACATTTTTGACGACTACCTTTACGTTATGCGCCTTTTTAGGGGTTGTGGCGGCTGACAGTGTGATTTACCAGGAGGATTTCAGCTCTTACCAGCCACGCGCCAATCAGCAGGTAGTTGCCTCTGGGCATCCTGATTTCGCCCATGCTTTGGAGTTCAAGTCGGTTATGGGCGCAGACGGCAAGGTCAAGCAGGGTTCGTGGCTCAAGGGCGGCCTTGACACGCGGGGCGCCGAGGTGTTGACGATTGACTACTGGATCAAGTTTGGCACGGAGTCAGCGCGTTACGCGATTTTGGCCAATGACGATGCCATCAAGTCAATCACGGTGACGCAGCATAGCAACGGACAGCTGCAAGTGGCCAAGAGCATGAACATGGAATGGCAGCCGGCCGGAAAGGTCGTCATCGGCAAATGGCATCACTTCCGTTATGTGGTCAACTGCGTGCGCGGCGACTTTGCGGTCTATGTCGACGACATGGAGACTCCGCGCGTAGAAGGCATTTCGTATCGCGACACTCGCACGGTTTCGTTGACGCGCCTGTGGACTTTGGGCAGCGAAAGCACCGAGTCCACGACTTACCTGGGCAATATCAAGGTCACGGCCAAGGCGGTGTCGCAATTCCCGCCGCTGTCCTTGGGCGAATGGCCCTATTACGTGCGCGGCGTCGCCTGGGCTGCACAGCCGCCGACTTCGGCTCGCGATTTTGTCGGCGTTGCACCGATTGAACTCACCACCGGCACCGGTCCTGCCATTGAGCCAACCCGAGCCCAGGTTTTGCGCGACGCTGACTATTTGTACGTCTATTTCCAGATGCACGCCAAGGACATGGCACTGAGGACTAACGAAGTCGTCGAGCGCGATGGCCGGCCTTGGCTCAATGACTGCTTTGAAATTTTCTTGCAGCCGGACATTGCTGAGCCGACCTATTTTCACTTAGTCGGCAATTCTTCGGGCGGCATCTATGATTCGCGGCACAGCTACGGCAACCGTGACAATAGCTGGGATTGCGACTGGAAAGCTGTGATTGAACGCCAGGCCGCGTCTTGGACGGCGCTGGTCACCATTCCGTTTGCCGGCGTTGGCGGCGCACCGGCCCGCGACGCTATCTGGGGATTTAACGTGGGGCGCGAAAATCCGCACGCGAAAGATGTATTGTCCTGGACGCGTTTGGACAATTTCCACACCCCGAAGGAATTCGGCAAGCTGTTGTTCCATGCGGCGACGGACGAGCGTTCGGCCGAGGTGCGCACGCTTGATTTGATGAATCGTCTGTATAATTTACCGGCACGGATCGCCGCGATTGAGCAGAGGCTCACTTTAGGCCAGGATGTGAGCCCGAACCTGGTGTTAGTGCAGGAGCGCCTGCGGGCGGAGTTGGCTGTGCGGCAGGAGGAACTGGCCAAGGCCAAGAGCTTTACCGCCTTCCGGATTTTGCTGGAGGATGTTCAGAAGCTGGCTGCGGCGACCGAGCAGTTAGAGTTGGCGGTGGAGCGTTCCAAGGCGTATTTTGCCGAAGGCTCGGTGGGTCAGCAGCGCGGCTATGCCAGCTTGGTCTTGTCGTCAATGGAGAAAGTCTCAGGCAATCAGAGCAATGCATTCCCGCTGGTTGACTCTGCGAAACTGCGTCTTTCCGGCAATGAATACGGCAGCTTCCAGATCATGCTGCTGGCGTCTCCTGGCCAGACCATCAGTTCGGTGAAGACTTCGGCGTCGGCTTTGTCTGGCGCTGACAAGCGTCCTGTGACTGGCGCGAAAGTGCAGGTTTACCTGGAGGAGATGGTTCGCACGGCGATGCAACTGGAGCAGGGGCAGTCGCAAGTCAGCTACGCTGATGTGCTGCGGCCAGGAGAAGAGTTTACGTTTGCGCCGAGCGGGATGGTCTTGCTGTGGGTCGACGTGTATCTGCCCGCTGGCATCGCGGCTGGCGACTATTCGGCCACGGTCACGGTGACGCCGGCTGGCCTGCCGCCGGTCAACGTGCCGGTGACCGTGTCGGCGACCGGCTTGACTCTGCCGAAATCAGCGTCGCTGGACACCGCATTTTGCTTTGCGCCCAGCTGGGTCAAGGACTTCTATGGCCAGGCGCCCAACCACGACCAGATGCTGGCCTATTGCCAATTTATACTGGACCATCGCCTGGAACCGATGAATCTCTGGTCAAGCAATGACATTGGCGAAGAATACTTTGATTACTGCGCCGAACATGGCAAGACGATGATGTTCCTGCAAATCAGCAACATTCGCAACAGGCAGGAGAAGACACGCGAGTTGCTTGACCGCTACGGCGACCGTCTGCGCCCGATTTTCTTTGGCCATGACGAGGTCCTGATGTCCACCAAGCCCGGCGCTTTGGATCGGATGAAGCAGGATTATGCTGACGCCAAGGAGCTGTTCCCCGAAGTGCCGCGGCTCAACACTGCCCCGATTGACGAGCGGGTGTTTGGCTACGTCGATATCTGGTGCCCGCTGTTCGGGCATTTTAACGCTGAGGCTACGGCTGAGCGCCAGGCATTGGGCGAGACAGTCTGGTGGTATCCGACCGACTATCCGCTGGCGCCCTACGCGAACTTCAACCTGGATTCGCCTGGCATTGACCCGCGAGTCATTCCCTGGATGAACTGGAAATTGAACCTGACCGGCCTGTTGTACTGGGGGCTGAACCGTGAATGGCGTTCAAACGGCGTGTTCGAAGCAAAACAGCTCACGCCGGAATTCTGCAAGTTGCGCGGACTCGACTGGATGACGCCGGAAATCCTCGACAGGATGCGGGCCGGCGAGGTGCGCTGGCCGGAAATCCCCTGGCTGCCTTATTTCCGCAGCGTCAATAACATCCGGTCAGTCAGCCGCACTAATGGCGGCGGCAATTTACTGTATCCTGGCGAGAATTTCCAGCCGCTGCCGAGCATCCGCCTGAAGAATTTGCGGGACGGCATGCAGGACTACGAGTATTTCGTCATGCTGCGCCGGCAGGTCGACGCTCTGAAGAAGCGCGGCGGCCAGGACGCCTTGGTTCGCGAGGCCGAAGCCGCCTTGGCGATTGACGATAATGTAGTCGGCGGCGCTACCAGCTTTACTAAGGACCCGGCTGAACTGCTGGCTTTCCGGGATAAGATCATTAACCTAGTGCTGCGCACGCGTTGACCGTAGATAGCCCGGGCGCGCGCAGGCATAGCGACCGTCGGCAGAACAACAAAGGAGTATGGTGACATGAAATGCGGTAACGGTTTGTTGTCATGCGTGATGTTGACTTCTTTGCTGGCTCTGTCGCTGCCAGCGGCGACACCGCCGCCGGTGCTGGAGGTCGATTTCCAAAAGGGCGTCGTACCAGCTGGCACAACCGGCATCAAAGAGGACGACCTGGCTCTGGGAGCGCTTGCCTGCGATAACACGACGCGCTATCGCATTGCCGTCCCCGAAGCTTTGAAAGGGACGACGGACTTCACCGTGTCAATGTGGTTTATCCCACAGAAAGAATCAGAGAGCGGCCAGACTACCTTGATCCACTGTCGGCGCAGTCCGCACCCTGAGCGCAACGTCGGATTCTGGTTTGGGCATACGAATTTGCGCCTTGAATTCCGCTGGTGGATCACGGCTAAGTCAAAATGGGAGGGGATTGACTCGCGGCTGCCGGAATATAAGACTTCGGTGTGCGTGGTGCAAAGTCCAGTCCAGCGCGGCGCCTGGCAAATGGCGACAGTCGTTTGCCGTGGGACTGATTTGGAAATTTACCATAACGGCAAGCTCAACGCAAAAACCGTCATGGACAAGCCGCTGAGCATCGTGGAAGACGTGTTCCGTCTGGCCATTCGGGAGGACGGTGACGGCAGCTTCTACTACGGCTTCTGGGGCTTGATCGGCCGGGTGGCAGCGTATCGGCAGGCCCTGACCAGCGACGAAATCAGTGAGTTGCATCAGCAGGAGAGCGGGCGCTTCACTACGCCGGTGCAGCTGCCGCCCCCGCCGGATTACGATCCAGACTTCAAGGTGTCGTTGAAGCGTACAGCGGCTTATTTCACCAATCCGCCGCCGGATGACATGCCGAAAGGCACGGTCGCCACCCAGGAAATGCGTGATGGCGTTTCTGTGCTGTGCTTAGATGGCGAGCCCCAGTATCCGATGATGTACGCGCCTACCTGCTGGGTCGGCGACGACGCCATCAAACCATCCATCCAGGACTTCACCGCAGCCGGCGTCACCCTGATGCATGAATTTTTCTCGACTAATTTACGGGGCGAGAAGCTGATGGGAGAGTGGTGGGAAGGCGAAGGCCAGTACAACTGGAAGCGCATTGACGAGCGCTTTGCCATGTTCTTGGCGGCCTGTCCGCAGGCGCGAACCATGATTCGGCTCAAGATTGACCCGCCCTCCTGGTGGTGGTTTAAAGAGCGCCAGGACTTTGTGCCGGTCTATTATTCCGGCGGCGAGTATGGTCGGCGGGAAGGCTGGTGCGGGCTGGGTTCGCCAGAATGGGAAGCTGCATATTCGCGGATGCTGCGGGATTTGATTGGCTACATTGAGAAGCAGCCCTACGCCGGGCATGTGATCGGCTACTTGATCGGCGGCGGCAGCGCCAGCGAGTGGTACTATCATGGCCAGGACAAGGGCCTGATCGACTACTCGCCGATAGCGCACCGCGAGTTCGCCGCCTACTGCCAGCGCCGCTATGGCACTATAGCCAAGGTCAATGCCGCCTGGGGAACAGCGTTCACGGACTTTGCCGAAATCAAGACCCCGGACCCGGAATTACGCCTGGCGACAGAGAATGGCGTGTTTCGCGACCCGGTCAAGGCGCGGCCCTGCATAGATTATGTCGATTATTTGAATGACACCACCATCAGGACGATGCGGAACGCGGCCACGATCGTCAAGGAGGTCACCGGCGGCCGCTGCCTTGCCGGTTACTTTTATTCATACTTGCCGCTGGCGCGACTGCATGGTACGTTCCATCTGCAAGGTAATGGGCACACGATTTTGGGCGAGGCCGTCAAGGACCCGAACATCAACTTCTTTGCTACGCCGCTTGACTACGGTCGGCGCAAAGGCGGCGGCGAAGGGCTGCATATCGGCAACTTCAACGGCACCTATATGCTCAATAACAAGATGTTCTGGGATGAATGCGACTACCGCACTCATACCCTGCTGCGCTATCGCGGCGGCGAAGCCACGGCGAACGAGGATGAGACAATTAACGTGATGCGACGCTCGTTCGGCTACACGCTCACCAAGGGCAATGCCTTGTGGTGGTTCGCCCTGGCAGGCAACCACGCCTTTCACAGCGAGCGGATGATGGACGATGTGGCCAAATACATCCAGCTCGGTCAGAGCTTCCTGTCCGTCCCCAAAACGCAGATTGCGGAAGCGGCCCTGGTGATGGACGAACCGACCATCCAATACTTGTCGATGACATCGGCCACGTCAGAGCTTTTCCGCAGCCTGATGTGGGAGACGTACAAGAACGCGCACCGTTCCGGAGCCTTGTTTGATCTGTATTTAAGCAGCGACCTTGACCATCCGCGCATGAAGGATTACAAACTGTACGTTTTCACTAACCAATGCTATGTTGACGCAGAGACCACGGCCCGGATTCAGGCCAAGCTGAGGCGCAACGGAGCGACAGCAGTATGGCTCTATGCGCCGGGGTATATCACTGCCGCTGGCTTTAGTTTGGACTCTATGCGGGAGCTGACCGGCATGGCGTTCAAGGCCACGCAGCCTGGCGGCAATGCCCCCGCGCCAATCATCTCGCGCCAGGACGGCGGCAATCTGGAGGCGGTCAACTACCGCGGCTTCCAGTCCATGTACAATCCGCGCGGGCTGACGCCGGCCCAGCTGCGCGAACTGTGCCAGCAGCTCGGCATCCATGTCTACGCAGACGCGGATGACGTGCTCAGCGCCAATGCGAACTTCCTGATGCTGCACACCTCGACCGCCGGGGAGAAGACGATTACGCTGCCGCGTCCCAGCCGGGTGACCGAAGTCATCAGCGGCAAGGTCGTGGCAGACAAGGCGACGCAGTTTAAGGAGAATCTTGATTTGGGCATCACGCGGGTCTATCGGCTGGAGTAGGGTGAACGCCGGACGTCCGACAGAAAGGCTTTTTGGCGCTGTTGAGTATAAATCTGTTCCAGGCATTATTTTTGACAAAACGGGCTTGCGCCCAAGGAGGCAGAAATGAAAAGGCAACGTTTTACCTTGATTGAGTTGTTGGTTGTGATTGCGATCATCGCGATTCTGGCGGCGATGCTGCTGCCTGCCTTGAGCAAGGCTCGCGACAAGGCGCGCGGCATTAGCTGCATCAGCCAGCTCAAGCAATGTTCGCTGGGTGCGACCATGTATGCCGATGACTACGATGGCTGGTGCTCGCCGAGATACCGTTATCCTTATTACGCTACTGGGCCTAATTGGACGATAGCTAACAGCGAATGGCGCTGGGCCGGCGGCCTTTGGGCTATGGGCTATGTCCCCGTCATGGAGGTGTTCCATTGCCCAAGCGCGGTAACACTGCTGTCTGCTCTGCCAGCATCTATGCTGACCCCAGCGACGCAGAAATCAATCCAGGGCGGGAATTATTCCTATGGCATGGTGAATAATAATACCGAGACGGCCAGCTCGGTTCGGTTCAGCAATATCGCCAACCCCTCGTCCAGGATTTATTTTGGGGACAGCATCTACTATGTGACCTGGGCCAGTGCAAATGTATGGGTTCCTTCATATAGCATCGAGCGACATTCGCCGCCGACAGACGATACCCATCGGACAGCTCATTGCCGCCATAATGGCCGGGCTAACGCCGCCTTTTTTGACGGTCATGCCGTAGCCGCTGACAAGAGCGAATGGCGTACTTCCGGAATTACCGGCGGCAGGGTTCAGGCCTATACCCCGATCAGCTTCTGACTCGCGTCGCCCTAGGCGCATGTAGGCAGAAGTTGCCGTTATCATGGCTGAACAATTACGTCTGTAGCCCAAGCTTTTTTCAGGTTGCCTTGAAAAAGACTCTGTTTAATGTTACAATATCTACGCCGCATCAATTTATAGCGCTTGGGGTTAACTATAATGCGTCCTAAGGAGGTGCAGAGATGAGAAGGCAGCGTTTTACCTTGATTGAGTTGTTGGTCGTGATTGCAATTATTGCGATTCTGGCGGCGATGTTGCTGCCGGCCTTGAGCAAGGCCAGGGACAAGGCGCGGTCGATATCCTGCGTCAATCAGCAGAAGCAGTCGATGCTGGGGCTGTTGATGTATGCCGACGATCACGAAGGGTGGGGGCCGTGGCGGTATCGCTACAATGAGGATGGCGCCAGTAACGGCATTCTGATCGGCTCCATGACCGGACGTGGCGAAGTCCGCTGGACGGGATATTTGTACTACCTTAGCTATATCCAGGAATATAAGCTTATGACCTGCCCGCTCTCGGAAGGTGATATCAGGAATGCACGCGGGAACTTTACTTTTGGCCTTGTCCAGACACATTCCTACGGGATGACTGTCAATTATGCGCAAAAAGGCTACAAGTTGGACGGCACCGTCGCCGGCACCGACTATTGGGCGACGCGCATCGGCGTCATTGACAATCCGGCCTCCAAGGTGTATCTGGCTGATAGCGTGTACTACATGACCTGGGGCGGCATCAACCAATGGGTGCCGCATACGTTCATAGATACGGCGCTTCCGACTGCAAACACCGTCCGGACAGTGCATCTGCGGCATGGCGGCATGGCCAACGCAGCGTTTATGGACGGCCACGTCCTGGCGTCTAAAGGGGCGGAATTCAAGAACAGCGGCCTCCCGGGCGGTCGTCGAGCTGATCTCACTATGGTCGGATTCTGATTTCCCCAGGACGGCGCAGGCCGAAGTAGACTTGGTGGACGGGGTGGACTTGGTGGACAGCGTATTCCAAGCTCCCCTCGCCCCCAACGAATGATGAATTATGAATTATGAATTATGAAATGCGCCTCAGCATTCAGCATTCAGCATTTAAAGCGGGCTGGCGCGTCGGATATCGACGATGACGGCGCTGTTTTCGCCGGCTTTCCAGACCACTTCATAGTCGTGCAGGAATACGCCGTAGATGCGTCCTGGCTCGCGTTGGTAGGCTGGCCGCGGGTCAGCGCTGACGACTTTGCGTGCCAGTTCCATGAAGCCAGGGAAGCGTTTTTCTATGGCTTTGGCCTGGGCTTCGGCAGCTGGGGTGAACGAGGTCGGCAAAGCCTCGGCTGCTGGCGCTGCTGCCGCGAATCCCCCCGTGGCCGCAGGCACGATGTCCGCATACGGCAGATAGGGCTTCAGATCGAGGATTGGCGTATTGTCCAGGATGTCGACGCCGTCGACTTCCAGAACGACTTTTCCGTGGCCGCAGCGGATGTTGCGTAGGCGGACCACGGACATGCCGATTGGGCTGGGCCGGAAAGGCGAGCGGGAAGCGAACACGCCGATGCGCTGGTCTCCGCCGAGGCGTGGCGGGCGGACAGTCGCCTTCCAGGCTTCGCGGATCGTCTCATGGAAGACAAAGAGTACCCAGAGGTGGGAAAAGTCTTCCAGGCCGCGCACGGCATTAGGCTGGTCGTATGGCGGCAGCAGTTCGATGGCGCCGGTGGCCTCGAGGATCAGTCCCGGCTGGCGCGGGATGCCGAATTTGGCTCGGAAGCAGCTGCGCAGCACGCCGATGACTGGGAAGGTGAACGTCGGTTCAGGCATGATGGAGGGTGTGTGCGGTTCACCGGTTGGTGCTGAAGACCGTGAGCAGCGCCGCCAGTTCGGCGCGCAGTTTGTGACGATGGGTGATGCGGTCGATGAAGCCGTGTTTGACCAGGTATTCCGAGGTCTGAAAATCCTTGGGCAGTTCCGCATTGGTGGTTTGCTTGATGACACGCGGGCCAGCAAAGCCGATCAAGGCTTTCGGCTCGGCCAGGATGACGTCGCCGAGCGAGGCGAAGCTGGCGGTGACGCCACCAGTGGTCGGGTTGGTGAGGATAGCGAAAAAGGGCAGGCCAGCTTCATCGTGACGCATGAGAGCACCGGAGGTTTTGGCCATTTGCATCAGGCTGAGGGTGCCTTCCTGCATGCGAGCACCGCCGCTGGCAGTGACGATCACGACCGGATACCTGGCTGCGGTCGCCCATTCGATCAGGCGGGTGAGTTTTTCTCCGACGACCGAACCCATGCTGGCGCCAAAGAAGCGGAAATCCATCACTCCAAGGGCGAACGGCAGGCTGTTCAGGGTCGCATTGCCGCACACCACTGCGTCCCGCAGGCCGGTTTTGGTCATGGTTTCCTTGATTTTGCGGGCGTAGCTGCCGTCGTCGGCGAAGTTCAGGGCGTCGACTGAGACCAGGTCGGCGTCATGTTCCTGGAAGCTGTTCTTGTCACACAACATAGCGATGCGTTGGCGGGCCGCGACCGGATGATGATAGTCGCAATGCGGGCAGACGAAAAGCGCTTCTTCGAGGATGTTCTGGAAGACCATCTGTTCGCAGTCTTTGCATTTCACCCACAGCCCGGCTGGGAGGTCGCTGCGGGGCGAGTCAGTAGGCGGATTCTGCAAGGGTCTGGCATGGAAGCTGGGCATGGCGTATGTCTCCACAAAGGGCGGTCGGTGAGATTGTCGGCGGCTGGGTCAGTCGCGGGCGATGGTGAGGACGGAGACGCTGGCTGCGCCGGCATCAAGCAGGACGGCAGTGGCAGCAGCCAGCGTCGCGCCGGTGGTGAACACGTCGTCAACCAGGAGCAGACGCTGGTTGACGACGGCCTTGCGGTTGGCGACGGCAAAGGCGCCGTGGACGTTCTTCCGGCGTTGGGTGAGGTCCATGCGGGCTTGCTGTCGAGTATAGCGGATGCGTCGCAGCGGCGTTATGCAGTTGACTTGGAGTTGCTTGGCGATTAGGCGAGAGAGGATGGCGGCCTGGTTGTAGCCGCGTTGCCAGGTTCTGAACCAGTGCAGAGGAACGGGCGTGATCGCGTCAATGCGCCGGTTTTCGGCGTAGGCTGTCCAGGCTTCGGCCATGCAACGAGCGAAAAATGGTGCTAAGCTGGTGCGGCGTCGGTATTTATAGCAATGGATGGCGTCGCGAACCAGGCCATGAAAAGGAAAGGCCGACACGGCGAAGTCCCAAGGACGGGCGCCGACGCGGAGGCATTCGGGACAGAGGGCAAGATGGCCGGCATTGGCGCCGCCGCAGCCATGACAACGGCGCTCCGGCGATTGGGGCAGGTCTGCCTGGCAGTCCGAGCAAAGTTCCGCCTGGCCATGCGCCAGCGCCGCTCGGCAGAGGGGACAGAGCGGAGGAGCGCATAGATCGACGAAGAGGCGGACAAGCCTGGTGGAGACGGCGGAACAAGTAAGCATATCGAGGAAGAGTAAAGCGTTTTAGTGGACAGTGGACAATGGACGTCAGTGGACTTTAATGGACATTAGTAGACGATGAACGGTGGACTTTAGTGGACTTTAGTGGAGAGTGGACGTGGACATCAGTGGACATCAGTGGACGGAGGTGCGCAGACATGCGGCTTCG
>Ga0123335_1001739_pt1 | contig 34412 bp, 26 predicted proteins | sample BiotimSIPDNA_2_FD_89707 | JGI IMG/M metagenome (GOLD analysis project Ga0123335, IMG submission 89707) | Anaerobic biogas reactor microbial communites from Washington, USA - Biogas_R2 time_0 SIP DNA | ecosystem: Engineered > Bioreactor > Anaerobic > Unclassified | place: Washington, USA... | reverse complement strand
TTCACATCAAGTTTAGGAGCAGCCGGAGCCTTTACGTCAACATTGGGAGTTGCCGGAGCTTTCACATCAAGTTTAGGAGCAGCCGGAGCCTTTACGTCAACATTGGGAGTTGCCGGAGCTTTTACATCAAGTTTAGGAGCAGCCGGAGCCTTTACGTCAACATTGGGAGTTGCCGGAGCTTTTACATCAAGTTTAGGAGCGGCCGGAGCTTTTACGTCAACCTTAGGAACTTCCGGGGCTTTAACATCAACTGCAGGAGCAGCCGGTTTTACTGCTTCGATCTTTGGCGCAGCCGGAGCTACAACTTCAACCTTGGGAGCATCTGGTTTTACAGCCTCAATCTTTGGTGCTGCAGAAACTTTAACTTCAGCCTTGACTGGTTCAGGTTTTACGACCGTCGCTGGAGCACTCATTTCAACTTTGACCGGTTTGACCTCTTCGGTTTGAATCTTTACAGATGCATCCTTTACAGCCGCTTCTGTTTTCACTATAGCAGCTTTTACAGGCTCAGACTGGCTTTGTTGAGAATAGAGTGTTGTAGCAAACAATAGCGCTACAAGTGACAATGAAATGAATCGCATAGTTCCTCCTCAAATGGAAAGAATGAAGATAATACCGGGTTTTAACATTACATCATTACTGCTGAAAGCTTTTGTTTTGAATCTCAAATTCGAAGACGGACCGACTGGCCAGGGTCAGTGTTCGAATCTAAAGGTAAGATGCTGAAATTGTTAATTGTGAGATCGTGATGTTTGTCGACCTCATAACTCATAATAGGGCAGAGATTAAATGCATCGAGAATTTTACCGATCTCTTTCAGGGAATTTGAACCCTTTGCCTTGCATACTGACAGTTTATAATCCACAGATGATATTAGTGTGTTTTCGGAAGTCTGCTCCTTGATCAATGTAGGATTAAGGAGCAGATATATTTCGTATTTGACCGCATTATATACGGTCAGAAATGTAAGTGTTCCAAACAGAATCGATTTTAGATATGTGGAGATATTAATTGCCAATATAGTCTCCTTGTACTGAAGTACAAAATAATAACTTACAAGTTAAAAGTGGCAAGAATATCAACTAATGGAATGATTTTTAGCAACTTGCAGCGTGAGTCGCCTTTATTGGTATTTGTATAATAACGGAAAAATTAATACGTAGCAGGTAAATACTTTAGGGTACTCCTCTAAAAATTCATCTTCCGCTGCGGCCCGGCTGTTAATTCTACTAAGCTACCGTTGCAACCTGGCGAATCACAGCGGATTCGCCTCTTTAGTGCGCCTGGCGCAGCGAATTCTCGCTCGGCCTGGCTTGAAAACTGAATATTTAGAGGTACCCTTTAAAACATTATCTCCAGGGGTCACATTGTCGTTAGGGTTATGTTGATGAGAAGATTTCTTTGAAGGAGATCTCATTCAAAGAAAAAGGCCGGATATGGGCTTTGCTCAGATCAAGATGCCTCGTGAGGCTGCATCCTACTGCAATACATGTAAGACCTGCAGCCAGAGCGGCATCAATTCCAGGCGGTGAGTCCTCAACAGCTATCGCGTCTTTTGCTTCACAATTTAGAATGCGCAGGGCGGCCAGATAGGGATCAGGCATCGGTTTGTGCCGCTGAGTGTCTTCTCTGCAGACTGTAGCATCAAAATACTGCAGCAGTCCCCGGTCACTCAGATTGCCATCTACCCAGTTTCTTGATGAGCTGGATGCTACGGCCAGTTTAATACCCAGGGATTTTGCCTCGAGAATCCGCTCTTTGACTCCGGGAAGAACCGGGGTTGTCTTTACTATCTCAAGTTCGTATTCTTTGTGAAGAGCCCGGAGCTGATCCCGGTCAAGCTTTTCTTTTACCATTCCCTGAAGAATGTCAAAAGGGTCAAAAACATAATGCGCCCTTCCAATGCTCTGGACCCAGGCGTCGAGAGGCAGTTCCAGGCCGTATTTAATAAAAACTCTGTTCCAGGACTCATATCTGCATATTTCCGTATCCAGAATCACTCCGTCAAAATCAAAAACGACAGCTTTATTTTTCATATAGTAATAATGTTTATCCTGAGTTTATCTGTACCTGTATCTGTTTTACCGGGATGTAAAGATACTTTCTGAAAAAGCAGGAATCACAAAGAAATAAAAACAGAAGAAAGTAACTACTGAAATTCTTTTCTGATATACTCTTTAGGATCAGTTTTTACTTTTTTCAGTTTTTTTATGCTTTCCATAAAATCCTTCAGGTTTTCATTTTTACGCGAATAAAGTTCCTGGAATATCTCAAGATCATTTGTATAGGTCATCCTGACCGCCAGATAGGCGTTGTTGATCGGAATTTTGCTCAATTGACGGTAGTTTCGGGTTTTGAAAAGCTGATCGTATTCATTTGAGACCTTTTCCCTGAATCCGGCAATGATTTCTGCTTTTCTTTTTAACTTTTCATCTCTGCTGATTGGACTGTCGTAAACTTTCTTCAATTCACCATAGAGGCCTCTTAACAGGCTCAGATATGCCTCTCGATCCTGATTTGCAAGAACTGTGCTGCGGAATTCCTCCGAATCGTTTCCGTACTTCTGTTTGATAAAGTTCATTGCCCCGGTATTGCCTGTAAAAGTAGCCAGTTCTTCATTGAACTGTACCCTGTTTTTTATAAATACTGTGGCGTGTGTCTGTTCGTGAATTATCAGTGATGCGATACCGTAGACTGAAAAACCCTTCATGAAACTGTAGAGAGGGTCCTTGAGAAAACCAAGGGTGCTGAATCCGTCAACCTTGTCAATATTTACATCGTAACCCTTTTCTTTCAATTGAGATGCTTCTTTACGGGCGTCTTCTTTTTCAAAGTAGCCTTTGTACGGGAAACAGCCAAAAAACGGATAGCACCACTTGTACTGTTTGAAACTGGCATCTTCTGCCGCCGAGACTACATCAATCAGGTAATCTTTATCAATTTCCACATATGTCGTGTAATTTCTGTTTTTATTCAGTCCGATACTGTCAACTGCATACGACCTGATCTCCTGAACAAGTTCCAGAAACTCCCTTGTGTGCTGCGGGATATCAGGGCTTTTGAGCATCTTTTCGGCTTTCCGGGCCCTGGAGTTGTATCTGAGAATATATGTGCCCTGTTTAATCAGATAGCAGCCATTCATCAGCATCATACCAAGACAGAGCACGGTGGTTAGTATTTTTTTATGATTCATTTAAATGATGTTTGAAGTGAATGTAAGAAAATTCTTGTGATAAAAAGTAACTTTTGCCGATGTGGACAGGGGTAATTTGAGAGAGGGGGGAGGCCGTAGCGGATATTTTATCAGATATCTGCAACGGCCTGGAACTACGATTACGATTAGTGTCGCGATTACAAATACGACAGAGGCAATCGCACTTATTTTGTCACAGAAAAACCGAGCGTTTTTCTGGAGTTGCCGGATTTGATTATCGCACAATAAGCGCCCGAACGGAAATTTTTCAGGCTGATTGTGCCATTTCCTGAAATGGCTTTTCTGGCAACGACCCTTCCCTTGATATCAACAATCGATACCTCAGCTGTTTTGCCTCCGGAGGTGAAGTTGATATTATTTCCTGTCAATTTGATATTTGCGAGTGACGCATTGATTGCAGGAGTAGAAGGTAACGTGGCCAGGATAGGTCTTTCGAGCACATAAGAGAGATTGGAGACGGCTAAAAGGTACCAGGCATTATGTGGAAGCCACTGCTCGATCCACCGCCAGTCGGCATCGGTTCCGCCATTGGGCATAAACCAGACATCGGTTTCATTGATGCTGTCGCTTGTGATTCCGTTGCAGATACCGCCTTTAACGTTAGGGAAGGCGTAGTCCGGTTTGCCGGGATAATCAGGGTAGTTTTCATAACCATATCCATACATCATGCAGATATCAAAAGGGTTTTTGCCCAGTATCCAGTCAAGCTGTGAGACTGCAAGATGAGAGATGTCATTATCTCCAAAGCGAAAGCCGGGGTTAAGGGTGACTTCTGCGGCAAGCAGTGCCGCGCTCATCGATGCTATTCTGGCGTTTTCTCCCTGCCACCAGTAGCCGGTCTCGTTTGTGTGCGGCTGGAAAAAACTTGTATTAAGTACCACTGGTTCCTGATCTATGTCCGGATCCTGTTCGCCAACGGCTCCTTTTACCTGAAATTCGTATATCGAAACGCCTGCGTACTGAAGAGATCTTTTGGTGGCATGAACTCTTACGTGCTTTGCCGAAGCGGCGGGGGAGATCTGGAAAACGTCAGTTCCGCCGTTTCCGGCAGATTCTGTAGCGATACTTGTCCAGCTGTTTCCATCCTGTGAGATGTCGATAGTGTACTGGGTTCCGTGTGCTGCTTCCCAGACGACCGTTACCTCGTTAATGTTGTAGGTACCGCCTAAATCTACAGCGAGCCACTCCTGACAGGTAAGATCTGCGCCATTGTAAAGCACACTTCCCCAGCGGGTTGTCATGCTGCCATCAACTGCATCGTTTACAGGATGCCCGTTTTCGGTTGAAGACGCCGTTAAGGTTTTGCCGGCCGCCAGATTGCTTGCGGGGTTTATCGCTCCGCTTTTGGATGGATCAAAAGGGGACCAGGTCATGCGCGCATACCTGAACGGATTTGCTGCAGGATCGTTAAGAGAGAGTTGTTTTTCTCTCCATTTGTTAAGTAGTGATTTGATCTCCTGTAAATAGGTTTCATCGATTGAGAGAAAGTTAATGAGCGCAAGAACCGGAAGTCCCTCTTCCGCGGCATGGTAGAAGGGGCGGCGTTTACGGTTATCAGAGAAGAAAAAACCTCTGGAGTCGAATCTTCCGATCAGGGATGCAGCCCTGATGCGCGCATCGGAAAGATATATTTCATCTGTAGTGGCTTTATAAAGCTCAACTGTGGCCATCAGGGCGCAGTAATCATCGATGATGTTCTCTTCCCGGTTATCGCAATATTTTGTGTTGTTGGCTTTCAGGTGCGTATACCCTTTTTTGGCACCGTCAAGGTAAGCGGTTGCTGTGAACTCTCCGGAGACTTTCATTGATGCGGCCTTGGCAAGTGCCGCTATAGCCATTCCGCCGCCTTCTCTGAAAGCGGACTGTAAATCTGCAACCTTGTGCCCGCTCTGGAGATATTCAGGAGTTACAGTTTTGTCATAATCCCATGAACAGATCTCTCGGGCCTCGTCCCAGCCCCATCTGTCGAAAATTATCTGGTAAAAGTAACCTTCTGCATCGAGAATTCTCATGAGGTAATCCGCACCGTAGGCGGCTTCCTGAAGAATCCCGGTGTTCATAGTCTTAAGGTTTGTTGAATCCAGTTCCCATGAGCGCAGAAGAGAATAGATTACCATGGGTATCTGCTGCGGGTTCATGTAGTTTGCAAAAGATAAATGGGAAAGATACTTTCCAAGATCCCCGGTCGCATCGTTCCATCCGCCATGCACATCGAAGCTTCCCCCTGAGGAGAATTTCGGGATCGATCGGTCTTCCAGTTTACATCGCATACCATTAAAGAAGCCCACCTGATCGCTGACCGTTTTTTTAAAGAGAAAATTGCTGCCGATTTCAAACTGTTCTGAAACTTCTGTTCCGGATTTGAAGATGTATTTCCCTGGAGTGGTGAATGATGAAAAGTCGCAGACTGAAAAAAAACGTCCGATCCATCCTTCTACAGTCTGTGAGGGGCCACTTGTTCCTGTGTGTACCACAGAGCCGGCGGCAGTTTCGATGGTAAAAGAAGTTGAAGATATGGCTGAAGAACTCTCTATGAGAGCGGTTTTGGGTCCTTCCGATTCGTATCCAAGCTGATTTATATGGACTGCAGCTGAAAGGGGCAGGGAAAGGAAAATTCCAAGGATAAGTACTATGTTTCTCTCTTTGATCACTGTGCTACCCTGTCTCGTTAAACGGTTTAAATGTCTGGAAAAAATCTGTAACTGATATTAGTGATAAAATAATAGTAAATGGCTCAGAATTTTCTCATTTCCAGAAGAATCAGAGGCACTTTTATTGCAGGGAGAAGGAGTTTGGGGTGCAAAGTGGAGGTCTTTTAACAGACCCGAAGTACAAATCACCCTGTAAAAGATGGGGGGAATATGAAAAAAACATTGCTGATACTGATTTTAAGCATCTTTACCGTGAAATCCCAGGATTTAGTACCACTCTGGGAGGTGGGGGTGATTTTAGGGGAACCTAGCGGGCTCAGTGCAAAATACTGGTTTACTGAGAAGAGTGCGGTAAATGCCGCTGCCGGATGGTCTTTCAGGGAATTTTCGCTTGATCTCTCAGCCGATTACCATTACCACTATTTCTGGCCGGAGATCGACCCCGGGCAACTGCCCGTTTTCTTTGGCCTTGGTGCCACGCTGCAGATTGCTGATAATTCATTTTTAGGGGTAAGAATTCCTGTTGGTGTGGAGTATCTGTTTGAAGGACCACCTTTGAGTGCATTTGTGGAAATAGTTCCTGAAATGACTGTAATTCCTGAAACAAACTGGACTCTGGCAGGGGGATTGGGCCTGAGATTTGTCTTCTGAGCCTAAATAAACGGTTTGTTTTTTAAGAACTCCGACATAAAAGAGTAAATAGACTTGTTGTCTGATCTTCTTCAAAGAGAACTTCTCACAACTTTATCTCGATTTATTTTGAATTCAGGCCTACAAGACTATTGTACCTGGAGAGCGCGATTTGGAAAAAGAACTGATGGTAAAAACTGGAAATCTGGAAAGAGCTCAAGTAAATACTGGTATAAGATTGAATTCTATCGGATTTCTGGAAAATCAGAAAAAGAGGGCATCGATCTCTTTTCCCTGTACAGGGTTCACAGTGGTCGATCGAATCAGCGGAGAGGAGATTTTTGCGGGTCAGATTTTCGGGCCACAGCTAAACCCTGATACCGGTGAGGAAATCTACACTGCCGATTTCTCAAAATTAAACACCGCTGGTGAATACTACTTATATGTAGAAGGGCTGGGGCGCTCGGCCAGCTTTGAGATCGGGAATTATATCTATCGGGAGCCATACCGTCTGGCAATGCAGGCGATGTATCTCTGGCGTTGCGGAACAGAGGTTTCGGTTACCCACAATGGTAGCAGGTACAGTCATGAGGCCTGTCATCTCAATGATGCGCTGCTTGATTATGCCGGCAGTCCGGGAAGAGTAAAAAAATCAACAGGGGGCTGGCACGATGCAGGCGACTACAATAAATATGTAGTTAATGCCGGGATTACTGTGGGTATGATGATCAAGGCCTGGGAGCATTTCCGCAATAGAATCGAGAATATCAACCATCTGCCCGACCCTTCAGGAGAATTGCCGCCTCTGCTGCAGGAGATAAAATGGGAGATGGACTGGCTTTTTACGATGCAGTTTGATGACGGGTCTGTTTCGCATAAGATAAGCACAATCCGTTTCTGCCCTTTTATAATGCCTGAGCAGGAGACTGCTCGGCGTTACTTTACTCCATGGGGGAGCCCGGCAACTGCGGATTTCACCGCGCTGATGGCTGCTGCCGCAAGGGTGTTTGGTCCATTTGATGGTGCCTACAGTCAGAAATGTCTGGATGCGGCTGTAAATAGTTACGGTTTTCTTCAGGAACATCCTGAAGAACACCAGCCCGATCTCTCAGGCTTCTTTACCGGCGGCTATATAACAAATGATCATGATGGCCGTTTGTGGGCGGCCGCAGAGCTCTGGGAAACAACCGGTGAAGAAAGGTTCCTTGCAGATTTTCAGAAACGCGCAGGAGAAATGAACCCCAAAGTTGAGTTTGATTTCAACTGGAAGGATGTAAGAAACCTGGCCATGGATACCTTCCTGTTCTCAAAGAGAAAGGACCGGGATGAATCTCTTGTAAAAGAGATTGCGGCTTCTTTTATCTCTACTGCAAACCAGATGGCAGAGGTGGCTGATGCTCATGGTTACGGGCGGCCGCTTGGTGAACGGTACTGCTGGGGTGCAAACAGCAACCTTCTTGATCAGGTTCTGGTACTCAACACCGCATACAGGATTAACCCGGATTATAAATATGTAAATACTGCTCTTGATGCACTGGGGTTTGTTTTTGGAAGAAACCATTTCTGCCGCTCATTTGTTACGTCACTGGGTTTTAATCCTCCCATGCACCCTCATGACCGGCGCTGCGGGGCAGATGGGGTAGAGGATCCATGGCCTGGCTACCTTGTTGGCGGGCCTGCTGATAATGCACTTGACTATGAAGATGTCGAGGCGAACTGCCGTGTAAATGAGACTGCGATAAACTGGAACGCTGCGCTGATCTATGCGCTTGCGGCGTTTGCCTGACCTCTCTGGCTAGAGAAAAAATATTATCATACTTACGGTAAGCCATAAAAAACCGGGACTGATTATCACTTATCATGTTGCAAAACTAAAAGATGTAGTTAAGCGGATAGTAAACGGTTTAACAGAATAATAATCAGAAATAAAGACCGGAATTTAAACGAAAAGTGCGCAGAGTACGTAGAGATGAAAAGGATTAAAACAGGTCGCAAAGGGTAAACGCTTAGCTTTTACAGGATGAAAGGTCACATTATCCACTAATCAATGGAACCGGGGATCTTCTAAACGCGAAGCGTTTACCCCTCTGCGTCCTTAGCGCACTTTGTGTTTTAAATTCTCATCTTGTATCATAAGAAGTGTAGCAAATCTGGATTTATATTCAAAATTTTACCAAAGAATCTACTAAATCAGGAGCGCATCAATGCGCTTAAGACAACCGGTGGGATAACGGCCACCAACCCACCAAGTGTACCAACCTCAAAGCAGGCCTGCGCACGTTGGTCACGAAGTCGTTTCTTTAAACCTAAAAGTCGCAGTTGGAGAGAATAAAAAAACGTAAGGTGTTGAGATGATAAGGCTTGAAGACATCGCAGGTCTTATCCGACAAGATGATAAGATCAAGATGCCTGAAAGACTTAGTGCTAAACAGATTACGATTTTTTGCCTCATCCAACTACGATTTTCAGGTTAAATCACTACGTTAGTTATTTGTGCCATATATCATCCTCCGCAGAATTCAAAATAGTACTGAACGGTTCATTAACATGCAAAGCCCGGACGGATGAGCCGGAAAAAAAGTCTTGATATTTTAATCACAATTAATATATTTTAACTCCGAATCAAAAAATTTGAATTTGGAGTCAAAAAATTGAATTCAAAGGAAGAAAGAGAACTCGCGGTCCGAAAATCGAAGACAAACTTGATTCTGGATGCCTCTATCGGGGTGTTTGCCAGATTGGGTTATCATGCTACGAGGCTGGAGGATATTGCCGATGCGGCTGGTTTTTCCAAGACTGCCCTCTATTACTACTTCAAGGATAAAGAGGAGATTTTTCTCAACCTTTGTATTAGAGAGCATGAGAGGCTTCTTGAGGAGGTCCGGAAGAATACAGCTACATGCAGTGGCTTTCTATATTCACTGAAAGTAATGATCAGGACCGTTCTGTCTGTTTTTGGTGAGCATTTTCCTTTTCTGATAAATGTTTCCAATCCCGGAGTTGGTAAGTCTGTTATTCCGGCAGATTTTCATAAGTACCATGAGGAGATCGAAAAGTTCAGAAATTTCAGGATTGCCATGGAGAAGGAAATGGTTGATCTGGTAGACAAGGGAAAGGCGGATGGGAAAATTTCAAGCAGTATGGAAAGCGTGGAAATCGCGGGGCATCTTGAGGCTCTTATAAAAGGTATTTTTCAGCGCTGGTATTTAAAGGGCAGTATGGGTGATATAGAAGAGGGTGTTGAGAGTATAATGTCGTTTATCAGTAATGGGTTGGGTATAAAAGAGAGTGTGTCATAAAGGAAGTGGAGGATAAATTGAGAAGGTTACTTCTAATGGGGTTTATGGTTGCGGCGGTTTCTCCGTCAGGAGCGGAGGAGCAGCCGGTGATGACGCTTGAGCAGTGCATTGAGAGCGCGTTGAGTGCAAATGCAAAGGTTGTTGTAGCTGATGAGAAGCTAATTGAGAAAGAGGCGGCTATAAAGGAAGCTGCAACCGGGTTTCTTCCCAAACTCAGTGGTTCAGGAAGCGTCTCGGTGCTTCTTGAGGCTCCGAGTATGATAATGGAAATTCCCATGATGCCTGTGCAGAAAATTCAGACTTCTGCCAGAGATAACTACAGTGTATCGGCATCTTTTACGCAGCCTCTTTTTGCGGGAGGAAAGATAGTCAATGGTTACCGCATAGCTGAACAGGCCAGGTGTGTTTCGGAGTGGCAGTTAAAAGCAGCACGCAAGGATGTTACCAGAGATGTGACGCAGGCTTATTATACGGTAACGGCTGCCCGGAAGAGTCTTGTAGCGCTTGACACATCAATAGCCCTTCTTGAGCAGATTGTAAAGGATCTGAAGAATGCTGTTGAGGTTGGAATGAGAGGGGAGCATGAGCTTCTTCAGGCCGAAGTGCAGCTTCAAAATCAGAAAATGGTTCGTCAGCAGGCTGCAAACGGGGTGACAGCGGCCCGGGGCAGGCTTGCGGTTCTAATAGGTAAGAGCATTAATGAGCCTGTAAATGTTACAGATTCTATAGTTGAACCGGTTTCCTTTGACCTGCCTGAGCTCGAGAGTTTGATAGGGAAAATAGGAACTGAGATGCCTGAGCTGAAGCAGATGGATCATCAGCTTAGAATTCTTGAGCTTTCTGCAAAAATCGCCGGTTCTGCATATTGGCCCATGCTCTTTACGGCGGCCGGTTTTTCGGGTCAGGTGATTGGAATTGATGACAGGGAGTTTCAGGATTCCTGGTCACTGTCTCTGGCGTTAAAATGGGATATTTTTGACTGGGGAGCAGCGCTTCAGAAAAAGAAGCAGATGCTTTCGCAGGCACGTCAACTTAACACAACCAAGGAAGAAATTACTAAAAACATGGAGCTGGCTGTAAAGACAGGTTATCTGGCTGTCAAGGATGCTTTTGACAACATAGCGATTACCCGCAAGAGTATCGAGCAGTCCAGAAGAGCCTACGACATAACATACGACAAGTTCGGGCAGGGTGTTGTGCCTAACAGTGAGCTTATGACGGCACAGAGCACAATGCTGCAGTCTGAGATTGCCTATTACAAGTCTCTCAGTGATTATTATTCCAAGCGTGCTGACATTGAATATCTCTTCTCTTCGAAATAAAGACACCGAAAGGACGGTCAAGAAATGAATCGCAGGTTAACTTCGTCAAGTTTGTTCAAATCCTGTATAGCGGTTTCGATGCTGATGGTTTTTTTACCTGGATGTAATCGGAAAAAAGATGTGGAATCAGATGTCAATTACGAGAAAATTGTGCTTCCGGTGAAAGCCGCGGTTTCAGTCAGGGGCGAAATCTCCCAGACGCTGAATTTCTCCGGAAATATTGATGCAGTAAAGCGGGCATCCATAGCGCCTCTGGCCCCCGGAAGGATCAAGCAGATCTTTGTCAAAGAGGGTGATTATGTCAAAGAAGGGCAGCTTCTGGCTAAAATGGATGATTACGGGCTTCAGCAGGCTCTCGCCAATCTCAATCAGGTCCAGGAGGATTACCAGAGAATAAAGACACTGTATGAGCGTGGAAGTGCAACTGCCCAGCAGTTCGGACAGATAAAGGCTGCATACGAAGCCTCAAAAGCTGGATATGAAAACCTGAAAAACTCAGTAGAGCTTCGTGCTCCTTATGCCGGTACGATTATCGGGAGGCATTTTAATGAGGGCGAGATTTATAACGGAGCTCCTGGAGTAGATGGTGTGGCGGCTGTGGTAGGTCTGGCTCAGCTTGGAGTGATGAAGATAGAGGTTATGGCACCAGAGCAGGAGTTTGTGCTTTTGAGAACAGGGCTTTCTGTGGAGATCCGGACCGATGCCTTGCCTGATACAGTTTTTGAGGGCAAGATTACAACTGTTAACCCTGCATTAAACCGTATGAGCAGGTCGGCACGCGTTACAATAGAGATCAGAAATCCCGGCAACAGGCTCAAACCGGGAATGTTTGCGCGTGTAAAGATTGCCACCAGTTCCAAAAAGGATGTCGTTGTGGTGCCGGCATCGGCCGTTGTTAACCGTGACGGGGAACAGATTGTCTTTACGGTCGAAAATAAAGCAGCTCCATTTCAGACAAAGCCTCAAATCGTAAAGGTTCAGACGGGAATAGTAAATGATGAGTCTGCAGAGATTATCTCGGGTCTGCAGGAGGGTGCAGTGGTGCTGACAGATAACAACATCAGTCTTCTTGAGAAAACCGATATTGAGGTTACTTCAATTGAGAATTCGGGCAAGGAGTAAACAATGACACTTTCGCAATTTTCTGTAACCAAGCGTGTCACGATAAGCATGCTTGTGCTTATCATAATACTGTTTGGAGTTATAGCATTTTCTAAAATGGGACTTGAACTGATGCCCGAAATGGAGTTTCCGGTCCTTACAGTTTCTATCTCCTATCCGGGCGCGGCTGCAGAGGATGTCGAGCAGCTTGTCACCCGTCCTGTAGAGCAGGTGATATCAACCATTAAAGGGCTTGACAAACTGAATTCTACATCGACTGAAGGTCTGGCTACTATTACGGCTACTTTTGACTGGGGAACAAATCTTGATTTCGCGGGTCAGGATATTCGGGAGAACATCGGCCGCATACGCAGCTATATGCCAGATGGCATAGATGATCCGATGGTTTTAAAGATGGATATGTCGCAGATGCCGGTGCTTTTTTACGGGGTCTCCGGGATGAGCAGCACTTCAGAGCTCAAAAATTATCTTGAGCAGACTCTGGCTCCCAGGATAGAGAGACTTAACGGGGTTGCAGGTGTGACTGTTGCAGGCGGCAAGGACAGGGAAATAAATGTATACCTTGACAAAACCCGCCTGGATCTTTACAAGATCAGTCCTGAAATGGTGATGGGTGCGATCGGTTCCGCTAATTACAATGTATCGAGCGGACATGTCCTTGCCGGCCACCAGGAGTATACCATAAGAACCATGGGGGAATACCCTGATGTCAAGTCGGTAAGTAATACTGTAATAACCGTTTTGAATGGTTCTCCCGTAAGAGTGGGGGATATTGCGAGGGTTGAGGATACTTTCAAGGAACAACGTCATTACATGAGGCTTAACGGCAGAGATGGCGTTGTGCTGTTTATTACCAAGCAGAGCGGGTCAAATACTCTCACTACCGTAAACAGTGTAAAGGAGCTTCTGGATGAGCTTCGCCCCTCAATGCCCCAGGATCTTGATTTTATGACAGTTATTGATCAGGGTGAAATGGTTGAGAGTGCGACTGGAAATGCCGCTACTTCCGCTGTAATTGGCGGTATTCTGGCTGTGCTTATTTTGTGGCTGTTTTTGCGCAACTGGCGTCCTACACTGGTTATCACTCTGGCGATACCGATATCGATCATTACAACTTTCATAGGCATGTATGCTCTGGGCTATACTTTCAATATTATTACCATAGGAGGTTTTGCACTTGCGGTAGGTATGCTTGTTGATAATGCCGTTGTGGTGATTGAAAACATCTATCGTCATCTTGAGAATGGTGAGCATCGGAACAGTGCCGCGATAAAGGGAACAAATCAGATGATTCTGGCTATCACTGCGTCAACTTTGACCACAGTGGCTGTTTTTGTGCCTCTATCTCTTGCTGGTGGTTTTGCCGGTAAAATGGCCAGACCTTTATCATTGACGATAGTCGCGGGGCTTGCGGCATCTCTTTTTGTCGCGGTCACGATTGTACCGATGATGGCATCTGTGATATTTAAGAAACGCACATTCCACAAGGGCGAACAGACCGTTGAAGCCCATGGTGGGAAGTGGTTTAGTCTGATGCTTAAAGGGTATGAGAAGGGGCTGCGCTGGAGTCTCAAGAAGTGGTATTTGGTGCTGGGGGGTACTTTTATTCTTTTCTTGTTAAGTATTGCCGGAGTCAAAGTGATAGGCGGGGAATTCATGCCTGAGGGTGACGATGGCATGGGGCAGATCTCGGTCAAGATGCCTGTTGGAACAAATCTTGAGGAAACAAACAGGCTGGTAGAGGCGATAGAGAAGAAGGCCATCTCTATTCCGGAGATGGAGGGTGTTGCGGTGATGGTTGGAAGGGTCAATGACCGCGGCGGCTCCGGGGCCAGTGATGTCAATGAGGCATCGGTTTTTTTCCGTCTCAAACCATTTGAAGAGAGAGAGCGTACAACAAAACAGGTTGTAAATGAGATCAGACAGTCTGTTCCAGAACTGCATGATGTTATCATTGAGTTTCCTTCCATGGGCGGCATGGGGAGCAGTTCAAAGCCAGTAGAGCTTAAATTCTACGGCAAAGATCTTGACATGCTTAAAGCATATGCCGATTCCGCAAAAGAGAAGCTTGCAAAACTTGATGGTTTATATGATGTAAACACATCGATGCGTGATGGAAAACCAGAGTTGAGGATTTATCCGGATCGTGATAAAGCGGCTTTCATGGGACTTTCAATCCTTGATATAGGTAATGCGATAAAATATGCCAATCTGGGGCAGGTTGTAACCCGTTACAGGGAAAGCGGTGATGAGTACGATGTGAGGATCAGGCTTGATGAAGCTGATCGTTCAACCAAAAGCAGTATCACATCACTGCCTCTGATTTCACGGTCGGGTGTTGTAAGCCAGGTCGGTAATGTTGGTGAAGTAGTTAAAACCGAAGGGCCCATCACTATTGATAGGGAGAACAGAGTGAGAAGGGTTTCTGTATCGGCAAATACAAAGGAGAGAAATATCCAGGCTTATATGGAGAAAGTCCAGGCGGAACTGAAGCCGCTGGAGATGAGCATGCCAAGCGGGTATTTTATCGAGTATGGCGGCTCCTACAAGGACATGCAGGAGACCTTCGGTGACCTTCTCTTTGCACTTGTAATATCGATCATTCTTATTTACATGGTTATGGCGGCTCAGTTTGAGAGCTTCTCTCAGCCCTTTGTGGTTATGTTTACCGTGCCGCTGGCGTTTATAGGAATTATCGCAGGCTTGATGATCATGGGGCATCCTTTGTCGGTGCCGGCATTTATGGGGGTAATTATTCTAGCCGGAGTGGTGGTTAATAACGGTATCGTGATGATATCGTTTATAAACGACCTGCGTAAAGAGGGCGTTCCGAAGCAAGAAGCAATCGTTCAGGGTTCGGTTCTTCGTGTGCGTCCTGTGCTTATTACCTCTCTGACGACTATTATCGGGGTGTTGCCTATGGCCTTCAGTACCGGTCAGGGGGCGGAGATGCAGAGCCCGCTTGGAACAGTGGTAGGTTTCGGACTCTTTTCATCCACGATTTTCACACTGTTTGTTGTGCCGATTCTTTACAGTGCTGTAGATAAACTCAGCAAGAAGGCAACAGGTCGGCTCAAGAGAAATGTGCTTGGTCATCAAGACTGATTTTACCTGTTTCATTATGGTAATTTAGTTTTCGCCGGTGGCGTGGGCAGGCTCAGCCACCGGCGTTTTATTTGTTAACAGCAGAGTATAAATTAAATGTCTAAAAGAGTTTTGCAGGATCTCAAATATCGGGTTATCTTAACTCTTGTAGATTCATTACCTGAAGGATAGATGAAGACTTTACTAGTACATATCAGAGGTCTGGTGCAGGGAATAGGATTCCGGCCGTTTGTTTATAAAAGTGCCACCCGGTTCGGGATCAAAGGGTATGTAAAGAACCTCTCTGACTGTGTCGAAATCTGCGCCCAGGGGACAGATATAGACCTCGCATCTTTTATTGAGCAGATAAAGCGTAATCCGCCTCCTCTGGCCAGAATAGATTCTGTGACAGTTCAGGAGATCGATGTAGCAGAATCGAAAGAGTTTTTAATAAAAGAGAGCGCAGACTTAAGTAATTCAGTGACTGATGTAAGTCCGGACATTGCGGTCTGTGAGCTCTGTCTCGATGATCTCAAAGGACAGCCGCACCGGATCGATTATCCTTTTGTTAACTGTACATTCTGCGGCCCGAGGTTTTCGATTATAAGTGGTGTACCATACGACCGGCCCAAAACAACGATGGCACCGTTCAGAATGTGCAGCCAGTGTGCAGAGGAGTACGCTGATCCTTCAGACCGCAGGTTTCATGCACAGCCAGTGGCCTGCAACAGTTGCGGCCCCGTTTATACCCTTCATTTACCGAGCGGCAATGAGATCACCGGGATAAATGAGATTGTAGATGCCACAGTATCAATGCTCCAGAATGGTTCTATTGTTGCAATCAAGGGTATAGGCGGATTTCACCTTGCCTGCAATCCATTTTTGAAAGAGCCGTTAGAAAAACTCCGCACAGGTAAGAGACGGGACGGGAAGCCGTTTGCGCTGATGTTTCGTGATGTGGAAGCTCTGAAGGAATATGCATATATCAACGAAGAAGAGGAAAAGCTGATATCCTCGCCGGTGAGCCCGATTGTGCTTTTAAAGCAGCATCTTGAGCTTCTGCCCGAGGTAAACAGCGGTTTGGGGACCATTGGCGTGATGCTTCCTTATATGCCGCTGCATTATATGCTTTTTGAGAAGCTTTCCTTCCCGGCACTCGTTATGACCAGCGGTAATATCTCTGAGGAGCCGGTTGTGATCGATGACAGTGAAGCCATCGAAAAATTCAGCGGGATTGCAGACGCAGTTCTCTGTTACAATAGAGACATATATAACCGGGTTGACGATTCTGTAACCGCGGTATATTCCGGGAATCCTGTGACTTTTCGGCGCAGCAGGGGGCTTGTACCCTCTCCGGTCAGTCTCTCTTTTGATGTTGATGGTATAGCAGCGGTAGGTGCCGAGCTTAAAAACTGTTTCGCTGTGGGTAAGGGAAACAAGGTTCTGCTCAGTCAGCACATAGGTGATTTGAAAAACGCTGAGACATTTTCCTTTTTCAGAGAGTCTTTTGAACGATTTACAAAGATGTTCAGGGTTGAGCCCCGGTTATTCGCCTGTGACAGGCATCCTGATTACCTCTCCAGTGTTTTTGCGAGAAACTCCGGGCTTCCCATTGAAGAGGTACAGCATCATCATGCACATATTGCTTCCTGCATGGCGGAGCACAATATCGACAGGGAGGTAATCGGAGTCTCTTTTGACGGTACCGGCCTTGGAGATGATGGCGCGGTGTGGGGTGGAGAGTTTCTTATCTGTGATCTTCAGAATTCAAAACGTTTCACCCATTTTAGGTACGTCAATATGCCTGGGGGGGACAGGGCCTCAGAAGAGCCATGGAGAATGGCCGCCGCTTACCTGTATGACCTTTCGGGAAAGAGTTTCGCAGAGGAATTCAAACCGTTTTTCAGCCGGGTTGAAGAGCGGATGCTGGAGGCGGTCGTGTTTGCGCTTGAAAAGAAGATCCGCTGTGTGCCTACATCCAGTGCCGGGCGGCTCTTTGATGCTGTTTCTGCTCTTACCGGTCTATGTACAGTAAACAGTTTCGAGGCGGAAGCGGCAATGCGGCTTGAGGCTTGTGCGGCGAAAGACGAACGGCTTGAAACTTATAGATGGGATTTTGACGGCACTATTGATCTGAGGCCGTCAATACGCATGATTTGTGAAGATGTACTCAGTGGTGTTCCTGTGCCTGTTATATCAGGGCGGTTTCACAAAACACTGTTTGATGTGATTAGAGAGATCTGCTTGAAAATACGCACTGAAACAGGGCTGGATTCTGTGGTTTTGTCTGGCGGTTGTTTTCAGAACAGATGTATTTTTGAAGGGGCAGTCAAGGAATTGAAAACTGCAGGCTTTACGGTTTATACCCATAGCCTTATCCCCTGTAATGATGGGGGAATAGCGCTGGGGCAGACTGCTGTTGCGGCCGGGAGAAGAAGGAAATAATGTGTCTTGGAATTCCAGGTAAGGTAGTGTGGATAGATGGCCAGCGGGCCGGTGTGGATTTTGGAGATGTTGTCTGTGAAGCAGGCACACATCTTGTCGAAGAGCTTAAAATCGGGGACTTTGTCCTCGTGCATTCTGGATATATTCTGGAGAAAATGGATCTTGCTGAAGCAGAACAGACTCTGGCGCTTTTCAAGCAGCTTTCGGAAAGCTCAGGCGAGCAATGAACCTTCGGGAAGATTTCAGGAATCAGCGTGACTGCAGGGCACTTGCAGAGCGGATCTGTTTTGAATCCAGAACTCCTGTTTCAATCATGGAAGTATGCGGCGGGCATACGATGGCCCTTCAGCGGCACGGTATCCCGTCACTGCTGCCGGAAACCGTAAGCCTGATTTCAGGCCCCGGGTGTCCGGTCTGTGTTTCTGATATTCGTTTTATTGATCATGCTGTTGCACTTGCACGGGAACCGGGTGTAGTGATTGCAACTTACGGCGATCTGATACGTGTCCCGGGTTCAACTTCGTCTTTAGAAAAAGAGAAGGCCAATGGCGCATCAGTAAAGGTGGTCTGGTCTGCTCTTGAGGCTCTTACGTTTGCATCGGCCAATCCCGGGCTCAAAGTGGTGTTTCTGGGCATCGGATTTGAGACGACCTCTCCGGGGACCGCAATAGCGGTAATAGAGGCTGCAAAAGCATCTGCAGACAATTTTTTTGTTCTCAGTTCCCACAAGGTGATGCCTCCGGCAATGACGGCCCTTATTGATGAGGGGGTTAGAATTGACGCTTACCTTTGCCCGGGTCATGTCAGTGTTATTACCGGAAGCAGTATTTACGAGCCTATCGCAGGTAAATACCATAAACCCTGTGTTGTTTCAGGATTCGAACCTTCAGACATACTTCAGTCAATCTGGATGATAATAAAGCAGGTTGAGAGCGGGGATGCCCGGGTGGAAATCCAATATAGCCGGGCGGTCCGTCCAGAGGGTAATTTGAGAGCACAGAAAGTAATAGAAGAGGTATTTGTATCCTCGGACGATTACTGGCGCGGGCTTGGAAATTTACCCAAAAGCGGTTTGAAGCTTGCAGAGAAGTACAGCCGCTTTGATGCAGCAGAGATGATCCCGGTTAAAATAGAAGAGACCAGGGAGAGTGCGGGATGTATCTGCGGTGATGTTCTTAAAGGAATCAAAAAGCCAAATCAATGTAAACTTTTCCGGACCGCCTGTACCCCGAATCATCCTGTGGGCGCCTGTATGGTTTCCTCAGAAGGTACCTGTTCGGCCTATTTTCAATATGGTGACAATGGAAAATAAGAAAGTTCTTCTCAACCACGGCAGCGGCGGACGATTGACGCATCAGTTAATCGATTCGATTTTCGGTTCACGATTCTCCAACCCTGTACTTGACCAGCGTACAGATTCTGCTGTAATCGATGTAAGCGGACAGAAAGTAGCATTTACGACAGACTCTTTTGTGGTCAACCCGATCTTTTTCCCCGGCGGAAATATCGGCAAGCTGGCTGTATGCGGCACAGTGAACGATCTGGCTGTAAGCGGTGCAACTCCCCAGGCACTAAGTGTATCGTTTATTATTGAAGAGGGGTTCTCTTTTGATGAACTGGAGAAAATTGCAGAGTCTATGGCACTCACTGCAAAAGAGGCCGGTGTGTCAATAGTGACCGGTGATACAAAAGTGGTCAACAGGGGCATGGCCGACAAGATCTTCATTAACACTTCAGGAATAGGGCCGATCCGTCAGGAGAGGGCGGGTATAGGTCCCGGAGAAAAAGTCAAAGAGGGTGATGTGGTCATTGTAAATGGGTTTATCGGTGATCACGGGATGGCAATTCTTGCAGCCAGGGAGGAGTTGCCTTTCAGTGCTGATGTAAAGAGTGACTGTGCTCCGCTGAACCATCTTATTGCCGATATACTTGATACAACAGATCAGGTTACCTTCATGCGTGATGCCACCCGTGGGGGGCTTGGAACGGTGATCTGTGAGCTGGCTGAGAGCCGCAATGCAGGGATTTTAATTGAAGAAAAGGCCCTGCCTGTACGTAATGCAGTAAAGAGTATGAGTGATATGTTTGGTTTTGATCCTCTCTTTATTGCCAACGAGGGCAAAGTAGTATTGACTGTGAGGGAAAAAGACTCAGAGAGGGTTCTTGGGGCTATGAGAAAAAATCCACTGGGCACAGATGCCGCAGTGATAGGGCGGGTAACCGCTGATAAAGGAATAGTTGAAATGAAAACAATGATCGGGGGCAGGAGAATCATCAGCATGCCTGCAGGTGACCAGCTTCCCCGGATCTGCTGAAAGGCAGGAATCTGGACCGAACACAGTATTACAGCAGGATCTTCTTTTTTCTGTCCTCTGTCTTCTGTCTTTTGTCCTCTGACACATGCACGAACTCAGTATAGTTGAAAACCTCCTCGACATCATAAAGAGTGTTGCTGAGGAAAACAAAATGTCGCGGGTTACAAGGGTGCATCTGAAAATCGGGAATCTTCGTCAGATAGTTCCAGAGATGTTCCAATTTGCATTTGATACCGCTAAAAAAGGCACCATAGCCGAATCAGCATCAGTAAGCATGACTTTTGTTCCGGCGAAAGCAGTCTGCCGTACATGCGGCAGGGAGTTTATCGTTGAGGATAATTTTTTTATCTGTGAAGGCTGCTCTGGAATAGATGTCGATGTAATCGAAGGGAAAGAACTTTTAATAGATACAATGGAAGGAGAGTGACTTTGGAAATCAAAGTGATTAAAAACATTCTGGATGCCTGTGAGGGACAGGCTCAGCAGATAAGGGATCATCTAAAGGAAAAGCATGTCCTGATGGTAAACCTTATCGGTTCTCCGGGTTCCGGAAAAACAACGTTGCTTGAAAAGACTCTGGCCACTTTGAAGGGACGTTTCTCAATTGCCGTTATAGAAGGTGATGTTGCAACAGATAAAGATGCTGTCAGGCTGCAGAAGTACGATATACCTATTGCTTTGATCAATACTGATGGAGCATGTCATCTTGAACCGATCACCATTCGAAAGGCTCTTGATGAGTTTGATCTTGACAGAACGGATATCATTTTTGTTGAAAACGTTGGAAATCTTGTCTGTCCCGCGGAATTTGATATTGGAGAGAACTGCAAGATCGCTATCTCCTCTGCAACAGAAGGTCACGATAAGCCGGAGAAATATCCGCTTCTTTTCAATGAATGCAGACTTGTTGTGCTCAATAAAATCGATCTGATTCAGTTTACGGATTTTGATAAGGATTACTACATTTCCAGCGTCAAAAAGCTTAACGGCCGTGTTCCTGTTCTTGAGGTATCATGCCGTGCGGAGCAGGGGCTTGAGGGCTGGATAGACTGGCTTGCCGACTCTGTTTCTGAAGTTAAAAAGAGCTGATCAAAGCAGGTTTAGCACGTGGAACAGGGGCGTCACCGTACCTTTACTTTTTGATGCGGCTGGCGCCCTAATCTGCAACTCTCCTCAAAAAATCGACACCGTTTAAACCCTGATTCTAAAATTTCTGTAAGGCCCCACAGGAACAGCTGGTAAATATTACCACATGTCTGCAGAAAGGCAACGGTTAAATCTAAAAATCGCAGTTGGATGAGGCAAAAAAATCGTAATCTGTTAAGCGCTAAGGCTTTCAGGCGTCTTGATCTTATCACCTTGTCGATAAGACCTGCGATCCTTCAAGCCTTATCATCTCAACGTCTAACGGTTTTTTATTCTCCCCAACTGCGACTTTTATGTTAAAAGAAAGTCCGTCCGGGATCCCTGCGCTGTAGGCATAGTTCTTGCATGCCTCTTTAGGTTCTTATTGAAATAGTTACTATACAGTTCAACTGCCCGTTTTTCCGCCATCCAGAGCCTTTTGCGGGTTCTTTTCCCTGGCGGCTTCAACAAACCTGAAAATCGCAGTTGGATGAGGAAAAAATTGTAATCTGTTGAGCGCTAAGGCTTTCAGGCATCTTGATCTTATCACCTGGTCGGTTAAGACCTGCAATGCCTTCAAGCCTTATCATCTCAACCTCTTACAGTTTTTATTCTCCCCAACTGCGACTTTTAGGATAAAGCAACGAAACTGAATAGTTACATAGCTTTACAAGCATACTTTCAGAAACTGCATTCCCATTCAGGAGGAAAAAAATGCAATTCAATTCACTCCAGCAGATTCTGGTTTCAGAAGCTGAAATGCCTGCCGTTTCCGAGTATGACAATAAATTCCCAAAATCGGAAAAAAAAGTGGAAATGGAGCCTATTTCTCAAAACGTCCTGAGAGATGTTTGCTGGAATACAGGAACCCGTTTCCCGTCATCCCTGAGCCAGGAGGGGATGGTGCTTCTGGCAGTTAATCCGCATCTGGGGTTTATACAGTGGCATATCAATGATCTGACGGTTGCAGGTCTGAATGAAAAGGAGAGGGATGCGTTTAATCGGGGCTGCCGGCTGGTGTTGAGGGTTTATGATGTCAGCAATGTTGAATTCAACGGGTTCAATGCATTAAGCCAGTTTGATATTGATATCAACAATCTTACGGGAAATTACTATCTCAACATTAACCGTTCTGAGTGTAATCTTCTTGCAGAGGTGGGTTTCCGCTTTTCAGATAATCGCTTTAAGGCCTGTGTGCGTTCCAACTACATGTATTTTGACCGCCCGCGCAGGTCCTCCAGGTTCAACTTCTCGGGATTGTATGTGAGCCATGGGTTTACCAGAATCTTTGCTGTAGAGAATGCTGTCTGCGGATCGGTTTTTGACAGGATGAACCGGTCACTGGAATACACCGGAAACGCGCCGCTTTCAGTTGCGGTGTTTCTTAATGAGGCTGCAGTGCTGCAAAACCAGAATGCCAGTGGGCCCATAGGCGGTTTTCTGGAAGCTGTGCTGGCAAAGTGTAAAATCATGAGGGCTGTGCCGTATCTGCTTACACCAAGAAACAAGCAGGTTTATGATTACGGGGCACAGTCCCTTGTCAACAGGGCGAAAAGCACATCGAAGTCGATGGTTGACAGGTTTACCCAGATCCACAGCAGGAAATCCTTCAACTGCATACAGTGTCATGACTGGTATTCTGCACCTGCCGCAATCGAAGCTGCGACTGTTAATGGGCTTCCGATCACCGGCGTTCTTCATTCTATTGAACTTGAACGCACAAACTTTGACCTGAAAAACCAGGTTTCACAGCAGATAGAATCGTGGGAAAGCAAGCTGATTTCAACGGCTGAAAACATTCTTGTTCCAAGGGAGAGTACAAGACAGACAATAATTCAACACTATAAAAAAGATCCCGAACGTGTGGTGGTAGTCGCAGACAAGCTTGTCCGGACTCCTGATACAAGCCATGAGAGAGAGTACATCTGCAGTAAATACTACCTCAATGACAAGGAACCGCTTTATCTGTTTGCGGGTGAAATGGCTCATCATACCGGAGTGGATCTTCTTGTCAATGTTCTTCCGGGGATCTGCCGTGAGTTTCATCAGGGGCAGTTTGTTTTTGCGGGTGAAGGATATCTTAAAGGGGAGATGGAGGGACGTGTGTGGCATTCAGGAATTGCTCACCGATGCCGATTTATAGGTGATGTTCCCTCTGAAATCTTCAGTAAACTGCTCGATGCCTGTGATTCGGTAATTATCCCTGCCCGCAGCAGACAAAACGGGAGGCTTGCGGAGATGGCACTCAAGGCTGGAAAGCCTGTAATTACCACTCATCAGGCCGGTCTCCATGATAAGGTACGCCATGGGGTAAACGGATTACTGTTTTACGACAATCCCGGTTCAGTAGCCTGGGGTGTAAAGGAGATGATGTCGAGGCCTATACCTGTTCTGCCGCGTTCAGTTGAGGACCCTGAGCTGCTGAATACAGCCGAGTGCATAGCGGCCATGTATATAACCTACTGGGCCTGTGCGGTAGCAATCAGAAGGGGGGTTTACTTTGGTTAAGGGGCATCTGGCCATAATCCTTCATGCTCATCTTCCATATGTCAGGCATCCTGAATACGATTCCTTCCTCGAAGAGAGATGGTTTTTTGAAGTGATGACCGAGACATATATACCTCTTGTAAAGGTGCTGAGCAGGCTTGTACAGGATAAGGTTCCATTTGAGATCACTATTTCACTTTCACCGACTCTTATCTGCATGATGGAGGATCCTATTCTGATTCAGCGTTACAGGTCTCATCTTGAGAAGCTCATAGAGCTGGCTGCAAAGGAAAAGGATCGTACCAGTTACAGTGGACATCTGCAGTGGCTCGCCTCAAATTATCACCAGTCATTTAAAGAAACACTGGAGGTATTTGAGAGCTGGGACGGGCATCTGATCCGCGCATTTTCCTGGTTGCATGGACAGAAATCGGTTCAGCTTATAACTACATCCGCTACCCATGCGGTTCTGCCGCTGCTGGCATCTGAGCCCAGGGCGATAAGGTCACAGGTAAGTGAAGGGGTGAAGGCTTTTGAGAAGGCGCTGGGCATAAAGCCCCAGGGGTTCTGGCTTCCTGAGTGTGCCTATATTCCCGGAATCGAGGAGTACCTCCGTGAGCAGGATATCCGCTATTTTTTCCTTGAGTCGCACGGGATCGATCATGCCAGCGTTCTTCCTCTTCATGGTGTCTACGCCCCTCTCTACACGCCATCGGGGGTGGCGGTACTTGCGCGTGATCAGGGGTGTACCGAGGAGGTGTGGTCAGCTAACAAGGGGTTCCCTGGAGATCCCAATTATCGCGAGTTTTATCGTGACATCGGACATGAAGTCGATTTTGAGTATATCAGGCCCTACATGGCCGGGAACATCAGAGTTGACACTGGCATAAAATACTGGCGCATTACCGGAAGGGGATATCATCATAAGGAATATTATGATCCCTTCAAGGCCAGGGAAAAGGCCGCGGAACATGCCGCAGTCTTTATGCAGAGACGCGTTGACCAGATTTCTCATATTTCCTCAACTATGGGCAGTACCGTGCCGCTTATAGTGGCCACGTTTGATGCTGAACTCTTCGGCCACTGGTGGTTTGAGGGCCCGCAGTTTCTGGACTTTCTTATCAGAAAGACAGCGTATGATCAGGATGTGTTCTCTCTGATATCACCGCTTTCTTACCTTAATCTTCACCCGGTTCATCAATATGGAGTGCCGGGTATTTCAAGTTGGGGGAGCAAAGGTTATTTTGATGTATGGTGCAATGGAAAAACTGACTGGGTTCTTACTCAGGTCTATGAATGCATCCGCAGAATGATAAAGCTGGCAGCATCTCAGAAACCCGGTCCAGAACGTCCTCTTGTCAAACGTGCCCTCAATCAGTGCGTAAGGGAACTTCTGCTTGCCCAGTGTTCAGACTGGCCTTTTATAATTACGAATGGAACCGCAGAACAGTATGCATCACGGCGGATTCGTGATCATGTCAGCAGGTTTCATTTTCTGGCCGACAGCATTGAAAAAGATAGCCTTGATGAAAATGAATTGTCATCGCTTGAACTTTTAGATTGTATTTTTCCTGAGGCGGATTATCAGGTTTTTGCAGATTGAAAACAGACATGAAAAATATCTCATCTTAAAAAGGAGTTTCACATGCGAATAGCCTTGTTGTCGTGGGAGTCACTCCACTCAGTTTCACTGGGCGGAGTAGCGGTGCATGTCACTGAGCTCGCCGCGGCGCTTGAACGTAAAGGACACGATGTACACGTTTTCACCAGAATGCGATGGAACGGTGACTGGCATTACGATAGAATTCATGGCGTACATTATCACCGTGTTCCATATTCCGGAGCACACGATATCGTTGATGATGTAAATAATATGTGCAGATCCTTTGTGGATGCTGTCTATCATCAGGAAAGCTATCAGGGTGCAGGGTTTGACATTGTACATGCTCACGACTGGATGGCTTCAAATGCGATGGTCTGGATCAAACAGGGACGTGGTCGCAAAGGGATAATAACCATCCATTCAACAGAATACGGAAGATGCGGAAATAATTTTTACGGCGGAAGATCACAGAGGATCATGGACCACGAGCGCCATGCCACCTTTTGTGCCGATAAAGTTATCACAGTCTCCCAGCTCCTTAAAAATGAGATAAAGTGGATATACAATGTGCCTGACTGGAAAGCTTCGGTGATTGCAAACGGTATTTCCTATCATTCATTTGACGGTTGGATTGACCCGGGACGGGTTAAGGCCAGATATAGTATCGGGCCGGTAGATCCCACGGTGCTTTTTGTAGGTAGAATCACATCTCAGAAGGGGCCTGACCTGTTGGTGAGTGCGATTCCCCATGTCCTGCGTTTTTATCCCAATGCCAAGTTTATCTTTACAGGTGAAGGCGATATGAAGGGGCACATTGAAAATATGGCCCGCAGCATGGGAGTGGCTCATGCCTGCCGGTTCTATGGTGTTTTTCCGCGCGGTGAGCTGATCGATCTCTATCGTGCCTGTGACTGTGTAGCCGTACCAAGCCGAAATGAGCCATTCGGGATTGTTGTCCTTGAGGCCTGGGCTGCGGGCAAGCCGGTTATCGCTACTCACAACGGGACCGAATTCGTCTGGCACAATGTCAATGGATTCAAGGTTTACCCCAATACAGAATCTATTGCCTGGGGTATTGGTTCCCTGTTTGCCAACTTCGAACATGCAAGATGGATGGGGAGCAAGGGACGTGAGGCGGTTGAGAACTCCTTTTCCTGGGACACTATAGCGGACCAGACCTTAGGCGTCTACTGCAGTTGACAATTACCTTCTGATATATGCACAGATGCGCCTCTGGCGGGCGCATCTTCTTTTCTTCAGCAGATCTACGTACAACCTGACTTATGCGCCCGGTTCAGGGCGAACTGCACTTATCCCTTGTGCATAAAGGCTTTGAACGAATCCTGATGCTACCTGATTCAGTCCTGCAAGGCCATCTCTGCCAGAACCTATTTTTATCTTGTGGAAAAAGAACAGACAAAGAAAGTAATTATGCGGCTCACCGATGAGCAGAAAGTGATTCTTGACAGTTCGGGAAATGTCAAAATTCATGCAGTGGCTGGAAGCGGTAAAACAAGCACGCTGCTGGAGTACGCAAGACATCGGGGGAAAAACAAACGCATTCTATACATTGCGTTCAATAAATCTGTAAAACTGGAAGCCCTGCGCAGATTTGAATGTGAAGGGCTCAGCAATATACGTGTTGAGACGGCTCATTCTCTGGCCTGGAGCCGCATTGTCCCACAGTTCCAATACAAAGTCCGGGCATCGTATAAACCCTGGGAAATAAGCGAGATGCTTAAAATAAAGCCCCTGGGGAAAGATCCGCTTACATCTGTTTTAATTGCACGCCATATCGGGCGATTTGCTTCACTGTTCTGCAGTCAGCCTCAGGAAAAGGTGCAGGACCTTGATTACACCGACTGGGTGAGGGATGAGAAGGCACTCGGTTTTGTTAAAAAGAATTACAACAGAATCATCGATGGGACCAGGAAGTTTCTGGCGTTGATGAATTCAGGGAAAATTGAGATTCCCCATGAATTTTACCTTAAAAAATATCAGCTTTGTAAACCCCGACTCGCTTATGATATTATTCTATTCGATGAAGGTCAGGATGCATCGCCGGTAATGCTTGATGTGTTCCTGCAACAGGATCATGCGGTGAAGCTTATAGTAGGGGATGTCCACCAGCAGATATATTCCTGGCGTTATGCTGTAAATGCGCTCTCCGGTGTTGATTTCAAAGAATACTCCCTTACTGCAAGCTTTCGTTTTCCGCAGACAATCGCCGATCTTGCCATGGCAGTCCTTCAGTGGAAGACTTATCTGAAAAATCCACTTGATGTGAATATCCGCGGACTGGGAAAAAAGGCCAGGACGGTATCTTCCCGGGCAACAATTGCCAGGACCAACCTTGCGCTGCTGCGCGAGGCGATTAATTTCACATGCGTTGGAAACAGTAACAGAAAGATCTATTTCGAGGGTAATCTTTCCACCTATACTTATGCTTCTGAAGGAGCGTCGATCTGGGATGTTTTTAATCTTTACACTGAAAAAAGAGATCTTATCCGCGACCCTATGATCTCAAAGGTGAGATCATTCGAGGAACTTCGGGAATATGCGGAACTGGCAGAAGATGCTGAGCTGCTTGCGATGACAATAATGGTTGATGAGCATGGCAAAATGCTTCCCTTTTATCTGAAAAGGCTGAAGGAAAACCACCTTGAAGACAGTTGCAAAGACAGGGCGGAAATGATCTTCTCGACTGTGCACAAGTGTAAAGGACTGGAGTATGACAGTGTCACACTGGAGGATGATTTTGTAACTGAAAAGAAACTGATACGGTTGACCGAAAAAAATGAACTGTCTGCACCTGAGAAAGATCAGCTTAATGAAGAGATTAATCTGCTTTATGTGGCAATCAGCAGAAGCAGGGGCAGAATCACTGTACCGAATTCAATATTTGGTGAGCATAGCCCATACTGTCAGAGTGTAAAGAGTGGGAACAGAAGACAGTCAGAAGAGAATGCGCGAAAGCAAGAAATTCAAAAAGAGAAACTTCTGAATGCAGGACAGTACTGGCGACAGCAGGATGATGACAGACTGAGGTTTCTTACGACAAAAGGGAGCCCGGTAAAGAAAATTGCGGAGGAAATGGGGAGAAGCAGAGGCGCAATTTTCTCAAGGATGAGGAAGTTGGGGATAGGGTAAAAGTCGCAAGTCGAAAGTCGCAAGTCGAAAGTTGCAAGTAGGGAGTAGGGAGTAGAGAGTTGGGAGTTGGGAGTTGGGAGTTGGGAGTTGGGAGTAGGGAGTAGGGTGTAGGGTGTAGGGTGTAGGGTGTAGGGTGTAGGGTGTAGGGAGTAGGGAGTAGGGAGTAGGGAGTAGGAAGTAGGGAGTAGGAAGTAGGAAGTAGGGAGTAGGAAGTAGGGAGTAGGAAGTAGGAAGTTGGGAGTAGGGAGTAGGGAGTAGGGAGTAGGGAGTAGGGAGTAGGGAGTAGGAAGTAGGAAGTAGGAAGTAAGAAGTAGGAAGTAAGAAGTAGGAAGTAGAAAGTAGAAAGTAAGAAGTAGGAAGTAGAAAGTAAGAAATCTGGAGTAGGGAGTGTTAAGCGATCAGTGCTGCGGCATGCGTGTCATAAACAGCGCGGGTTTGAATGCATAAATCAATTTGAATCAACAGCAAAACAGAGATGGATGAAGGGTGAAATGAACCACGATAAAAACGACTTTGATTCCAGAGCAAAAGACTGGGATCTGGATCCTGAAAAGAAAAAAAGGGCGGAGATTGCAGCCGGGGCGATAATGAATAAGGTGCAGCCGTCTAAGGAATGTACCGCTTTTGAGTATGGGTGTGGAACCGGGCTGGTCAGTTTTTTTCTGCAGCCTTTTCTCAAAAGGATTGTTATGGCTGACAGTTCCAGAGGGATGCTTGAGGTGGTGAGGTCAAAAATTGAGAAAACATCTGTGATGAATATGACTGCTATTGAGATTGACCTCACGAAATCGGACCCGCCCGAGGAGCAGTTTGACATCATTTATACGCTCCTTGCGATGCATCATGTAAGTGATGTCCCCGAAGTTTTGCGGAAATTTCATTCTATGCTGAGAACCGGCGGTCATCTGTGTATTGCAGATCTGGACAAAGAAGATGGTTCATTTCACGGCGAGGGCTTTTCCGGACACCATGGTTTTGACAGAGAAGAGCTTGAATCAAAGGCTGAGAGAGCCGGTTTCATAAATGTCGAGTTTCAGACAATCGATCGGGTGGTCAGGGAACACGGGGGTAAAGGGAAAAGGGAGTATCCGCTTTTTTTAATGACCTGCAGTTCAGAATAAAGCCGGGGACTCAGAATTCCCCGTCTGCTACAAAGAGACTTCTATCTTTTAATAATGGAATAGTGTACTCCAGAGCTCCCTTCAAGTTTTCCATAGCTCTGTCTGACACCATCTCCCGCATCTCCCATTCATAACCTCTGATTTCCATGAGAAGACACAGCGGGTGTTTGTTGTAAAGCTGGTTGCACAGTGCAACAACCGATGATGGGTGCATGGCGTGAGTTGTAAAGCTGACTTCCGGGGCGGGTTTCAGCCGTTTCAAGCTGAAGCTCTCCGGGGTGAGGGATGCATCCGCAAAGATAACGATATCAAATTCTGAGATAAGAAGAGCATCTTCGGCATTGAGCTGATAGTTGCTGTCAAAAGAGATGTTGGAAAAGTTCATCTCTTCCAGTTTTTCAGAAAAAAGAATCCCAAGCGCATCATCACTGCGCCCGGGATTACCGAAACCGTAAACGAGAACCGAAGAATTATTGGTTATCAATATTTCTCGATCCTTCGCAGATAAGGTTTTCTTCACTATCGAAAATCGAAACCTGCAGAGGCATTTTGCCCATTGCATGTGTAGCGCAGCTCAGGCATGGATCGTAGGCCCTGATCGCCACTTCCACTCCGTTGAGCAGGCCTTCTGTGACCTCTGCTTTTCCGGAGATAGTGTTCTGTGCCACCCAGGTTACGGCCCTGTTCATCGGCTCATTGTTGTTTGTGGTGGAAACAATCAGGTTGCACATGGTAATCTGATCGTTTTCGTTGATCCTGTAATGATGGAACAGTGTGCCTCGCGGAGCTTCCAGCAGACCGACACCTTCAAAGGCTTTCTTTCCCCTTCTTACCAGGTCTGTGCTCTGCAGATCCGGATCCTTCAGCAGAATCTTTATCATTTCCGCAGCGTGCAGGATTTCTATGAGCCTTGCCCAGTGCATGTGCATCGACATGCCGTTAGGCTTGCCCTTTGTGTAGGCTCTGAAAATCTCAAATTCCTTCTGTGCCAGAGGGGTAGGGATGAAATCGCAGGTGTTGAGTCTTGCCAGCGGGCCAACTCTATACCATCCTTTTTCTTTACCCAGTGATTTAAGATAAGGGAACTTCATGTAGCTCCAGTTCTTAACTTCTTCCCCGATATAGCTCAGGTAATCCTGGTAATCGATATCATCAAGAAGCTTCTTTCCTTCGCTGTCAACCACTCTTAAAACACCGTGGTACAGGTCCATCGCGCCGTCTTTTCTGACAAGGCTCATATGGCTTGAGGGAAAAGAGGCGTAGTTATCTATAAAATCCTTATTGGCCGCATGGTACTGCTTGAAAAATTCCAGTGTAGCCAGTGACCAATCGATCATCTGATCTACATTGGGTATAGCCTTGCCGTCAAGGAAGTAATCCCGTTCTGCAACAGAGAGGTTTTTGTTGATACCACCGGGGATTGCTCCGGTTCCGTGGATCTTCTTGCCTGCAGTGGCCTTTATTATTTCCTGGCCGAATTTACGCATCAGAACACCCTGAACAGCCAGTTCTTTATTCTGCATTGCTACACCGATCACATTACGTATCGCCGGGTCACCATCAACTCCAAAGAGAAGATCTGGTGAAACCAGATGGAAAAAATGCAGTGAATGGGACTGGAATATCTGTCCGTAGTGCATCAGACGACGCATCTTTTCACCTGCAGGGGAGAGCCCCTCAGGTCCTACTCCAGCGATGATATCTATTGCCTTGGCAGCAGCCAGATGGTGGCTGACAGGGCAGATACCGCAGAGACGCTGCACAAGCACCGGTGCTTCCCAGTAGGGACGTCCCTGAACAAATCTTTCAAAACCCCTGAACTCCACAATGTGAAGCCTGCTCTGGGTGACCCTATTGTTATCGTCAAGGTGGATAGTTACCTTGCCGTGTCCTTCAACCCTGGTTACAGGTTCGATAGTGATTTTCTTTGGCATGTTATCTCCAGTAATAATCAGTCGTATTTTAAAGTTTCGTATTCAAGGTTCAAAGGCTTTCCGCTGAGAAGAGCGGTAAGCGCATCCCATATAAGATCGGCCCTGGGCGGACATCCCGGCAGAAAGTAGTCAATCTTGACAATTTCATGACAGGGATAAACTTTGTCAAGAATAATGGGAAGTTCTGCATCCTGGGGTATGATCTTATCATCTACTGTCGGGCTCTTGAGATATGCTTCTTCAAGGCACTCTTTTACCGGAATACCGTTTCTCATTGCAGGTAGTCCACCCATGAGAGCACATTCGCCGCATGAGATGAGAATTTTGCAGTTTTTCCGGAACTCTTTCAAAATATGCACGTTTTCATTATTGCAGCATCCCCCTTCGATAATTCCGATATCGCACTGACGGGTAAATGTCTTGATGTCGGTGATGGGGGACTTGTTGAAGTCGACAAGCTCAATAAGGTCCAGAATTCTTTCGTCGATGTCAAGAATTGACATGTGGCACCCGAAACAGCCTGCCAGGGAAGTGGTGGCAACTACTGGTTTTTGCATGTTTAGTTCTCCTTCGAGCTTGCAGCTTCTTTGCCTTGCTCGATATCATAGCCAATTGGTTTCTTGTCAAATTTTCGTGAATCAATAGGCATATTAAAGCCTTTTTCTTTCTTGAGTATAGAGCCGACAGGGCAAATTTCAGCTGCTTTCTGCGCAAGCTCGTCGGAGATAGTCATGGCCAGTTCGTAATCTATCTCGACTGTCATTTTGTGCCCGCGTTTTCTGGGGACAAACATGCTTCTTCCCTTTTCATCTTTAATCAACCTGATGCATCTGTTGCAGAGAATGCAACGGTTATGATCCTTGATGATTTTTGGGTTGGAAGCATCGACATCGCGGTTGGGGAACTCATAAGTGAAACGGGGCACCAACATACCATAACGGTAGCCCAGCGCCTGCAGTTCGCAGTTTCCTGACTTTTCGCATGCCGGGCAGTAATGGTTTCCTTCAACAAACAGAAGTTCAATAATCTGCTTGCGGATCTCCCTGATTTCCTCCGTGTCATTTTCAACCTTCATTCCGTCTGCAACCGGTGTGGAACAGGCTGTCATCATTCTGCCGTTTACCTTAACAGTACAGATTCTGCAGGAGCCCCTGGGTTTAATCCCTTCGACATTGCAGAGAGTAGGGATATAAATCCCGTTTTTGATTGCCGCTGCAAGGATATAGGAACCCTTTTCTGCGACAATTTCCTTGCCATCGATTGTAATTTTTACGGTTTCACTCATGTCTGTGCACCTTAAAGTAGAGGTTTTCTTCCAAATACCGCACTGGGCTCCGCTATGGAAGCCGCAGAATGGAATTCGGAATCAAAACAGGTATGTTTTTTTGTTAAGTTTACTATTTTTGAAAAAGACTGCATGAAATTGCTTTTTGATCTAAAAACAGTTTCAGCTTCAGAGTATTGTAGAGTTGGTATCATTTTGGCAGCAACAGAAACGTGTTGGCTTTTTGTCTCTGGAACAGAATGTTTCATGTATGCTTTTACCTTGAGGATTTTGGATTTCTACACTATAATAAGAAAAATACACTCTCTATAACAAGAACACAAGGAAATAATGATATTTTTTTCACAATAAAGAGTCTGGTGTCCAGTGCGTTTTGTGAAAAAGGTACAAATAAATGACACGAAATTCCCAATAAAGATAAAATATTTGAAGAATGGCTCAGGATATTGCAAACCACATTGGTAAACAAATAAATTTAGTAGATTGGCGGTATATAGTCAGTTACACAATATCTAATCCCAATCAGAGGAGATCACATGCTGACAGTCTCAGACCTGCTGAAAACAAAGAAGAACGAGCTTTTTACCATTGGTAAGACCAAACCGGTACTTGAGTGCGTTCAAGTTATGAATCAGCACAGAATCGGTGCCCTAATGGTTACATCTGAGCAGAATCAAATAGAGGGAATAATTACCGAAAGAGATATTCTCCATGCTGTCAGTGAACGCAATGGCTCTATCCTTAATATAACAGTTCAGGATATCATGACCGGAAAAGAGAAGCTTGTAACGGCATCTCAGAATGACACTATCGACCTGGTGATGGAGCTGATGACCTCCAGGCGGATCCGCCATATACCGGTCCTGGAGGATGGAAAACTAACCGGGGTTATCTCTATCGGGGATGTGGTCAAAAACCAGCTTCGTCATGCCCTTGTAGAAAATGAATCCATGAAAACCTACATTTCAGGAACCAGTTCTTAAACCTGAAATTGGTGTTGGATAAATTAATCACTGAGGAAAGGTGTGGATTGGTAAACCAGGACCGATCCACACCTTTTGTTTTTGTGGTATTTCGGTCACCTCTGAAATAATCAGTACAATTTTCACTGTTACAGAATTGGTGTATTACGATGAATTCGGGATATGTTGTGATTTTAGATAAGAATGGGTGGATTTGGAGGAGCTGTAACTTGAATAACGGCAGTAATTTATAGCATGGGAGTTAATGTTTTGGAAGAATCGGATGCTTGAAGTAGTGTAGGTTCCCAAATTATCTCAGACCTAATTTCCGCACAATTGTGGGGGCTATTCCCGGATTTAAAATTTCCGTAACATTTTCGGGAATTAATTTGGGAATCTACAAAACATGTCGCTAACTCACCCCAGAGATGACTCAGTGACCCCCGAGGGAGCATTTAACAAGTTAAGTCACTCTTTCACCTCAGAGGTGACTTTGTGACCCCCGGGGGAAGTATTTAACAAGTTAAGTCACTCTTTCACCTCAGAGGTGACTTTGTGACCCCCGAGGGAGCATTTAACAAGTTAAGTCACTCTTTCACCTCAGAGGTGACTTTGTGACCCCCGGGGGAAGTATTTAACAAGTTAAGTCACTCTTTCACCTCA
>Ga0123335_1001735_pt1 | contig 34452 bp, 24 predicted proteins | sample BiotimSIPDNA_2_FD_89707 | JGI IMG/M metagenome (GOLD analysis project Ga0123335, IMG submission 89707) | Anaerobic biogas reactor microbial communites from Washington, USA - Biogas_R2 time_0 SIP DNA | ecosystem: Engineered > Bioreactor > Anaerobic > Unclassified | place: Washington, USA... | reverse complement strand
CAGTTCGTGCGATTCGACCTGTTTCGGCAGTGTCGCAGACTCATGTCAGCCTATCTCGTAAGCTTCAAGGAACCTCGCAAAAGCGGTTTCGAATTTGGATTTATTTGCAGCGTAGAAGGAGGCAATTTCCTGTTCGGTATATATGCAGTCGCGGATGATGAAGCCGGCGCGTTCGGTCTGAACGGCATATTCGGCGGCGAAGTCGAGTATTATGCCTTCGCGGATGATGTCAAGCATTAACTGGGAGTCCTCATCGCGGGCGGTCTTACCCTTTAACACGATGTCGTGATAGACGGGAATAACCTCACTGCTTGACAGGGTGCAGAGCGCCTCGGTAATGAAACCGCAGAATTCCGGGTCTGCGACATCTATGGGAATGGTGAACATGGAACGGTTGTCGCGGCTGGCGGTATAATACATGTCCTGCGCCTCGTCGCCCTTCGGATAGGGAAGTATGCCGAAGTCGCTGTCCATAGCGCGCAGTTGTGACGAAAGATGAAGTGTGGTATGCAGGAAGAGACTGCGGTTGTTCATGAATATTTTGAGAATCGGATCGCTTGTTTCGTGGATGAAGTAGACATCGGGATTTTTGAGGGCAAGGTCATATACCTTCTCGCATATCTCGATGATCTTCTCATTATAGATATCGAGAGATACGCTGCCGTCGTCGTTGTGCTTTGTGTAGGGGACGCCGAAGGCGTTGTGGAAGTTGTCAAAGGAGAGGCTGTCATGGTATACGGCTCCGAAACTGTCCTCTTCCCCGGACTTTGAGTCGCCGTTCACATCGTTGTAAAGGCCTGTGAGCATCGACAGATATAGGTCATATACCCACTTTCCGGAGATTACCGCTTCATATGGCGAATCAAGCTTATAGGATTCGATCAGCACCTTGTTGAAGTAGATAACATGTGTGGCTGCCCAAAGGTCGTAGGCTATATCGCCTGTTATGGCGTACATTATGCCGTTTACCGTCAACTCATCGCGGATAATCTCCGACCACCAGGGCTGATCAAGACGCAGTGACTCTATTTCATTGAGGTTCAGATAAATCCCCGACTCAAAGCCCGCGCCTATGGTGGCTGCGTAGCCCTGAACGATATCAAAGGCGCCGTCGCCAGCAAGAACCGAGGAGGTGATCGTTGCGAGGAATGCTTCGCGGTCATCCCAGGCATTGGGCTTGGGCACCGATTTTATCGCTACGTTGTGCCGTTCTTCGACAGCGCGGTTGCGGGATTTGACTGCGTCATTCAGGGCTTCACCGGTTTCCTCTTCGACATATAAAACATTTTCGCTGTCGACGCGGGTGAGCATGGTGAAGATCCTGCCGTTAAAGTCTTTGCGTTCAAGACCGCAGAAGGGGTCGAATTCCGTCTCTGCCGCCGTGGCGGCGGTGGTGTCAGCCGAACCGGTACTTCCTGACCCGCCGCAGCCCTGCAAAGCAAGCAGGGGAAAGCTAAGGATAGCAGTTGTCAGTATTCCGGCGATGATGCGTTTAATCATTGCGTTTTACTCCGTTCGCTTAATATATGTTTGACGTGAATTATTTAACGGCGCTCTCAAATAACTCGATTACCTGTCCGTAGTGCGCCATTATTGCTTTCTCGTTTGATGCCCAGTGAGACTCGAAGTTGGTGTCCTTGGCACCGAGCAGACGCTGCATTATGAAGGATGCTCCCTTCCAGTTGTCGTAAACATAGCCGATATCGAAGCATCGGGAAGCCAGAATGGCGTCCAGCATGGCTACCGACTCCTCGTCGCGGGCGCCTTTGACTTTAAGTACTATATCATAGTAGACCGGAACGACCTGCTTGTAGGTCTCGGCGTTCATTACCTCGGTCATTATGCCTATGAACTCGTAATCGGTGGCGGTCATAGGCACCGATTGGGCTGTGTGTGAGCCGTCAGCCATGGTGTAGTAGTTCTCCTGCACCTCGTCCCACTTCGGATATGGCAGAATGCTGTAATCGTCCTCCATATTGCGGAAATCGTCTGAAGCTGCGTGTCCTATAAGTCCGTTGGCAAAAAGCGTGTGGCCTGTATAGAACATGTCATAGTTGTAGTGATGAACGTTCCGGGATGAAGGCGCCCAGGTGGGCTTCTGGGTTGAGGTATGCATACCCTCGCCGCTCCAGAATAAGGTAACCAGCTTCTCGGTTATGGCGGCTATCTTGTCGGTGTGGAACACAACCTCCAGTTCGTCACCGGTATTTTTTATAACCGGGTTATCGAACGCCCAGATGTAGGTATTGGCGTTCGACTGTGAATTTGTGATGTAGCCGTATAGATCGTCGTCGTCCTGTATTCCGTTGCCGTTGACATCGTCATAGATTTCCTTTGACACGCCGGCAATATAGTCTATCGTCCACTTGCCGTCATGCACCACATCGTACATCTCGGGCAGACCGTAGTCGGCTGCGATCTTCTTGTTCATCAGTACGCAGTAGGTGGTAGACAGTGCGGACATGGAGAAGTCGCCCACCGCGATGAAAGCGACATTCTTATATGTCAGGTCTGTCATGGTCGCCGGCGCCCACCAGGGTTTGGAAAAGTCGATGTTCGGGATTTCGTAAAGGTTCATAAAGCAGCCCTGCAGCGCCATACCGCCCTGCTTGACCACCTGATGGTTGACCAGGTCGAAAGCGTCGTCACCGGCTAAAATTGTGTTGGGGATGCGGGTGTTCATAGCCTCGTATTCGTCCCAGACCGAGACGATTTCGACATTGAAACGCTCCTCTATAGCGGAATTCCGCTCGAATACCGAGTCGGTCAGCACGTCGCCGGTTGCTTCCTCGATATCGGTAAAGTCGGCGTTGCCCTGCCCGTATGTGGCTATGCGGAAGCCCTTGCCCTGCAGGTCGGGATTCCCCAGTTCATCGTCCACCAACTTTCGCGCTTCAAGCTGGTCTGCCGGCTCGGTTTCGACAGCCCCGGTCGCCTCCGCCGATGTTGAAGCGGTCGATGTGCCGCCGTCTTCTCCTCCGCATGACGCAAGCGCCGCGGATAACAACAGGAGCATTGCAAGCAGCAGCGATATAATTCTGATTTCTTTTTTCATATAAAACTTTCCTCTGAAAATTATAAAATTTCAATATTTCCCTACCCGCTTGACCTCGTCAATAATCGCCCTGAAATTCTCAAGCGACACCGAGTTGGGTATGGAGTGGTCGGAGGCGAATATGTATCCGCCGTTCTCTTTGAGTACCGGGACAAGCCGCTCGATTTCCGAAATAATGGCTTCCCGGTCGTCCCAGAGCACCGCGTTGATGCCGCCGTGGAGGGTCAATCGGTCGCCGTATTTTTTCTTCAGCGTCAGCGGCTCCATGCCCGCCTTGACCTCCAGCGGGTTCAGAGCGTCGATACCGGTCTCCAGCACGTCGGGGATTATGCTCATTATGTCACCGCAGGAGTGCAGCCGCGCGGGTATGCCGTGGTTGTGCGCCCAGTCAACCGCCCGCTTCTGAATCGGCTGCAGCAGCTCGCGATAGAGCTGCGGTGAGAAGAAGGTGCGTTCACGGTAGCCCATATCGTCCGGCCAGTTTATCTCGTCGAAGTGATAGCCCGCGTCCCAGACCATATCGAACAGCGCTATGCAGGAATCGAGGTAGGTGTTCCACATGTCGCTGACCCATTCGGGCTCCTCCAGCATGGCGACGAGAATTGTCTCGGTGCCCGACATCCAGGAGTGGGACACGTCGAAGCCGAACCAGAAGGACGCCGAAATCCACTGCCCCTCCGCCCGCCAGCGGGGATAGGCATTCGCCAGATATTCCCAGTTGACCCGGTCGCGTGTGTGTGTCATGCGCGCCTTCGCCTCTTTCCAGGCTTCAGATGTGTTCACCTTGTAGTCTAAAAACTCCGGCGTGGAATCCTCATGCAGGAAGTTCTTAAGCGTCACGCCCCAGGGCGTGGTTGAGATAACATAGCGGTCGGTGCGCTCAATCTCCCTGACTTCAAAGCGGGGCGAAATGTCCACCCCGATGGACGCGCATTTGTCGGTTTCAAAGAAATCCCGCCAGTCGGCATTTGCAGGCATTCCCTCCCGACGCCAGCGCGAAACGGTTCCCTGCCAGGGCGTGTCAATTATAGGCACTCTGTCCGCCTCTTGATGGGCATACATGCGCGATATGCGTTCGTATGTAGTCATGTTCTCCCCTTCTCTTTAACATCATCGTTCCGGCTCTACGAATATTCGACACAGGCAAGCACCGAGTAACCCCATTCGGTGTCCCGCGCATCGGCTACACTGAGAATATAAACCGAGATTATCGAACTGTCTGTGTCGTCGCGGTAGTTCAGGTATGCAGTCCAGGCATCGCCGCTTCCCCGGGTCACATCGGCAAGTTCAACCGAACGCTCGGGCAGAGACGCAAGCTCTTCGGAGGACGGGTCAATGTCAAGTCCGTCGGCAAGACTGCGGGGCAGCTCTGTGCGCTCCCCGAAACAGGCGGCAAGATACCCTTCAAGCTCCTCACTTGAAACTCTGAACGGTTCGGTGCCGCCATTTTGGCTTAAAGCGAGACGGGAAAGCACCGCCGTCACAAATGTCGGGTCTTCGCTGCGGTAGCCGCCGTCGCCGCCGTTAAGATTTTCGTATTCTATGGCGCGTATTATTGCCTCAAACGCGGGGGTCATATGCGCCATGCGCTCTATCAGCGGAATGCTCTCGGTCACCGGTTTGGTTTCGCGGAAGCTCACCGAAACGGTCACGCCGTCGCCTACATTATCACCGCCGATACCGAGCTGACTGCATGAGACGAGACCTGCCGCAAGCATTATCACAGCCAGTGTGAGCGCTGCCGGCCGACGGGGAACTATCCTTTTCATATCAGGCGTGAGTGACGCCCCAGAAATGGGTGACATTCATGTCCTCGGTGATATCCTTGCCGTGACTGCCTCTGCCGTCGGGTCCGTCGTGGGCGCCGTGGTCGGTTATCCAGGCGCAGAGGCGGTCAACTCCCGCCCAGCGCTTGTCAAATGCCTTTACCAGCCTGTCGAAACATGCGGCGTTGTCCAGCAGCGCGTCAAGTGAGGTCTGCGCCTCGGTGCCGTCGCCGTGCATGGTGCTGTCATAATTGCCCTGATAGCAGACTATGATATCGTAGTCGTCCTCATTTATCAGCTTAAGGGCTTTCTCCGCCGCTTCGAGGTCGCTTTCGGTGATGAAGTAGTCGATTTCCCGCTCGAGGAAAATCCGCGACATTGAGCAGCCGTCAACTGCACATATAGCCGTCTTTTTTCCGGCTCTCACCGCCGAGTCAAAGAAGGAGTCGGTTTTTATCACCGGCTTCTCGTATTTCTGTATGCCGTGAACGGCGGGCATGGCGCCTGTGTATATGGTGCCGAAGCACACGGGTGTCACCGACGGCATCACCGCGCGCATGGGCAGTGTCAGCTGGGTGTGACGCTGTACCGGCGCGAAAAAGTCGGTATAGCGCAGATAGAGCCACAGCGCCACCGCGTCGGGGTTGAATATCAGCAGCTTGTCGGCTTTGCCCGACACCGTATTTGCCTTTACGAGGTTAAGTACCGCGGGTATCGGCTCCTCCGACTGTGCCGGCGCTTCGATTCCGGCAGCCAGCGCCAGGGTGGCGCCCACATTGGCAAGCGTATAATGCGGATACACGGTTTCATTTATCTGCCCCATAATATGTGCCTCCTGTCATGTTAAAAGTGCATCAAGCGTTATCAGTATTATAATGCTATTTAGGCAGATTGTCAACATAAATGTACCCCGAGATTGACTCGGGGTACATTTTGCGGTTATATCTTAAATCATTTGATCAGTTGATTTTATCGTAGGCTTCGAGAATCTTGTCGAGAGCAGCGTTTGCCGAATCAGCAATAGCCGCCCACTCGGAGGCGATATTAGGCTTCTTGCCGAGACAGATGGCGCGGGTCAGCACATGAACATTGCCGATACTGAATGTACAAGTCCAGTCGTAGATAACATCCTTGTAAATGATGTCAAGCATCAGCTTGGAGTTTTCGTCGCGGGCAATTTTCTCCTTGAGGGTGACCTCAAACATGAGGGTGCCGACCTCGGTATAGGAAATGAACGCCATGGCATCCATAACTGCGCCGGGCATGGTGGTATCGACAACAGTCACCGGAATTGCCACACCCACCGGTCCGAAGCCGGAACCCAATGTGCGGTATTCCTCCTGCTGCTCATCCAGCTTGGGATTCGGAACGAGACCGTAGTCATCCTCCATGTCGCGAAGCTGCGATATGTAGCCGTTCATATTATAGGCACAGAAGAGGGTCTTGCCAATCTTAAACTGATTGGTCTTTTTTGCCGCGGTGGAGGTGAAGCCCGAAAGACCCTCGGAGCCGAGAGTGATATCGGGATTGCCGATGTACTCGGCTACCTTTGCAAGTCGGGTTATGTTGGCTTCCTCGCCAAGGACAAACTGCGGTCTGCCGTCGACAATGGCGTCATGACGTCCGCCGATACCGATATAGAAGGCCTGTGCCGACAGTTCGTCGGACATAACGGCGTAGAAGTCCTCTGTGGTCATCTTGCCATCGCCGTCCAGATCGCGTGACATATCCTTGATAATACCGGCGAACTTGTCAAAAGTCCAGCTGCCGTCTGCAACATAGTCATAGAAATCGCCCAGACCGTTGTTATCTGCCACCGTGCGGTTATACGCCAGTGCGCAGGGTGAGTAGTAGTAGGCAAGGGTTATGGGACCGGACTGAGCGAAGAGCTTGCCGTTATAGGTGAGGTTTTCGGTCAGATACTGATTCCACCAGGGTTCTTCGAGACGGATATTATCCACATCCCATAGGTTTTTGATAAATCCGCCCACCGAATGCTTGTTCATTCCGTCCGCCATGGAGGTGATGACATGATGCCAGGGGCAGTCGCCGGCGGTTATGGCAGCCTGCAGATCGGCGTTCAGCTTCCCGCGGGAGCCTACCTCGTTGTACTTCTCATTGGTATATACGATGTTGATGTTCATCATCTCGCTTATCGTCTTGTCCCGCTCGTAAAGGGCATCTAAGACCTTCTCGCCGGTGAGCTCCGGCGGCGGAACGGTGGGCTGCTCGTTTTCAACGTGCTGCGCGATGATGTTGTAGTCGGCGCCTTTGAAGTCAAAATCCTTGTAAACCGCCAGCGGGTCAGCCGTGGTGGTTTCTTCAGCTGCGGTATCGGCAACTGTTTCCCCTCCGTCGGCGGCATCGGTGCCGTTATCCGAACCGCCTCCGCAGGCGCTCAGGCTGAGGATGAGAGAAGTAATCACCAGGGCGAGCAGGAGCAATACGGCAATGCTGCGGGCAATATGCTTGCGTTTCATTGTAACCTCCATATCAAATTATTCCAACCGGCGGCATCCGGAGAAGCCGCCATTGTTTCATACATTTTATCACAACATAATACCACTTGCAAGACGCTGTTTGCGTTTTGTAGCATAATACAATTCGTTGAAGATGTTTTTGTGCGGTATGCCTTTATTCCGCAGCGGCAAGCACCACATCCCAGTCGGGATAGCAGAGAGGGCGCAGCAGCCTCAGCCGCTTCTCCGGCAGTATTTCATGCACCCGGAGCGGCAGCATGAAAAGATCCTCCGAGCGGTGATAAACCGACATCAGCAGATCGAGCCGGCAGTCGGAAATCAGCCGCTTTGCACCGCTGAGCGCCCGCATCTCCGCTCCCTCCACATCCAGCTTGATGAGGTCGGCAGTGTCGACTGCCTCGTCGGCGGGCAGCGCGTCCACATAATGCACTGCGGGCGGCAGTCGGTCGCGGGGCGGCTCGGGCAGCGGCATATCGGAGGTATACATTCCCCTGCCGCCACGCCCAAGTACCGTCAGTGTGTCGCGCTTGTCCCAGGCGGCGGCGTGTATCGGACGGAAGTCGATGCCGGGCAGCTCCAGCGCCGACAATTTCGCGTAACTGCGGCGGTCGGGCTCAAGCGCCGTCAGGCTTATCAGGTTCGGACAGCGCTCTGCGAAAAACCGTGCGGTGTCACCCGTGTATGCACCCAGATCGACAATGTGCCGGTATTTTTCCCAGGGCATAACCGTTTCAGCCACCGCCTGACGCAGCCAACACAATTCTCCCGTCATACGCCACTGCCATATCGCCGCATAAAGCGCCCGGGAGCGCTCATCCCACAGCAGCCGGCTCACCTCTGCGATTTTACTGTATTCCCTGTCATAGTCCCCCCGTGTGAAAGGACGGTATTCACCCTTATTATCGGGGGTTGCCGGTATATGGGGCGCGAAGAAGCATGCCGATTCTTCGGCGACCGTGTCTATTTTGTCCATAACCTCGGGCAGTGCCGTCGCAAAGGCAAGTATTGTCACAAAACCGTCGGGGAATATAGCCTTAATCTCGTCGAAGGAGTGCACCGTATGACCGCGGAAGCTGCGGTTCCTAACGAAACCGTCGGAGGCGAAGCAGCCGGAAATCACAATCCCGCGCCCCTCAAGTACCGCCGCTATGCGGTCGGCTCCGTCCCCCGTGCCGTATAGCACCACCGGAAACCCTTCCCGGTATGCCGCTTCGATACGCTCCCAGACATCGGGAGTGCCGGGTGGCGGCAGAGTGCATGAATATCCGCCTGCCGCATTGAATTCAGTCATATTCTCACTCATACAAATAAAAACGGCAGCGCAAATGCGCGCATGCCGAATCCACTTAAAAAAAACGAAAGCCCCCGCCAAGCCGTGTGACCGCTAATTAAGAAACCCTGCACGTATAAGCAAGGCAGGTATCCTCTCCCGCACTTTGTGCTACCAGCGTCCAACGTACACGTGACTGACATAATTACTACTGCAGGCGTACGCGAGGAGGTCTGCAATACCCATAACGGGAAGACCAGATTCCATTTATTCTTTGTGGGTTTAATTATACGATCATCACAAACCAAGCAGGTTGGCTTTCAATGTGATTGTATTATATCACAAACGCGTAATAAATAATATAGCCGAAATATACGAATATTTTATGAATATTTTGTGCATATATTATATTTACACACCGTTTCGTGATGAAAATGAGGTTAATGTGTGTATAAACATAAGATAACAAAGCACCCTCCGCTACCCGTACAAGCCGATAAACCGACTTGTATGGGCGGCGGAGGGTGCGCTGTAGGGCTTTTAATGCTGCCGATTACTCGGCGTCGTGGTCGATATCGCTGAACAGCTCGTCTTCGAACAGGTCGGCAACCTTGTCAAACTCATCATCGTCTTCGATAGTGGCAAGTATCTCCTCGCCGTCCTCATCGACCTCGATGCGGAGAATGACATAATCATCGTCATTTCCGTCAACCGGCATAAGAGCAAGATATGTATTGCCCTCATACTCGCAGCTGCCGAGCAGGGCGAACTGGGTCTCGACACCCTCCTCGTCGGTCAGGGTGAATATCTCTTCCTCGTAAAGCTCTTCTTCAGACTCGTGTCTCTTATCTTCAGCCATGATGTTTCTCCTATCTATTCCTTTAATATTTTGACTTATTCAATGCAGAGCTCAAGGGCGCTGCCTTCCCAGACCACCGTATTGCGGGCGATCCGCCGCTCGGTGACCTCGCACCACATACCGGAAACGTTGTTGTGGGGGATGTATGCCGGCCAGTAGGATGAGGCGATATCGAGACGGATGCGTTCACCCTCCTTTATCTCAAACGCGGTCAGGTCAAACGCCATATCTATGCCAACCGTCTCGCCCGGGATATACTTCCCTTCACCAAGTTCATATGAGAGTGAGGTGATGCGGTCGCGTATGCCGTATGCCGTTCCGTCACGGCGCACTAGGCTCACGCGGGCGTAGAACGCGGTATCCTCGCGGTCGGATTTTACGTTGAGGTGCAGCCGCTGCACGCCCTTGACGGTTACTGTATCGGAGAAGGGCTCCGAAAGGAAGCTCAGCACGTCGTTCTTCGTTCCTATGCCGTGCTGCGCGGCCATGGCGCCGAACACGTTGCCGCAGCTGCCGTTGAAGGTGGAGGGGTGATCCGGGTCGTATGTGTATGACGTCTCGCCCGACGAGTCTGTGTCGTTGAGACGCCCTCCGCCGAGATACAGTCTGTGTTTTTTGGCGCCGTCGGTGATGAATTCCTCGGCGATCCAGCGCCCGCCGAAAAGCACATAGCAGTTGGTCTTGCCCAGCTCGAAGCCCTGCATATCCACGGGAAGCCGTCCGGTGCGGCAGTAGTCAAGCCATATGCCGTCGATTTCCGACAGGAACTCGCTGCGGTCGTTCTCGAACTTATAATTCCCGCTGAGCCAGCCGTGTGAGTAGGGGGTGATTACGAACATGCTCTTCGCCCTTGTCTCGGGCTTTAGCTGCTCCCACATACGCGGTATGCCGATGGTGTATATGTCATAGTGGGCGGTGCAGAGGAAGAGGGGGAAGCGGATGCTCTCGGGCGCCTTGAGTCCGTCCTTTACGCCCTCGCGGGTTGTCCACCAGGGATCGCTGCGGTCGGGATGCATGAAGGCTTCCTCCGCCTCGGTGAGAGTCTGAACCGGGGAATCGCCCAGCAGACGCTTCGCGAAATCCTTTGCGGGCAGTTCGCGTATCGCCTTTTCTTTGTCATATCTGCCGGCAAGTTCGGGGTGGCGCTTTATCATGTTGCCCACCGCCCAGCCGTAATGCAGACCTACCTTATATTGACCGTTCTCATAGTGTATGTTGTAGCGGTCGCAGTCCTGTATCTTCAGCAGACCGCCTCGCACGTCCGAAGGGCAGGTGTCAAGGTACATCAGGTGCACCGTGGACAGGTAGGAACCGCCGATAACGTAAATCTCGCCGTTGTAGAAATCCTGTCTGCGTATCCATGACAGGGTGTCCAGACCGTCGCGGCGCTCATTGACATAGGCGATGATCTCGCCCTGGCTCCCGGCCGTGCCTCTGCAGGACTGGTATATTGTGACATATCCTTCCCTGGTTCCGCCGCCGCCGTAGTTTTTCGGGTCGTCATATGGCGAACGAACCAGTATGACGGGATACCTGCCCGGCTCATCGGGCATCCAGATATTCGTGAAAAGCTTTGCTCCGTCGCGCATTGCGACAAATTCGATCCTCTGTCTCATATCTTTCACTCCGCGGCAGATTATTCCAGGCACGGGTGCTCCTCATGATTGAGCAATCCCGTACGGGTGTATTATTGTATACCGAATCTTCCGAATTGTCAACCTGTTACGAAGATTTTACTATAATAATCAATTTTCCCTGTTCGCACTGTCAAGGGCATCATCTGTCGGCGGCTGCCACAATCCCGCCCGTTCGCAGAGACGGGCGACCGCGTCGGCGATGTGCTTTGCAGCATCGGGACCGACAGAGTTTGTCTCCTCATAGTGGCGTATCTCGTAAATCTCGCTGGCGTTCTTAATGTACGGGTAATCCTTATGCAGCAGGAAGTCGGAGGGAGTGACAATATAGCCGATTTCGTCGTCGGAGAGACCGACAATCAGAAAATCTTCGCCTAAATAATCCTTCAGCGGCGGGGGATTCGGAATTTTCGAGGTGTTCGGTATGCCGGGACCGGTATCGCCGTATGCCAGTTCGGGGAAATACTCACCGGGTATCATTACAAGGCTGAGATCCCCTATCCTCACCAGGCTCACTACCGTCTCCACCGACAGACCGTATTTGCCGTCACGGCTCTCGACGGCGCGGGTGGGCAGCACTCCCACCGCCGCCATTAAGATAAACAGCGTGTTGTCAAGCGGAATCCGAACGGCTGTCGTATCGCACCACAGGCGCGGCTCGAGTTTTCGTTCATTTTTTATGGCAAGTGCGGTCTTTGCCAGCAGCTCGCCGGTGAGCACCACATTCGTTTCAACCGGGTATTCTTCGCCGTTATCATCGCGCAGCACATGAGTCATGATAAGTCCGCCCACCGCACCGGGTACATACAGCGCCCGATCCTTTCCGGGCGAATCCCGTTCAACCGCCTCCCGCAGGTAACGGGGATAGTCGGCGCTTATCAGCGAGTTTGCGCCTCTCAGCGATTCGGCATGAGCCGCGTAGTCGAGCAGCCGTATACCGGGGGAGCCGTCGGAGGGCTCAAAGCGGAGCTGATGTATTTCCCTGTCGTATATCTGCGGATTGCGGGAATCGCGCTGCAGCTCCTCTATGCCCTTTCCGTTGTGACCGTAGTAGAGTTCGCCCGGTCGGCGGTCGGCATATGCGTCAAGTGCTGCCTTTACAACTCCCTGATAGAGCACCTCCATGAAGCCCTCGTCCTTGCCGTCACGGGCTAACTCGCCCCAGAGACCGAAGGTGTCGATGCCCGCATGGTCGTGCGTTGAGATGATGTGAATACGAAGCGCCGATTTATCGCCATCATATGCGGCATAGATCCTGTCTTTGATCTCATCCGTCTGGGTTTTCGCCAGCGCAACGCAGTCAACCGCCACAAGCAGCAGCGACGCTCCGCCCGTCTCAAGCCACATTGCGCATGCCTGCTGATAATCCAGCAGTCCGGTGGCTCGGTTGCCGTTGCGGTAGCCGGCTACATAATAATCGGACAGATTGGAGGAGGGGGGCACCAGGTCGGTAACGCCGTATCCGGCGATCCATTCGCTTCCCTGCCCCGACAGCGGCTCGGGCACAGCACGGGAACAGCCGCCCAGCGATGCCGTCAGCAGAATAGCGACCGCCGCGGCAATCGAGGGCAGGCGTTTGGTTAAGTCGTGTATATCCATTTGTTATAAAACCTTCAGCGCTCCGGAGCTTACAAAATCCATAATAATCCTAATCAGCGTATAGAGCGGCACCGAGTTTATCCGCGCGGTCACCAGTGTTACCAACACTCCCGCGATGACGATAATCACACATCCCAGAGCCGCAAGCAGCCGGTGACGCTTTGCCTTCATAAAGAGCAGCACTGCCGCGGCGACAAACAGCATCGGCAGGATCAGTATCAGACTTACATCGGCGCTTTTCCATTGAGAGAACACCTCGCCGATCAGCGGGTCGACAAGCAACGCCAGCGGTCCGACTGCGAATATCAGCAGCCTTACGGCAAGGCAGATTATGGCGGCAAGCAGTACCGCGGCAGCCGCTCCGCGTGTGAACACACGGACGAATTTGTTTGAATTTTCTGAGGTCATATGTTTGTCCTCTGCCCGGTTATCTCTCGTCCAGTATGGTCTTTATCTCAAAGGGTCTGAAGCTGAGGCTCACGGCGCCGTCGGTTAGTTTCAGTTCTTCTGCCGCTTCTTCAAGCATATTGGTTAAGGTGACCTTCTTCGCTCCGGGAAGGGTGAGAATGCAGTTTGTCGCCGAACGCTCGCACTCATAGAGGCGCAGCACATAGGCGCCCTCAACATCCTCGGCGTGCTTGACCGCCTCGCAGATGATGTTTGACTCGGACAGCCCGAACAGCTTCGGAACCTCAACAGCACCGGCGGCAAACACAGGCAGGTAGTTGAAGCGATATGCCGGCAGCACCACATTCTCAGCGTTGAAGGGACCGATGTGGGGCAGGAGAGCGTAGCGCATATACAGCTCGCCGAAGCCGTTGAAGGGGTCGGGACGGGTGCCGCCCAACGCCAGCGTCAGCATGATATTTGAACCTTCGCAGGAGATGCCGTATTTGCAGTCGTTGAGCAGCGCCACGCCGTAGTTGGTCTCGGACAGATCCGACCACTTGTGGTTGCAGACCTCGAAGCGGGCATTTTCAATACTGTTGTTGCGGGTGGTGGGACGGTCGACATGACCGAACTGAATCTCATTCTTGATGAATGCCGAACGGATGTTCACGTCGAATCCCGCCTTGACTATCGAATGGCGGTCGTGCCAGTCGAGTTTCACCTCATAGTCTATGCGGCGGTCGTCGGCGTAGAACACCGTGTCGATGTACGCCTTGGAATTCCTGCCCAGAGCGTATTCGCTGCGGATGCGGTACTCCACCGCGCCGTCGGTTACCACGCTGCGGTTAAGCAGGCTGCGGGTCTGACTGAGCTTGGCGAACACGTCGTCCTCCAGCTCCCAGTTGTCATACCGGGTAGGCATATTTTCTCCGAACCAGAGTGTGCCCAGAGGCGCGGCGTTGCCGCTGAGATTGGCGATTTCCCTGCCGTTCGCTTTATCGATGAGCGAGGATATATAGCCTGCGACGTCGAAGGTGACCTTATAATAGGGTGTCTCCAGCTTATTGCCCTCGGCGCAGAAAGCGCTGACCGAGCCGGTGGGAGCCGCGTATTCAAGCGTGACTGCCGACATCGGGGGGATTTCGGCGGCAAATACCGTCACATCCTTGCCCATAAGGTCGGTATAGCTCTGGGCATCTCTGCCTGCGATGCCCGTTCTGCCCGGGATTACTGCCGCGCCCTTCTGAGCGGTTGAAAGCGAGTTAAAGAGCGAGAAGCTGTTTTCCGCCCCGGACGACATGCCGCTGATGTAACCGCCCGATGCTGCCGCGATGTCATCGAGCAGCGCGCTCATCTCTTCCTTATATATATCGTAGACCTTGGGGATGCAGGTGCCGGGGAGAATGTCGTGGAACTGATTCTTAAGCATTACTTCGTAGAACTCATCCCGCTTCCCGTCGACAGGTCTGCCCGACAGCACATTCAGAAGCTCCAGGTCGTGGAGAGCTATCTCAGCCAGACGGTTGGAGCGCTTTACCACATGCATTGAGGTCAGCGTTCCCCGGTGGAATTCGAGATAAAGTTCGCCGTCGTAGAGCGGCAGACGGTCGCGCCGGGCTTCCAGCTTTTCGTTGAAGCCGGTTATGGTGGTCTTCTCGATCTTCGGCAGACCGTCCAGAGACCTGACACGATCCAGATACTCAAGCATTCCGAAAGTGGGTCCGCCGCCGCCGTCGCCGAAACCGTAGGCAGCCAGACGCATATCGCTTGAACGCTTGTCCTGAATGCCGGTGACCGCACCCGTGAGGCCGGCGACATCGGGCATCATATGCATGCGGTTCAGGTGTGTGATAACCTCGGAACCGTCAAGACCGCGCCATCTGAAGCTGTCCGCCGGGAAGTTGTTCAGGTCGTTCCAGCTCATCTTTGTGGTGTAGAAATACTTTATGCCCGACTGCAGCATGATCTGCGGGATGGCCGCGTTGTAGCCGAAGGTGTCGGGCAGCCAAAAGGAGTCGGAGCGGTAGCCGAGATGCTTCCCGGTATAGCGCTGACCGTAGAGGAACTGGCGAACCATGGCTTCGCCGCCGGTGACATTGCAGTCGCATTCGACCCATACGCCGCCGTTCGGCTCATAGCGTCCGTCGGCAACCCGCTGCTTTATCCCCTCGAAGATGTCGGGGTAGTAACGGCGCATCCAGTCCAGGTGCAGCGCCGAGGACTGAACGAAGGTGTAGTCGGGATATATATCCATCAGCGTCAATGCCTGTGAGTAGGTGCGGGCACACTTGCGTATCGTCTCGGACACCGGCCAGAGCCAGGCTGTGTCCATATGTGAGTGTCCGATCACGCCCACATAGCCTCGGGAGCGGTCGCCGCTTCCCTTCGAGAGAGCGGGAGCCAGAACCTTGCTGATTGCGGCGCAGGATTCGCGCAGTTCGTCATCGGTGTATGAATCGGGGTCGGCGATGAGCAGAGGGAAGGCGTCGGCGAGGCACTCGTGAGCTTTAAGCGACACGAAATTCTCCTGCGGAAGACGCGCCAGCTGCAGCACGGTCGTAAGGTCGAAACAGAAGTCGCAGAAAACCCTGTCAAGCAACACAAAGCGAACGCCCGAATAGCGGTGTCTGAAATCGCCTGAAGGTTTCGATTCGTCGGCGCCGTAGCTGTCGTATGGCTGGGTACCCAGGCAGGTGTGGCCGGCGTAGCACTCGAAGGCGAGTTTATGAGTGTTGCCGGGAACCGCGTTCTCCTCGATGTAGATCACGCTGTGCTGACCGCCGATGAAATTGTTCTTTGAGTTGATGATGCCGACCGGTTTGCCGTCGATGAAGCCCATTATCTCCGAAGCGTCAACGTCGGGTATGGCGCAGAAGACCCCGTCCGCCGCGCACTCGGGCACCGTGACCTCGGTCACAAGCCAGATATTGTTATACTCGCCGCCCCAGGTTGTCCCCGGTTCTATGGCGCTTAATCCGCAGCAGGGAGGCGTGCGCAGATGCTCCTTCGTCTCGAGGGCATAAACTTTCTCCGCCCTGCCCACGGTGGTGAACATTTTGCGCGCGTAGAGGTTTACTATGTTATCGAATTTCGTATAAGTTCTGTTGATGTATTTTTGTTCGTTCATGGTTTTTCCTTCTTCTTTTTCTTTTGTTATCTTTTATCTTTTGATCCATTCGGGAAATACAATCTCAAGTTCGGGAGCCGCGCCGATGAATTCAAAGGCTTTAAGCCGACCGTCACTGACTTTGCAGTGCAGCTTCGAGCCGCCGATAACCGGCAGAGTAAATTCGAAGGAGCGCCAGCTCTCGGGCACGCCCGGGGCTATAAGCAGGCGTCCGTGTTCCGACTGAACCAGCAGTTCGTTTATGCAGTTGAGCATGATGCCGGATGAAGTTGAGAACCAGGGTCTGATGCGGTGGTCCGGCTCGTTTATCTCATACATCTCCGAGAAGCATCCGGCAGTAGCTGCAGCTTGTCCAAGAGCGGCGGCGGCAAGCTCCGGCTCCTGCCAGCGGGAATAACTCAGCGACTTCCACAGCGCGTACCAGGAGGAAACGCCCGAACCCATGGCGTACATGTTGCCGTAGACATGCTCATGTGCGCAGTAGTCCTCGGCGGCGCGGCGCTGTTTTTCGTCCGACGGGTCGAGAACATAATAGGGGAATGTGCCGCAGAAAACGCCGATACTCCGCTGCTCGCAGCCGGGATAGGGCACATATTTCTCGCCGTCGTGCGGCAGGTCGCGCTTCAACTCGAACGCCAGCTCGGCGCATTCGGCGGTCATCTCGTTCTCCTCGCCGAGAATAGCGGCGGCTTCGGTAAGCGCGTTGAAGGTGGTGATGACCGAGCATGTGGTCATGAAGGGATTCTTGATTGAACTTCCAAGCCGTTCGAGATCGGTGCAGCTGCCGATTATCGTCCTGCCGCCGGTGACGCCCGAATTGTCGCGGTAGACCATATGCCGCCTGAAAAACTCGGCGCAGGCGGTGATTATGGGATATGCCTTCTCCCGCAGGAACTCCAGGTCGCCGGTGTAGTGATAATACTCCCACGCGCCCCTGGCGGCATGTGCCATGTGGAAAATATGCTGCATCCAGTAGCCGTAGGGAGCACCCTCGGTGCCGTCCTCCAGAGTCTCCCAGGGGTAGTAGGCTTCCCGCACGTTCTTCGACGACTGACGGGTTATGGCGTGTTCCAGCCCTTTGAAGCGGAACTCGGGCACCCTTCTTGCCAGATGCATATGACCCGAAGTCAGCAGTCCGCGCAGCGAATAGTATTCGTCAAAGGCGAAATAGCGGCCGTGCCAGTGGGTGTCGCAGAGGTTGACGGGTATCGACCAGCGGGTGGTGGTGATCCGCAGATGGTAAGCCGCAGTGTTGTAAATCTCCTGCAGCTTCTCGTCGGGCAGAATCACACTGCCTTCGGCGTGATACGCCGACCATGCCGCTTTGTGGGATTCAAGCAGCGCCGTGTAACCCTCGGCAACCATGCCGTTCAGAACAGCCGAATCGGCTTCCGGGTCTGTGCCGTATCTGTCGTCGGTCAGCGTTATGAAGAAGGTATATACCCCGTCTGTCAGTCTGCCCGACAGTATATTTTTCGCGCCGTCAACGGCACATTCGGCGTTGAAGTCGGCGCTGAGAGTGATTCTTCCCCGGCTGAACCACCTGCCGTCATGGGTATAGCTGAGGGCTATTTTTCTGTCGGCAATTGTCGGAGTGCTCGAGAGCCGTTCGGTGTCAAGCTCGTAAACAAAGGCAAACGGCAGTCCTTCCGCCGGCAGACCGCACAGCTCCTTGCGTATAACTATAATATTCCGGTCGGCGTGTACGAATGCAACTGTCTTTACCTTCACTTTGCCGCCGTCAACGGGATATACCGTCTCGCAGGTTATCGTCCCCTTCAGCGGGTCAAGTGTTTCGGACCATTCGCCGCACTCACATTCGCATCCAAGGGAAAATTTAAAGAATCCGAACGGAGAGAGGGGGGCGGTGTGGCTGTTCGCCTTGCGACGACCTGCCCACCGTATGCCGATATCGGGTCGGGTATTGCCCTCGCCGTCGATAAACAGGGCAATTTCACCGTTTCCTGCCATTGGCGGGGCGTAATCCTCCCGCGCTTCACTGCTTCTGTACGTGGTCATATAGTAACCTCCCTGTTGTTAGTGTATTCCATTATACCCGCCGGCGTTCTCACTGTCAATGCCGATTATGTGTAAATAAAAAAGCAATTCCTCGACAGACAGGAGGGCAATGCCCCCGAAAGAGCATTGCCCTCGATGTTATGAATGGCAGGGAATTACCCTCCCTGTCAGAGATTATATTTGCCGTACATCATTCATCGTCTGTGGTTTCAGTCCTTTTCCGATACATAAATGCCGCCTTTTTCTCGTTGAGCTTATCAAATACACCGAGCAGATACAGTATATTCAATACTAAAAGTGCAGTCGTGAAGCCAAGTGTAAAACCCATAATGCTCCGACATTTACTTTCGATAATAAAGCCGTTAAAACCGTTCGTTCCGTACATTACGGAACTGAACACCAATAGAATTACGGAACAGGATAACATCATCGCCATCCTCTTCCTCAATTTCTTCTTTACCACTGCTGTGTACTCGGCAACTTTTTTCAGGGTGTCTCTTGTGTCTTGATTCATAATCTCGCTTTTCCTTTCTCCGTCAATGATTTCACGGATGTCCACATTGTAAAAATCTGCAAGTTCTATGAGTATGCTTAAATCGGGCATATTGCTCCCCGTTTCCCAGCGTGAAACGGTTCTGCTCGAAACAAAAAGCTTTTCAGCCAATTGTTCCTGCGTCAGCCCTTTCTCTTTTCGGAGAAGTTTCAATAACTCTCCCGTTTTCGACTGGTTCATTTGCTCGTTAACGCCTCCTTTCGCGATAATGATACTATATATGTCCCGCAAATACCACGACACAAAGCGAGAAATGTCGGTTTTTGGGCGGACATGCTGTGTCTTATGTGTTGAATATGCCTGTTTTATTCTAAAAACAGAATTGTTCCTACGGATTCAATGTAAATCAAAATTTCAGAGCCTTCTGGGAGCATTGCTCTGTATGCTCCACACAGATAATGCAATCCGTTCGCCTATAAGCTTAACGGATTGCATTATCTATAATATAAATAATATCATTCAGTCAATAAATCGCCTGATTATCACGAAAGCCAGACAGCCTCGAACTTTTCGACCTCGGACAGAGCTTTCTCGCGCACCGCCTCGATCTGGGAGGTCAGTTCGGTGCCGTTATATATAGACCTGCCGATGATATCTTCAAGACCGCCGAAGCGATAGGCGGTGCCCAAGTCGAAGTATATGCTGTCATACACATAGTCTATCATATCGGTGCAGTTCTCGTCACGCGCCACCTTCTGCTTGAGAACTATGTCATACATTACCGGACGCACATTTTCGTAAGAATAACGGGTGAGCGCCTCGGTCATGAAGCCGGCGAACTCGGGATCGGTGTTTGCAGCGATGCCGCAGAAGAGGGTGCCCCAGCCGTTGACCATGGTGCGGTAGTCCTCCTGCTGTTCGTCGTACTTCGGGAAGGGCATGTATGTGAAGTCGCTCTCCATGTCGCGCAGGTTGGTGCCGATGTAGGTCTGCACCGCAATGGCGCGGTCGGACTTGAAGGTGAGGTTGATATAGTCGCGGCGGTCGTCGAACTTGTCTTTAATTACAACCTGCCTGATCTTCTCAACCACATCCGTCATACGCTCGCTGTAAATATCGTCGATGGTGACATGCTCGCCGTCGTTGTTGGCCGAGGATATGCCGCAGCCCACCACGAACGCCATGGCGGAAAGCCCGTAGCCGGTGGAGTCATTGGCAAGCCCGAAGAAGTCGTGGGAGGTGTGCATAACGCCGTCGCCGTCAAGGTCCTGCTTGTACTTTGCGATTTCGATCAGTTCGTCTATGACCCACCTGCCCTCACGGACAAGCGTGAAGTAGTCGGTCTTAATCTGATACTGTTCAAGAAGATTGATGTTGAGACCTATGACGCACTGGGAAAGATACATACCGGTCACAATGTCGCCGGAAGTAAAGTAGAGCTTGCCGCCAAGGGTAAAGCTCTCGTTCATAAGGCGGCTCCACCAGGGCTGATTCAGCTCAAGATATGGCATATCCGCCATGTCAAGCAGCGTTTTCTCCTCAGCCAGCATGGTCAGCGCGCCGCCGCCGGTGAGACGGGAGTAGATAATGTCGCAGATGTGGTCGCCCGCCATATAGGAGGTTTTGTAGGCGGCACAGTCGGTGGCGCAGGAGGTGCCTGGGATATATTCGATAGCCGCATTGAAGCGATCGGTAATCTGGATATCCCGCTCCACCAGCGCATCGTTTACCAGGTCGCCCGCCTTGTCCTCGCGGGTGAGGTTCATGGAATTCTGGGGGTAGTCGTTGGCATCGTAGATGATGAAGGTCTTGCCGCCGAGATCCATGTCACCCATGGCATCAACAGCAGTTGTGCTCTCCGCCGGTTCGGTCTCGGCTGCGGCAGTCGTCGTTACGTCGGAGGTGTCGGTTTTGCCGCCGCCGCAGGATACAGCCATGACGGCAAGCAGCAATATAATCAGTGCCGAAGAGATGATTCTCATTCCCGGTATTCGAATATGTTTCATATCCTGCCTCCTGTTATAAATTATTGAATGACGGAACGGTTAAGCTTCAGTCGATAAGCCCCAGGCGCTTGGCGCCGTAAAGGTAGGTCAGCATACCCGTCGAGTACCAGGGCGAGCAATTTGAAGGCTCGCCTGTCACGGGGTCAAGCTCCTGCCCTACCTTTAGGGTATCGCGGTACTTTGTCCACTGCTCTACCCAGCGGGCACAGAGGTTGTCAAAGTCGCCGCCCCAGCCGTAATGATCCATCCAGAGGGTGCAGCGCAGCTCGATATTTCCCTGGGTGAAGTAGCCCCAGCAGTTGCGCGTGGTATGCTTGCGCCAGCTCGGGTCGGATATCGACATCGACGGGAAGGGATAGGGCGTCTTAAACTCATTGGGATTGCCGATATAGCGGGTATATATTTCTTTGATAATTTCGGCATCGGCTTCGACATCCAGCACCCGCTCAAGAAACAGATGAAATATGGTGGATGAGCGGTATTTGCGGTGATTGCCGTTTTTGTCGGCATCGTAGAAGAAGCAGTCGTCTTTATCGAAGCAGTGCTCAAACAGCTTTACCTTGACACCGGCTGCCTGCGCTCTCCATTCTTTTGCCTGTTTTCGATACCCGAGAATATCCGCCATTTCGGCGAGGCAGCAGAGATTGCCGTAGAAGTTGCAGTTCATGTCCACCGCCAGAATCGGGGTGATGTCGTCTTCTTCGGGGGGTGTGCCTGCGTTCAGCGGATTGCCGCCGGCGCTGCGGTTGCCGTGGTACTTCATGCCCTCCAGCCTGCCGCTGTTGTCATGTCCGGTGTCGTAGCCGACGAACATCTCTATAAGACCGCGGTTTGAGGTCATGCGGTATTTCTTAAGCCAGTTCACCCAGCGGACTGTGGCGTCGTAACACTCTTTGAGAAGTTCGGCGTCGCCGGTCAGGTTGTAGGTCATAAGACACATGCGTCCGAAGGAAACGCACTCCTGTATCTGACCGTAGCCGATGAGCCGCTCGGGGGGAAGGTTTATTTTGTCGCCGTTCCAGACATAGCAGGGCAGCTGACCCTCGGCGGTCTGATGGGACATAAAAAGCCGCAGGGTATTCTTCGGCAGCTCGGTATGCTCCGGGTACAGCTTCGCATAGGTGACCGAGTCGTAAATATGCTCCATCCATACGCCCGGATAGGCGTTTGATATGAGGAAAAGGGGTATATCGCTGTCCTTGAAGCAGGCGATATGCACATCGGTTATATGCTTTTCGATCTCCCGCGCGTAGCTGCGCACCTCGTCTTTAATGCGAATTAAATCGTTCATGCTGACCTCCTGATTCACGGTCGTTAGCGGCAGATGCTTCTGCGATTTTGTATGCCGTCACATGATTACGGCTTTATTGTATCGTCACATGATAATGGCTTTCTTGGTTGTATGCGCTTTTATTACTTCCAGATGCTCCGCCGCCGTCTTCTTGTCAAGGAACTCACGGTTCTGATAGGGCTGTGTCTTGCCGAGATTCTCCGCCTTGGAAGTGCCGAGAGGATGATATGGCTCGAGATTAACCTCGTATATGCCCTCAAGCGATTCAGCCAGTCTGCCGAGAGCCGTTAAATGCTCCTCCCGGTCGTTGAGCCCCGGGATTATCGGACAGCGCAGAACTATCTTTGAGCCGTTGTCCGACAGGGCGCGGAGATTGTGCATAATCAGGGTGTTGTCGACACCGGTATATTCCTTGTGGCGGACCGGGTCGGTCTCCTTGCAGTCAAAGAGAAAGATATCAACATATTCCGCGGCGGCAAGCAATTTGTCGGTATCGACATAGCCGCATGTCTCGACGCAGATGTGAAGTCCCGCCTCTTTGCCTTTTTTGAGCAGCTCAAGAGCGAAGTCATACTGGGCAAACGGCTCGCCGCCCGAAAGGGTCATGCCGCCGCTGCCCGTCTCATAGAAAATCTTATCTTTCATAACGTCGGCGATAACCTCGTCGGCGGTATATTGCTTTCCGCAGAGTTCAAGTGCTCCGTACCAGCAGCGGTCGGTGCATTTCCCGCAGGTCACGCATTTAGAGCGGTCGATTTTGTGCCTGAACTTCTTGTCGGCGTTTTCATCCGGCTCGATGCTGTGGACATTGTTTGGACAAACCCCCACGCAGCCGCCGCAGCCGGTGCATTTGGCGGGCACGAAGTTTAGCTCGGTACGCTTCTCCCAGCTTTCGGGATTATGGCACCATATGCAGCGCAGAGGGCAGCCCTTGAAGAATACCGTAGTGCGTATGCCGGGGCCGTCATGTACCGAAAAATGCTGAATATCGAATATCTGAGCAGTAAGCATTTGTTACCTCGCTTGTTGCAGGCTCTTTATGAGCGCAGCTGTGCGCCCAGGGCGTCGAGAGCCTTCATTATCTTTGCTGATGCCTTTTCGGCTTCCTCGTCGGTGAGTGTGCGGTCGGCGGCGCGGAGGGTCACCTTATAGGCAAGCGAAACCTTGCCCTCGGGGATCTGCGCGCCCTTGTATACGTCGAACAGCGAGACATTCTCAACCAGCTTACCGGCTGCCTTTGTTATCGCCTCGCAGATAGCGGCGCTTTCAATGGTATCATCGCACACAAATGCGAAGTCGCGGGTGACCGCCGGATATTTGGGCAGCGGGGTGTAGAGGCGCCAGAAGGAGGCGAGATCAAGAACCATATCGGTTTTAAGCGTGCCGGCGTAAACTCTGGTGTCGTCAAAACCGTATTCCGCTGCGATTTCGGGGTGCAGCTCGCCGAATACCGCAAGAAGGGTCTCGCCGTCCTTGCGGTTTACCGTTGCCTTTGCGCAGCGTCCGGGATGGTAGGTGGGGTTGTCGCGAACGGCGGTATAGCAGACGCCTTTTATTCCGGCGTCGGCGAACACAGCCTCGAAGGTACCCTTAAGCGAATAGAAATCGCCGCAGCCGTAGAAGGCAAGAGCCGTCTCGATATGCTCGTCCACACTGCCGTCGGCGGCGCTGCTGTAGACATTGGCGGTCTCGAACAGAGCGACTGCCGGCTCGCTGTGGTAGTTGTTGTTGCGCTCCAGCGCCTCGAGAACAGATGGCAGAATTATGGTGCGCATTACGCTCGTATCCTCGCCCAGTGGGTTGCGTATAACTATGGAGGAACGAAGCGGCGAATCGGCGGGCAGACCTATTCTGTCGTAGAAACGGGGGCTAATGAAAGAGAAGGTACATGTCTCGTCGAAGCCCCGGTTGGTGAGCAGACCGGCAAGGCGGTTCTTGTACTGTCCGGCGGGGGTAAAACTGCCCGGACGCACTCCCGCCGTGAATGCGGTGGACTGAATCTCGTTGTAGCCGTAGATTCGTATAATCTCCTCGGCTATATCATTCATACAGGCTACATCGGCTCTCCAGGAGGGAACCTTTATCGTATCACCTTCAACTCCGAAACCGAGTGATACCAGGGTCTTTACCATGAACTCGCGGCTTATATCAACGCCCAGGAAGGCGTTGTAGCGTGCAGGCTCAAGGGGAAGCACCGTCTGCGCGCGCTTGCCGGGGTAGACATCGGTGATTCCGTCCACCACCTCGCCGGCGCCAAGCATCTCAACCAACTCGCAGGCTCTTTCGACGGCGGGCAGCGTGCACTCGGCATCAAGACCCTTCTCAAAACGGCCGGAGGACTCGGTGCGCATGCCCAGCGCCTTTGAGGTGATGCGAACCGAAGCGCCGTTGAAGTTGGCAGACTCAAACACCACCGTGGAGGTGCTGTCAAGGATTTCGCTGTTCGCGCCGCCCATTATGCCCGCCAGTGCCACCGGCTTTGTGCGGTCGGCAATGACCAGCATATCGGAGCGCAGTGTGTGATCCTTGTTGTCAAGCGAAATAAATTTCTCACCCTCGGAGGCACGGCGAACAACGATCCCGGCGCCGTCGAGACAGGTGTAGTCGAAGGCGTGCATTGGCTGACCATACTCCAGCATGACATAGTTTGTGATGTCGACGATATTGTTTATCGGGCGGACGCCGCAGGCGCGGAGCCTTCTGCGCAGCCACATCGGAGAGGGAGCTATCTTTACGTTCCGAACCACTCTCGCGGTGTAGCGCGGGCAGAGGTCGGGAGCTTCGATACTGACGGTCAGATAGTCGGATATGTCTCCGCCGGAGCCCTTCACCTTCGGTGTGTGGTATACAGGAACCTTCTCGTATGAGGCGCCGGTCTCGCGGGCAAGTCCTATGACCGACAGGCAGTCGGGGCGGTTAGGGGTGATCTCAAACTCAACTACGCTGTCGCGCAGCGCCAATACATCCCGGATATCATCACCCAAAACATGACCGGCGATCTCCTCGTCGGTGAGTATCAGTATGCCGTCCTCAGCCGCGCCGGGCTGGTCGTGCAGGGTAAGATTCAGTTCCTCTATTGAGCAGAACATGCCGTCCGACGGCACGCCCCGCATCTTGGTGGGCTTGATCTTTACGCCGCCGGGCAGGTCGCAGGGAGCTATAGCCGCGGGGACATACGCCCCCTCGAAAACATTGGTGGCGGCGGTGACTATCTGCAGGCTGCCGCTGCCGGTGTCCACCTGACAGACAAGCAGACGATCGGCGTCGGGATGTTTTTCTATTTTTGTTATCTTAACCAATTTGACGTTGGTGATATCCTCGCCCAGCGTCTCCCAGCCTTCGACTTTTGAGCCGGTTGCGGTCATGCGGTCGCAGTAGCTCTTTATATCGGTTTCCGAAACGTCAATAAACTCGGAAAGCCATTCCATTGAGAGCATCATTGTGTGTTATTCTCCTTTGACGGTTTTGGTAATATAATTGTAAATGACCTCGGCGCCGACCTCGTTGAACACGCCGTTGATAACCAGGTCGGCATGCCATCTTGACGGCTCGACGAACTCATTGTGGCGGTAGCGGACGGTGTCGAGATAGCGATCAGCCACCTCATCTATGGTCTGTCCGCGCAGTTTCATAAACTTGTGAACCCTGCGGATAAGACGTTCGTCGCTCGGCAGGTCTACGAACAGCTTCAGGTCGCACAGTTCTCGGATGCGCTCCTGCTGAAGAATCAGCAATCCCTCGACAATCAGCAGATCGCCGGAAGATGCCTTCGCCGCTTCCACATCGGCGTAAAATCGGTCAAGTTCGAAGGAGTCGGGGTGATTGTGCTCGGGATACTCGATGCCGGTAACCGGAGCTGTTGTCGTCGGACACTGCTTCTTGAAGTAGGCGTCCATGTGTATGACCTTGACGCTCAGCCCGTCGGCGGTCAGCATTTCGGCCAGCTTGTTTGCAAGGGTGGTCTTGCCCGAACAGGTGCCGCCCGCTATTCCAAGTGTAAACACAATTTTTCTCCCGTATTCTGACTTATGACCGGCTGCGGCTCAGAACTGCTCAAGGAAACGCGTATCGTTCTCGAAAAGCAGGCGCATGTCGTCGATGCCCAGGGTGAGCATGGCTATGCGCTCAACGCCCATGCCGAAGGCAAAGCCGCTGTATTTCTCGGGATCTATGCCCGACATTCCAAGCACGTTGGGATGTACCATGCCGCAGCCGAGAATCTCTATCCAGCCCTCTCCCTTGCAGACGCGGCAGCCCTTGCCTCCGCAGACGAAACAGGAGACGTCCAGTTCAGCCGAAGGCTCGGTGAATGGGAAATGATGGGGGCGGAAGCGGACTCTCGTCTTATCGCCGAACATGCGGCGGGAGAAGATTTCCAGAATCCCCTTCAGGTCACCCATTGTGATATCCTCGTCTATCACCAGACCCTCAAGCTGATGGAACATGGGGGAATGGGTGGCGTCCACCGCGTCGGAACGGTAAACTCTGCCGGGCGATACTATGCGTATCGGCGGCTCGCGGTTCTCCATGACATGAACCTGTACTGTTGAGGTCTGGGAACGCAGCAGCAGGGTGTCGGTTATGTAGAAGGTATCCTGAACATCGCGCGCCGGGTGATTCTCGGGGGTGTTGAGCGCGGTGAAGTTGTAGTAATCGGTCTCCACCTCGGGACCCTCCACGATGTCGAAACCCATTGAGCGGAATATATCGCACATCTCAAGCTCTACCTTCGCCAGCGGGTGACGGGAGCCGACCTTTATATCTTTGCCCGGCATGGTCACGTCTATGCGCTCCGCTTCCAGGCGCTTTGATACCGCCTCGCTTTTAAGCCGCTCCGAACGTGCGGCTATCTTTTCCTCGATAAAGGTGCGCACCTCGTTAGCCAGCGCGCCGATCACCGGACGTTCCTCGGCTGACAGTGCGCCCATGCCGCGAAGCACTGCGGTCAATTCGCCTTTCTTTCCGAGAAACTTAACGCGCAGTGCCTCAAGTTCGCCCTCACCGGTTACGGCTTCAAGCTGCTCTGCGGCAGCCGCGCGGATTTTTTCAAGCATTTCCTTCATTGTTGCAACGCCTTTCCTTGATTTGATTTTCGTATTACATGTTAAATTCGGTGTGTGCGGCGCCATATGGCAAATAAAAACGCCCCTCGCCGAGCCGGTCATGCCGGACGACAGGGACGAAATAAATCCGCGGTACCACCCCGATTACCGCACACCCGAAACGGCATACGGTCGCTTACAGGACAGATAACGGCGTCCGCCCGTTCTCCGCTTGTCACGGAGACCGCCGCAGCCCGGATAGATATATGACGGGTAACCGGATGCTGCCTGCCGGGTGAAATGCTGACATGCCGACGCACAACCCGCTTTCAGCCTGTGGTATACATTCGGTACACCTTCGGTTTACCGAAGTATATCCCACCCGGCGGGTCTCTCTGTAGAACGTCAGCGGCATGCCGCCGACCGGCAATGGCGTTTAATATATTATTGTAGCATTATATCATCATCCCGCCGTTTTTGCAAGTCCTTTAAACGAAAATCTCAGATTTCGTATGCATGCCGACAAATCTGCCGGGATTGCCGCGTTTTTTTGTAGACCTGACTGAAAATCCCCCTCGCCACTTGACAGGCACTTTTTTTTGAGTTATTATGTATAATGAGATAGAATGTTATATTATGGGCGGCATGGAAGTCGGCCGTACGCAGCATACGGTATGTATGCGGAAGGGAAATCCTATGGACATTATTACAGTCTTTCAATTGTGCGGCGGTATCGCCTTCTTCTTATACGGAATGAATGTCATGTCGCACGGTCTTGAGAAGATGTCGGGCAGCAGGCTTGAATCCACCCTCCGGGTCATGACCAGCAATCCTTTCATGGGACTTGTGCTGGGCGCCGGCATAACAATCGCCATTCAGTCCTCATCTGCCATGACGGTCATGCTGGTGGGTCTCGTCAACTCCGGTATAATGGAGTTCTCCCAAACAATCGGCGTTATCATGGGCTCCAATATAGGTACCACGTTAACCGCCTGGCTGCTTGCCATGACGGGTATCGAAAGCGACAATATCATCCTGAGACTGCTCAAACCCTCATCATTTGCACCCCTGCTGGCATTTATAGGCATAATCCTCAACATGATAAGCAAGGAAGGCAAAAAGCGCGATGTGGGCGCTGTCCTTATCGGATTCGCGGTTCTCATGAGCGGTATGGAGGTCATGGGCGACGCAGTTGAGCCGCTCGCCGAACTGCCTCAATTCACCGCCATACTCACAATGTTCAACAATCCCCTGCTTGGCGTTCTGGTTGGTACTGTCTTCACCGGAATCATTCAGAGCTCCGCCGCCGCCATCGGTATTCTGCAGGCACTCTCCATGACAGGCACGATAACATTCGCAATGGCATTCCCGCTGATTCTGGGTCTCAATATAGGCACCTGCGTTACCTCGCTGATTTCGAGTATCGGCGTCTCCAAGAATGCGAAACGCGTATCGGTTGTACATATCTTATTCAATGTCATAGGCACGATTATATGCCTCGTAGCCTATTATATCGGTGTACTTGTAATACCCTTTGATTTCAGGGATATGGTAATCAATCCCTTCGGGATCGCCCTCTGCCACAGCCTTTTCAACATTCTCCTAACCATAGTGCTCTTCCCCTTCGGCCGTCAGCTTGCCGCTCTCGCCTGTTTCGTTGTACGCGACAAGCCCGGTGACGGGACGGAAACCGAACAGGTCATTCTTGACGAGCGTCTGCTGAATATACCCTCGATTGCCATTGCCGAGTGCCGCAACAAAACCGTACGCATGGCACACATCGCACGCGACACTCTTATTTCCGCTCTCGACACTATCGGCAACTACAGCGAATCGGCTAAAGAGCTGGTAACCCGAAACGAGGATGTTCTTGACAGATACGAGGATGTACTGGGAACCTACCTTGTAAAGGTCGCTACGCTCAGTCTCTCCAAAGCTGACAGCGAACAGGTGACCAATCTGCTCCACACCATCGGCGACCTTGAGCGTATCGGCGACCACGCCCGAAACATAGTCATGTCGTCCGCTGAAATGCATGAGAAAGGCATATCGTTCTCTGACGAAGCAAAGGAAGAAATCTCCGTAATAGCCGACGCCCTCCGCGAGATTCTGGGAGTTACCGTTGAAGCCTTCGCCTATACAGACCTGCCGCTTGCCGGACGGGTAGAGCCGCTTGAACAGGTTATCGATAAGCTTAACGATGAGATCAAGCTGCGCCATATCGAGCGTCTCAAGAGCGGTAAATGCACCATTGAGCTGGGCTTTATCCTCTCGGACATTTTAGCCAGCTTTGAGCGCGTCGCCGATCACTGCTCGAACATGGCTGTAACATTGATTCAGATCAGCGCGTCTGCTCTTGACACTCACAGTTACCTTCATGAGGTCAAGAATGTGGACAGCACCGATTACGACGAATATCTGAGCAGCTTCTCAAAGAAATACTCCCTGCCGGAACTGCATTCGGTAAACAGTTAGACTAATCAGAATACAATCTGCCGCATCCTGTCAAAGGATGCGGCAGATTTTTGCGTCTTGGTTTGTGTTTATTAAGTATCAGTATACTTCAGCTGCCTGTTCAAGTTTTGCGATCATAACAGTGTCGATCGACGCGGCAACCGACGTCAGATTCCGGTTGTTCGTCTTAAACATGTCGGCGAATTTGCCGTCTCGTATGTCATTGCACCAGATGGTGTCTCCCATATCGTATGTACGGGTGTCGTAGATGATGTTGAGCATGCTTTCCGAGCTGGTATCCCGGGCTATCTTGCCTTTAAGACCTATCTCATAATATGCCGGCAGCAGGTACTTCATATTCTCGCATGCCACCGCCTCGATTATCATGCTCACATAATCGGTATCGATAACTGTAACAGGCACCAGCGGGAAACGCGTACCGCCCTCAACCCGGCTGTAATACGCCTCCTGCGCCTCGTCCCATTTGGGATATGGCAGCAGTCCGAAATCGGCGTCAACACCCCGCAGCGTCTTTACATAGTGGAAGGTTGAGTCGCCGAATAGCACCTGATCGCTCTCCAGGTGGTTGGGCAGCTCCGGAACCGTGTTGTTGCCCACGGTGGTATAGAACCACAGACCGTCGTCCCACAGAACTTCAAAGCATTTATTGAACACGGCTGTGAACTTCTCATTGCCGGTAACGGCGAAATATGGGCGGTCATCGGCATCCTTGCGTATCGAGAACTCACCGCAGGACATCCAGAAATTCGGCAGAACCTGCTTTGCCGTGGCGTCGTAACCGTAGATATCGCCGTCCTCGGCTACTTTGAAGTCGGGATTGTTCACCACCGCCTTCATATAGTCGGTTATGACATCGATAGTCCAGCCGCCCTCCTCAACTATGTCATATGGCTCCTCGAGACCGAAATTCTCAATCAGTTTCTTTGAGAAAACCAACACATGGGTATAGTCAAAATGGGATAGATCGAAACCGCCGAGAGCATAATAATGCTGACCGTTTATTGAAATCTTTTCGTTAAGCGACGCATCCCAGTAGGGCTTCCCCAGGTCTATATAGGACAGGTCGGAATAGTTGTGCACCAGGCTGTTCTGCACGAAGGCAAAGGTACTCAGGTCGTTCGGCAGGTTCACCTCGCAGGCGTCGTCGCCGGCGAGAATGGAGTTCCGCATGTTGGTCAGACACAGGTCGGCGTTGAGTATTTCCTTTAGAACGATGTTAAAGCGGTATTCGATGCGGCGGTTTATCTCATACATTGTGTCGCTGACTATCTCGCCGGTCTGCTCGGCGACCACATGTATGCCGTTGCAGTTTACCGTCTCATAGGATATCATGCGGAATTCCCTGCCGTCATAATCCGCCTCGGGCAGGTTGTCGGTCATTTCTGTTACTGTCGGTTCGGTTTCAACCGGGGCGGTCGTTGTTGCGGATGCGGTCTCGGCGATATCGCCCTTCCCGCCGCAGCCGGCAAGCGGGACTGTCAGCATCAGAACAGCAAGTATTGCGGCGAGCAGTTTAATAATCATGTTGTCACCTGTTCATATCTTACATTGTTGGCACGTCAATATTACGGCTCGATTGCCACAACGGTATGCACGTCGATACGGTCGATTTTCACTGTCAGCGCACCGGCTTCCCATTCAATCGGAACGGCTGTGCCCTCAGGCTCAAGAGACACCGATTTCGGCGGCTCGGGAAGCCTGACTCTCACCGTCACATCCCGTGCGGGAGGCAATGATGCGGCGGTACGGCAGCGCGTGTCGGCGTGGTCGCCCATGCGGTTAAGCAGATTAACAAGCAGTCTGCCGTTCTTCTCCATATATGCGACTTCCAGCGGATAATCGCACTCAAACTCCACATCCGGCGTGCATAGCGAGGTAACAAGGGAACGGATAAAGTCGCAGACAACCGCGGTTCGGCAGTCGTTGTAGCTGCCGAGATCGAAATAGACCCCGGCTGCCTTGCCCGCACCGTAGTCCGCAACCGTGGCGGCTATGCAGGGATTTGATTCGTCGTAATCGCTTGTATTGAAGCTGCCGAACGGAACCGTGCTGCCGGATATGGTCCGCACCCTGTAATAGGGCGACGGGATGCAGCCGCAGCGCTCGCCTTCGCGCAGGAAGAGGGACGCCGGCTTAGCCGAACCGCCTATAATATCCACGTCAAGATATGGCAAAAGCTGGGTTGTGGACTCGCAGCCGACCACAATCAGCTTGCCGCCACGCTCGGCGTATCCCGTCAGCGCCGTCTTGAGGGAACCTTCAAGCGCCACGCAGTCGGGAACGACGATTGCCTTATAGCTGTCCAGCCGGTCGGCCGGCATGGATGTAATCATGTAGTTCATCAGTACTTCGGCGGAAAAACCGGCGTCAAGGAGGGCGAACAGCGTCCCTTTCAGCCGACGGACAGCCTTGGAACCACCGACATGGAACAGTGCGGGGTTGCCGGTGTAGTAGGACTTTGCAGAGTAGACCACGGCTATCTGCGGAACCGGCTTCGAGCGCCAGCACAGCTCCTCACGGGCGCGTGCAAATTCCGCAACCTTTGCGATGGTGGGGGTGTTCCAGCGCTGGAAGTCGCCCTTGGGCTGTCGGTTGTATATCTGGAAGCCGCCGCCGAGCATAATCACGCCGGCTGCCTCCTGGCAGAGCTGGGAATACTCCTTGACACAGGAGAGTCCCACACCTTCCACCGGTCCATGTGAGAAACCCCAGCACATAAGGTCCCACGGCTTACCCTGGTTCTGTATGCAGCGCCCCTCGAATCGCACCGAGTTCAGACTGTTGTTTGGAGAGTAATCGCCGGAAATCCAGTCGATGGGCACCACCGGCTCCTCCGGGATGTATGAGGTATACATCCAGTTGCTGGTTATCTCAAAGGCAGGGGCTTCACGCTTCACCGCAGTCATGTAGCGTTTGACATATTCCTTGAAACCGTCGCGCATGAAACGCTCGAACTTTGGGTAATCCTCGGTTCCGGGCTGGGGCAGATCCTCGTCGAATTTCTCGCGATATGCCTCTGCCGCCCACTCGGAATAGTCGGGCTGGAGTCCCCAGCACTCTCCGTCGACCCAGGCGCCGTCAAGCCGATAGTCAACCGCCATCTCTATTAACTGGGGGGCAAGATATTCGGAGGCATAGGGTCCGAACACCGACAGCCCGTTTGGGCTGTTCTCCCCTTTTGCGTTTACACTCGCCCATTCCGGGTGTGATTTCGCCACTTCGGCGTCCAATATGCCCGAATGGTGAGCATAGAGCGCCACATCCCGCTCTTCGGTGGCGTCGCGCCAGATGCGCAGGATGTCCTTCGCCGGTTCATCCGGACCGCGTCCCACCTTGGTGGGGTATGAGGACACCCCCGGGTGACCCTTGGTGTCACATTGAACATAATCGGGTCTGACCGCCTCAAGCATCTCCCCGATTGCGTCGCCGTCGGTATTTTCACCGATGCCCGTCTGCCCGGGCGAGGCGTGAAAGTCGAAGTGAAGACCGAAGAATGAATCTGCTCTGAGTTTTTTCATGGTTCCATACCACCGCTTCGCGCGGCGCTAATTCACTGCCGCTCTCCTGCGTTCTCCTTCCGTTTCCTTTTCATATATTATATTATACCCGCCGTCACATTGCAACAGACAAATAAAGAAATTGCAGGCACATGTCTTTTTGGGAGCATATGCCTGCATATTTGCATGTATGATTAACAGTTTAACGGCTCAGCTTCGGTCGCCGCCGCCGTCCTTATTGTCAGGCTCTGAGGGATTATCGGCGCCGTCTTTGTCGGAAGATGCGGTTTCCGTCCCGTCGGCGGGTTCGGCCGGGCGAGCCATGCCCATGCGCTCAGCCTCCTCGTCGGTGAGCCGGCGAATGTTGATTCCGTATTCCTCCAGCTTCTTCAGCCTTTCGGCTTCCGCCTTTTCGGCTGCGGCCCGCTCTTCATCGCGCCTCTTATCCTCAGCCTCGCGGCGTTTTTTCGCTTCGGCGTTCTCCGCCTCGGAGCGGCGGCGCTTGTCGTCCATCATGTCATAAAGCTCTTCCATCGTGGGATTGCCCGACATTGCGGCGGCGAACTGGCCGTCATCCATGGTCTCATATCTGAACAGGAACTCCGCGATGAAGTCAAGCTTGTCGTTGTACTCGATAAGAATCTTCGTACACTCGTCATAGGCGCTGTCTATTATGCGTCTGACTTCGGTGTCTATGCGTGAAGCGGTCGCCTCGCTGTAGTCACGGGAGCTGGTGAAGTCGCGGCCTAAAAACACCTCATCCGAGGAATGCTCGCTTCCGTAGACAACCGGTCCCAGTTCGTCACTCATACCGTAGCGGGTAACCATTTTCTTCGCAATCCCGGTGGCGCGCTTGAGATCGTTGGAGGCGCCGGTGGAAATGTCGCCCAGCTTAAGCTTCTCGGCTACACGGCCGCCCAGCAGGGTAACCAGTTCGCCTTGCATGGTATCCTTTGTGCTGTATGACTGATCCTCGGTGGGAAGTGACATCGTAAAACCGCCGGTGCGTCCCGCGGGGATTACGGAAATCCGATGAACCGGTGTATCGGGCTGACGGACATAGGTGGCGACCGCATGGCCTGCCTCGTGATAAGCGGTCAGTCGCTTCTCCTTGTCGGAGATGACCTTCGACTTCTTGGCGGGACCCACAACCACCTTTATCATTGCTTCTTCCAGGTCGTTCATGCCGATGAGCTGTTTGTTCCGTCTGCTGGCAAGAAGGGCCGCCTCGTTAAGCAGGTTTGCCAGATCCGCGCCGGTGAAACCCACCGTCGTGCGGGCTATTATGCCCAGATCCACATCAGCCTCAAAGCTCTTGCCCCGAGCGTGAACCTTGAGAATCTCCTCACGTCCCCGCACATCGGGATAGTTTACGGTGATCTGACGGTCGAAACGTCCGGGACGGAGCAGTGCCGGGTCGAGTATATCGGGGCGGTTGGTAGCCGCGAT